>Ga0210074_1000389_pt1 | contig 15999 bp, 11 predicted proteins | sample China_Galinas_Co_FD_184860 | JGI IMG/M metagenome (GOLD analysis project Ga0210074, IMG submission 184860) | Wetland microbial communities from San Francisco Bay, California, USA, that impact long-term carbon sequestration -... | ecosystem: Environmental > Aquatic > Marine > Wetlands ... | reverse complement strand
TATTCCCCACTTAGCAATGCTACCTGACTTTGCTGCGTAACATCTTTGATGAAAACCGGGATCAGCGAATGTCCAGAGGGCAATCAGAAACCAAACAATAATAAACGTTGGTGACATTCCTCCGGTCAATTCAAGATGTGTATCTGGAACAGATGATGAAAGAAAATCAATAGTACCGAATTTCATTCCTGAAAAAATTACAATCAGAATAAATCCTGCAAACATCACAAAAAACTGAAATGCATCAACAAAAACATTTGAACGAAATCCACCTTTAACCAGATATACCAATGACAGAAATAAAGAAATGAGAAGAGCAGGAATAATATCAATCCCAAACAAAAGCGAAAGCAGGTTCCCTGTCATTAGTAAATATGGTGCAGGCGAAACGAGAACAAAAACCACAATCGCTGAAACCAATCCAACATTTTTTCCATATACCTCAGTTAGTTTATCCGGAATTGTAAATAGAGATGCTTCTCTGATTTTTTTTGCAAAGAAGAAAGCAAACAGTAAAGCAAAAACGTAATATGGAAAACCTTGTGTAAACCAGCTTACAAGTCCATATCGATAAGTGAACTCCCCTACTCCAAGTATTCCGCCATACCAGGTCGAAACGTTCACCAGCACAAAAAGAAACAGACTGAGTTTTCTTCCGGAAAGAAGATAATCGTCCGCAGTGTTGGAAGTTTTTCTACCTGTGTAAAATCCTATGAAAAGTATTGAAGCAAAAAAGAGGAGAATGATTAAAATATCCCAGGTGCTAAAAGAGATCATACTTCATCATCAGATTAACATCGCGAATCACAAAAATATTTCCTGTACTAATATTCAGTTTCACCAATTCGCCTGTAGCAACATTGCTGGTACTTTCCTTTTTTCCAAAAGGAAGAGTAGTTTGTTTAAGTGAATACTTCAAGCCGCTAGAAGTTATTTTTGTTTTTTTATCGAAACCATATAATGAAATTGTTTCACCTATATAAGATTTTAGATTGGGTTTCCCTTTATACGATTTAAGGTGAGAGTTTTCTGCAATTAAAGAAAGATCAATTTGTGAGAAAAACTTTAGAATTATTCCAAGATTACAAAAAGTATGATCAAGCCTGTTGCCTGTTACACCGGCGAGTAACGCTTCATTGAAATTATTTTTAATAGCGTATTTCAAACATTTTTCAACATCTGTATCATTTTGTCTTTTTAGTTGAATGATTTTTGATGAAGATTTAAACTCTTTCATAGCCTCTGATGAAATTGAATCGAGATCACCAATAATCAAATCCGGGACTAGTTTCATTTTTAATGCAGAATTTGCTCCTCCATCAGCACAGATTAATTTTTCGAATCCTTTTTTCCTGAAGAATGTAATTATTTTTTTCTTCGGAGGTTTACCGTTTGCAAGTATGATACATTTTTTCAAAATATTTTCCTTTGTGTCATTCCGAATTTATTTTGGAACCTCAAATTATTTACAATTCATTTTTTAAGAAGCTGAAACAAGTTCAGCTTGGACTCATTTATAATCCCACCTGAATTCCAGCGAGCCAATTCAATTCTGCAGCCGGAAAAAATTCTTTCCCAATTGCGTTTGCAGAATACAATTCATTAAAAATATTATTCACCTGTACATAAATTTTCCAGGGAGTTAAAGTAGTTAATACTGAGAAATCATAACTGGCAAATAGATCAGATACAAAATAAGCTTCGTTAAGATTATCTGAATAGTCGACGAACCCAGGAAATAGATTTAAATAATCTTCAAGATTATCATCGTAATTATCCGAATAAAAATTGCCTACGTATTTCCCTGTGTATCTCGCATACAAACCACCCTGTTGAAAAACGATCCCAATGTTGGCTAGAAAATTCGGAAATCCCGTTATCCTGTTTCCACTGAGATCGATATAATTTTCAGAATCCAGATAAAATATTCCCGATTGAATTGTATTTGAACTGTAAGTTGTGTTCCCAAATATTTCTACCCGATCATTCCACAATTTAAGTATTGCAGATAGTTCTGCACCGGTATGAATCGTTTTTTCTACATTACCTGTAGTCGGCTGACCAAATCTATCAACCTGTCCGTCTTTTACAATTTCATCATCGAACAGCATATAGAATAAATTTAGAGTAACTGAATATTTTTTTTGATTTAGTGAAACACCTATTTCAAAATCATTCATCGTTTCAGGTTGGACAAGAGGTTCATTAAAATTATATGAACCATCTGCATTTATCTGAAACTGCGGAACGGCCCCTCCACTTGATTCGGCTGCATCGTAATATTCTTTAAGTCTTGGCTCACGATTGATTCGTGCCAGAGAAAAATAGATATTTAATAGTTGAATTGGTTTATAGTTTACACCAATTCTCGGATTAAAAAAAAGATCACTTACTGCAAATTCGGTTCCCACATATTCTTCGTTGTATAATCGGTACTTGTGAAACGCAAATTGAAGTTCAGCCAAAAAATTCCAATGTTCATTCAGTTGATAAGATTCATTAACAAACAGACTGTAAATATATTTCTTTCCATTGTATGAATAATATCTGTAATCCGGAGTAACTCCGGCAGGTAAGTTTTCTGCGAATTCAATACTTCCCCAATGATCAGACTTGTGCCAACGAATTTCTCCGCCAAAAAATAATGTTCCATTTGTATGATCAAGACTGAATCGGGGTATCCAACCATATTGTGTGTTACTAACCTGTGCGTGAATCAGCGCATTGTTTGGGACGTAACTTGTGTCAAATCCATTTTCTCTCAGTCTGAAATAATCATCGTAAAAAACTGACCAAGAACCATCGTAATTAAAAAAGCCATCACCTAAAATTAAAAAAAGTGCAGAGTTCATTTTTACTTTTTCCGAAATCTGCCAATCGTTGAGAAGTTCAAAATGCGGCTGAGAAAAATTTTCAATCTCCTCAGGTCTTCGCTGCAAAGTGTAAGTATATCCATTTTCATCAGCCTCCCAGTAAGAATAATTTGCTTTACGAAGATTTTTGTCTTTCACAGCAAATTTTGCAACTCCAGTATAAGCCAAACCATCAGAAATGGGTCCACCATAAAAATTAATCTGAGTTGTAAAATTATTATCATACCGAACGGCAGCTAAAAAATAGCTGTGGAAATTTACCCACGACTGATCTTTATAGCCAGAACTGAGTACTTGTCCGAGCTTTGCATAAATTGAATATTTATCATCGATCAATCCGCTCGAAAAAGCAGCAGAATATTTTCTTGTTACATAATCGCCGTACGCAGCTAAAAGATCTATCTTAGGCTGGTTTGAAAACGCTGAGGTAATAATATTTATTGAGCCGCCGATGGCAGGATATCCAAATACTCCTGAGCCAGCACCTCTCTGGACTTGAATTAATTCTGTGCTTGCAAGAAGATCGGGAAAATCCAGCCAATAGACATTGTGATCTTCGGGATCATTTTGAGGAATACCGTTAATTGAAACAGAAATTCTTCTCTGATCGAATCCACGTATGCTTAAATAATTATATCCGATTCCTGTTCCGCTTTCTGAAAAAAATGTTGTTGACGGAAGTTCACTCAGGTATTTTGGAATATCATAAACTGTATAAGTCTTTTCAATCTCTTCACGTTTAATCTGGTCAAACGCAAGAGGAGTAATGCCTTTTTTACCAATTGTAGATTCGACAAAAATGGTTTGAGAGGGAATTAATTTCGGTGTCAGTTCAAATGTGTAATTAATTTTATCCTTAGCTATTTCAATATCGGATAAAATAAGAAATTCTTTCAAAGAGATTATTTCAGTTTCATATCCAATAAAACTAATCACTAATGTATCTGAGCTGGAGCGGTTTATGTCAAGTGAAAATTTGCCTTTTTCATCTGTTGAAGTTCCAATTCCATTTTGGTTCAGGATACTAATGTTTGCATCAGCAAGTAGTAATTTTGTTTCAGTATCAACAACTTTTCCTTCAATCGTAATATGCTGCCCTAAAACTGTAAAATTAAAAACTAAAAGAAATGATATTAAGATTTTCATAACACATCAAGTTTTAAAATAAAAAAGCCGTTTGTGGTCCGAAGGATTACTTCGGAGAAACGGCTAAAATCTTAATACTGCTAATGATAAGATGATCAGGTCTTTAGCCCGTTTCCCTACGCTGGCATTACCCAGATCAGGTGTTAGGGTATTATCTCAGTTATCCCATTTTTCCGGCAAGTGCCGGATCGGCTTGGGATAACACCCCTAACGGCTTAAATACAATAAATAAAGAACTACTATTTACAAACTAAACTTAAAAATTCGAGAGTGTGGAATCAACCCACTTTTAATTTCTGTCCCACAATTATTTTACTGCTGGAAAGATTATTTAACTTTTTAATTTTTTGTACCGAAGTTTTATACTTTATTGAAATTGAATACAACGTTTCGCCATTTTCGACGATATGATATCCATCTTTGGAAAGTTGATCATTACTTACAGATCTGGGGATTTCTAAATCCTGTCCGGCTATAATTTTATTACCACTTATGTTGTTAGCCTTTCTCAGACTTCCGATACTCACTTTGTATTTTTCAGCAATTTCGCTAAGAGTTTCGCCTTTTCTCACTTTGTGGACAGTTTCGTTATTTGCTGTGTTGGAAACTGTTTTAGCTGTTGTCTGTTTGTGACTTCCATTTGAATAAATTATAAGAGTCTTACCCGCAATAATTTTGCTGCTGCTTAAATTATTCCATCGTTTTATATCATCAATAGAAACCCTGTAATCTTCAGAAATTCCAATTATAGTTTCGCCGGGTTGAATCTGATGAGTAATTGATTCACTTGTTAATTCAGTCGATTCAGAAACTTCATCAACACTCGATGAAGTTGTTGAACCAGAATAGATTTTTAAAGTTGTTCCGGCGATTATTTTATCTCCGCTAATACTATTCCAATCTCTTAAACTTGAAGCCGAAACATGGTACTGCTCAGCTATACCCCCGAGCGTTTCGCCGTTTTTTATTTTATGATAACTCACATCTCCGGATGATGATGATGTGCTTTCAACATACGAACCTGTTGTTCCACTGGTATAAATTTTTAAAGTCTGACCGAATTTGATATTATTACTTTTTAGATTGTTCCATTTCTTCAACTCAGCAATCGATAGATGATACCTCTCGGCAATTTCACCTAGCGTATCGCCTTTTCTTACTTTGTAGTAATTAATTCTACCTTTAGTATTCTTACTTGAAATTTCATTCATCGAAGGAGTATAATCTTCATCAGTATAAATTTTTAGTTTCTTGCCGGCAATAATTTTATTATTTCTAAGTCCATTCCATTCTTTTAATGCAGCTATACTAACACCGTATTGAGTTGCAATAAGTCCTAGGTTTTCTCCTCGATTGATAGTATGATAAATGTACGATGGCTTATTTGTGCTGGTATAATTTGCTGGCGCTTTTTCTTCAATCTCAGTGCTTTTGTCTATGCTGGCATAATACCCCTGTTGATCTTGAGGAACGTATATTGTTAACTGCTGTCCGATTCTAATTGATGAAGTGTAAGGAATATTATTCCAGTTTCTTAAATCACTTACCCTGGTATTAAATAAATCAGCTATTCCAAGAAGGCTGTCATCTTTTTTTACACGATAATTAACCGGGACATAATCTTCAGGTACTATTAATTTTATTGTTCCAATTGATTCTTTCTCTTCAATAAAGGTTTCTGAGACTGCTAACTCATCTGTTTGTTCATCATCTTCAACTATAATATTTTCTGTTTCTGTAACAACCACATCATCTTGCTGACTATCTTTACCGTTTAATGTGAGATAAGGTGAAACATAATCTTCATCTGTTCTGTTTGTGTTATCCTCAGCTACGACAATATCAGTATTGGAAGAATAGTCATTTTCATTCGGATTGATAAGTACTGGTATCCTTAATGGAACACCAATATATAATTTTGATTTCGTTGAAATGTTATTAGCATCTGCAAGATCGTAAACAGTAACTCCGTATTTTCTTGCAATCCTTGTCAGAGTTTCGCCTTTCCTAACTTCATGCACCAGGAACGTTCTTCTTGCTGATTCGGGGATATTCTGCATTTGTGCTGAAAATTGTTCAAGTGATCCTTTAGGAATTTTTAAAGGATAACCTCCCGGATAATCCGGAGGTGTGCTTAACTGAGTAAGTTCAGGATTCATATCCTTCAATGTTTCAGCATCAGTTCCCGAAATTGTAGCCAGGTAACCAAGATCAACTGCGCCAGGTACGTTATAGGTTTCAAACACATATGGAGATTCAAAATTGATATCATAAAATCCATACGCAGCTGGATCCATTGCAATGATACAAACTGCGATGTATTGTGGGACATAGTTTCTTGTTTCTCTGGGGAGATATTTTCGAACAGCCCAGAAATCATCTGTTCCAGCTTTTTGAATTGCTCGCCTTACTCTGCCTTCGCCACAATTGTATGCAGCAAGTGCTAGATACCAGTCGCCGAGAGAAGTGTATAAATCTTTCAAATGTTTAGCAGCCGCAACACTTGACTTAACTGGATCTCGTCTTTCATCGTAATAGAAATTACCCTCTAATCCATAAAGGCTTCCCGTAGATTTTATGAACTGCCAAAGTCCTACAGCTCTTGCCCATGAACGTGCTGTTGGATTAAGTCCGCTTTCCATCATACTTAAATAAACAAGCTGTGGTGGTAATCCTTCTGCAACAAAAATACTCGTCATCATCGGAAAATATTTTCCTGATCTTTCGAGCCAGAGAGCCATCGATTTTTTACCTTTACCTGTGAAATACGTCAGGTATTGATCAACATATCCATTAACTTCTAATGGTATTTCGGCAGGAATGACTTCTCTTTCCTCATTTACATTTTCAGAAATATTGATTTCAGAAACATAGCCTCTCATCCATTCTTCAAGGGCAGCCAATGAAACTCCAGGAGGCATTTCCTGCAATCCGTCAACGTATGCTTTGTAATCTTCTATTATAGCAGTTTCAAGTTCAATGTAAGCTTCATTATTGTCAACACCGGGATAGTAACTGAGGTTATTAATAATTCTTAGTGCTGATTCATAATTTTCTACAGTTTCTTCGACCAATCCAAGATTTTGTTTTTCGAGTGCTGTTAAATAAAATTGCCTTGCCTGCTCAAGCATTTCACCAACAACATTACCCCTTTGGTTTAATGCTTCCTCTTTTTTCCTCGTAATTTCATCACTGCTGCTGCAGGAATATACAATTGCAAGCAAAATGAAAACAATTGTTATTTTCAGTAATTTTGGCTTCATAAATCCTCTCAGTGATAAAATTTCTCTCGTCAAAGTTAGTATTTAATTATTCTTTTATCAAGTAGAAAATTAAATACTCTCTCTAACTCATCTAATTACATCGGCTTAACTTTTTATAAGGGAATGTTGCCGTGTTTCTTCTTAGGATTAGTATCAACTTTTGTGCGAAGCAGATTAAATGCGTTAATTAGTTTTTGCTTCGTTTCGTGTGGTGCAATCACATCATCAACATAACCTCTTTCGGCAGTTATGTAAGGATTGGCAAATTTTTCTATGTATTCGGAAAGTTTCTTTTCAACTTCTTTCTCTGGGTCGGCTGCTTTAGAAATTTCCTTTTTAAAAATAATTTCTACAGCACCTTTCGGACCCATCACAGCTATCTCTGCAGAAGGCCAAGCGAAGTTAAAATCTCCCCGGATATGTTTTGAGTTCATAACATCATAAGCGCCACCGTATGCTTTTCGAGTTATTACAGTAACTTTTGGAACAGTTGCCTCACTGAATGCAAATAATAATTTTGCACCATGACGAATAATTCCGTTCCACTCCTGTTCGGTTCCTGGTAAAAAACCCGGAACGTCAACCAACACGAGTAAAGGAATATTGAAGGCATCACAGAACCTTACGAACCTTGCAGCTTTTGTTGAAGCATTTATATCTAAGACACCCGCAAGTACTTGTGGCTGATTTGCAATAACTCCAATTGCCATTCCACCTATTCTGCAGAAACCGCAGATAATATTTTCAGCATAATGCTGGTGAACTTCAAAAAAATCTTCATCATCAGCAAGAAGTGCAATGATCTGTTTCATATCGTAAGGTTTATTTGGATTGTCAGGAATAATTTCATCAAGTTTTGGTAATTGAAGCAGAGCATCTGCATCGAAATTCTTTTCCGGACTTTTATCCCTGTAATTTAGCGGGATAAAACTTAATAGCTTTCTTACATTAAGAAGTGTTTCAACTTCATTCTCGAATATAAAATGTGCAACACCACTTTTACTAGCATGTGTTTCTGCTCCACCAAGTTCTTCAAAACTTACATCTTCATGTGTAACTGTTTTAACCACATTTGGTCCAGTAACAAACATATAACTAGTGTTCTTCACCATAAATACAAAATCGGTTATCGCCGGCGAGTATACTGCTCCACCAGCACACGGTCCGAGAACAACTGATATTTGAGGAACGACTCCCGATGCAAGTGTATTCAACAAAAATATATCGGCGTAGCCACCAAGACTTACCACACCTTCCTGAATTCTAGCACCTCCGGAATCATTCAACCCTATTACAGGAATGCCAGCCTTCATAGCCATTTTCATAACTTTACCAATTTTTTCAGCGTGTGCTTCTGAAAGTGATCCACCAAATACTGTAAAATCCTGACTGAATAATGCAATAGGTCTTCCATCAATTTTTGCAAACCCGGTAACAACACCATCGCCTGGGTAATGTTGCTTATCTAATCCAAAATCTTTTGCACGGTGTTTAACGAATATATCTAATTCGTTAAAACTTCCTTCATCAACTAAAAGTTCTACTCTTTCGCGGGCAGTAAGTTTTCCCTTATCGTGCTGACTTTTAATCCTCTCCTTACCACCACCAAGCATTGCCTGTTCTTTCAGTTTGTTGAGTTTTTCAATTTTTTCTTTCAATGTGTACCTCGCAAATACATTTCTTTAAATCGTTTTAATTTATAAACGGATTATATTGTTTTTCATGACCAATCGTACTTTCTTCACCGTGCCCCGGATAAATTGTAATATCATCCGGTAGAACAAATAGTTTCGATTTAATAGAATTAATCAGATTATTATAATCTCCACCCCACAAATCAGTTCTACCGATACTTTCATTAAACAGAACGTCGCCAGTTATACATATTTTTTCTAATTCGAGATAGATGCAATACTCGCCGGGTGTATGTCCGGGTGTAAAAAGAAAACTCAATTTTGACTTCCCGAGATAAAGTCCAGTTTTTTCTGTAATCAACTCATCAGGTTTAGGAGGAACGCTAATTGTAATATTAAACATTTGTGCCTGGTCTGAAGCATGTTCAAGAAGAGGAATATCTTTTTCTGGTGCATAATAAACTGGATTATATTTTTCCTTAATAAACCTACAGCCAAGTATGTGATCTATATGGCAATGCGTGTTAATCAAATATTTATCAGATAAATTTGTAGTGTTAATAAATTCAGCTAATAGCCTGTCTTCATCAGGTGTTGAATTTCCTGGATCGATTACTGCTGATTCTTTAGTTTCATCATCCCATAAAACAATAGTGTTTTCTGAAAATAGATTGAACGTAAAAACTTTGACTTTAATCATGTTATTTTTTGAAATTACTGCTTATTCTTTTTAAATAATTTTTATGATACGAATTAAAATTATCTTTCACTTCCTCCAAAGAATCACCGCCAAATTTTACTATAAAATGTTTTGCAAGTACCCAGGCAAGCATGCTCTCTGCTATAACAGCACAGGATGGTACCGCTGTAAAATCACTTCGTTCGTACCTGGAAGATACATTTCTCATCGTTTCCAGATCAACGCTTTTCAAAGGCTGTGCTAAAGTTGAAATTGGTTTCATGGCAGCGCGAACAATTATTGGTAAACCATTCGATATTCCGCCTTCAATTCCTCCTGCATTATTTGACTTTCTCGAAAACTTCTCTTGATTAAAAATAATTTCATCATGAACTTTTGAACCAAAATTATCTGCTGATAAGAATCCTGAACCAATCTCAACTCCTTTGACTGCATTAATTGACATTATATGAAATGCAATATCAGCATCAAGTCTTCTGTCGTATTGCATAAAACTTCCAAGTCCAATTGGAACACCTGTAGCAATTGTTACAAAAGTTCCTCCAAGTGTATCACCTGCTTTTTTTGCAGTTTTAATTTTGCTGATGATTTTATTTTCATGACTTTTATCTAGAACTCTCACAGAACTTTTATCAGATTTGACAGAAACATCCCATGCTGATTTAATACCAGATTTTTTGTTCTGTAAAAGTCGAGCATAATAATTTTTGGATGAGTAAACACCACCTATGCTTTCAACATAACTTCCAATAAAAATTCCAAAGTGTTCGAGGAATTTCCTTGCAACTGAACCGACAGCAACTCGTGCTGCAGTTTCTCTTGCACTCGATCTTTCTATTGAATTTCTAATATCATCAAAATTATACTTTGAAATACCAACCAGGTCTGCATGTCCGGGACGAGGAATTGTTATCTTTTTGGATTTACCCTTCGTCCTTTCGATACTCATAATTTCCTCCCAGTTAGCCCAATCTTTGTTTTCAATTAAAAACGAGATTGGTGAGCCGAGTGTTTTGCCATATCGAATTCCGCTTAATACACTAACCTCATCAGATTCTATTTTCATTCTGGCACTTCTGCCAAAACCTGCTTGTCTCCTTTTTAAGTGAAAATTAATATACCCAGCAGTTAGCGGAATGTTCGAAGGGAATCCTTCAGCAATTGTTATAAGTGCTTTGCCATGTGATTCGCCTGCGGTTAAAAATCTTATCATAAGTTTTAATTTTATACTTTACTTGTAAATATAAAAAAAACGTCCCGATAAAATCGGGACGTCATTGGCTTAATAATGTTATTGGTTAGCTATTCAGGAATTTCTATCCCGACAAACCTATTGTTTCCGTCTTTATCAACTACTTTTAACAGGAGTGCAGAACCACGTTTTGAACTAACAACGCTTTTAAAATCACCAACGTCTGCAATTGATTCCTTGTTGGCTTCAACTATAACCAATCCAGCAAATAACCTTTGATCCTCTGCAATACTGAACGGCTTAACATCAGTGATCAAAACTCCTTCACTTAAACTAAAATCAGTTTTATCTTTTGATGTTAGATTCTTAACAGTGAGACCAATATCATCGAAAGAAGCTGTTGTTGCTCCCTTCTCATTATTTTCTTTTGATTTGCCTTTATCTGAAGCTGGTTCTGTTTTAACATCTTCATCACGTGCTTTAAGTGTTACTTTTCTTTCCAGTGTTTCACCATCTCTGTAAATCTCAAGTTTAACTACTGTACCGGCAGTAAGTGAAGCAACGTAACTCTGAAGTTCATTAGGTTTGTTAACTTCACGTCCATCAATTTCAAGAATAATATCACCAGCTCTTAAATCAGATTGAGAAGCAGCTGCTCCTTCAACAATTCCCTGAATAATTATACCTTTAGGTCTATCCATCCCTAGCGATTTAGCAATAGCGTTATCTACTTCACCAATGTTAATTCCTATATAACCTCTACTTACTTTTCCGTGAGCAATTAAATCCTGAGCAACTGCTTTTGCAAGATTGACCGGAATTGCGAATCCATAACCAATGTAAGTTCCGCCACCCCCGGATGCAATTGCTGAGTTGATACCGATTACTGAACCGGATAAATCTACTAATGCACCACCACTGTTACCGGGATTAATTGCGGCATCTGTTTGAATAAAATTCTCAACACCGTAGCTGTCTCGTATCAAACCTAATTGTCCTCTACCGATTGCACTGACAATTCCTGCTGTAACCGTTGAACTTAGCGATAACGGATTACCGATTGCCATAACCCACTGACCAACTTTTAAATTGTCAGAATTTCCGAGGAATGCGACAGGCAAATTATTAGCTTCAATTTTTACAACAGCCAGATCAGTAAGTGGATCGGTTCCAACAACAACTGCATCAAACTGTCGTTTATCCGAAAGTCCAACCGTAACCTTACTCGCATTTTCAACAACGTGATTATTCGTTACAATATAACCATCATCAGAAATTATAATTCCACTTCCGGAACCTTTTTGTTCTTTTGGCATATCTTTAAATGGAAAGAAGAACCAGTCACCATGTGGGTTCTCTCTTTCTGAAACAACTGAGATTTGAACAATTGCCGGTGTAACTTTTTCTGCAACTTCAATGAAGGCTTGACTAAACGAAGAAGCATCAGCATCCAGTTTAACAGGAGGTTCTGTAGCTCCCAGATTTAGATCAGCTAAACTTGGGCGAACCAAACCGAATCCTGACACGAGAATTGCTCCAAAGACAATTCCTATAACAAAGAGAGACATAGCTCCCATAATTCCTTTAAATTTCATTTTGCTACTCCAAATTTTAAATCGTATTTATAATTACCTGATTATGCTCAGGATAGTATCAACAACCTATTTTTACCTCAAATTAAATAATTTTAACGAACTAATTTCCTTAAAATCCGGTACATGATATTTCAAGTGATTTTCCATAAATACCAGAGATTTACTTACAGTTTGATGATTGAAAATATTTGCAGATTCATTGTTTTTTAGACAATCCAGATACTTCAAAAGTTCCATATTCATATCATAAATTTCAACCACTGAATTTTTACAGGAACCGCATATCAATCCTTTATCCCGATGATAGTAAACCTGACCGTCAAAATCTTTTCTATCACAAACCGAACAGGAATCAATCTGAATCTCATATCCAATTTCTTTCAGAAAAAAGAAAAAAAACCTACCGAATGATACTTGAGGCAATTCGCCCGCTTCATCTATCCTGGATAAGATTTTAATCACTCCCTGGAACATTTTTTTATTCACTTCATGTTCTGCCATTAAATTTTTTACCAGTTCAATCACAGCATATGCACAACTGAGACGGTTGAGCTCATTTTTTATGTTAGGGAAATGTTCAATTATATCAGCTCCGGAAAGAAGCTGCACTTCCCGCGATTCTTTGTTGTATAACACAACCAGTAAATAATTCAGCGGGTCAACAATCTTTCCATATTTAGATTTTGGTGATCGTGCTCCTTTCACTATTACACTAAGTTTACCCAGATCTTCTGTAAATAGAGTAGCAATATTACTTGAATCACCGTAGTTCATCTTGCTTAAAACTACGGCTTCAGTTTTAATTATTTCACTCATCGGATAAAATTATATGGAAAGGTAAATAAACCTTCTTCTGTTATTATTCCTGAAATTAGGTGTGAGGGAGTAACATCAAATGCCGGTGTGAAAGCATCATAATTTTCCTGTGCTATTATTTTTTCTGCCACGGAGTTCAATTCTTTTCTATTTCGATATTCTATTACTATCTCGCTTCCAGTAGAAATGTTCCTGTCAATTGTAGTTGTTGGAGCAGCAATGTAAAAAGGAATGTTGTGAAAGTTCGCAAGTATTGCGAGATTGTAAGTTCCGATTTTATTTGCAGAATCACCATTAAGTGCAATCCTGTCCGCACCAGTAATTACTAGATCGACTTTTCCCTGTTTCATCAATTCAGCTGCAGAAGAATCTGTCTGTAAGGTAAATGGAATACCTGAGCGGTCTAATTCAAAAGCAGTTAATCGCAATCCCTGAAAGAGAGGTCTTGTTTCATCCGCAAAAACATGAGAGATCAAATTATTTTCAAATGCTGTTTTAATAATTCCGAAAGCTGTTCCAATTCCTCCGGTAGCAAGTTTCCCGGTATTGCAATGAGTTAATACATTCGATTTTCTTTTGAAAATACTTAAGCCGTTCCTCCCAATCCTTAAACAGTAATCCTCGTCTGTTCGATGGATTTGTTTTGCTTTTAACAGCAATGTTTGAAAAGCATCTTTTTTATCTGTTAATTTTTCGAACTCTGCTTTGAGAATATCAAGTGCTTTGAATAGGTTTACAGCGGTTGGTCTGGTTTTGGCTAAACGAGTATAAGCAAAATTGAAGACGACAGAATGATCAGCATTAATATTTTTTAGAGATAGTGCGAGTGCGTAGGCAGCAGCAATACCTATTAAAGGTGCACCTCTTATCTCCAATCTCTCAATAGCTTCAGCTATTCTTTCATAATTATCAGTTTCAACATAAACTTCTTCAAGTGGGAGCTTTGTCTGATCTAAAAAAATTAATTTATCGTGCTCAAATTTTATTGAGAAGTATTCAGTCTGACTCATCGAAGTTCGATAGTTTTTTGAACTCTCTGAATCTATCCTGGATCTGAAGGTAAGAAAGATCTTCTAATCCTTTTGTGCTGAATTTTTCAACGCAAAATGATGCCATCGTACTCCCGTAAATAACTGCACGTTTAATATTCTCTGCACTCAAATCCCTGCTTCTATGAAGGTAGCCGATGAATCCTCCGGCAAAAGAATCTCCCGCGCCAGTTGGATCAAAAATGATTTCCATCGGATAGGCCGGTGCTGAAAAAATGGTATCATCTGTAAAAAGTAACGCACCATGCTCACCTTTTTTAATAATAAGAATTTCAGGTCCCATTTCCCTGATCATCTTTGCTGCTTTTATAAGGTTTGGTTCTTCAGTTAACAATCTTGCTTCGGAATCATTAAGAATGAATACATGAACTTTTTTTATCAGTTTCAGCAAATCTTCTTTCATAATATTTATCCACAAGTTCATGGTATCACACACAACAAATTGTGGCTCTGAAATTTGTTCAAGTACTTTTAACTGTAGTTTTGGATCAATATTACCCAGACAGATAAATTTTGATTTTCGAAAATTTTCAGGAATTACCGGATCAAATTTTTCGAACGCATTCAATTCAGTAAAAAGAGTATCACGAACATTTAAATCGTAATGATATTTTCCTCCCCATCTGAATGTTTTCTCATTTTCTTTTACTTGCAAACCATCAAGGTCAATGTTGTGTTCTTCCAATATTTCAATATATGGTTTAGGAAAATCACTACCAACAACACCAATTAAAACCACAGGTGATGAGAAGTAACTTGCGGCAAGAGAAATATATGTTGCTGAGCCACCTAATGCATCATCAATTTTATCGAAAGGAGTTTCAACTGAATCCAAAGCAACTGAACCAACTACGAGTAAACTCAAATTCTTACCCTTAAAAGTGATTAAAATATTTTATTTAAAAATACTTAAAAGTAGATTGAATGCACAATCAAATTACTTTAAGGACCAAAAAACAAAATACAAATCTCAAATAAATTCCAATTATCAATAGTTAATTCTCAATCTTTTCCAATTTGAGATATGAATATTAGTGATTGAGAATTGCATCTCATTTGTTGATTGAGATTTGTGATTTCTAAATTTTTATTTCTACAAAATGAAGAAAACTTTTTTCATTCAAGAAATAATCCTCAATTATCTGCACAGCTTTTCTTTGACCCTCCCAGGCAAGCATCTTTTGTGTATCAGTTTTTGTAACCCATTTGAAATCAGTATGTTCATCACTGAGTCTTACTTCACTGGGATCAACTCTTGCAGCAAATACCGGAAGCAGGCATATGAATTCATTTTTAGGTTCGTAGAAAGAATTAACAGTTGGTGCTACCCAGAGTTGAGAAGGCACAAAGCCTGTTTCTTCTTTAATTTCTCTAATTGCTGTATGATGCGCTGTTTCACCATCTTTGATTTTTCCGGAAACCATCTGCCATAAACCCGGATAAGGTTGTCCCTCAGCTCTTTTCAGTAACAAGAATTCAATTCCGTTCTCAATTTCTCTGAAGATATGAGCTTCGATCATTGATGAAACAATATTCATAAATTTTCTCCATTGTTCATTATAAATTCTAAATTAGAAATACGCTCTAGCTTCAGCACGTGCTGTATGAATAACTCTTCCTATTCCCTGCCATCTTCCTTCATAGCCAATAGTAGTCTGCAGGAACGACGCAATCCTGTAATCAAAATTAGTTCTCCAAAAATAATTCTTCCCGATCTGGTTTCCATTCAAC
>Ga0210074_1000386_pt1 | contig 16190 bp, 19 predicted proteins | sample China_Galinas_Co_FD_184860 | JGI IMG/M metagenome (GOLD analysis project Ga0210074, IMG submission 184860) | Wetland microbial communities from San Francisco Bay, California, USA, that impact long-term carbon sequestration -... | ecosystem: Environmental > Aquatic > Marine > Wetlands ... | reverse complement strand
AACCAGTAGACCTACAAGCTCTCATAGGTAAGTCCTTTACGGCCAAAGCAGGGGGCTTGAAACATAAAATAATTTACATTAAAAAGAACAACCCAACATATCCCATTGTTACGGTCAACGAGAACGGGACGCAATACAAATGGTCAGTCGCGCAAATAAAAGGCTTTTTGCCAGCAACAACCTTTAAAAAGCGCTCTGCTGCAAAGAAAAAGAGGAAGAGGGAGCGCGTCATATCTGCAGCTCAACATCCACTTTCCAGAAAGGTCGGCTCAAGACAAGCTTGGAAAACAATCAAACCAACACAAAAGGATGAATTGCGAGAGATTTTCAGCTATTGTGGGCCCCAATGTTTTGCTGATGTCAACCACACGGTCCCCATTTGCCCTAAATGTGACGGTATGCAATGCTACTGTCATCCCGAATGCACTGCGCTCTTTAATGCCTACAAAAAAGGATACGACAAGGATACGATGGTGCGCTATGGCAAAATGTTGCAGTGTGGATGGGTTCCGGCCTACGATACTGGTTTGCCTGCTTTGCCTGCTTTGCCTGCTTTGCCTGTCGCGGCCGCCGCTAAAAAGAAAGGGGAAAACAGTCCGCGCAAGCGCGCCTTGAAAGACTTGGTGAGGACCGTGCCAAGATTGATGGGAATCCAAATCATCACAAAGAGCATGGCCGCATTGTTCACAAAAACCGGAACTGGGACGCGCGGCTGGGTGCTTCAAACAATAGAAACATCGGGAAAGAGCAAGATCGCTGATAATTTGAGTAATGACGAGGTGAAAAAGGTCATCGACGGTATTCCCTACAAAAATGTGAAAAAGATACAGAGCACGAGCGGAAAAGGGAAAACGCACATTTTGTATGAAAGACTTTAAAATTTATTCTTATTTTTTCTCACCAGCAGTGTTGTTTGCACCAGTCCTCCGCAAGTTTTCGCCTCCGTTTGTTTTCGGCGTGAAATGTTGCATACGAGTGTTCAATCAAATCTTGGAGATCGTCGATGATTTCACCATTTTTGTGTCGTTCGGGCTCACCCTCGGAATCATAGTAAATTTTTCGCTTACCCCATTCCCACCAGCAGTAATGTGTCTTGGGATCAAAGCGAGGGATGTAGGCACCCGCCTCGTAAGACCGATCGGGAAGCTGATACTGCGAAGGCAAGACAAGGTCGCAAAACTCCCTGGGCATTGGATCTGTGCGCGCACTTCTGGTGGCGAGCCTCTGCTCAACCTCGTCTCTCTTTACTTCTCTCTCTTTCTTTTCGTTTCCAGCTTTCTTTTTCGAAGAGGAAACTTGGTTCTTTTTTCTCGAGTTCTTCTGAGATACGGTTTTCCACTGAGACATAATGCTAAAAGTAAACAAAAAGAATATATCACGTCCAAAGAAGCAACCACCCAGTTCGCATAAATTATTAAAACTTGGAAGCATTCAAATTTTTTTTTTTCAATTTTTAAGTGTGGTAGAGATGTTCATACTTCAATCGTTTCGTAATATAGGGAACACCAGGCCCACGGTCATAACTATCCCTATCGATGGTGTATCCTGGCTTGGCGCAATACCCATCCATGGTATCACGATAATGAGGTGGACAGTTTTCATAGCACACATCACCACTCAGTGTGTATCCTCTTGGACAGGGCAGTTCGGGGTCATCAATGCGTGGCGCGCTCAAATTCACTGTCACCTTGGTTACGGGATCAACCTGGGCTGCTTTGTCCTCGAAATATTCCATAGAGTCGGTGGGAAACAACTTTGCGATGATGGGCGGCTCGTCGACGATACCGCCTGCCGCGTAGATAGGATGAATGTGCCTTGGAAGGTTGCTATGATGATGCGCTACGACGGTGGCCGGATAACTTTCCGAAGCCGGCGTCATGATAACAGGCGCGCTCGGTGGTTCGATCATATAAGGGAGCTGAGCTTGGAGCACAGCGTCGGCGTCAGCGTCTGTGGTTGGAGGAGGGCCAAGACAACCTTTGCAAGGAACCTCATCTTTTTTGAACTTGTGACCAGGGTTGGTGCAAGTAGTCTTGTCCTGCTTGAAGCCTGGTGGACACTTTTTGTAACACCTTGACATCCCGTTGTTGTCATAACCGTCTATGCATTTAGGGTAACAAAGATGGCTTCCAGATCCTTCACCGCGTTGCATTCCTTTCGGGCAACCTTCTTTGATACAGTATCTTCCCTCTTCTCTTTCACCGGGAAGGCAACGTCTTTGCACCTCGACCACGTAGTTCGGGAGGTAACTATCAACGCGACGGATGTCTTCAAATGCTTCCTTGACGCGCGATAGAAGGCTGAGCACAACCAGGCCAATCAACATACCGATAAGGATATATTCAAACTTGACGCCCTTAGACGCAGAGCTAACGCCACGTATAGCAGTCTGCAAACCAGAGGTCACACTCTTGATTGTATCTTGCATAGTAGAACCAAAGTCCGACATAACTCTGCTGGCACCATTCACGGCCCCGTTCATAGCACCTTCGAATTCCGCCATGTTTTTTTTTACTTTTTGGTTGGGTTCCGTTTCGTTGGTAACCACGCTTACATTTTTTTTACTCGTCGTTGCTTTATTTGAGGCAAATCTTCTTCAGTCACTCCGAGAGATCTTGCTGATTTCCCGTAGTATTCTTCAGGCGTAAAGCTCAAAACATCTCTGGCACTGCTGGCTGGAATGAACTCTGTTTCTTCTGAATCCCGTGTAGTATTCTTCAGGCGTAAAGCTCGAAACATCTCTGGCACGCTAGTCGCGCAGCGCGCTTTCATCTTTAAGTCATCCTCCCGGCGGCCGTTCAACATCGCCTCATATCTTTTGGTGAACGGTCTTCTGTCTCCTGCCATTCGAGATGTTTCTGAATGAATTGGATGAATCCATTCTTGTGCTGTTTTGCCTTTGTCGGATTCACAGAACAAGACTGCCGTTGGCTTCTCAAATTTTGGGGTTGGCGCTTCAACCTCTCCCTCCACCTTGTCGCTGACACCGACCTGAACCACATCATTCTCCTTTGTTGCGCTCAACCAAGCTGGTCGCGCGGTTACAAACTTTGGAAGTGGAGCATTACGGCTTTTGATGCGGCCCTTACGCTGTTTCAAGACCTTTGAAGTGTAAAAGATGGCAAATTCAAGTTTTTGTTCTTTTGTGGACGACCGCAGAGTTGTTTCCATCTCTTTGTCCTCCTTGACCAAAAGGGTGCCGGGTATTTTCATAGACGGAAGTCTGGTTTCCTTGGCGGGGCGCGACGGTGTGACCAAAACAAAGTAGTCGTGCTCCAGCGACTCGATCGGGAAAGTAAATGTCATGTTGTTTGTGTCAGTCAAAGTCCCCTTCGTTACTGGTCTTCGGTTGTCTCCACCGAAACCAGACTGCAGCAAAGGGTGACCAGGGAGATGGCCTCCAGCAATACGTCCATCGCGGAAAGTTTCAAAAGGGTTGATTGGCGTGCTCGAAGCTGGGTAAACGGAGTAGGAATAACCATCAAGTGTGTCTCCAGATTCAACAGATACAACGCCCAGTAAATAGCGATTGTCTCCTCCACCTGGGATGTAGAGCGGAACAATGTCAAAATTCAGAGCGCATGGACTGGAACCAAAGGAAGAACAAAAGGCGGTGTTGAGCTCAGCCATGTTTTTGCTTGAAGGAAAAGATTGGGTTTTGGTTAAAGAATGGTGGTGAAAAAAGAGCTTCCTTTTAAACGCACTCTGAACGCATTCATCCGACGTTAATAATATCCACTCATTCGATGTAAATAATATTTTTCACGTTGCATACTGCTTTCGCTGGTCGGTTGTAGAGATCACGATGCATAGACGTGCAAGTTTTCTCGCCGCACGCGAAAGGACCAGGGGAGGCACATCCACACTGATCTGCGTCAAAGTCGTAAGATGAATCCTTGTCTCCGAAACGCATCATCCAGTAGAAGGGATATCCATGACTGCGCTCGCGTGTTGTCCAGCGTTCTCGAGTAGTGCGCCAACGTTGCGAGATATATGGGTTAAAGATATAGATCACGCCTATCACAACAAGGATGGGGATAATAATGTTTAGCACCATTTTCTTTTGTTTCCAGTGTTCATACGGCAGACATTTTTTTCGCTTTTACTCGTTCACCTCAAGGAAAAATTATGGATCAACAGCGTAAACTTATTTTTATTCATATGGAAAAGACGGGCGGGACGTCGATAGTTCGGTCGATCTGGGGGCATGAACGTCCAGTTTCTGCCGACAAAACTTATGATGGTGGTTTGACGAAACACTATTCGGTGGAGAAAGCTCGCTCAATGACGACTCCCTACAAATGGAATCGTTATCTCCGTTTCACCGTGGTCCGGAATCCGTGGGACCGTTTAGTGTCTAAATGGTGGTGGCGCCGCGGTGGTCTTGCTGCTAAGGGCCAGGCCTTACCGGGAACGCTCCAGTTAACGGCTAACGGGAAAATACCCATGGAGTGGTTTTGTGAAGAATTCGAGGAAGAACGCCAGCGTTGGAATCTTACGAGCGACACACCAACTGATGAATTCCTTTTTGGTCAGGGAGATGATCCTCAAGTGAGCGAGATCTTGCGCTTTGAATCTCTTCAACAAGATTGGGGGAAATTGCTCGATAAATATCCCGACAAATTTCGAGGATGTAAAAGGGAACTACCTCATTGCAACAAGTCTGTCAATCGTGATTGGGATTACAGACTTTATTATACAAATGAAACCACTCAGTTGGTGGCGGAGAGTTGCCCTAAGCTTATTTATTATTTCAATTACACCTTTAGTGACTCTTAGATATTTCCTCGACAACTCGTCTTCCTTTGTCTTTCTTTGTCATTGACGGCTCGTCGAAGTCATCCTCTTCAACTTGCATTTTCTCTTCAACTTGCATTTCCTCTTCAACTTGCATTTCCTCTTCAACTTGCATTTCCTCTTCCTGTTCAAGTTCTCTTTCCTCATCTTGTTGCTGCACGAAGTCTAGCTTCTCCGTCGAGACTTCGCCTGGTTTGACAAATGCGCGAGCAATCCAGGGCCTACCGGCCCACGACTCAAGTTGATCAGTTTTCTTGCCCAAATCAGAAGAAACTTTTTCGCCCGCTTCCACCGGTGTTTGAGGGATATGACGGGCCTCTTCTACAAGTTTCTCCTTTTCTTCACGATAGATTGCGCTGTTTTTTTTTTCGAGCGCGCTTAAAAGTAAGTATGTTGCACCTACGACGAGACCGCCGACGCTGAATCCAAGAGCTGTGCGCATTTCCATTGTTTTGTTAGGCTTGTTGAGTGTTGTAAAGCCCGAAAACAAAAGTATGCTTTAAAATGACGACGCAAGACTTTTATCCGGTGCACAAGTGGATTGGGGATCACTTTTTTGAAGGTCACGCATGGGTATATAATGGAGCGGCGACCGATGTCGCGTTTATATCGGGGACCACAGGCAAAGTCTACGTCTGTCGAGCACGTGATATGCGACCTGGAAAACATGCTCAGTCTCATGTTGCAATTCAACACTTTGATGACGAATGGAAAGCAATGAGCTCCCCTCGCTTACTCCCCATTACAGCAGCCGACAACAGCAAACTGAAGATGGATACGGGACCACAAGACGCGAGGATCTTTATCTTTCGCGGAGACGTGTGGATTGTTTTCAACATGCTCTGTGCCGACGGATTTCGCAGGATACACATATACAATGTCACAGGTGATCATGGTCGTGACGTTATCCCTCTACGTGTCGATGGATCAGACCGCTCTAAAACGGAAAAGAATTGGACGCCTTTTGTCTTTAACAACGAACTTTTCTTTATATATTACTTCGCACCATTGGTCATTCTAAGATGCGATGTGAAAACAGGTTTCTGTAGGGTTGTTTACTCTAATTCTACAGAAAGACGTCCCGAACTTCGCGGCGGATCTCCAGCTTTACAGATGGCAGATGATAGAACGCACTTCTTTGGTTATCTTCATACGACAACGTTCCTGCCCAAAAGACATGAGTTTGAGGCTGATGAACTTCCCATTCCAGCAAAAGCAACCGCGCATCTCTATCGAGCTCGCCGTTTTGACTTGACATTTGGAAAGCCAGGCCTTCCACCAAAGCTCCGGATCGGAGATGAAATTGCTTTCACTGGGAAGCAAATTGAACAAATCTATGGAATAGGCCTGGGAGGTTGGGGAATTGTCAATGTAAACGACCGACAGACCGTTGTCAAGACGCCGCTAGTCTCGCCCAAAAAGTTGGAGGGCTGACGCGCGCGTCCACTGGTGACCTAAAACGTGAAAATCTTAAATGTCGTTACACGCACTTTCTTTTTTTTTTTTAACAAAAATGAACTCTGAAAGCGACGAGAAATACATTCTTGAGGTTCACACGAGTCAGTGCACAAAATTCAAGTATTTATTCTCGGTCATCAAGGATTTGTTGTTTGATTGCAACATTCACTTTGCTGACTCTGGAATGAAAATTTGTAACCTCGACAACTCCAAAGTTGCCTTGGTGCATCTGCGATTGCCCACAGGAGATAAAGGGTGCTTCAGTTACTATTATTGCCCAAAACCGATCATCCTCGGCGTTAGCATAACAGCTTTGCATAAGTATCTCGGTCATATTTCGCAAAACAATAAATTCACATTGAAACTAATGGTTGCTGCTGACAAACCACACGAGTTAATTTTAGAAATCGTCAATGACGGCGACACGGACAGCCAGCGTTTCTATATGAAATTGCTAGATTTGGAGATGGACGAGGGAGGATTGGAGGGAGAACGTTTCAGTTGCATTATCAATATGCCGTCAAGTAAGTTTCAAAGCTACTGTCGTTCTCATGCCCTGGTTGGTGACGTCATGGATATCATCACCGTGGGCGATAGGGTTGAGCTCAGCACCGAGGCTGACGGGGGAGGACAAGGTGATCGTTCCACCTCAATCATCAAGACGACCAGTTCAGAGGATTGTGAAGTGGAAGATGAGCCAGATGAGGAATCAAAGGCGTCCAAAGATAGGACATCAATCTACCTTGACGATAGAGATGATACAATTGCGGGACGCTTCTCTCTCAAGTTTCTCCAAATGTTCGCAAAGGCGCAAAACCTTTCGCCGAACGTGGTCATCTATTTCAAGCAGAACTTTCCCCTCGTTTTGCTCTACAAAATGCGCGACTTTGGCGAGCTTAAATTCGCTTTGGCTCCCAAAGTTCATCCTAGTGCATTCTAAAAAACCTTGGTCTTAAAGAAACGATTCTCTTGATATCGTTAAAACATGAGAAGAAACGAGCTTCGAATGTATATTTTGGTCAATACGACCGCACGCATGAAGCCAGGAAAAATTGCCGCCCAGGTAGGTCACGTGGTTCAAATGGTGACAGAATATATGGTTTACAATCGTAAGAGCGAATGGCGGGCTTATCTGAATTCCGGGATGCATCCGAAAATTGTTCTAAAGGCGACGCAAAACGAGATGGAGGAAATCGCCGCTCGCTACCAACGCAGAGATGAGGGCGCCTGGTGTGCGTGCGTGCGTGATGCTGGTCGAACGCAGGTTGCGCCTAACACTCTAACAGCCCTGGCTTTTTGCCCGGTAACGGACGAAGATAAACCAGATGAGCTTAAAGAACTAAAGTTGTTGTAAGAGGTAAAAATGAATTTCGATTGCGATGTTTCAAAGTCGGCGAACTTCACACTCATACCCCATCTCTTCTCTAAAGAACAATGCCAAAACTTTGTTACATTGATAGACAATAACGATGATGTAGAACAAATGAGGACAAGAGCTCGCCTAATTAGTGATTCCAACCAGTGGGCGGAGAATTTGTGGAAACATTTGAAGCCGTGGGTAAAGGCGAATGGCTATGGAGAAGTGAGAGATGATCTAGGTGACTTGTGGGAATGCTGTGGTGTAAACGAAAGATTCAGATTGGTAAAGTATGAAGCAACTCAGGAATTTAGTCTGCATGAAGATGGTTACTACGAAAAGTCATGGGATGAACGTTCATTTGCCACTTTCATGGTCTATTTGAATGATGTTCCTCAAGAGTGTGGTGGAGCAACTTTCTTTACTGACCACAGTATTCGCATTCAACCAAAGGAAGGCCTTGGAGTTGTGTTCTTCGTTGAAGGACTGATGCACTGTGCTGAAGTGCTCAAAGCTGGTCACAAATACATACTAAGGACAGACCTCATGTATAAGCTAAAGGAAGCCAAAAACCTTGAAATGCGAAAAGCCATTTACGGAGTTCAAAAAGCGGCTGAGCAGGCCCATAAGAACTTCGCCGATGAATGGAGAGGGTGGTTGAAGTATTATGACTTGAGAGAAAAGTATTAGCGCATTCGTGTCGTCTTTCGTTTTCTCCTTGATCCTCTTGATGGTCGTTTTGATCGTCGAGCGCTTGATCCTCTTGATCGTCTTGTCTTTCTTTTTCTCCTTGATCGTCTTGATCGTCGGGAGCTTCTTCTCCTTGATCGTCGGGAGCTTGATCGTCGAGAGCTCCTTCTTCTTGGTTGTTGAGGGCTCCTTCTTCTTGGTTGTCGAGATGTCCTCCTTCTTGATCTTGATCGAGAACTCCTTCTTCTTGGGTGTTGAGGGCTCCTTCTTCTTGATCTTGATCGTCGAGAGCTCCCTCTTCTTGGTTGTCGTGTTGATCGTCGATGGCTTCTACGTCTCGTTTTTCTTCGAGCGCGCGACCGTCCGCTCCCTGGCATTTCAGAAGGAAAACTTCGTTTCCTGCTACTTTTACAAGCGTGACCACTGCGGTTGAAATCCTTCTATGAAGCAGACGCAAATCGTGAAAAAGTCATCAATAACGCAAACATCTTTACTCATCAACCTGCTGGTTGGACCTAAGGAGTGCTCGCACTTCCATCAAGCATTTGCCAAGTAGATTTTGGCCCTTCCATCTTTCCGGATGCGTGGCGTCTTTGTTCGCGGCACTAATTCCAATACCCCAAATCCGGTCACGCGGTGAAGCCTCAACCAATATTTTGTCGTCAGTGGCCAATAGCTTTTCGCGAAGCTCGGCGTTTTGGCGAAACTTTGGGATTAATCTGTCAATCATGATTTTTTCACGATTTGCGATCCACTTTGCTCTGTCCCAGCCATTGGGTCCTCTCACCTTCCGTCCCAATTGTCTGGCGGAGTTCGGATGACTTGACCTCAAGACCTGGCCTGCTATTTTATCATCGCCCATCAACAGCGCTTTCCTACACATCATATAGTGCTCACTTGTGGGAAAATTATGGCCCACTTCATCAAGAAAGTAAGAAGGAAACCAATTGCCTAAGTATCCATTAGGCCCTTCTGGTTTCAAAGAAAGTAAGAAGGAAACCAATTGCCTAAGTATCCATTAGGCCCTTCTGGTTTCCAAAAAAATACAAACTGATCCATTTTTCACGTTAAATGTTTATTTAAATTTTTTTTCCTTTAACGCGACACTAGCTGCACTGCTTTCTTTGTGGTAGGCTTTTGGAGCACTCTTCCTCCGCAATGTGGGCACATGATAGGATCCTTGTTGTCGAGTTTCACAGTCCGATTGCACTGCACATTAGCACAAACATAAAGCGTCATGTTTTAGACCGTTTTAGACCTTAAAGTAAGCAAGCCCCTTTAATATCACTTTTTTTTTCTAAGTATGGAGTGCGAAGGTTAGTATAGTTGGGTAGATGAGAAAGGGGCGCCTGACACCTTGGTTTTGAATGATGAAATTAGTGAATGGTGGCGCTCTTGGTTAGAAGAAGAAATTCAAAAGGACTCGAAAAAAGTGGGAGACCACCAATTCACTGGGAAAGTGTAGCTGACAAATAAATAAATACCTTTCGTTTAAGAAAACAAAAATGTCTTTATTCAAAGTTGGAGCATCGAAAATCCAGGGAAAAGGTGTTCTCGCCGCCCATAAGCTGGAAAAAGGAGATAGCGTGGGCCAAGCCATTGAATATGAGTGGTGGGGCGGTATCATTCCTCTACCAGTTATTACAAAAGATCTTGGAGTTTGGATCAATCATTCTTACAAACCCAATGCTATGCTTGAGTGGCGGTCGGAAAAGGGACAGCCTAGTGCGTGGTATCTAGTAACGACGGAACCCATTGAAAAGGGCGGAGAAGTAACACTGAATTACGAAGACACCCCTTGGTATATTGAGGGAGCCCGGCCCCACTATGTTTAGCGTGGCAAGAAATTTTGAAGTATAAAAACAAAGCACACAAACGATGGCACCAGTAGAAAGCTGCTCTTGGTGAAGGGCGACTATGTTCACATCTCAGAGTTCGATTGGGTTTTCCGGAGGAATAAGATCCTTCGTGTTGTGCTGCGCCCCGCACATTTTTATTGGAGGTGGCCCTACGTTATGGAGGTGGTGTATGCCAAAAAGTGGAGTGAATCATACATGTGTGGCGGAACGAGCTTTAAGGTTCCGTTCACAGAACATCACGACACAAAAGAATACACGATGAAAGTGCTGGATAGGGAAACGCTCTTTACTTTGCAGAAAGAATGGAAAGAAATTGATGTGGCTGTTGTTAATAAAGTAACCTAGAGATGCGCTTCTTTGCTAACTTTGCATTCATCCAGTAGTTTTATGCCTTTCCACGAATATTCCTTTAGCACCTTGTTTAAGAGGAAATTACAATTCCAGCAAGCATTTTTGATTGTCTCTTTTGTGGGTCTGATTTTCCTGCGCTGCAACCAGGCAGCGGTTATGTGCAGTGGTTTCAGCTGCTTATCCAATTCTTTTCGCCTCATGATCATGTGTTGTTCCGAATAAGCCTCGATAACAGCCTGGACAAAGAGATTAACACGGCTTAGCATTGCTTGCCTTTTGTGGGTCGTTTTGAACAACTGTCTAGCAACGGACTTTCCTGAAACAGAACAAAGGGCACATAGAGCATTCATGCCTTCGAGCAGGAATCGATAGATAAGATACTTGAATACGGCTTCGTTGTTTAGCTTATCTGCTACGAGCAATGTGGCTTCCCACCATTCCGCAATCTTCTTGTCAAATGAGAGCAAATGTGCAGATGCCATCTCAGTGGGCCTTTCTCTTATATCGGAGCGCAACATGTCATGCATGGTCATCATGCTTTCGGCTAACATAATTATCTCTTCAACGCAGCTAGTGCGCAATAGCGGAAGCGTTATGGCATCTTTCAGGAACTTGTTTAGCCTTTCGCGGAGAGGCTTCAAATATAGATCGCGAGAATAACGCCGAGGAAAACTTTCTCTTCCTGCCATCTTGATGTGGATAACAAGAACATTTTTTTTCGCTCACCCAACATTCAACACATTAAAAAAAAAAACAAAAATATGACATCCTCTTTCACACCCTGCGACCGGTTTTTTGTGGTCGGAACCGGGTGCACTGAACTGGAAAAACTGTATTATAAACTGGCAAACCAACTGAGTAGCAGCTATATTCGGCTGAACGAACGTCATATTCGGGTTGTCGTTGATTGCACAATACTTGGCAAAGTCCCCGAACAATCTGTTTTTGATGTTTACGATGCTCACAAAGACAAGCCCTTTATCGATAAGGCTCATCCTAATATTTGGTTGGCAGAAAAGCTGATGCAACGGTATTCAAACTCGATTTTCCTCGCCATGCGGCCGCGTGACCGAGATATTGACCAGGTTGTGAAATTGATGATGAACTCTCTGAGTTGCAAAAAATGGTGCCAAAACTTTGCGAGTCTTCCCTTTCCCAATAATTTCGTCGGGACAAAGACAAAATCTGAGTATCAAGGCCTTAGTCTGCGTGGCAAATGCAAGTCAAGACTTATGTCGCATATTCAAGAGATCGATCGATTGGCTCGTCGTTATCCGAAACGCTTTATCGCTCTCACTCCATTCGACAATGAATGGAAGGAACGTGTTGCTGAGCTTACAGGCCGCAAAAAGCCGGTCGTTGAAAAGCGAAAAACAACACCTAGTCCAATAACCAAAAAGATAAAACAACAAGTCCAGCGTCCCACTCGCCCAGCGTCCGCAAATGGTAGTAACCATCGCACAACAACACCGGGAGTCAAACAAACAAGACCCGACCCGAATAAGAAAATCATTATCCCGCACATGCCGCCGACCGAGAAATCGACGAGTCTGAGTAAGAAAATAGCCTTCTACTGGATAAATCTCGATAGAGCACCGATCAGGGCAGACCAGATTCGAAAACAGCTTGAGGAGCGAACCATTCGAAACTACCGTATTGCTGCCATCGACGGTAAAATGCAACCACTGACCGATTACATTCCAAGTGGGTGGACTGAAAAGTATATCAATAAATACAAATATGAAATGGCAACTACCCTCTCTCATTTGAAGGCGATTCACCGTTTTGTTCGGGGTGGTGATGAAATTGGTATCATATGCGAAGATGACACCATTTTTGAGTTTGAAGCAACGTGGCCCGATTCTCTACAAAATATAATTGATAATGCTCCTGCAGGGTGGGAGATCCTCCAACTATCGTTAACCCTCCCAAACAAGAATGCATGGAACACTCTCAAATCCAAAGGAAAAAGGTATGTGCGAAGGCTATCCAATTATTTTTCAGCTCTTACTTATGCAATACGTCGTCCTTATGCAGTAAAACTCTTGCAAAAGTTTTCCGTTCCCGCTGAAATTGATACTTTTAGAGCGAAACTCAAGGGTAATGTGGCTAAACTCCAATCAGAATTGAATCTGATCGGGACAGGACCGCATCGTCTGACTGTGTATCCAACACTCTTTACCTATCCCACAGGAAATACCTCTTTCATTCATCCGACCCATCTTCATTCGCATGAATACAGCAAAAAGTTAAGTGCCCAGCAATACAGCTAATGAGGTCAACAATCTTCCTTTTTTCGTCGTCAATACTGCTTTCAATACTGCTTCTCGCCTGCTTCTCGCCTGCTTCTCGCCTGCTTCTCGCTTTCTCAAGTCTTTTCTTTTCTTGGAAACCAATTTGAAAATAGCTCGCCAAAAAAAAAACACAAAAAAAAAAAATATTGTGTCGACATTTTTATTAAAGCGATGGAGGGGCTCATCAAAGTGACGTCTACGAATATAGCAGAGGTGCTTCTAGCGGCGAAAGCCAACTTACCTCATGCTGATGTCGATCTTTTAAGAGGAACGAAGAGAATGCCTGTCGCCCGCGCGGCTGGAAAAAAACATAAAACGGATGAGCCCGCCCGCATCCTGAATAAAGACGATATCGGAAACATGTTGGTGCTGCTCCGCTTTCGGAACTCAATTTGTGATAATTGTTTGAAGAAGGGAGATACACCCCTCTATTTGTGTGCGGACTGCAAGCTGACTTTCTACTGTTCAACCGACTGCAAAAAAGCTCATGCAGAAGCTCATGCGAAACGATGCTGCCAAGCTAATGGTCCATTGGATGACGGACCGCAAAAGTTGATGTTTGTCAAAGTGAAAAAATAAAAATAAAAAACGTTGGGGTTGTCCAAGTGAAAATATTTTTTGATTTCTTGTTTTCTTTTTTTCCTTCAATGCGCCGTTGGGTCCAATTTTGCCATAGCAGTTTTGTAGCCTCTTGGTCCTTTACCTCCATTGAAACCCTTGTCCTTGGTAAATTGCATGACCCACGTGGTCATATCTTGAGCTGAGGCAAAATGAAGTTGCATTGCTCGCTCTTTTCGTCTCTGGTAAGAGCTTCACTCATGATTGTTGCTTTTGTTCATGGTAAGAGCTTCACTCATGATTGTTGCTTTTGTTCATAAGATGTTTTTATTGCGTTATTCAGCTTGTTTCAAAATTTCAGAGCTTCACTCATGATTGTTGCTTTTGTTCATAAGATGTTTTTATTGCGTTATTCAGCTTGTTTCAAAATTTCAGAGATTTCCTGGAGATACTCTTTTTCGGCCCCATCTTTCTCTTCCAACAACGACTCGATTCTCTTCATCGTTTCGTCAACAATGGAGAGGACCCGAGGACGCAACGGTTCATGCCGAGCCAAATCGACAAGTTCTTCACTTTCCCATTTCAGTTCTTCGAAAATCCAATCATCGTCGTAGCGATGATCTTGATCAAACACGACATGCATTTCCAACGCTTCTGTGAGATCAGACTCGTCGATCAAACCCATCTGAATAAGTCTTTGGCATCGCTTCCATCCATCTCTTTGATAAGTGTGCAAATTTAAGATATAGTTCAAAACATGAAAGTTGTGCGACCAAAGAAAGTGAAAGACTGCGGCGATCTCAATGCAATAAATATTTCGATCCGTCGCTGTGATGTGGTGATGCATGATTTCGTCTAAGATATCATTTGCAGTGTTTTCGGCTTTGGCCGACGCCATCAGACGCCTTAGCTCTGCAATCAAAATCCTTGGCTCTGACGGTGTGCAGTGCTTGATAGCAATCCGTAAATTATCCCAGAAAAGTCATCAGGTTGCCTGTGAGCATCAGATAAGGACTTATACTTCTCAAACTCGCCCACTGCAATCAGGCACCTACAGCGGGCCATTGGCGCACTAATGACGATTTCCCGAGAACAGACAACGCGAAACGCAGCAAGGCGATCACTTGCCTGAACTGATGGTGAGGAGAAGGCAACTTTCTGAATATATTGGGCGAACGAAAGAGGATATTTGATGGGTTCTCTCATCACCTTCCCAATCTCCTCGAAGAGCGTCGAGCTTAGGTCATCGTCTTTTGGCTTCTTGGCAGTCAAGGCCAAACATATCTTGGCACACTGCATCTGCAGAAACGGGTCGGCGGGTAAGTTTTCCATAAAGTTTCTTCCCAACGAAAAAGCAAACATAAACTGGAGATTGGTTTTCTCCCAGCCGAAGACAGAGGCGGCTACCAAATAGCAGATGAGCATATGCTTCCGACAACAACGGGCGAGAGACGATGCAGTGGGAGCTTCTAAGTAAGAGACTAAACGCTGCAAGAAAGGGAAGGGGAATCCATTGGGACGCACAGCAATTCTCCTTTTCTTTTCTTCTTTCTACATACCCAAACGCTGCAAGAAAGGGAAGGGGAATCCATTGGGACGCACAGCAATTCTCCTTTTCTTTTCTTCTTTCTCCATACCCTTCAACACCTCAAACGGACGTATCTTTTTTATTTGTTTTCAAAATGGACAAGTTTGTTCAATATCCTGGAGAAGACTTGGCGTTACGTCATACTTGATTGTGCCAACAACGAGTTCATCATATTCTAAGGCTCTCATTCTTCCCCGATAATCTAGAGGAAGATATTTCTGCAGTGCTGGATACTTTGAAGCATCCCACTTCTTGGTCGATTCTTGTCTCCTCACAATATCTAAGGCTTGAGGCATCAATGTTTTATGACTTTCTTTTGGTTCCAAGCTGAGAAAGAAATCGAAAAACTTCACCTGATTGCCAAAGAGTTTGTTTCCGAGCACAACCCATCGGGTGGGAATACCATAAGCTACTGAGATGACAACTCCGTGAAGGCTACTGGAAACTGTGCGCTCGCATTGCGACAACTGCCGCAAAACACTATCCACGTCTCTGGTCCGAAGATTTATAACCAGGACGCGAGGGTCCTTAGCAATTGGCAGAGCCATGATTTCCTTGTAGTCAACATAGTGAGGGATAATGCCCAGTTTGTATTTCTTTGGTCCTTGAGATGGCGCATATTTGGGCATCAACATGCCCGGATCGCCGTATCGCTCTGGGCAATTCATGCGTAGTTGCTCGAGTCGACGCCTGGTCAACGGACCACGCACGGAGCGGATATCCACTTTTCCTTTTGGGCGACAGTCAGATTTAATAATACCGCTACCCCATACGAGACCGCCAGGCATCACTTGTGCAATGATGCTACCTACAGAATAGACGCTCGACTGCTGCGGAGAAGCATGGACAGGTCTCGCAGGCATAACTCCTGTAATTCGGTTTACCAACCATGGTCCAATCCAGTCTCCAAAATTGTCCTCTTTGGCCCACCACCATACTCTAGGGGGATTTATTGACTTCTTCATTTTGTTCTCTAGGTTTTGATACCGAAGAAAGAGATTTCTTGAAATTCATTTGAAACGCACTCAATCGTGAGACTTGTGAGACCTCAAATATCCCACATCCTCGGATCCTTTGGTTCTTTAATAAGACCAGGGCAATCGACGTCTTGAAATTCATTTGAAACGCACTCAACCGTGAGACTCGTGAGACCTCAAATAGCCCACATCGTCGCATTCTTTGGTTCTTTAATAATACCAGGGCAATCGATGTCTTGAAATTCATTTGAAACGCACTCA
>Ga0210074_1000385_pt1 | contig 16230 bp, 9 predicted proteins | sample China_Galinas_Co_FD_184860 | JGI IMG/M metagenome (GOLD analysis project Ga0210074, IMG submission 184860) | Wetland microbial communities from San Francisco Bay, California, USA, that impact long-term carbon sequestration -... | ecosystem: Environmental > Aquatic > Marine > Wetlands ... | reverse complement strand
GTGTAGTAGTCAATATATAATTGTACTTTTTGGGGAAGTATTACATCAGTTGTTTTCCCCAGGCTTGCATATTTACGCAATGATTCTCTCCTTTCTGAATATTCCTTTGCAGCTTCTTTATTTTCTACCTTTAAACCGATTTCAAGCTTAAGAAAATCGATATTCCATTTGGGATGATCACGTAGTAAAAATTCAGCAAGCGGCATTGGATTCTCAACACGGACACAACCATGACTTACCGCACGATTATCATAATTAAAGGGAGGTCTGTTTGGAGTATCATGCAAATATATTCCAAATGGATTGTAGAAGATAAATTTAATTTTACCTAAAGCATTCCCTGCACCCGGATCCTGTATTATTCTGTAAGGAATTTTGTCAACAGATAGATCACTTATTTTTATACTGTCAGGATTTAATTCGAGTGTATCTAAAAATACTTTAAAATTATGATTGCTTAAGTAACTTGAATCTCTTTTCATCTTGTAAACTATTTCTTCCCGCATAATACTTTGAGGAACATTCCACGTAGGATTGAGAACCATGTATGAAATCAGACCTTGCATATTAGGTGTTTCCCAGTCATCAGGTTTATCTCTCCACTTCCCGCTCTTTTTATAAACCTTCATTCGATCTGCAAAATTCGAAGGTCGTTTTGAACCTGTGCATACCTTCGATTCAAATATTTTATTTCCATAATCATAGATGTATAAACGAAAGTCGGGAATATTAACCAGAATGAATTGAGAAGTATCGGGATAGTCATTCCATCTGAATCTTTCAAGATTCAATTTGATTGTATTAATATATTCTTCAGGAGTTACGTTTAGTCTCTCGACAGTATTCTTCCCAATAACGCCATCGTCATTTAAACCATTATCCCGCTGAAATTGCTGAACGGTTTTAAATATAAGAGAATCATACAGAAATGGATTGGAAATTTTTACAATGGATGAGTCGGTGTATTCAAGTGAAATTAATCTATCAACTATCAGCGGTACAGCAGAATTTTCATTACCATATTCAATTTTATTTACTGAAAGTTTTATCTCCGGCCAAGTTTGCCCAACATACTTATTATAATGCTTCAAAGCACTCTGAAGTTGAACATATCTGTTACTTTTTGGTTGAATATCCTGTAAGTATTGGACAAGATTCTCCTCCCGCAGAGGTTGGAGTAAATCGCCTTTCGAGGAATCGTCATAGGGCAAAAAATAAGTATCTGAGAAAATTTCTTTTGGATTAACCATTCCATAACGCAGATGATGAGTGTATTTCAATATTGCATCACTGACCAGGAGTTCGGTCAGCGCTAAATGATAATATCTTGATTCATTTGGCAGAGTGTCTATTGCTTGATTAAACTCGTTTATAATTTGAGTAAAATGATACTGCTCACGATTTAAACCGTGCTCATCAGCATTTTCTATTACTGAAATTAATGAATAAACTTTCTCATTATCCTCAAAGTTTTTTACAAATAAGGGTTCAAAATCTCTTTTTGAGTAATAGTATTTTAATGTGTCGTAGTAGAAAATGATAGAATCCTGCTGAATTATGTAACCATCGATTGAGGTAAGCTGATTTTTAAAAATAGTGGAGTAATCCGAATAGCTGAAGTTAAGCCTTTCATTAAGACTTAAAATTTCTTCTTTTTTTTCTTTTGTACAGCCAAAAAGAAGAAGATATAAAATTGCGATCAAAAAATATTTTAGAAAAATTTTAATTTAAATACCCTCGTAGAGTTGCAAACCCTAAATAAAAAAATGACACACTATAATCAAGAGATTAGGAGTGGTGAAAGATAATAAATTCTATTTAATTGAAATGTGAATTTACTAACACACTGATTTGCAGTAGATCATTTTGCATAAAATAGAAAAGGCTCACCAATGTGGTGAGCCCTTCATATATTATATATATCTTAACGTAATAGTATCATTTTTAATACTTTAACATTGCTTCCCGATCTAAGTCGATACATGTAAACGCCGCTTGGCAGTTGATCACCTGAATCGTTCTTGGCATTCCACGACACCTCATAATTACCTGCAGTTTTAACATCATTAACCAAAGTTCTGACTCTCTCACCTAAGGCATTATAAATTTCCAAAGTGACTAATTCTGGCTGCGCAATTTGGTATCGAATAGCTGTACTTGGGTTAAATGGGTTTGGATAATTTTGTTCGAGATTAAAACTGAGCGGGATTTGATTATTAATTTCATCTTCCAAACCTACAGGTTGATCCGATACATAAGCAGTAACCATAATATCTACACCCGGCAGGGCGACCCAACCGCTGCTTGTCAAGTAATACATACTTCGGTTGTCTATTGGTGCATCAGAATCGGCTCCGATTCCTGGCGCACCCGGTGATTCTTCCAGCCAATTGATAACCACCCAAAAATCTCCCTGTGCAATTTCTGGTGGATCAACTCCGGGTATATTTTTTATAATGGTTCCAACGGTTGCAGGACTCGTATCCTGGACACGATATGGACCTACAATTATATCTCCCGGAATACCACCATTATCTTTATGAATTGTAAAATCAAATGGTTCATTTCCATTTACAATCGTCTCAAGTCTTCTTACATAGATTGGATATGCATTGGGTGTAAATCGGATACCAAATTTGTTTTCTTCCCAGGAAAAACTTGCAACGTAAAATCCATTCCAGTTACCATCATCATAACTAATTGGAACGAGTGCAGGCTCTTCACAAGCATACTCACCTGCCGGGTTGCTGATCGGACCAGTCAAAGTATCAGAACCATCAATAATGTATGCTTCCATTTGATACTCGTACCAGGCAACACAATAAACATCATTATCAACATATGATTCAATTCCGGTTGAGAAAGTATTTAACAATTCGCCATTCTTATAAAGATTGATTGTTGGAGGAAGTGTAAGAGGATCATTATTTATTCCTAATGTCGGATCATTCCAGGTAATTAAAAGATCCTCACCTTGCCGTGTTACTGCAATATTTTGAGGTGACTGCGGTGGAGCTAATAATGAAACATCAATACCCACATCACCAAAATATTGAGGATTAAAAACTGTGTTCATTGTTTGAGGCCACCAGCCATTAAAGATTGCCGCCCCACCCTGTCTTTCAATAAGGAATGCACCTAAACCTGCAATTTTATCCGGTCCAAAAACCTGAATTTGATATCCTTCTGAAAATCCCATTGGTATAGCAAATTCTCCTTGCAGATGTCCATTTACATCCGAAAACTCTACTTGAGCTGATTGAAGCGTATCTACTACATAACCTGGAATCGTTCTGAAACGCAAATTACTTCCTCCCGGATGCCAGTAAGCCCAAAAGTTTCCTTCAAGAACAAAAGGTGGTTCAGCATCAAATACATTATTATTATTATCGTCAAAGTACAAACCGAATCCTTCGTTGTCATCAAGAGTTGGATTAAGGAAATCTTCTCCGGCAACGTAAAGCAAATCATTGGTTTCATCAAATTTTAAATACATCACAACTGAACCCTGTGGTTTTGGAATTCCACCACCATATCCGAATATATCTGAGATATCAAGTTTGAATGCATCGTCCCATTCGCCGGGAGACAAAACTCCATCGATGGTTGGAACTGAAGCTTCCGGAACATCAAGGCTGAATGTGAGTAAAGTATCGCTTACCATTCCTACTGCCTCGTTTGAATATATGCTTTGCCCTGTTTCATTAACAATATTTACAACATAAAAATAATCTCTTAATGCAAATACATTAGAATCTGCATAATTGTTTTCCGTTACAGCAACGCTGGCAATTTTTTGATACGGACCCTCACTCACGAGACTACGGTAAATGGCTATGCTATCTGCTAAAAACCATGGGTTATCTAAATTTAAATCACTTTCTGAATTCGAATTATCTACCAGAGATTGAGTACCATTTTGTCTGAGTGTATTGTCTGATATTACATCACCAACCATTAATGATATTTCTTTTTGTCGCTGTGCGTTATTAACAAGTGCAGACCAGCTTAGCAAAATATGCCCGACCAAATTAGTTGATGCGCTCAAAGTAGGAGGAGAAGTTGAGAATGCATTAAGCGTAAAATTTACTCCGGTTGTTGTATTGCCATTAGTTACTGAAACATTCCCTGCATTACCAAAATCATATCCAGGTTTTTCAGCTTGAACTGTGTAAGTACCTGTGGGTACATTTTCAATTATGTAACTACCATCTGAGTCAGTAACTGCACTTCTAACTGTTCCTACGGTCGAGACTATCACTCCACTATCGTCACCCGAATTTGTTAAATCAACATTGCCGCTTATATTTCCTCCTCCAAGATCAATCTCACATAAATATATTCTTCCCCCATTTCCAAATTCACGTGCATGAACTGCTTTCCCACCTGCAAAAACTCGTGTCCCATCGGGGTTTAAGTCACATGTAAAAAATGAACCGGGAGTAACTACATCAAATGTTAAATTACCTGTTTGAGTATCGAAAACAAGTAGATCAGGACGGGTATGTGCAAGATCACCCCAGGTTACGGCTGCAGCAACTCTACCATCATCTGAAAGTTTAATATCATCTACCAGATCACCTGCATTAGCAAAGACCCATTTGGGAGTTCCGTTACCATAAGTATCGAAACACATTATAGAACCTTCATATCCGGATGTTAAAAAAATTAAAGAACCAGCTACGATAGTGTTGCCATTAGCTGATATACCGACTGAGGATGCCCAGTTCGTTGATGTTCCTGTAGGTACGCGATACTGCCAAAGTAGAAAGTAATTATTCGTGCTTGACTCTGAATGCCACGTTTGAATAAATCCGCTGTTATCAGCAGTAGCTACAACTTTTCCATCACCGCTAATGGCTGGTCCAGATTCCGTATTATCAAGAAAATGATCCCAGATCAATGTCCCATCGCTACTGTCAAAAATATATAAATGATATCTACCTGCTATTGCAACCCTGGAACCATCTGCCGAAAAATTAACACCTGCCCAATTTGTAATTTCACTACCCTGAGTATCGAATGTCCATATTATTGACGGTGTTGGATTAGAAAGATCAAAAGCATACGCACGATAAGTAGTTGAACCTCCCAATGCGTTTGCCAAAACGACTGCCATCGATCCGTCTCTGGAAAGAGCTACACTTGAGGCATACAATGAATCTGGTAGAGTAAATTGAAAATTTATATTTCCATTTGCTGGATCCAGTATGTAAAAATCAGTTCCAGCTGTTACTGCTACTTTTAGTCCGTCATTTGAAATATCAACAAATGGATCATAATTCACTGTTGGGAAGTCCCATAATGGAGTATTGTTCACATCAGAATAAAGAGTTGCCCTCATATTATTGAGTCCCCAACCAGTTATGTTTGAACTACCGCCGCTATTAATTGCTACAACATTTGCGATTCCAGCAGGATCCTGTGCAGACCACAGTACAGAACCGCCAAGAACGAATGTCGCTCCATTTGAATTATTCATCCCTACAAGATGATCTTCAAGTGATTCTATTTTTCCATCGTTTTTTACAGAGATTGTCTCGAGCGCTGTTTTACCATCCTTCTCGATGATATTAGTCTTTGATACATCTCTATCTTGTGCGATAATATTCGAACAAGTAAGTAACAAAATGAAAAAAGAAACTAGAAGAATTATTAGATGAGTATGAAGAGATTTCATATAAACCTCCATATAATGATTAATGAATTTTTAAACCGTCTAAAATACTTTGTGTTTTCAACATCAAACTTATATTTATTCCTGATTAGTTAAAACATGAAACAAATATACTTTATAGTCCTTCCCTTATTTAGATAGTGTTTCTCAAACCTGGAAACTATTCCAGTGTCATAAATAGAATTTCCATTTTTTTGTAAATCGTTTGTCGAATAAATTATTTTTGCTTCCACTTCTTCAATATTTTTAAGTGCATATTCAAATAAGCCTTTATTATCGGTTTTGAACTTGATTTTTCCTGAATCAATTAGCAAATCTTTATAAATTTTAAGGAAAGCAGGCGAGACTAATCTTCTGTTTTGATTTGCACGTCTTTCGTGAGGTTCAGGAAAAGGAATATAGATTTCTTCAACACTTCCAGGTTTAAAAATTTCTATCAGCCATTCAGCTTTAGATACAATAAATGCAACGTTTTTCAAATTCATCTCCATTGCTTTTGTTGCACCAATATAAATCCGGGCACCCTTTACATCAATTCCAACAAAATTTCTTTCAGGAAATTTTTGAGCAAGTTCCACTGAATAGTCACCATGTCCACATCCGATCTCTAAAGTTACGGGCTTTTCAATTTTAAAATATTTTTTAAGTTTAACTTTTAACTCTGCTTCTTTTATATTGAAGACATTCGGTAATTCATTTAGCTGTTGAAGTTTTTTCTGCTTGGTTCTTGCCACTATTATTTTTCTCTTATTTTACGAATATCTGGTAGAAATGAGATTGTTCTAAAGTTTGTGTTGAAAAACCAAAAATAAATACTTAGCTTCAGTTGGAAACATTTCATCTAATTTTCATTTCCAAAATATTATTAGTTAGTAAAAATATTTATTTTTAGAATAAATTAATGGAGGAGATATGTCATACAAAATTAGAAAAGTTGAATATTTCTACTGTTCGGTTGTCGACCAACCAGGCGAGGCATATAAACTGCTAGCCAAACTTGAGCAGGGCGGAATAAATCTACTTGCATTTACAGCTATACCAGTTGGACCCGATAGAACCCAGTTGACTCTCTTCCCCGAGATTTCCTCAAAATTAATAAACGAAGCAAGAAACTCTGCATTCTCTCTTGACGGACCGCATCCTGCTTTGCTTGTTCAGGGAGACGATGAATTGGGTGCATTGGCAGATATTCACCAGATTCTTTTTGAAGCAAAGGTGAACGTTTACGCTTCGAGTGGGGTTACCGATAGTAAAGGGAGTTTTGGTTATCTCTTATACGTTCGACCGGAAGAATTTGAAAGGGCAACTGCAGTATTAAAGATCTGATAAAATTTCAATTACTCATTCATAAATTCAGGAAACAATGAAAAAAAGATCCTCTTTCCCCAATGTATTCTGGGTCGCTAACGGAATAGAAGTGTTAGAACGTTTTGCTTATTATGGTATTTATATGGGCTTCGGAATTTATTTACAACAACTTGGTTATTCCAAAGGCGATTTAGGAATTATTCAAAGTATATTCCTTGCCTTTTCCTATTTGATTCCACTTTTCTCGGGAACGTTTGCTGACAGATTCGGTTTCAAGAAAATGTTGCTCATTTCTTACGCCGCTTATCTCCCTGCTATTTTATTATTGATAATTACGAAATCTTTTTCGGGCATTGCACTAACGATGTTAAGCATTGGATTTGCAGCCGGAATTTTTAAGCCCCTTATTTCTGCAACTGTAAGAGCAACGACTGATTCAACAAATAAAACACTTGGTTTTGGAATTTTCTACCAAATGGTAAATGTTGGTGCATCTTTTGGTCCAATCGTTATGGGAAAACTTAGAGGCTGGTCCTGGGACTATGTATTTATTACAGCAGCAGTTGCTGTCGGACTTATGTTTCTCGTAACACTTTTCTTCTACAAAGAACCTCCGAGAGAGATGGAGGGTGTTACGCTGAAAAAGAAATTTAAAGATATGAGAGAGGCTCTCTCAGATGTAAAATTTTTAGTTTTTATTATTTTCCTTGGAATATTTTTCTGGATGCCGTTTTGGGCGTTTTTTAATGTACTAGCGGTTTATATAAATGATTATATGAATACCGCTGAATTATTCCTCAGCACACAATCAATTTTGGGAGAAGGTATAACAAAATTTATTTCGAATTTTGATGATGGAGTCTGGAAAATAAATGCTGAAGCTATTTCTCACACAGGATATATAATTATACTATTCCAGATATTTGTATCGAAGTTTTTTGAAAAACGATCCGCTATACCCTCTTTTCTATTTGGATTAATTGTTGCTGCAGCCGGATTTGTAATACTAGGATTAGCTGTTACAGGAAACAATAGTCTTGTATATCTTGGAGTTTTTCTTTTCGCAGTTGGTGAGATGATTTCATCACCAAGAATACAGGAATATATTACATGGATTGCACCAAAAGAAAAAGCCGGACTCTACATGGGAACAAATTTTCTGGCAACTTTTATCGGTGCTATTTTAAGTGGATTATACACGGGTGTAATGGGATCATTCGAAGCAGCCGGTCATCCTGAATATATTATGTACACACTTGCAGGGCATACACTAATTGGAATATTTGCAATATATGCTTTCACAAAAGTTGCAGGTGAATTTAAAGAATTAGATCAATGATGGAAGAAAATAATTATGCCGAAACATATTGAATCACCAACAACAATAGAAGCTGCTGGTAATAAGCCTAAAATCATTAATGAATTTATTGGACGTGTAAACTCTAAAAACAGCGAGATAAGTATTGCGAAAATGAATAGTCCCTCAGGTTGGGAAGAGCCCGGACAAACACCAGAGTTTGATGAGTATACATTGGTCTTAAAAGGAATGCTGAGAGTTGAAACAAAAGAAAAAATTTATAATGTGAATGCAGGACAGGCAATAATTACTTATGCCGGAGAATGGATAAAATACAGTACTCCTGGTCCTGATGGTACTGAATATATCGCTGTATGCATGCCTGCATTTTCACCGGATACAGTTAACAGAGATTAAATCATTAATAGTCATTTAAGGAGAAAGCTATGAAATATTTTGTATTTGCAACATATCTTTTAATTCTTTTCGTCGTTATTTCCTGTTCTGAAAAAAATAAACCAGCAAATGGAGGAACAGATTTAGTTGAAGAGGAAATTACTTACACCTCTGATTCTACGACACTTAAGGGATTTTTGGTATATGATAATAACATTAAAGGAAAAAGACCCGGTGTTCTAATCGTTCACGAATGGTGGGGACATAATGATTATGCAAGACAAAGAGCAAGAATGCTGGCAGAATTAGGATACACAGCATTCGCATTAGATATGTTTGGTGATGGTAAAACCGCAACTCATCCCGAAGATGCTCAAAAATTTGCTTCATTTATCTTTAGCAACATCAAAGTGGGTGAAGAAAGATTTATGGCAGCATATAATTTGCTACAGCAGCAGGAAACAGTAGATCCAAATGAAATTGCTGCAATCGGTTATTGCTTTGGCGGTGGAGTTGTCCTTCATATGGCAAGTATTGGAACTAACTTAAAAGCAGTTGCAAGTTTTCATGGTAGTCTCGGAGCTGTTGTTCCTCCAAAGGCAGGAATCATTAAAGCTTTTCTTCTTGTTTGCAATGGTGCGGATGACCCATTTACTACTGAGAAACAGATTGAAACATTTAAAGCGGAAATGGATTCTGCTGATGTACAATATGAATTTATCAATTACGAAGGTGCCATTCACGGTTTTACAAATCCAGCTGCTGACAGTCTAGGCAAAAAATTTAATATGCCGTTAGCTTATAATGAAAATGCTGATAAAGAATCCTGGCAGGAAATGCAAAAAGTGTTTAATAATGTTTTCAGTAAATAATTATTTATTAAAGGGTAGAATTTGATGGGTGCAATCTGAATAGCTGACGAAATTCTGCCTTTTTTTTCATTCCCGATAAAATAATATTTGCTTCAGAAGAATTATGATTCTCCTCCCAAAAATCTGATTACCTCTTTTATAAAGAGTAGCCTCCTAGTAGTCAGATTCGGGCGGTCGGGAAACTTGCCACAATGTTATGCCCTCATTATCATTGTATTAACTATTCCGACCGTCCATTTTTATTTATCCAAATTATTTTCGTCGAACAGAGAATCAGGCAACCCAATATTCACTTTATAGTCAGAATACTTTAAATATACTTTACCTGTTTTAACCTCTTCACTCTTGGCTTTATTTTTATCAGGATTAAACTCATCAGGGATTCTACCTGGAAATAATCCTGGCTCAAGTGTAAATGTAAACACCATTGATGAAGGCAGCCAGTAATTATCATCAGTTTTTAAATATTGCAGGTCAACAGTAAAAGTGCCCTGCGGCTTCCTGCTCGATTCGACTTGAAGTATTAAATTTCTGTCCGTATCAATCCAAAATGTGCTGATAATAACATCAGCATTTCCTTCAATAGGGATCACTTTTATAACTGAAGTGAGTATACCATCAATTGTATCTTCACGTTGATAAAAAGAAGTGTATTTGTAGTCAAGAAAACCAAATGGTGAAAAATTCAATCCGGATTTTGGAAGCAATGCAAAGTTATCCGATTCAATATGAATTTTATCAGGCTTCTTATAAAATACTGTGGCTTTCCTGTCGGACATCTTGAGGAATTCAACATCGACTTTGATTTTTACTTCAACCTGATAGTCATCAATTTTATCAAATTCTTTTTTTACATTTTCAAGGATTTTTTCCGGATCAGCTTTTTGTGAAAAGGCAATTGCTGACAATATCAGAGTAAAAAATAAAACTTTAATAGTCATGACTCACCATTTTTTTAACTGAGAATATCTTTTTTTCTGAATATGATAGCTGTTGCTGTAAAGAAAATCAAAATATGACCCAATAAAAAAGAGACAGATTTTGCTATTTCGGACAAATCAAGAGGATCGTTAAAAAATTCTCTCCAGTCAAGCATATAGTTTGTGAATAAAAAGGGCCTGATATCCCTTAGGATTTCAACATCAAACGCTGATAGAATGATAAATATTATTATTACGGCCATAGTCGAAACAATTGGACCAATAGCATTTTCCACTAAAGATGAAAATAAAATTGACAAGCTACTGACGACCGTCATACTTAAAATTGCGAAGCCATAAGCAAGGAAAAATCTCCACAATACATCACTCTGATCAAAAATAATTATGGCTTTGGAATTTGCAACAATTAACTCCCCTCCACCGAAAATAATTAATCCAACGACAAGACTCATAAATGCCAGCCAATTGACCAGTAAAGCGGTATAAATCGTACCAGCAAGAAATTTAGAAATTACAATCTGCATTCTGCTAACTGGTCTGATTACAAGCATTCTGTAAGTACCTGCAGTTGCTTCACCGGCAAGAAGATCAGCAGCAACAAGCGCTATCAGGAATGGAATATGTATGGTCAACGCATTTAATATAATATATGATATCCAGTAACCATTTAGCAGATTCCCTACCAGCACAAAGGATTCCCTCAATCCGCGAGTTGCAAAATCAATTGAGTTCTGACCCTCTAGAAACATTGCCAGATGAAGTAGCGGTACTAATAATCCAATAGCAATAAATCCGATATAGGTTCGCCACTTCCTGAATATTTTCATCAACTCAATCCGGACAAGAGTAAGTATCAATTTGCACCTGCTGTAATACTTAAAAAGTAATCTTCAAGTGAGCGTATCGGAATTAATGCAGTGACCTTTACACCATTGTCAACCAGGTATTTGTTTAGCGCTGAGATATTCTTGTTTTCAATATTAATAGTTATTTTATCTCCCTTAATTACTTCAATCTGTTTGTACCAGTTTGTGTTTTCCAAAATGCGATTTGCTTGATCTATATTTTCGACTTCAACTGTAACTTTGACAGCGCTGGAGTTTAATAATTGACCAACTTCTCCTTCGACAATTTTTTTGCCCCTGTTAATAATTATCATTCTGTTCGCAACAAGTTCTATTTCTGAAAGAATGTGAGATGAGAGAAAAATTGTTTTATTTTCATCCTTACTCAGATGAATAATTAAATCTCTGATCTCCTTCATACCTTGCGGGTCCAGCCCGGTCGTTGGTTCATCCAGAACAATCAGTTCAGGATCGTGAAGCAGTGCTTGAGCAATGCCCAATCTTTGCTTCATTCCATGTGAAAATGTTTTTACTTTGCTTTTTGTCCGATCCTTCAATCCGACTAGTTCGAGCAATTCAAATATTCTTTTCTTTGAGACTTCTTTTCCTGAGATTTTAGCTAAAATTTCAAGATTTTTTATTGCTGGCAAATACTGATAAAAGTCTGGTTTTTCAACAATCGCCCCGACATTAGTTAATATTTCAGCACGGTGTTCGGTTAGAGATTTATTAAATATTTTGATGCTGCCAGAAGTTTGTGAGATGAGTGAAAGAATCATTCTAATCGTAGTACTCTTTCCGGCACCGTTGGGTCCGAGAAATCCAAATACGTCTCCCCTCTTTACAGTAAAACTCAGTTCATCAACAGCAAGAACCTCTTTAAACCTTTTGGACAGAGAGGTGATCTCAATTATATTTTCTGATGGATTCAATTTCCGGAATTTGCTAATTTTTTCTGTTGTTGATATTAAACTACGCTAAAATAATTTCACATTAAAGTGATTTTATTTGAGCGGCAAGAAAGCATCTTAAAATATTTATCTTCAAATCAAAATTTAAAAACAAAAAATTCAGAAAAAATATTTTAAATCATGCGAAATTTAATTTGCAATTTTTGGAAATTATCAGCAAGTTAGTGTTGCCTTGTTGGAGCAAAAAAATTTTCAAAATTTGTTGTGCGATATCTCCTGGTTAGAAGTTTTTTACTTCCTTTAAGCTCCGACACAAAACCAATTTAATAGATAATTTTTTTCTAAAATAATTGCTTGAAAAGTGAACGACCTTCTGCTTTTAATTAACTTATTTTTTTTAAAATTTAACAATTCCAAAATACGGAGAGCCTGATGCAGGTAAAAAGATTGTTTACCACCGCCGGAAAAGACCCACTATCCTCAATAAAATTTGTTAAGAGAAAATCTGAAATAAAAAATCCTGACGGCTCTGTTGTTTTCAGGATGGATGATGTGGCTGTTCCGGAAAACTGGTCACAGGTTGCAACCGATATAATTGCTCAAAAGTATTTCAGAAAAGCTGGTGTTCCAAAATTATTAATTAAAGTAGAGGAAGAGGGCGTTCCCGATTGGATAAGACCGTCAACTGCAGACGTTGACAGACTTGGCTCTCTGCCGGAAGATGACAGGTTCACTTCGGAAAGAGATGCGAAACAGGTCTTCCACAGGCTTGCCGGCTGTTGGACTTACTGGGGTTGGAAGGGAAATTATTTCGATGGTGAGGAAGATGCCAAAACATTTTACGATGAACTTGTTTATATGCTTGCCAGTCAGTATGCAGCACCTAATAGCCCACAATGGTTTAATACCGGATTAAACTGGGCTTACGGAATTACGGGTCCGTCTCAGGGTCATTATTATGTTGATTACCAAACCGGAGAGATGGTTTCTTCAACAGATGCGTATACACACCCTCAGCCTCACGCTTGTTTTATTCAATCAGTTAGTGATGACCTGGTTAATGAAGGCGGAATAATGAACCTATGGGTACGTGAAGCAAGATTATTTAAATATGGATCAGGAACGGGTTCAAACTTCTCAAATTTAAGAGGAAATAATGAACCATTGAGCGGCGGCGGAAAATCTTCCGGATTAATGTCATTTCTAAAAATCGGCGACCGTTCTGCTGGTGCAATAAAATCGGGTGGTACAACAAGAAGAGCTGCTAAGATGGTAACCCTTGATCTCGATCATCCCGATATTGAAGAATATGTGAGCTGGAAAGTAATGGAGGAACAAAAAGTTGCATCTCTTGTTGTAGGTTCTCAACTTTCTAATTTTCATTTGAATAATGTTATGACTGCTTGTCACTCAGAGCATCCTGAAAATGACAGGTTCAATAAAAACGTGAATAAAAAATTAAAATACGCTGTTCTCGAAGCTCGCAAGGCAAGAATACCTAATAATTATATCGAAAGAGTAATTCAACTCGCAAAGCAAGGATTTAAATCAATCGAATTTCCTGAATACGACACTGATTGGAATTCAGATGCCTATGCAACTGTATCTGGTCAGAATTCAAATAACTCAATAAGAGTTACAAACGAATTTATGAATGCTGTGCTTGACGATAAAGATTGGAATCTCTATTGGAGAATTGAGAAAAGAAAAGCAAAAGTCGAAAACAGGAAACCTAAACCTTGTAAGACTCTAAGAGCAAGAGATCTTTGGGGCGATATTTCTTATGCCGCCTGGTCATCTGCTGATCCCGGGATACAATTTCACGATACAATTAATGAATGGCACACCTGCCCTGAAAGTGGTGAAATAAGAGCATCAAATCCTTGCAGCGAATATATGTTCCTCGATGATACTGCCTGTAATCTTGCCTCTTTAAATCTGGTAAAGTTTTACAGTGTGAAGGATAAGAAGTTCAAGGTAAATGAATACCGGCATGCAACCAGAATCTGGACAATCGTTCTTGAAATTAGTGTGATGATGGCTCAGTTTCCGAGTAGAAACATTGCCCAGTTAAGTTATGAATACAGAACACTTGGACTTGGATATGCGAATCTTGGAACGCTGCTAATGCTTCAGGGAATTCCTTACGACAGCAATGAAGGTTTTGCAATTTGTGGAGCGCTGACTGCAGTTATGCATATGTCTTCGTACGCAACTTCAGCAGAGATGGCAAAGGAAATTGGGACTTTCCCTGGTTTTAAAAAGAATAAAAAACATATGCTGAAGGTGATCAGAAATCATAAACGCGCAGCTTATAATGTCCCAAATGAAGAATATGAAGGTTTGAAAATTTATCCGGTTGGAATTAATCCAAAGCATTGTCCATCCGACTTACTAAAAGCAGCAAGAGAAGATGCTGACAAAGCGCTGGAGCTTGGTGATGAGTATGGTTTTAGAAATGCGCAGGTTACAGTAATTGCACCAACCGGAACGATCGGTTTAGTAATGGATTGCGATACAACAGGAGTTGAGCCGGATTTTGCACTTGTTAAGTTTAAGAAACTGGCAGGCGGCGGTTACTTCAAAATTATAAACCAATCAATTCCTCCTGCATTGGAAAGACTTGGTTACAATAAAGATCAAATTACTGAGATAATTAAGTATGCAAATGGTCATGGATCGCTTCAAGGTTGTCCGTACGTAAATCCTGAATCATTAAAAGCAAAGGGTTTTACAGAAGAAGCACTATCAAAAATTGAAAAAGCACTTCCGACTGTATTCGAAATTAGTTTCGCATTTAACAAATTTACGCTAGGCAAAGACTTTATTATTAATAATCTGGGTATCGATGATACAAAAATCGATAGATTCGACTTTAATCTTTTGGAAGAATTAGGTTTCTCCAGGCAGGAAATCGCATCTGCAAATGATCACGTATGCGGAACTATGACTGTCGAAGGTGCACCTTTCCTTAAACATGAGCATTACCCTGTTTTCGATTGTGCTAATAAATGTGGAAAAAAAGGCACTCGATTCATCCGTTCGTCAGCTCATATTAAGATGATGGCTGCTGCCCAGCCCTTCATATCCGGCGCTATTTCGAAGACAATCAACCTTCCCAATCATTCTACCATTGAAGACGTTAAAGACGCGTATATGCAATCCTGGAAGCTTGGAGTGAAAGCAAATGCGCTCTACCGGGATGGTTCAAAACTATCTCAGCCTTTGAATACTCTAAGCGAGGAAGACATTGAAGCGCTGATTGAAGACAAAGAAAATAATGACATAGTTAAAGTCGCTGAAAAGATAATCCACAGATATATTGCTAAAAGAAGAAGATTGCCGGACAGAAGATCAGGTTACACGCAAAAAGCGAAGATCAATGGTCAATCTGTTTACATAAGAACAGGTGAATACGATAACGGACAAATCGGTGAAATATTTATAGATATGCATCGCGAAGGTGCTGCATTTAGAAGTTTGCTGAACTGTTTTGCAATTTCAATATCGCTTGGTTTGCAGCACGGAGTTCCTCTTGAGGAGTTTGCTGATGCATTTGTATTCACAAGATTTGAACCCAGCGGAATCGTAACCGGCAACGAAAAAATCAAAATGGCTACATCTGTAATAGATTATATTTTCCGAGAACTTGCTGTTACCTATTTAGGCAGAAACGATCTTGCGCACATTGAACCTGAAGAAATCAAATCTAAAGCCTCACCAGGAATTGTGAAAAAATTTGCTGAGCCTGACTTTGTAAGCGAAGAAGTTGTAAGCGAAAGACTTGTCGAACTGGATAAAGACAATGTTGATGAGTTCTCTGCTCCAACCAGAACACCAAATTCACATCTTAAACGCGATACAGTTACAGCTCCTAGTAAAAAAGCTGAAATGAACTCTAAGGTTAAGATGGCAATTGAAAGAGGCTACACTGGCGATATCTGCACAGAGTGCCAAAGTATGACAATGGTAAGAAACGGAAC
>Ga0210074_1000384_pt1 | contig 16247 bp, 13 predicted proteins | sample China_Galinas_Co_FD_184860 | JGI IMG/M metagenome (GOLD analysis project Ga0210074, IMG submission 184860) | Wetland microbial communities from San Francisco Bay, California, USA, that impact long-term carbon sequestration -... | ecosystem: Environmental > Aquatic > Marine > Wetlands ... | reverse complement strand
GATGCACACCCGCATGTCGATACTGTGGGTATAGGAGTCCACCAGCTTTCCCGAGCGCTTGTCGATACACACGATGGTGGCCGGTGAGAAGCCCGCAAAGATGTAATCGGGTGTAATCGACAGGCCACGCAGATAAAGTGGTTTGGCGGTGGCTTTACGCTTGCTGCCGAAGAACGAGACACCCATCTCACGGATCGCGCGGGCTGCGCTTTTCAGTAACAGCGTCTTGATTCCGGGCATTTTCTTGATGTCGATGGCGCGGATCTGCCTGCCACTCTTGAGATCGTACTGGCGCACCACGGTGCGGTGGGTGTCGTTGATGTAGGCCACGCCGGGTTCTTCGATGATCAGGTTGTGCGCGTGTTTGAGTTTTTCGTCCTCGATGACGATCGTGCCTCTGCTCAGATTGGCGACCACGCACCTGGAATGAAACAGCGCGTAGATTTCGCCGTGAAATTCGCAGACCGCGTTCAGGTGCAGGTGCGAGGGTCCACGGAAGGAAGACTGTTCGAGATAATTCGTGCGGTTGTCAATGCCCTTGTCGATCGGCAACGGTTCGAGGCCCAGCAGCTGCTGGTATTCGGACATCTCGCGCGGCCAGAAAGATGTCTCCAGCGCACCGTCTTCGAGCCGGTACTTCAATGCCGCATCGATGGTGGTGGAAGTGACCCACAGCGATGAACCCTCGAGCCAGGTCTCGTGAATACCGACCATCAGGCCGTGGGACAGTTTGCGCTGCAGATTGAGATCCCGGTCGAAAAAGTTCAGCGTATGGTAATCCGCGGCGATGACCTGGTCGTTGTGGATACGGATTCCCCGCACGCCACGCACATTGCCGCGGGCGTTGGGGTCGTGATACAGGGATGGCTCGACCGGAACATTGGGTACTTCCCTGACGAGGGCCTTGCGCTCCCAATCCAGCTTGAACAGGCTGCCGCCTTCACTGACAGGCGCGGCCCTGGCAACTGTTCCAAAGTAGATATCCATACCGGCGGCCCGCTTCTGCTGCAGAATAAAGTCCGCTAGTTTAGCCGATAAGCGCGATAACCAAAACTCCCGTGATCGCCGCTGGCGGGTAGTGCTACAATCCGCGCAGAAACCGACTGCGGACCGGCTGGTCCCAGCGACCGACCGGGGAATCTGAACATTACTGAATCCAGTCAAAATTCCGGGCGCTTTCTGTTCTACGTCGAACAGGACTACTCGTTCGCAGTCTTGCGCCCGCTGCAATCCGCCGCCCTCAAGCGCGGCTACCAGGTGCGCTGGCTACTGGTCGGAAACGCCTCGAAGAACCTGCTGGAGCCCGGTGAGGTGGACGCTGGCGATATCGAGGCGGCCATTGCCTACGACCCGCAGGCCGTGTTTGCGCCCGGCGACCAGGTGCCGGGCTTCATACCGGGGCTCAAGGTACAGGTGTTCCACGGCCTGAACGAGGACAAGCGCGGGAACATTTACCCCGAGCGGGGCCTTTTCGACCTGTTTTGCACCGAAGGACCGATCCGCACCGCCATGCTGAAAGCGCACGAAAAACGCGGCTACTTCCGGATCCGGGAGACCGGCTGGCCGAAACTGGATGCGCTTCTCACGAAACCCAAGGAAAGCCGACACTACGAGCGGCCGCAGATTTTGTTTGGCTCGACCTTTACGCCGCGCCTGTCGGGCGCCGAGGCGCTGTATCCGGAAATAAAGCGGCTGTCGCAAAAAAGCCAGTGGCAATGGCTGGTGACCCTGCATCCGAAAATGGCCAGGGAAACCGTGGAGAAATACCGGGCGCTCGAAGGTGAGAACCTGTCGTTTTTCGACACCGGCAGCGTGATCGACCTGCTCCACCGGGCCGAGGTGATCGTCAGCGACAATTCGTCGATACTGCAGGAATTCCTGCTATTGAATAAACCGGTGGTCACCTACAGGAACCGCGCCCCCCAGGCCTGCATGATCGATATCACCGAAGCCGGGCAGCTGGAAGATGCCGTGCGCCAGGCCTTGAACCCCACCGCGGCCCTGCGCAAGGCGATCGAAGCCTATGGTCCTTCGATGACCCCTTTCCTCGATGGCCGGTCGTCTGACCGGGTCCTGGATGCCGTTGAAGAGATGATCCAAAGTGGCTGGAAAGACACCAAGCCGGCCAACCTGTGGCGCAATTTCAGAATGCGCCAGCGGCTCAATTACAAAAAATAGAATACCGAAACCGCGCGGGAACCCCATCGCAGATAAAAAAAACCCGGCAGCGGACGCTGCCGGGTTTTTTAAACTACGCCGGGTAGCGCTTAGTGACGCAACTCGACCCGGCGGTTGGCGGCACGACCCGCTTCCGTGGCATTGTCCGCCACCGGGTCGCTTTCGCCATAGCCTTTCACCGTGATGTTCGCGGCGTTGGCGCCGTGGGCGATCAGGTAGTCGGCAACCGCCTGGGCACGGCGTTTCGACAAGCCCATGTTGTATTCCGCGCTGCCCATGCTATCGGTATGGCCGGCAACTTCGACTTTCAGATCAGAATGACGCGTCAGTATCTGTAACGCATCGTTGAGGCTGGCGGTCGAATCGGACGTCAGCTGCGCCGAATCAAAAGCGAAGTTCACGTGATCGAGCTTGTATTCCTGGGCGAGGTCACAACCGCTGTTGTCGACCGGGGTTCCCTTCTTGGTATTCGGGCACTTGTCCTTGCTGTTGACAACACCGTCACCGTCGTCATCCAGTTCACAACCGTTTTCATCCACCTTCGCACCCGCCGGGGTTCCGGGGCACTTGTCGCGGTAATCTGCAACGCCGTCACCATCGCTGTCGGGCGGGCAACCGTGCTCATTGACACGCACGCCTGCCGGCGTTCCGGGGCAGTCGTCGAGACGATCGACAACACCGTCGCCGTCACTGTCTTTCTCACAACCGCGCTCATCAACAATACCGCCCGCCGGGGTTCCGGGGCAGTCGTCCTTGTAATTCTTCACGCCATCGGCGTCAGTGTCGTTCATCGCACAGATCGCGCCGCCTATGATGAAGCCGCCAGCTGCGCCATACATGGATGACTCCCAGTCATCCGTCGCACCAACCGCCAGACCCGCTGCACTACCCGCCGCGGCGCATGCACCCCACTGGTCATACCAGCCGGTCTTGCCGGGGCCCGAGGCACAGGCACTGAGCAACAACGACAACACGACTGCTACCAAACCCAACTTAAAATGTTTCACTACTATCCTCCTCCAAATGTAAACACTGCACCCTTGAAAACAGCCCGTATTATATACGACTGATTGCCGCAATCTCACTTTTTTGTTGTCACACCGATCAAATCGCGGGCCACAGAGCCGACGCCCCGACAAACTTTCATGTCAGGGTGCCAACGGCAGCGTTGCTTGAGCCCTCATTTTTGCTGCCGCGGGATCCTTGCCACCGGGTAAACCAGGTATTGCGCATCGTAAAACGGCGTCTGTTCATAGAACCACATCAGCCGTTGTTGCGGGCTGGCGGCAAAAGCAGGATCGTTGGCGAGCTTTTCCTCAAAACGGGTCCTCAGCGCCGGGTCGTCGTCCAGCATCTTCCGTGCCAGCGGTTCCATGACGTAGGCTTCCGCGTATTCCGTACGGGTAAAAATTTCCAGGAAGAAACCCCATTGCAAAAAGGAGTCGGGCGCCTGTGGTTCGAGCATCAAGACCAGCAACTCGCCAAGCGGCTGATCGGTGCTGATGCGGTAACTGCCTTGCGGAAACGTGGTCTCGATGAGTTGCCTGACGGGTTCACCCGGGTCTATCCGGGCATGGCCCTCGAAAGGGTTTGGCGTCCAGGCCGTGGGTTGCGCGATGCCGGCTTCGGGCAGTCGATAGATCTCGGCTTGCGTGGTCAAAGGTTCCGTGATCTGCTCGATCTCGATGCCGTGCAGACCGATGCGCCCGGCCACGTCACCCCAGGCCGGTGGAATGATGTAGGCGGCCGGCATTTGCGCCGTCACAACAGGTTTGTTTACGAATATCTCGGGAATGGTGATCGTCAGCGGTTGCCCGGTCCAGCGCACCACCTCCCCGCCACTGGCGGCGCCATGGTAACGTTCCGAACCGACCGCCTTGAAGGGAACCATTTTAACGGCCTGGCTTTCATCACGCGCAAAGACAAGTGGCACCGATTGCGGCCTGCTTTGCCGATCCGAATTCGTCGCCGCTTGCAGCGAAGCCTGCTCCCTGGCCAGCAATGCCATGCTTTCCGCCAACAATACGTAAGTGCCCAGCACGCGGCGCCTGTAGGGTTTCAGGGAGTGGTTTTCAACCAGGACGGCTGGCAGATGGATGGCGTCCCCATAGCCGTTCGAGAAACGCGGGTCCGCCTTCCATGTCAGAACACCATCCTGCATATCCATGTTGTTGGCGGCAAAGATCAGGCCCCCGGGCTGGTGACCGTTGGCGAGTAAAGCTTCATTGACAGCCGGCCGGTAGACGTCTTCGATCCAGTTGCCGATTGCCGGCGACCAGCCATCGCGGCCGTTGCCGCCAAAGGTGATGTCATACTGGTAGTCCGCGCCATCGGTAACATGCAGATCGAGGTACAGATCCGGCTGCCATTGCCTGAAAACCCGGACAAGCGCCCGCACCTCCGCGGTGTCCAGCTTGGTGAAATCGCGATTCAGGTTCTGGTTACGCGCGTTGGTGCGCCAGCCCATTTCCAGCGGTCCACGCTGGTTGATGCGGTTGTAAGCGGACCTGCGCTCGTGACCATCGACATTCAAAACCGGTATGAACAGGAAATTGGCCCCTTCCAACAACGGTTTTCGTTTTGCCGCCACGGTCATGTCGCGCAATAGCATCAGGCCGGCATCCTTGCCATCTATCTCACCGGCGTGGATGCCCGAATGGGCGAGCAACAAGGGCTTGCCGGTCTTGCGCATCGCTTCGGCGGTGAACGCGCCGTCCGCGCTGGCGACCACCATCCAGATATCCCTGCCCTCGAGGCTGCGTCCAATCGACACCATTTCGAGTTCGGGCGCCGCTCGCACCAGTTTCTGCAGCCACGCCACGGTTTCGGCGTAATCCGGTGTCGCGGCCAATTGCATGCGTTCAGCCGGCGTTATCCACGGATCGTTGGCCGGAACCACGAGGGATTCGCTTTTTCCTGACCAATCCCCGGCCGGGGGCAACAGGGATTCGGTGTCGGCAAACACCTCCGCAGCGACCGCCGGCTGTGCGTGGGCGGCGGTTTGGACGAACAACGAGAAGGTGAGCAGCGCAATGCGGGATTTCATTGTGTAAACCTCGGTAGTAAAAAATGGTAAATAACGTCGATCAGAGCAACGGCGTTACGTAGTTTTCGATTTCTTTTCTCAGGTGTTCGTCCGGCAGGCGCCCCAGCGCAGCACCCATGTTGTCCTGGACATGATTCGGCTTGGTGGTCCCCGGAATCGGCAGCGTGGAGGCCGGGTAGGATATGACATACTTGAGAAAAACCTGGCCCCAGCTGGCCGCGTCCATCTCGGCCGCCCAGTCCGGCAACGGGTGGTCCGCCACCGCACTGAACAGCGCACCCCGGGCATATGGCAGGTTGACCAGCACCGCGATTCCGCGATCCCTTGCCAGCGGCAAAATGCTTTTTTCGGCGGCGCGGTCCGCCAGTGAGTAATTCAATTGAATGAAATCCAGCGGGTGACGGCGCATCACGTCCTGCATTTCGTCGTACTGGCCCGGGTTATGCGTGGTCACACCCACATAGCGGATGCGGCCCTCCGCCTTCCAGGCTTTCATGGTTTCCAGTTCCACTTCGGTGCCGCGCAGGTTGTGGACCTGCATCAGGTCGATTTGCGCGCCACCGAGCAGTTTGAATGAACGGTTCATCCGCACGATACCCTGTTGCTGGTCCTCGCGGTCCACCTTGGTCGCCATGAACACGTCGTCACGTATGTCGAGTTCCTGCAATAGCTCGCCGATGACCCTTTCCGCTTCGCCGTAGTTGGGCGAGGTGTCTATGACTTTTCCGCCGGCTGCGTGAAACGTCTCCAGCGTCTCCCTGAAACGCTGCATTTCCATCGCGTTGGTATCAGAGCGAAACTCCCTCGTGCCGATGCCCACGGCCGGCAATTGCTCGCCGCTGGAGGGTATCGTCGTCATAATCATGGTTCCCGTCTGCGCCAACAGTGACCGCCAGGGGCCAGCCGCCGCCAACAGCCCTGCCCCGCCGCCGATTTTGAGTAGTTTTCGTCTTGATATGCTCATTTTTCACTAACCTCCGGTCTTGCCAGTAACTCCTGTCTCGCGCCCAGTTTGAGCGCCAACAACGTCCACACGCCCGCCACGGGCGCGGCAGCCAGGGCGATCGCCCCGACGGTCATGCCCAGCGCCGTCATCCCAGTGTAAATCCAGCCGCTCAGCAGGTCACCGCCGCGGTAAACCGCGGCATCGAGAAAGGGTTTGGACTTGTATTTTGCTTCCCGTCCCAACACGGTCCATAAAATTTCACGGGCCGGTTTGGTCATGCCGTACCTGCCCGCGCGGTAGATGACCTGCACGACAACCAGCACGGCCAGCGTCGGGTACAGCCCCAGCAGCACGAAACCCAGGGCCATCAGCGCGGGCAGCGTGGCCAGCGTCAAACCCACACCCAGCCACTTGATGATGCGGGCGGTCAGGTACACCTGGAACGCGATGGTCAGCGCATTGACCAGAAGATCGATCCTGGCATAAAACGCCGTCCTTTCACCCCGGTCCGAGAAGGCGTCCGCCACCAGGCTGGCCTGCTGGAAATACAGCATGGTCGAGACAAAGGTCATCAGCGCGATAAACGCCGCTATGCCCAGCAGGTAAGGCGAAGCAAAAACCGCCTTCATCCCGCTCCAGGCGTTGCCTTGTATCACCCTGTTCGCCTCGCCGGGGACGGTTACCGAGCCGGTGTTGAAGTGCCGGTGCAGGTAGCGTGCGCACCAGGACGCAATCTCGAGTGGAATGCAGGCCAGCAATAACAGCGAAAAGACGGGTACGAATTCCGCCAGCGCGGCAGTCACGGTGGAACCTGCCATGCCGCCCAGTGAACTGCCGACGGCGATAAAGCTGAACAGGCGCTTGCCCTGGCTGTTGTCAAAACAATCCGACATGAAACCCCAGAAAACCGTGACCACGAACAACGCGAAGACGCTGCTCCAGACATAGAAAACGCGATCGATCCATGGTCTCGCGTCGACCGGCAAATACACCAGGCCCAGCCAGAACAAGACCAGGCACAGAATAAAAAAGCGGTTGGCCAAAGGTACAAACACGCCCCGGGAAAATTTTGATGCCAGCCACGAGTAGGCGGGAACGGCCAGCAGCATGACGAGAAAAACCGCCGTCCAGAGGTACTGCAGATTGCCGCGGTCGGCCGAGGATATCTCATCCCGCACCGCGCGCAGGATGTAATAGGAAAACATGATAAAAAAGCCGTAAACAGTGGCGATCAAGAGCCCTTTGAATTCCCCGTCGTCATGAAAATCCGCGAACTTTCGGATGAGATTTTTTAGCAATGCGCTTCTCCGTTTACGACACGTGGAATACTGGATGAAACAATCGGTTGTCTCAAAGCTGTGTACTTTTCATTCTTGACCGCCTGCGATTTTGCGCTTATTCCACGCGGCGAGCACGCGCTCCTCTTTTCCATGGTCAATACCCACTTTCGTGAAGGCCTGTTCCTCAATGGGTAACTGACGATGCCAATTCAGCGTGTCCTCTACCGTACGTGCGAGCGGACGGAATGCAAGACCGGCTTCGATACTGGACTGCCGCGACGTTAACCTTCCGGTAAAACCATCATCCCCCGCGCTCCACATGGGCATGTCCCTGCCATCGACATCATGTTTATTCAGAAAGTCCGCGTCAACCCAGGTGAAGTCGACCGCCTGGCTGCCGGTCGCACGGATGCCATGTAACATACCGCCGAAACTCAGCCTGCCCGCGGGCCCTGTCGCATTGAATGCGCCCGAGCGTTGATCTTCCAGCAGGCGAATATAAAACCCGGCCAGATCCCTCACATCGATGATTTCAATCGAAGTGTCCGGGTTACCCGGCGCCAGGATTTCCGCCCCGCGATTGACCCTGTCGACCCACCAGGTAAACCGCTGCGTCGTGTCTCCGGGACCGACGATATATGTCGGGCGCACAATCAGCGCCCGGTCGCGGTAAATGTTTTCGACCACCCGCTCACACTGGGCCTTGAATTCACCGTAGTGGGTCCAGACGTCTTCTGAATTCGGACTTGTCCAATCGTTCAGTTTCGAAGCAGGTGTCAACGGATATTCACGGTCGCTGAGGTCATATGCTGAAATCGAAGAGGTATACAGGTACCGGCCGACCCTGTCTTTCAACAGTTCGGCCGAGTCACGGACCAGGCGCGGCACGTAGCCGGAATTATCGATAACAGCGTCCCACTGACCCGTGCGCAAGGAATCGAGACCACCATCCCTGTCGCCGAGCAGTTTATTGACTTCGGGAAACAGACCGGTATTTGAACGTCCGCGGTTGAACATGGTTACCTGGTGACCCCGTTTCAGGGCTTCGCGAACGATGTGCGGTCCGATAAATCCGGTACCTCCCAGGACGAGTATTTTCAGGCTTTTCCCGGACCGGGTAACCGCGATCCCGGGTGAAAATACGGCGCCAATTCCCACGATGCCCATCACCTGTAGCAGATTCCGTCGCTTGATCTTGATCATTTTCATAATTTTCGACTGGTTTATACTCTCCTAATCTAGACGAAGGCACCAGGCTTGTCAGTAGCGGGCCTTCAATTCACAAAACGGGAGTCAAAATTGAAAATCATTAAACGGAACACTCTGCGCCGCGGTGGTTTTGCCGGCTTGCGCGAAACCCGTATGGTGATGAATCCCCGCATCTTCCGCCGAAACCGGGAATCGGGTACATCAAGTGGGATTGGCAGGTTCTGTTACCTGGCTGACGCGAGCTTTTTGCCTTACGGCGAAACCAGGATGCACACGCACGAGGATATGGACGTCATATCGGTAATGGTTCAGGGCCGCTTGAAACACGCGGGTTCCATGCAAGACGGACAGGACCTGCATGTCGACGATGTCCAGGTGCAACGTTCCGGTAGTGAAGGCTTCAGCCACAACGAAATCAACCCGGACGGCGCCAAGAACCGGATGATCCAGATCTGGGTGATACCGGAAGACAGCGGCGACGAGGCGGAATACCAGATGTTTCACGCAGAGCCCGGCAAGCGCACCAGGGTTTACGGCGGCCCACCCGATCAGACGGATACGGTTTCTGCCCGCACGGCCATCGAAATCGCCCATATCACTGCCGGCGACAATGTCACCCAGTCCGGCAGGAGCGTCGTCTATATCACCTCCGGTGAAGGCGTGTGCGCCGGTGAAACGCTGACGGAAGGTGATTTGGTTGAAACCCGGGATTTCAAATTCAAGGCAAAAACCGACAGCAAACTGATCCTGGCTTTCGAAATCTGACCAAACACTTCGCGCCCCGCCAAATTGCATTGCCGGGGTCGTTACCGGGTTCCCGTTGCGCAATTTATTGGTTTGACCGTCTTTGACTTTTGCACCTACAATAGGGTTACACGCAGAGGGCATTAGTCGATGCCACCGTCTAATATAAATATCAAGAGGTCAAAAGTTTATGCAGTGCCCAAAATGCTCAGGCGAAATGGAACTGGTTTACTATAACCAGATCGAGGTTGATCGTTGCACCCGGTGTGGCGGTTTGTGGTTTCAACCGGACGAATTGCGCGCTCTCCGGGACGATATCTGGATGGCCGACTACATCATTGACAGTGGCGACAAGTCCGTTGGCAAAAAGGCCAATGCGATAAAGGAATACCATTGCCCGATGTGCAACGCACCCATGCTGCAGGAATTCGACAAAGAGCAGCCGCACATCAGTTACGAGTCCTGCCCCAATGGGCATGGTACCTATCTCGACTCCGGTGAATTTACCGACCTGGTGCGCAAGACGTTCTGGGACAAATTCAAACGCCCGCGCTAAAAGCCGGCGTTAACATTTCAAATTATTGACTGCAGCGGGTGATGATCATCGCCCGCTGTTTTCTGTTTTCTCAAGACCCGCTCTGCAAACTGGCCGACATCAACACTTCAAGCCTGCCATCGGGCAGCAACATCCCCTGGTCGATGTCGAAATTCGACAACAGGTTGACCAGGATCGCCTGCGTGTGGGGAAAAGTCCGGTCCTGTTTCCCTGTCCGCGGACGGATGCTGAACATGTGCGCCTGCTCGATACCGTATTGCTGGTTGGAAAACGATGTATTCAGGGTTCGCACGGTGAACGCGTGCGCGCGTGTCGAACTGTGCAGAAAGGGCCTGATCGCGGTATTGAAAGCCCGCAGGGCCTTGTCATCGAGGTAATTCAGGAAATCCCAGAACAGGCACAGGTCGAGACGCGTCCCTTTTGGAAAATCCAGTGAACGGGTGATGTGTTCGGTGAGTTCGGCTTCACTGTGATCAGCCAGTTGCATCTGCAAAACGGGGTCTGAATACATCGCAGCAAAATGTACGCGGCACCTGTACTGGGAAAAGAACTCGATCGTCTCGGGCAGCGCGGGACCAATTTCGAGGACGGACAGGCGGGCGTCCGCCCCGACCTTTTTGACCAGTGTCGGAAACAATAGGGATTGCTGTGTACGGGGCGCGAGGGAAGCGGCAGACGCAACACCGGCGCCTGCCGTTCCTGATACGGTATTGTTCAATTCACCAATCTTCTTTCAAATGACGCGACGTTCAACCGGGTTGAACCCAAAAAACTAACTGCCATTCAAAGTATAGCTTTTGCTTTCCTTCATAGCACCGGAAGCGACGGCCTTGGGTGACTCATTGACCTTTTCAGCCGGCTTTTCAACGGTTTTTTTTGCCGTATCCGAAAGCTTGGGCTTCACGCTTTCGCCGGGGTCCATGTCGATGCTGCCCTTGAATATCGCACCATCCTCGAGCGTCATGCGTGGCGCAACGATATTGCCGTGGACATTTCCGGAGCGCGAGATGATGACCTTTTCCGTACCCTTGATGTCGCCGCGCACCTCGCCGGCAATCTTGATCACCTTGGCCGTGATGTCGGCATTGACGCGCCCGGTCTGGCCCACTTCGACCTGGTTATGATCGAGACGGATCTTACCATCCACCTTGCCTTCGACGACCAGGTTTTCGTCACCGCTGATATCACCGTTGACATGTATGCCCGGGCCGATCAGGGCGGATCTTCCACTGCTGGCGGGGGTGCTGGACGGTGGGGAAATCTTTTCCGGCGCCGGGTCGGCGGACTGTGCTTCCTGCTTTACATTTCTTTTTTCAAACATTTGAAAATTCCAATAACTTCTTGAACTGGGGGCGAATAGTCTAGCAGAGATTCTCGACCGAGTACCAAGTTCACGGCCCTGATGCGCTATTTTTCATAAAAATTTTATGCGCAGATGGTTACAATCCCTGCCTGGTTCGTCAATTGACGGTTAACCGCGGGTCACAAAGTACAAATGATGAATAGAGAATCAACACATCCTGGCAGCGCCGGGCGGGTAAGGCGAACCTGCGGACTCGCGCGGGTTTTTTTCGCAGGTTTTGGCTTGTTCGCGCTTTTCCAGTTAACCTGTTCAAGCGCTTACGCCGACGATTCTCTGACCGCCATAGCGGCGGATTACGAGGTATTTTTCCGTCAACTGGTCGCTGACCGCAATTATCCGGGTGCTGCTTTCGCCATCGTGACCCGGGAGGGCATTCAGCGCATTGCAACCGTCGGATATACCTCGACGGCGGCCCGGCGTCCCATCGATCAGCAAACCACGTTTCGCCTGGCTTCTGTTTCCAAGCCCTTTGCCGCCGAACTGGTCGGCCTGCTGGTCCAGGACGGCGCGCTGGACTGGGAAGACCCGGTCAGCCGATACGTCCCCGGGTTCAGGGTCGACGGCGATGTGACACAGATCCGTATCCGGCATTTGCTCGGGCAAAGCACCGGTTTGATCCCGCACGCCTACGACAACCTGCTGGAAGACGGCAAGAGCATGGATTACATCTGGAAAAAAATGTCCGACCTGCCCTACCTGTGTGCGCCGGGCAGATGTTACGGCTATCAGAACAGTGTATTCAGCCTGGTCGAACCGGTCGTTGCACAGGTGACCAGCAGTGAATATTCGGCACTGGTCGAGGAACGCATATTCAAACCGCTGGATATGACCACCGCCTCGGTCGGATACGACGCCTTCGTCAGCAATCCCAATCACGCTGAACCCCACGCAAAACGCGGCCGCGGTTGGAAGACGATAGCCGTCCTGCCCAACTACTACCGCGCGGCGCCCGCCGCCGGAGTCAACGCCAGTATCCTGGACATGGGCAAATGGCTGCAGGCGCAGCTCGGCGGCAAACCGGAAGTCATTTCACCCGCGTTGCTACGCGAGCTTTCCGCACCACGGGTCAAGACGCGCAGGGAAACCTACCGCAAAGAATGGAAGAACATCATCAGCGATGCGCATTACGGCCTCGGCTGGCGTGTTTACCAGCTGGGCGACGAACAACTGGTGTATCACGGTGGCTGGGTTTCCGGCTTCCGCGCCGATGTCGCCTTTTCACCGAAGTATGATCTCGGCATCGCCGTATTGATCAACGCCGAGAGCAGCGGCATCAACGAGTTGACCACGCGGTTCTGGCGGATGGCCCTGGCGCCGTAACGGGCAGATGGTTTCTCGCGCGTCCGTATGTACTTTCTTCTGTCGTTCTGCTGGTTTATCCTTGCCACCCCATTTTTTAGGTGAATGATCAAAATGTCTGCGTTGAAATTTGCTTTTACCCTGCTGTTGCTGGCAACACTGCTGTCATGCAAACAACCGCTCCACTGGAATGCCGGAGACGTGGCCGGCGCGATGCCCGACCTGGAATTCACGCTGACCGGACCCGATGGAGAAACCGTCGATGCAGTCAACCTGCGAGGCAAACCGGTATTGCTGTTTTTCGGGTTCACCAATTGCCCGCACGTCTGCCCGACGACGCTGGCCCGTCTTGCCGTGCTGATGAAGAAGCTCGGTCCCGACGCCAAGGACATCCAGGTCGTGTTTGTCACGGTGGACCCCGAACGTGATTCTCCCGAGGCCATGAAACGCTACACGGCCGCATTCGGCCCCTGGCTGCTTGGCCTCACCGGCGATGAGCAGGAACTCAAGCGGTTTCGGGAGTCCTACGGCGTATACGCCGCCATGGAATCATCGGATGACAGGGGCAATTACAATGTCATGCACACCACCGTCGTGTTCGCTTTTGATGCGGATGGCAAAGTCCGCCTGTTGCTTTCCGACCTCGATGACGGTGACGCGGTCGTTGCAGACCTCAAACAATTAATCGATTTATAGACGCCAGGAGCTCTCATGCCTTCATTCGACGTTGTTTCCGAAATCAATCACCACGAATTGCACAACGGTGTCGACCAGGCCAATCGCGAAGTCACCACGCGATTCGACTTCAAGGGCAGCGGTTCGAACTTCGAACTGGCCGGGCTTGTCATCACCATGAACACCGAATCCGAGTTCCAGCTTCAACAGATGTACGACATACTGTGTAACAAGCTGGTCAAACGCGGTATCGATATCGCTTGCCTGGCAAAAGACGAACCCGTCATCCACGCCAAATCAGCCACCCAGACCATCACCGCAAAGGAAGGGATCGAAACACCGCTGGCGAAAGAGATGGTCAAGCTGATCAAGCAAAGCAAAATCAAGGTCCAGGCGGCCATCCAGGGCGAGCAGCTGAGGATTACCGGCAAAAAGCGCGACGACCTCCAGGACGCCATCGCGTTGTTGAAAGACGCCGCGTTCGACATACCGTTGCAATACAAGAACTTCAGGGATTGAGCGTTCGAAAAAACCGCGAAGCAGCGCGCGCCCGGGCTTTGACATCGCTGGATTTGACCCACGTCCGGCATCCCAAAACCGGCCGCCCTGGATGGCCGCTTGCCCGGATCAACGCTATTTGAACACGGCAATATTCCCGTCTGCGTTTTCGCCTCGGCTCAAATGCCGTTCAAGATGCCGAATTCCACCGGGTTATAAGGTATCGCAACGTCTTTTAAGGTAAAATTCCCTGTTGCCCTTTGGCATTAAATAAAGGAATACGATATGAAACCTACTTTGTCGCTGGCGCTCGGTACCGCGCTGGTATTGAGCATAGCCGGCTGCTCCAAAACCGACAACAACGCGGTCGCCGAATCAGCCCCCGCATCCCCAACCGAAACCACAATGACAAACAACACAACTGAAACCAATCCATTTTTCGAAGTCAGCCCGTTGTATTTGCATTACCCGCAATTCGACAAGATCAAAAATTCGGATTACGTGCCGGCTTTCGAGCTCGGAATGAAGGAGCACCTGGCGGAAATCGACGCCATTGCGAACCTGACCGAAGCACCGACGCTGGATAACACCCTGATCCCGATGGAAAAGTCCGGACAACTCCTCAACCGGGTTGCGACCGTCTTTTTCAGCATGACAGGCGCCAACACCAATGACGAACTGGAAAAAATCCGCAGCGAAATGGCGCCGGTTCTGTCGGCGCATAACGACAAGATACGTCTCAACAGCAAACTGTTCGCACGTATCCAGGCGCTCTACGACCAGCGCGATTCGCTCGAACTCGATCCGGAGTCCTATCGCCTGATCGAGGAAAACTACAAGGATTTCGTCCGCGCCGGCGCCAAGCTGTCCGATGAAGACAAGGAAAAGCTCAAGGCGATGAATGCCGAACTGGCCAGCCTGCAGACCAAGTTCAGCCAGAATGTATTGAACGAAGTCAATGCATCGGCCGTGGTCGTGGACAGCAGTGAGGCGCTTGCCGGCATGTCGGACGTCAATATTGACGCCGCGGCCAAGGCTGCAAAAGACAAGGGCATGGACGGCAAATACCTGATCGCCCTGCTCAACACCAGCCAGCAGCCACCGTTGACCGACCTCGAGGACCGCGCGCTTCGCGAGCGTATCATGGCGGCTTCACTGGCCCGTGGCAGCCACGGCGGAGAATACGATAACCGTGAAACATTGACGAAGATCGTCAAACTGCGCGCCGAGCGCGCCCAGTTGCTGGGTTTCCCGAACCACGCCGCCTACAGCCTGGAGAACCAGACCGCGAAAACCACCGAGGCTGTCAACAACATGCTCGCGCGCCTGACTCCGCCGGCCGTTGCCAATGCGAAAAGCGAGGCTGCGGACCTGCAGGCCATTGTCAACGAGGAAGGCGGAGATTTCGAACTGGCTTCCTGGGACTGGAATTACTACGCCGAAAAATTGCGCATGCAGCGCTACAATTTCGACGAATCCCAACTGCGTCCCTATTTCGAAATGAACAACGTGCTGCAAAAAGGCGTGTTTTATGCGGCCGGCCAGGTCTACGGCATCACCTTCAAGGAACGTCACGACCTGCCGGTTTACCAGGAAGACGTCCGGGTCTTCGAAGTCTTCAATGAAGATGGCAGCACCCTGGCGCTGTTCCTGCTGGACCCGTTCGCCCGTCCTTCCAAACGCGGCGGCGCATGGATGAATTCCTATGTCGACCAGTCGGACCTGATGGGCTACAAGCCGATTGTCGCCAACCACCTGAACATCACCAAGCCGGCTTCGGCGGATGAACCCGTGCTGATGACTTTTGACGAAGTCACCACGATGTTCCACGAGTTCGGTCACGCCCTGCACGGCATGTTCTCGAACGTGAAATATCCCGAGTTCTCCGGAACCTCGGTGCCGCGCGATTTCGTTGAATTCCCGTCACAGGTCAACGAAATGTGGTCCGTCTGGCCGGAAGTCCTGCAGAACTACGCCGTCCACTACCAGACCGGCGAACCGATGCCGCAGGAGTTGCTGGATAAGGTGCTGGAAACCCAGAAGTTCAACCAGGGTTACATCACCACGGAATACCTCGCGGCTTCCCTGCTCGACCAGAGCTGGCACCAGCTGACACCCGAAGAGGTTCCCACCGCCGAAGGCCTGCTGGATTTCGAAGCGCAGTCGCTCGAGGATGCCGGCGTGGCGCTCGACACGGTGCCGCCGCGTTACCGCAGCACCTACTTTTCACACATCGTCGGCGGTTATTCAGCCGGTTACTACGCCTACATCTGGGCCGAAGTGCTGGATGCGGACACGGTCGAGTGGTTCAAGAACAACGGCGGCATGACCCGCGAGAACGGTGACCGTTTCCGCCAGATGCTGTTGTCCCGTGGCGGTTCCGAAGATGCGATGACAATGTTCAAGGACTTCAGTGGCGAAGACCCGGATATCCAGCCCCTGCTGGTAAGACG
>Ga0210074_1000382_pt1 | contig 16293 bp, 11 predicted proteins | sample China_Galinas_Co_FD_184860 | JGI IMG/M metagenome (GOLD analysis project Ga0210074, IMG submission 184860) | Wetland microbial communities from San Francisco Bay, California, USA, that impact long-term carbon sequestration -... | ecosystem: Environmental > Aquatic > Marine > Wetlands ... | reverse complement strand
AACATTCTGCACAGGGTTGAAACATGCCCGTCAAAGCAGTGCATTGGCAGAGGCACACCGATGACTCCCGTCGAAGCAACGGCAACAAATTCCGGCGCGATATCCAGGGCTCCAGCGGCCAGGTTGCCGCAATATTTAGCATCCTGCAGCCCCTTCTCACCGGTGCATGCATTGGCATTACCGCTGTTTACGAGGATCGCTTGACAGAGACCCTGACTTACCCTGGACTCGGTCAGCTTAACGGGGGCAGCGACAACCTTGTTGGTCGTAAAGACACCGGCACACTCAACAGGCTGGTCGGCACAGATCAATGCCATGTCCAGTTTTCCGGACTTCTTGATCCCTGAACTGCAGGCCGCAGCCCGAAACCCTTTAGGAACAGTTAACGTGGATTCAGTCATGATTCGACTCCATTTCGATTTCCCCGGTTGGCATGAGAAGAGCGAACGACGTCCCCTCCCCACCCTCAACCTGCTCTAGATAAATCTCCCCGCGCATCTTGCGCAGGATTGCCCGACAGGTCTCCAGACCGATCCTGACCTCATTCGGTTTGTCTGCAGATGTTTAACCAGGAGCAGACCAAAAGGCCCCCGCCGGAGGGCCTGGATGGTTCGGTAACCGGGGGAAGCAGAGACCGTCATATGGCAAATGCCCATCTGTACTTTTTCCCGCGACACCTGATCAACAGGGCTATTGGCCTGACCATAAACCTCGGCGAAACCTGCGCATCCGGCCAGGCTTCACGGACCCTTGCCAGACGGCCGGACATTGTCTCGTGAAGCGGTAAATTCAAACCCTGCGCACCAGGGGGCGCCTGTGATCATGCCGTCACTCCGTTTAGTCAGCGCGATTTTACTGTCCGCAACATTTTTTGTATTTTTTGCCACTCCCGCAGGGGCAGGGCTCATTTCGTCCGACCTTGTCTTCTTCACGCTTGGCAGGGCTTTGCGCAGCCCTCTGCGGGCCACTTGAACGGGTCAGTGCAAGTCGTTGACGACGTTGTTCGGCTTCCATTTCGACCACTTCCTCTTCACGCGCCAGTTGCACGAGGAAAAGTTTCTGTGAGACCTCCTGCCGGATACGCCCCATCATCGTCATGAACAGGTCATAGGCCTCGCGTTTATACTCTTCCTTCGGGTTGCGCTGCGCATAGGCACGCATGCCAATCCCCTCTTTGAGGTGGTCGATGGAGAGCAGGTGATCTTTCCACTGGGTGTCGATCGTCTGCAACAGCAGGACCTTCATCAGGTGTTCGAGAACCGGAGTGGTGAAAGAGTCCTCCCGTTCAGCCAGACGTGTTGCCACCTGAGCCTTGAGACTGGTTTCCAGTTGTTCCGGTTTGAGGTCTTTGTCCAGCTCCGGAAGTTCCGGCAGGAAATTGAACTGGTTTGCAAAATCGATTGACAGGGTCTTCCAGTCCCATTCGCTCGCAGGGGTCTTTTCCGGGCAGAATGTCGCCACAATATCTTCTGTCATTTCATCAAGTATCGACTCGATGGTTTCGCGAATATTATCACCGGCCAGGACTTCCTTGCGCTGCGTATAGATAACCTCACGCTGACGATTCATGACATCGTCATAATCAATCAGATGCTTACGAATCTCAAAGTTGTGAGCTTCGACTTTTTTCTGGGCACCTTCTATGGCTTTGGAAATCATGCCATGCTCAATCGCTTCACCCTCGGGGACCTTGAGTTTATCCATGACAAATGAAACCCGGTGGGAGCCGAAAATCCTCAACAAGTCGTCTTCCAGGCTCATGTAAAAACGACTTTCGCCCGGATCCCCCTGTCGCCCGGATCGTCCGCGCAGCTGGTTGTCGATACGCCTTGACTCATGACGCTCGGTTCCCAGTATATACAAACCTCCGGCCTCAAGGACTTCCTGTTTTTCATCAGCGCAGACCTCCCTATGCTTTTCCAGGGCCCGTGCAAAAGCATCATCCGGGTTGTCGGCAGTGTCAGCTTCACGCTTGGCAAGCAGCTCTGGATTACCTCCGAGGACAATATCGGTACCGCGACCGGCCATGTTGGTTGCGATCGTGACTGCGCCCTTGCGTCCGGCCTGGGCAACAATCTCCGCTTCCCGCTCATGGTGTTTGGCGTTCAACACATGATGAGGGACCCCACGCTTTTTCAACAGTTCGGAAAGGCGCTCCGAATTCTCGATGGTAATCGTCCCGACCAGAACCGGCTGCCCGGTTTCATGGCGGCCATGGATATCCTCGATCACAGCTCTGAATTTCTCGTTTTCCGTCTTGTAGATGACATCAGCCTGGTCGATGCGGATCATCGGCTTGTTAGTCGGAATGACGACAACATCGAGCTTGTAGATCTCGCTGAACTCGGCAGCTTCTGTGTCTGCCGTACCGGTCATCCCGGCGAGCTTCTCGTACATACGGAAATAGTTCTGGAAGGTAATCGTCGCCAGGGTCTGGTTCTCACGTTCGATTTTCAGGCCTTCCTTGGCCTCGATTGCCTGATGTTGTCCGTCCCCCCAGCGCCTTCCCGGCATGAGCCGACCGGTAAATTCGTCGACAATGATGACCTCGCCATCCTTGACGACATAATCAACATCACGCTTGAAGATCGCATGAGCCCGGAGTGCCTGGTTGACGTGATGGAGGATGGCCATATTGCCCGGTTCGTAAAGGTTCTCGACACCGAGAAGCTTTTCAACTTTCGAGACCCCCTCTTCGGTCAGGGTCGCCGACTTGGACTTCTCTTCTACAGTGTAGTCCCCGGTGTAAGAACGAAATGTCCGACCGATTTGCCCTTCACGGTCTTCGATCATTTCACCTTTTTGCAAGCGCGGAATAATTTTATCGGCGGCGAAGTAGAGTTCGCTGGTCGCATCGGTCGGCCCTGAGATGATCAGCGGGGTACGGGCTTCATCGATCAGGATGGAGTCAACTTCGTCGACAATGGCATAGTAAAGATGGCGTTGCACGTAATCTTCAAGAGCGAACTTCATGTTGTCACGAAGGTAATCAAAGCCGAATTCGTTGTTTGTACCATAGGTAATATCGGCCTTATAAGCGGCCTTGCGCTGCTCATCGGTACGGCCATGGATAATGCAATCAACCTCCATGCCCAGGAAGTTATAGACTTTGCTCATCCATTCGGCATCACGTTTGGCGAGATAATCATTGACCGTAATGACATGCACACCTTTGCCGGCCAGGGCATTGAGATACACTGGCAGCGTCGACATGAGGGTTTTACCTTCACCGGTTTTCATCTCGGCGATTTTACCAGCGTGCAGGACCATGCCGCCGATCAACTGGACATCGAAGTGGCGCATCCCCAGAGTGCGTACGGCGGCCTCGCGCACAACCGCAAAGGCCTCGGGGAGAAGATCGTCGAGAGTCTTACCGTCTGCCAGACGGCTCCGGAATTCATCTGTTTTCGCGCTCAGGGCGGTATCGGTCAAACTGCTGATTTCCGGTTCCAGGGCATTGATCCGATCGACTGTCTGTTGCAGTCTTTTCAAATCGCGCTCATTCTTGCTGCCAACGATCTTCTTCAGCACACTTCCTATCATCTGGTACTCCATGACCGGTAAGTTACCGGTGATATTATCAGTAAAAATTCAGCTGGATCATTCCAGTCAGAATTGCAAATTTTAACACAGCTAAGATCGAGCTCACAAGGTTAAACAGGCCCGCCGATGTGCTGCAAATAATCGCATTTTTCCCTTCATCCCCTGCATGAAACAATAATCCCCGGGAGTGGGCCCGGGGATTACGGTGTGTTCTCTAATTTTTACGAGGTGCTATTCGGCAGGTTAATTCCAGGTCCCCTTCTTGTAGCTGAAGATATGCCGGTTGGGAATAATTTTGACGACCGCGAACTGGCTGTCGTTGAATTTCTTGGGATTTTCTGCGCAACACTCCAAAACCTGCTCCTTGTACGAGATGATGCCGACAAACGGGATTGAATTCGATTTCGATCGCATCACTTTGACTTTCAGGGAAGCATCATCGATCTGGTGATAGCGTGCCAGGTATGTGCCGTCCGCTTGTTTTGTTACGAGCATGCGGGTGCGGGAGAATTTGTGGTTGCGGTTCAACTGCTTCACCTTGGAATGGGCAAAGTTCTCAAAGTCCGCATATTTCTCTTCAAGTTTTTTATCCGGAGTTGCAGATTTCTGTGTACTTGCCGAGACAAAATCGATGGAAGTCATCGGCAGGCAGAAAAACAAGATGATAGCAACCAGAATGATTTTGGGTATGATTTGCATCGTGCACCTCCTGTAAGGTCAAAGTTTCATGTTGGAAGATAGCAATGACCGTACCAAAAAGGAGTGCCAATCTATAAGCCGCTGAATTTACATAAGGAAGTGTGTCATATCAACTTCTCACCGTTTTTTTAGCCAGTCCGCCAAATGACATTCTTTGTCAGGCGGCACAGCGAAATGGATCAGAACACCACATTTTTTGTCACACGATCCCACTCAAAAAAACCCGGCCAGGCGCATACAGGCGCCCGGCCGGGTAGTGCAACACTGGAGAGGTGTCTGTCTACTTGGACATCATCTCTACTCTTCGGTTAAGCTTCCGACCCTCTCTGGTTGAGTTGTCATACTTGGGCTGGGTTTCCCCGTAACCTTTGGCCTGCAGTCTGGATGCGGCAACTCCGTTGCTGACCAGCCAGTTTTTGACCGAGGCTGCACGACGCTCGGAGAGGCCCTGGTTGTATGCCTCCGGACCGGTTGAATCAGTATGACCGGAGAGGACGAAGTCGGTACCAGGCTCTTCATCCAGGATCATCTTGACCTGCTCGAGGACAGGAATCATTTCGTCGGTGATTGCCGATTTGTCAAAACCGAACAGCAGGTTGAAAGTGACGACCTCTTTGACAATCACGACCTCTTCTTTCGGCGTCTCAATAACGACAACTTCTTCTACCACTTTCGGTTTTGCAGCAGGCTGTACTTCATCATAGAGGACATCCTTAGCAAACTGCGCCATGGCAGCGTCGGAGGCCAGGGACTTGGCATCCGCGGCAACACTGCAGCCCGAAAGCTCGCGGATTGCCGCAATAGTCTGCTCGCCCACCGGGGTGTCGGCATAGCTGACGACGTGAATGCAGAGGTTTGAGCCGTTTTTAGCGTACAGGTCTTTGGCCTGTGCGACCGCGTTCGTACCGGTATTCGACACTCCGTCGGTAAAGACGATCAGGGCCGTCTTGCCGGATAAGCCATCTATGAGAGGTGCAATATCACTCAGCCCATCTCCCATCGGAGTCATATAGTTGAAAGGGGGTGAGACTCCGGCCGCTGCCGGCGCGAGTGTCCCTTTTTTAAAAGTGGCCGGCTGCGTCACCGTCTTGTAGGGTGCAAAAACGGCAATCGCGCTGTTATAGCCAAGCTCGGGTGTCGCTTGTTCCAGACGCTTGACTGCATCAACAGCTTGCTCGAATTTCTGATTCCCGGGTGTCGCTTTCGCCCACGCCATAGATCCCGACTGGTCGATGAAAATGACAAAGTTATCCACTTTCTTGACCATCTCCGCTGCAACGTCAGCCGGGGCAACCCAACCGCTGAACAACAGCACTGATAAAACAACCATCAACATCCTGCAAACCTGTTTCATTGCACTAACTCCTTTTTGTAATTCGAGTTTAACAAAACCCGTCTTGGGTATTTTACAACTTTGGTTCAAATCATATCCGAAGGTTTGCAATAGTCAATTAGTTGAATACAATTTTTTTAGTTACCATGGTTACTTCTATTGTTTATTTCCAGCCTCCTGCATGAACTTATTAGCCTCATAATCTTAGTAGTTCCGACGATCAAGCACTCTTTCTTCAAAAAGACACAAAAAAGCCCGACATAGCCGGGCTTCGATTAAAGGTATGGGGGATCTGAACTACAAGTATTTGTGAGGATTGACGGGGACACCGTTGAGACGGACTTCGTAATGCACATGAGAACCGGTAGACCGACCGGTGTTGCCAACTGCTGCAATACGCTCACCACGCCTGACCCGCTGGCCAACTTTCACGTAGTACCTGGAGTTGTGGCCATAGATGGTGCGATAACCATATCCATGATCGACGATAACGACCTTACCGTAGCCGGGTTCGGTCTTGACGCTGCTGACGATTCCGTCAGCCGTAGCAACGACCTGAGTCCCGGTCCGTGCCGCAATATCGAGGCCTTCATGCATCTTGCGTCTGCCGTTGAACGGATCACGCCGCATGCCGAAAGAGGAGGTCAGCCAACCTTTGACGGGCCAGCCGCCAGGCTTGGCTGCAAGCAAAGAGCGCTGGTCATTGAGAATCCCCTGGATTTCTTCCTGACTTTCACGACGCAAATCAATCTGGCGACGAACTTCGTCAATCCTCTGCTGGATATCACTGAATTCTCGATTGGCATCTTCCAGGGTAGCGGGTCCACCGACACCGACCATGCTGTCACTTTTGGGAGCCGACAGCTTGGCCATGACACGTACTTTGGCATCGTTCTGTGCCAGCACGACAATCTCCTGGCGCAGGTCTTCAAGTTTAACCACCAGTCGGTGCAGTTCTTCGCGCTGCGAGAGGTTTTCAACCTGCAGGCGCTTCAGTTCGTTGCGATCGATGTTGGTCAGGGCATAGTCGGCAATCAATCCCACGAGCCCCAGGGTCAAAACCACTGCAACCGCGGCAATGCGCTTGACGACCGACAGACTTACGCCAAAACGGCGCACCTGATGCGAACCTTCTGGTATTACAAGTATGGTAAAACGTTTTTCAGCCAATACCTCAAACCTCCCAAAAAACCCTACATTTACAAGGTTATGCCGCTAATTAATAAAGGATTGATGAGCTCACTGTCAAGACTAAATGGTAAATTACCGAGAAACAGCCCGCTGCTGTATACCAAATCAGCCATGCTGAAGAGTCAGGCTGAGGGCAATTTCATCGCACTCGGGAAATTTTGCACATTTGATGCAGTCACCCCAGATCTTCTGGGGGAGCTCCGATTTTTCAATCACTGCAAAACCAAGTTTCTCGAAGAACGACTGCTGGTAAGTTAATGCAAAAACCCTGCCTATCCCCAAAATTCGTGCTTCGGAAAGACAGGCCTCGACGAGCTGTTTACCGATACCGCGTCCGGCAAAACCTTGATCGACAACCAGCGAGCGAACCTCGGCGAGGTCTTCCCAACAGATATTCAGCGCCGCTGCCCCGACGACCCGTTCTTCTTCAACAAAAACATAAAAATCCCGGATTGCCTCAAAGATTTCCATAAGTGATCGAGAAAGGACCAGGCCATCCTTGGCATAGGCAAGCAAGAGTCGATGAATCTGACGCGCGTCCTGTAAAATAGCCTTGCGAATCATGGTTCCTCCAGTGCAGCCGGTGGTTTCATCTGCTTTTCGCCGACACGTCAATCAACTCCTTCGCATGCAGGAGAGTCTGTCCGGTCACCTGTGCCCCTGCGAGCATACGCGCCATCTCCTTGACTCTGTCTTCACCGGACAGCTGCTCCATCACGGCTATGGTTCGTCCTTCCATTTCGTGCTTGGTGACACGATGGTGGTGGTCGGCAAAGGCTGCAACCTGTGGCAGATGAGTCACACAAAGGACTTGCGCGGAACTACTTACCGACTGGAGTTTTCTGCCGACGGCCGTAGCAGCGGCGCCACCGATACCGGCATCCACTTCGTCGAAGATAATTGTCGGCACCAGGCCGGCATCCGGAGCGATCCGCTTGAGGGCGAGCATCAATCGCGACAATTCACCGCCAGATGCGACTTTGGCCAGAGGCATGAGCGGCTCCCCCGGGTTGAGGCTGACCATGAACTCAAGCCGTTCGAGGCCATCCGGACCGGGTTGTTCAAGGCCTGTCAAGGCAACTTCAAAGGTCGCCCCGGACATGGCCAGGTCTTCAAGCTCAGCTATCAGCGCCTTGGCCAGTTTGGCGGCAGCCTTGTGCCGCACATCGCTAAGGGCCTGCCCCAGCGCATCGGTCTCCTCCTTGAGAGCGGCAAGTTCCTCAACCAGACTGATGCGGGTTTCGCCTGCATTCTCGAGCTCAACGATCTCCTGATCGTAGGCGTCCTTGAGCTTGATTATCTCGTCGATTGTCGGTGCGTACTTACGCTTCAGTCGATTCAACATGCTGAGACGTTCTTCGACCGCATCGATCCGGTCAGGTTCAAATGAAGCGTTGGCCAAGTAGGAACGCAACTGCACGGCAACGTCTTCAAGTTCAAAGAGGTTACGCTGTACAGCGTCGGAAAGAGCCGCCAGCTTCTTGTCAACCTCTGCGATCGTCCGCAAGTCGGCCGACAAGATTCCCAGGACTTCGCACACCGAGCCGTCACTTTCGTAAAGGGCATCATAACCGCCCCGGGTCACAGAAACCAGCCGCTCGGCATTCTGCAGCAACAGGCGTTCGGCGTGGAGCGCCTGCTCCCCTTCAACAGATAACTCTGCAGCGGCAATTTCCGCAGACTGATGTTGCAACAAATCGAGCCTCTGTTCACGGTCCCGTTCTGCATTTTCGAGCTTTTCCAGCTGCCGCTTCACGGCTTGCAGCTTCTGGTACGACTCGCGATAAGCTTTCACCTGTCCGTCAAGTGAGCCGAATCGATCGAGGATAGCCAGATGAATATTGCGCTGCAAAAGCTGCTGGTGCTCATGCTGGCCACAGACCGTCACCAGTTGCTCGGCCAGAGGCTGCAATTGTGCCAGGGTGGCCAGATTGCCGTTGATGTAGGCCCTGCTGCGGCCACCACCCTGGACAATCCTTCTTAACACGAGTTCATCGTCGACCGGGAAGCCAGCCTCAACAAAAGCCAGACGGACATCGTCCTGTCCTGACAGGTCAAACAGGGCCTGAACAGTCGCCTCATCGGCACCTGCCCTGACCAGGTCAGGCCGGGCACGGTCTCCCAGAAGCAGGCCGACCGCATCGAGAATAATCGACTTGCCCGCACCGGTTTCGCCTGTCAGGACGTTGAAACCTATGTCGAACTGGACTTCGAGACGATCGATGATGGCAAAATTGGTGATGATCAGGTTGAGGAGCATATAACCATGAGGCGCGAAGGGCGAAGCGCGAAAAATAAAAAATAATTAGTCAAAAATAAAATACTGCCCGTTTCAACATTAATGCTTTTGGGAAACGAAATACCTAAGCGCAACAAAAGATTTTTACACACCTCGCACCTCGCGCCTCCCACTTCAGCTTATCTTTCACCCCACCGCAGCTTGGTCCGAAGAACCTGGAAGTAATCCTTGTCAGGGCTCTTGATCAGTAGCGTGCAATGGTTCGACTTGCGCAGTTCCACGATATCGCCGCACTGCAGGGGCATCCCCTCCTGGCCGTCGGCCGTAAAGACCACATCCTGGTCCTCGGACTTGACTTCGATGCGGATCGTCGCTTCATCCGAGACAACAATCGGACGGTTGGTCAGAGTGTGCGGGCAGATTGGTGAGATAACATGGCAGTGGATGCCGGGATAGATAATCGGCCCGCCTGCGGCCAGGTTATAACCGGTCGAACCTGTCGGCGTTGAAACGATCAGACCGTCCGCCTTGAAGGTGGTCAGGTAATTGTCATCAACCCAGGCCTCCATGTCGATGATACGGGCCAGAGCGCCCTTGTTGATGACCACGTCATTGAGTACCCGGTAGCGCGCCACCTCCCTGTCCTGGCGCAGAATCACGGCCAACAGTCGCATACGTTCGGAAACGATGAAGTCCCCTTTGACCACCTGCTCCAGGATCGGGAAAAGTTCCGGGCGGGTAATTTCGGTAAGGAAACCGAGGCTGCCCAAGTTGACACCCAGAATCGGCGTTCGCAAGTTACCAATCAGGCGAGCGACAGAAAGCAAGGTCCCGTCACCGCCCAGCACAATAACCATGTCGACCAGCGGCGGGATCGCCTGTCCGGGATAGCCTGACACTCCAGCCATGGACTCTGCCAGAGGTTCATCAACAAAGACCTCAATTTCCCGCTCGACCAGCCAGGCAACGACCTCTTCTGCAAGTCGGACCGCATCCACGTTGTGTCGCTTGGCAAATATCCCGATTCGCTTCATATAAAGCCCTTCCTCCGAAACGCAGCGACTGTACCACAAAGCATCGTCAAAGTCTATGGCAATCAGGCACTTACACCATCATTCGCTTGTGAGAAGATGAGTGGTATGTTAGCCTGTCAGGAAACCCCGCAGAGGCTGACGATGAGATGGCAAAATCGGCCCCTGATTTATAACGTGTCTGTTTGATGAGACCCTCATTCGTGCCACGCGCCACTTGCCTGAACATGGACCTTTTTGCTTCATCGACATCCGCCAAAGCTCCGCCGCCTCTCGCGGAACGAGTACGTCCGCAGAAACTCGACGAAATGGTCGGCCAGCGGCACCTGCTCGGGCCGGACAACATCCTGCGACGTCTGATTGAGAGCGACCATCTCTCATCAGCGATCTTCTGGGGCCCGCCCGGCACGGGCAAGACCACTCTTGCCCGGGTGATCGCCAATACCACCAAGTGTGAATTCGCCGCTTTCAGCGCAGTCCTCCAAGGCGTCAAGGAGGTTCGAGAGATCACTGCAAAAGCGAAACAGGAACGCGACTACTACGGTCGACGCACTCTGCTCTTTATCGATGAGATTCACCGTTTCAACAAGGCACAGCAGGATGCGCTTCTGCCCTGGGTAGAAAACGGTGACATCATCCTGATCGGTGCCACCACTGAGAACCCCTCCTTCGAAGTCAATTCCGCCCTGCTCTCCCGCTCCCGGGTCTTTGTCCTGGAGCCTCTGGAACCCGCAGACATCAGACGACTTATGGAGCGTGCACTGGAGAATGACCAGGAATTGAGCAACCGCAGGCTGACCGCTGAGGATGCCGCGCTTGACCTACTGGCACAACAGGCTCACGGCGATGCGCGTATCGCTCTCAACACCCTTGAAGTCGCCGCCAGGTTGTGCAAGGAAACCCTGATCACTCCAGACAATGTTTTGGAGGCTCTGCAACGGGCACCCCTGGCCTATGACAAGGGGGCCGAAGAACATTACAACGTTATTTCGGCATTCATCAAAAGCATGCGCGGCTCTGACCCGGATGCCGCCATCTACTGGCTGGCGCGCATGATCGAAGCCGGCGAAGATCCTTTATTCATCGTCCGACGTATGGTGATCTTTGCCGCAGAAGACGTCGGCAACGCAGACCCGCGGGCCCTGCAGGTCGCTGTAGCGGCACAACAGGCGGTCCACTTTATCGGCATGCCAGAGGGAAGAATCCCCCTGGCACAGGCCGTCACTTATCTTGCCACGGCTCCCAAGAGCAACGCATCATATGTAGCAATTGGTGAAGCTCAGAAAGAGGTTCGCGCAAGCGGCGCCCTGCCGGTACCGCTGCATATCCGAAACGCGCCGACCGGGTTGATGAAAGAACTGGGCTATGGCAAAGGATATCAATACGCCCACAACCACGATGACGCTGTTGTCTCCCAGGCCCATCTGCCAGAGCAGATCGACGGTATAATATATTACCGCCCCAAAGACAGCGGCTACGAAAAAACCATAAAAGAAAGACAGGAATGGTTGAAAGCTCAAAAACCGGGAAAGGACAGAAGTAAAAAGTAAAAAGGATCGGAGACTAAACCTGCTAGCCATACCATACTGAATCCTGGATACTTTAAATTTTACAAGACCATGCATGATCTCACTGCACTGCAAGATGTTCTTATATTGCTCTGTCTGGCGCTTGTCAACGCCTGGCTGTTCAGCCTGTTGCGCCAGTCACCGATCGTTGGATACCTGACTACGGGGCTGCTGGTCGGGCCTTATGGATTGCACCTGATAAAAGGCGTCCATGAAGTTGAGATGGTTGCCGAGGTCGGTGTCGTTCTGCTGCTCTTCACCATCGGCCTCGAATTCTCCTACAAACGAATCGTCCGCCTGAAAAACCTGCTCTTGTCGGCCGGCACTACCCAGGTTGCCGCAACCGCTGTCGCGGTGACATGTGGTACCTACCTGTTCGGCGAATCACCCGTGACAGCCATGGTGCTTGGTATGGCAATGGCTCTTTCGTCCACAGCTATCGTCCTGAAACTTCTCCTCGAACGCGGTGAAATCGATTCTGCGCATGGTCGTATAGCCCTCGGCATCCTGCTCTTCCAGGACATCTGCGTGATCCTTTTTATCGTCGCCCTGCCGTTGCTGGGCTCTCAATCCGACGGGTTCTCTCTGTGGGCGATCGGCAAGTCGGCTCTGATTCTCGGCGGACTCTTCCTGTTCGTCAGGCATTTGCTGAAACCTTTGCTGCGAGGCATTCTCAGGACTCGAGCACCGGAACTTTTCCGCCTGACCATTCTAGCCCTGGTCCTGGGTACGGCATGGGTTACTGCCCACGCCGGACTGTCTTTGGCCCTCGGAGCGTTTCTTGCCGGACTGTCCCTGGCTGAATCTGACTCGTCGCATCAGGTTATGGCCGACATCATTCCGTTTCGGGATGTTTTCCTGGCGGTATTCTTCATCTCGGTCGGCATGCTGGTCGACGTCCGCCTGTGGATCAGTCACTGGGGAGCATTACTGATCGGCATCATCCTCTTGAGTCTGGCCAAAACAATTGCCGGGACCCTTGCCGGACTGGTTTCCAGGTACCCTCTGCAAACCTCACTGGTTGCCGGTTTGATGACTTTTCAGGTCGGCGAGTTTTCATTCATTCTCATGGCCCAGGCCCGTACCCTCGATCTGATTCCGACCGGAAGCTACCAACTGGCCCTGTCGATCATAGCCCTATCGATGATGTTGACGCCGTTGATGTTCCGCCTTGCCCAGCCCTTGTCGCTACGCCTGGCCGGATTGTTCGGTTGGTGCGACCCGATCCCGGTCAGCGATGATCGCGAGCGGACTGCCAACCTGGAAGGACACGTCATCATCGCAGGTTACGGCCTTACCGGCAGAAATGTTGCCCGGGCCCTGCGCGAAATGCGACTGCCCTATATTCACATCGAGATGAACGGTGAGGTGGTCCGCCAGGCGCGGAAAGCCGGCGAGATTATTATCCATGGCGACGCAACGGCACCGGCGGTTCTCGAGGGCGCCGGCATACACAGGGCCCGCGCCATAGTGCTGGCGATCAACGACCCTTCCGCTCTCGCCCGTGCCGTACCTACAGCCAGGGAGTTGAACCCGAGCCTTTACATCCTGGCCCGCACCCATTATGTAACCAATATCGAGCCGCTGATGAAAGCCGGCGCCAACGATATCATCACAGATGAATTCGGTGCAGGTCTTGAAATGGTCGCATTCCTGTTGAAACAGTTCCAGGTGTCCGAGGGACGCGTCCTGAAAATCCTCTCTTCTTTACGTGACGAACACCGGCGCCGTTACGAGAAACAGGACAGCCAGCCTTCCAACCTGACCGGTTATCTCTCCGTCCTCGAGGGGGGGGAAATCGAAATTCAGGCCGTACCTGATGACTCACCCCATATAGGTAAGACCCTCGCCGAACTCAACTTTCGTGCTGTAACCGGAACAACCGTGATGGGAGTTATACGCAACGAAAGGGTCATCTACAGCCCCTCTGCCGAGTTGCAACTGGAGACCGGAGATACCTTGATGCTCATCGGTGAAGAGGAGAACTTTCTCAATGCCAGGTCATTCCTGCTTGGGCAGTCGAGACAGGAGACAAGTAGCTAGTTTTCGCGTCTAGGCTGAGAGACAATCCCGTACCCTGCAGACGCAGGCACATTTAAATATAATTAACATTAATTATATATAAGTATGTATCGCTAGCAAAATTTCCTCGGACAAACATTTCGATCAATAGACGCTCAGACTGAACTGTCCCGAAGGAAAAAGCCGCTATTCCGCACCGTATTGTCATTTGTGACAATTGTCTCCCTTATTCAAATCTGTATAATCGTTCACATGACATCGGTGCCAACAGATCGATCAAATCAACTTTATATTCATTTTTTTTGACTGCATGGAGAGGGTATGACTGAAGGGAAGATCAGCAACCTTAAAGTTTTAATCATAGAGACAACACAAACGGTCCGTCAACTCATGGCGACAATCCTGGAGGGAGAATACAGGGAGTTACTCTTTGCAGAGGACGCTGATGATGGCTATCAAATAGCCCTGACCGAACGACCCGATGTCATCATTACCGACGACTTACTAGCTCGATCAGGAGGGCTTAACATTTGTGAAAGGGTTCGGGGCAACCCCGAGTTAAGGGCCACTCCGGTAATCGTCATGACCGCTTCGGGGTCATCTGTCAGTGCACTGGCATACTTCGAAACCGGTTGCGACCAGTTGCTCAGGAAACCATTCCGCAGCGAAGACATCCACTACGCGATCAGGAAAGCTGTCAAAAAACGGCAAAAGGAAGGAACCATGATACAGGTATTGTATAGATCGGGAGATATCGACATGGTCGACATACAGAGTCTTGACCGGTTGGTCAGTGATCAGGAGCTCCTCTGCTTCAGGCGTCAAAGTGGCGTTGCCGTGATTGGTCGGGACTCAGTCAGATTGAACCGGTCCAATGAATATCACGGACCTGAACGACGCATTTCTTACAGGAAACTGGCAGGCCCTGACATTTCTGCGCAGGCCGATGAGCTTGTAACGAAACACCTGATGCTTCCTTCAGCCTGAAGAGCATTATACAGCAACGCTTTTACATGTTATGTTATCTAGTACATTGAAGCCCGCAGTTTTGCAACTGCGGGCTATTTTTATCCAAGTCAGGAATAATAACCAACGCTGATCCTATCAATATTCGGGAATGGTCGGGTAACGAAGAAGCAAGCAGCACTCAGAAGGACCCTTCCCGGGCAACTTCTTCACGGGCCTTGCGATCACTCGGTTTTTCTGCGGCGGCAACTGGTTCGGGCAGAATACCGGGTTCAGCTCGATAGCCGACCGCGATAGCGGCCATGATGTCGTACTCTTCGACAGGAATATTGAGAATTTGATAAGCCTTCTCCCGACTGAAACCGGCCATGGCGTGTGCGTATAATCCAAGCTTGCGGGCCTGGAGGGCCAGCGACATCCATGCCGCTCCGGCGTCGAAAGGAGCGTGCCGGTTCTCTTTATCGTTATGGCTGAAATTTCGTCTGCACAGCAGGTAGATAAGCAGGGAAGCATTTTCGGCCCAGGCTTGGTTCTTTTCGACCAGCGCCGGAAGGAAACGTGCCCGGTCCGTTTCGCTTGCGGCGTAGATAAACAACCAGGGCTGTGCATTAAAGCATGAAGGGGCCCAGCGCGCTGCCTCGAACAGGCTGTCGATCTGGGTCTGCGTTAAAGGGGTCGGTTCAAACGCCCGCGGCGACCAGCGATCGATGAACATGCTGTCAATCTCAGCGGTTGGGTTGCGCGGGTTACTGCGATCAATGGACATGACTGCTCCTCTCAGATACCGAGACCGACACCGGCTATTTCATATCGGCAGTATTTGCAGTTCCGGCCGCTGATTGCTGTTTCGATGCACTGCATACCCCGGCGACGGATCACCGCCTTGCCGCACCCCGGACAAATCGTGTCTCCGGATTCAGGGCCGTCGACATTGCCCAGGTACACGTAGTGCAGCCCGGACTGGCGGCCAACATCCCTGGCCATCTGAAGGGTCGCTAACGGTGTCGGCGGTCGGTCCTGCATCTTGTACGTCGGGTAAAACGCCGAAATATGCCAAGGCACTTCTGCGCCAAGCTCCCTGGAGATAAAAGTGGCGATCCGGCGCAGCTCGTCCCGGCTGTCATTGTGTCCCGGGATCACGAGGGTCGTGATCTCGAGCCAGATGCCCAGCCTTCGGTAGTCCTTGAGGCATTCAAGCACACCATCGAGAGATGCGCCGGTCACTTCACGGTATGCGCGGTCGGAAAACCCCTTCAGGTCGACATTGGCCGCATCGAGGTATGGGGCAATCGACTCGAGAGCCTCGGTCGTCGTATAACCATTTGTAACGAAGACATTCTTGATCCCAGCGTTCCGTGCTGCCACAGCCGTGTCGAAAGCATATTCGAAGAAGATGGTCGGCTCGGTATAAGTGTAGGCAATACTTGCCGACTTGCTCTGCACTGCGTGCCTGACGACGTCCTCCGGGGACATCGTTGTGCCTGGAATTCCCGAGCGTTCATGGGGCCACTGGGAAATCTCGTGATTCTGGCAGTGCAGGCAGTGGAAGTTACAACCGACCGTAGCGATTGACAGACTGCGTGACCCTGGATGGAAATGATAGAGTGGTTTCTTCTCGATCGGATCGACATTCTCGGAGATCGTCTGTCCATAAACAAGGCTGTAAAGAATACCGCCCCGGTTTTCACGCACACCGCAACG
>Ga0210074_1000381_pt1 | contig 16322 bp, 13 predicted proteins | sample China_Galinas_Co_FD_184860 | JGI IMG/M metagenome (GOLD analysis project Ga0210074, IMG submission 184860) | Wetland microbial communities from San Francisco Bay, California, USA, that impact long-term carbon sequestration -... | ecosystem: Environmental > Aquatic > Marine > Wetlands ... | reverse complement strand
GGAGGACTTCCAGGGAGAGCCGAAGTTTCCCCTCTTCCCCCGGATTGGTGACTTTCAACCCCCGAATGGCAATCAGAGCCACCGCCACTGGCGCAGTTTCACTGACCAGCTGGTCAAAGTTACAGGAGTCGCCGAGAATGCGGCGGACGGCAGTCGTGGGTGGGTATTCCGCAGCATCAAATCAATTGAATCACTCGGATACTTCTCGCCAGTCGCCGTTGAGCCGAACAAGATCTATCAGGTCACGTTCAAATTGATCGCGGACTTGCCTGAAGGAGCCTCGGCTGGCATGGGTATTCTGGAGTTTGATGAATTTCTCTGGATTGGGGAGCAATATACCGAGGAGACCTACAACAAGCACTTTCTGGCGGATCATGAAGGTCGCAGACTGACCGGCAAGGTGCACGGCATTCAGGCCTTTGTCTTCACCACCGGCCCTGAGACGCGGATGGTTCACCTCGTGCTGTTCCGTGACGGCACCCACGACCTCAACAGCCTTATGTTTGACGACATCGAGATCAGATAAAGCAGAACTTGAATTTCCCCTTAATCAACCTCAAAGACGTGGGCAACTCCCGGTTAACACAAAACGGAACCCTGTCTTATTCAATTTTAACGCAGTTCATTCCAGTTCCGTTAAGTGTCGGTTCTGACGCCTAGCTTAGAAAACCGAACTTTTTCATCCTGTAACGGAAAGCATCGATACCGAGGCTGAGCTTCTGGGCGGCCCTTGACTGGTTGCCATCGGAGATTTCAAGCGCCTGTCGGATCAATTCCCGCTCGATATCCTCAATATCGATTCCCTCCGGCGGGATACGCAGACTCATCGGCCCTGAGGCGATATCGCCGGTTTTGGAAATCAACTCCCGAGGCAGATGTTCCAGCATGAGCGTCTCTTCGTTCTCGAGAATGATCGCTCGCTCGATAATGTTACGCAACTCGCGGACATTGCCGGGCCATTCATACTCCTCAAGGAACTTGCGTGCCATCTTGGACACGCCGGCGACGGTTTTGCCGAACTCCTTGTTGTAATGCCGGATAAAGAATTCGACCAGGGGCATGATATCTTCACGCCGCTCGCGCAGAGGCGGCAAGTAAATCGGAATCACCTGCAGCCGGTAGTAGAGGTCGTTGCGGAAAGTCTTTTCCTCGATCTTCTTCAGCAGCTCCTGGTTGGTTGCAGAAACGATGCGCACATCGACCGGAATCTCCTTGGTACCACCGACCCGGCGAAAAGTTCGCTCTTCGAGGATGCGCAGCAGCTTGGCCTGCATCCCCATCTCCATGTCGCCTATTTCATCGAGGAAGATAGTGCCGCCATCGGACATTTCAAAGAGACCGCGCTTCTGAATTTTGGCATCGGTGAAGGCCCCCTTTTCGTGGCCCATCAATTCGCTTTCCAACAGGGTCTCCGGCACAGCGGCACAGTTGATCGCCATGAAAGGCTTGTCTTTTCTGGAACTCTCCATGTGAATGGCCCTGGCGATCAACTCCTTGCCGGTGCCGCTCTCACCCTGAATAAGGACCGTACTGGCGTCACTCTTCGCCACCTTGCGCACCATATCAAGGACTTGCTTCATGTGGCGGCTGTCACCAATGATATTGTCGATACCGAACTTGCTCTCCTGAGCGGAGCGCAAGTGCGCGACTTCCTTCCTCAGTTGGCGGGTTTCAAGAGCCTTCTTGACGATAATCGACAGTTCATCAAGGTTGAACGGCTTGTTGATGTAATCGTGGGCCCCGAGGCGCATCGCTTTAACGGCAGTCTCGAGGACACCGAGGGCGGTGACCATAACCACTATTACTTCGCTGTCGATTTCCTTGACCTTCTGCAGAACCTCGAGGCCATCCATGCCAGGCAGCTGTATATCGAGCAGAACCAGCTCCGGAGTCTCCTCCTGGACCTGCTTGATAGCCTCCTCGCCACTGGCCGCGGTAGCCACATCGTAGCCCTGCTTGAGCAGCGACTGCTCCAGCGACCAGCGAATCAAGTGTTCATCATCGACAACAAGTATTCTTGTCTTACGCACGTTCGTCCTCGTTCTCAACCAAAACAGCGTCCGGGTTGACCGGCAGATAAATCAAAACACGGGTTCCCTCTCCGACACGGCTCTTGATGTCGATCGTGCCACCCTGCTGCTCGATGAGCTGTCGACATATGGCCAAACCGAGTCCGGTCCCCTGGGTCTTGGTGGTAAAAAATGGCGTGAAAATCTTATCCAGCACCTCCGGCTTGATCCCCGGACCGGAGTCGCCAATCATGACTCTGACAACCTGCTTCCCCCGGTCTTCGATCATGTCGGTCTGCATCAGCAGGGTACCGCCATCTTTCATTGCCTGTATGGCATTTATTATTATATTGAAAAATACCTGCTGCAGCTGCTTCGCGTCAACCCAAACAGGAGGTAAATTGCGAGTAAATTCCTTATTTTGGTGAACATTCTTTGCTTCAGGATGCTGGCTGACGAAAAACATCGTCTTATTAAGCAGGTCATTGGTATCGACAAACTCGAAACTCGGCGTACCGGGTCGCCCAAAGAATAGCAGGTCGGTGGCCGCCTTGTCGAGTCGGGCGATCTGTTCAAGGACCTTATTGACGACCTCTCGACGAGGGTCTCCTTCGTCAAATTCTTCAGAAAGGACCGAGATTGCACCGCTGATTGCGGCGAGGGGGTTTTTTATCTCATGGGCGATACCGGCAGACATCTCACCGACCGAGGCAAGACGGTCGACACGTTCCATCTGCTGATAGTGATATTGCTGGAGTTCATCATTGGCTTCACGCAGACGGTCGACCATCGAGTTGAAACTGACCACCAGGCTGCTGACCTCACTCGCGCTTTGCTCTTTCAAACGGACGGTGAGATCGCCTCCTTCAACCTGCGTCATTCTTGCCGATATGGTTTTCAACGGCTGGCGGACAAAGCGATGGAAAATCAGCGAGACCCCGCCGGTCAGAAGCAGCACCATGGACAGCATGGTCAAACCGAAGAATTGTGAAGTCTCCAGCAACTGGGCCTCCATCTGGTCCAGGGAGAGATCAAGGTTCAAGACCCCGAGCACCCTTCGTCCGGGGCCGTGGCAAGGCGCACATCGGTGCTCGGAATATATAGGCTTGACGACACCCATGACTTCTCCGCCGGCCGGACCACGGAAGATATCATGTCCCTGCCCCTGGAGAAAGGTGCCCAAAGTGTGAGGGTCAACCCGCCGGCCAATTTCATTCGGCTCCGAAGATTTCAGGACCCGGCCATCGGGATGAAAAATCCGCACACCGGAAAGCCGCGGGTCGCTTCCGACCATCTCCAGGATCTGCTGAACATCGCGCGTATTGCCGGTACTCATCGAACTGCCGATAGACCTCTCGATGACTGACATCATCAGGTCAGCAGTATACAGGCTGGTTTCGGTGATATGGGTATGCTCACGGCGGATATGGAACAGGGTCACACTGCCGATCGCAATAAGGAAGAGCAGGAATGAAAGGATTACGATTCGACCAATCAGGCTTCTGATGAACATCGTGTCCTGTTCTGAGCATTCAGCTACTGTTGCGCAGAGGTTCTGATACTGGGTTTCTTAGGCGTTTGTTTTTTAGGCTGCTCAAACACAAACTCCCATTCATTATAAGCTTCTTTTCCCTTCAGTTTACTCAGGGATTCAGGAAAGCCATCCCTGCGGAAAGGTTCAAGCTCGCTGCTGCTGCGTACACCGATGATACGCCCTGCCGGATCTTTTATCAGCTCCCAATCTTCTCCGGTCATCGGATCATTATAGAGCTTGCGCAAGTGCCGCACCACATGCGGGAAACGCTGATCTCGCAACAAATCTTCTAGTTTTGCCGGAAAACTCTGCTGGCCCTGTCTGACGGAATAGTAACTGGTAATCGCCTTCTGGTATTGTTGCCCCCTCCAGAGCAGTTCGGCTTCCCGAGCCCTCTGCACGGTACTGCGCCAGGATTGCCCTGCCATACCGGCCGAGAGGCCCACGACCACCACCATGACCAGGAGCAGCAGCAGGATCGCACCGCGTTGATTGTCATTTGCAGGCTTACAAATCAAAAGTTTTGCCAGTGAGCCTTCTGTTCTAAAATTGTTTCCAAACCGGTTTTTTTGCTCAGCTTCTCTCGTCATGCGTTTCGCACGTCACGCTATTCCTTGTCCCCGATCAAATAGGAGAGAATCACTTCATCAAGACTGACCTCGATTGCCGGGGCAGGGCCCTTTTCGAGGGTTTGAGGAGTGGGATCGCTGTGCGGCTTTCCCTCGTCTTGTGCTTGCGGTGAAGCAACAGGAACAACCGTACGTGGCAGAACAGGATTCGGGTCTTGAGCAACCGGCTTTTCGAGCGGAGGGGAATTGCCCTCCGTTGCCGCGCCCGCAACTTCCGGGGTTACTTTTTTGCCCGTCTTGAAGCGTTCAATCACTCCGTCGAACTCACCTGATTTGAGAGCACGAAGCATATTCCTGTGCTGTTCTTTCATTAACTCTTCGACGACCTGTTCAAGATTATCGATCTTGGCGATATCGGCATAAGAGGTTTTTTTCGAGGCAAGGATCGTTCCCCCTTGATAAAGCAGGGTAACGATGTTGGGGTTGAGCATTCCGCTGTCCTCGGTCTGGATATGATAAACATCGCCCTGATAGCGAAAATTGTGGTTGAAGCCGACAACCATCTGCGTTTTTCTCCGAGAGTCCATTTATATATTGTGGCGCTAACCGGGACCAATAAAATCCGGGTAGCCAGTCATCTAGGACAATATCTGTTTATTACCAACTACGCATTCTTGCACAGGCTAATAATCAGCGCAAGACCTCAATAAACCTTGTTTTAACAGGAAAGACCTCTGCTCTATTTGTCATCACGCCGGATTTCCAGTCTTCAGCAACTGTTTTACTTTGGCCACAGCCTCAAGTGCATCCCGGGCATAGATATCGGCGCCGATACTGTCCGCATACTCCTGGCTGACCACAGCCCCGCCAATTATGGTGAACACCTTGACGCCGGCCTCTCTGAGCTTGCGTAACGTGACATCCATCTGCTGCAAGGTGGTCGTCATCAGAGCGGACAGGCCCACTGCATCAACTTTCTCGGCCAGCGCAACCTCGAGGATTCTGGCCGCCGGGACATTCTTGCCGAGATCAATCACATCGAAACCGTAATTTTCCAACAAGATGCACACAATATTCTTGCCGATATCGTGGATATCGCCCTCAACGGTAGCCATCAGGATCCGGCCCAGAGAAGGTCCGGTCTGACCTGCCATAGCTTTTTTCAGGTAACCGAACGCTGCCTGCATCGTCTCGGTCGACCGCATGACCTGCGGCAGGAAAAAGCGGTTGTCAGCAAATCGGCGCCCGACCTCCTCAAGGCCCGGCAGCAGCCCCTGGTTGCTGATGACCATTGCGTCCACACCGTCCTGCAGAGCCTGTTCGACGAGCGCCACGATCCCTTCGCTGTCTCCGCCAATGATTGCCGAAGAGAGCTGTTGGCAAATGTCCGGGGTAGTGGCGTGTTCCACGGCGACTGATTGTGCAGGCATTGCCTGGCCGGCATAGTCGGTGATGTAGTTTTCGGCCCGCAGATCATGGCCGAGCAAAACCATGGCCGAACGGTACGCATCCATCATGCACTTATCCTTGGGGTTGATAATTGCCACTTTGAGGCCAGCCTCGAGGGACATGGCAAAAAACACCGAGGAGAGGATTGGGCGGGAGGGCAGCCCGAATGAGATATTACTGACGCCTAGTACTGTAGCCAAGCCGAGTTGATCTCTTACCAGGCGTAATGTGCGAAGAGTCTCAAGTGCACTTTTCTGTTCAGCGGACACCGTAAGGGTCAGGCAGTCGATCACCAGGTCCTGCTCAGGCAACCCTGCAGTCAGCACTGCATCGTGAATCCGCCTCGCTACTTCAACACGTCCTTCCGCCGTATCAGGGATACCGTCTTCATCAAGGGTCAGACCGATCAACGCAGCGCCATAGCGCCGGGCGAGCGGCAAGACCCGCGCCAGGCTCTTTGCCTCGCCGTTAACCGAATTGATCATGACTTTGCCGTCGGCAGCCTTGAGAGCCTTCTCCAGGGCGGTCGAATCGGGAGTGTCGATAACCAGAGGGGCCGAGCTGGCGCCCGATGCAGCGTAGACCGCCCTCTCCAGAGCCTCGGCTTCATCGACGCCCGGGGCACCGCAATTGATATCCAGCAAGTCAGCGCCGGCGGCAACCTGAGCAGTTGCCTCTCGACGGATATATGCGGTTTTCCCCAATCGTAACTCTTCGGTATACCTCTTCTTCCCGGTTGGGTTGATTCGCTCACCGATCAGCGCACAAGGGGCATCGCCACCGAACTCTGCGACGTCGTTCCGGCTGGAGAGAAAACCGCGACGTGGCGGCGGCCGCCATTCCTGAGAGTGATCATTGAGCGCGTCCCGCATCACCCGGATGTGGGTCGGGGTCGTACCGCAGCAACCACCGATGACACGCACGCCGAGGGCAATTAGTCGCTCGTGGTAGGCCGTCATATCCTCCGGCGTACCCGGGAAAATTGTCTGGCCGTTCCTGAGGGTCGGCAAACCGGCATTTGCCTGGGCGATCAGGGGGCGGGGTGTAACCTGGCGCATCTCAGCAAGCACGTCGTGGATACCGTCGATCCCGAGACCACAATTGGAACCTATGACATCGACTCCCAAGGCATCCAGGGTGACCGCAGCTGCAGCGGGGGGAGTACCGAGCAAGGTGCGCCCCGCATCATCGAAAGTCATTTGGGCGATGATCGGCAAATCACAGATATCGCGGCATGCAATAACTCCGGCACGCAGTTCACGGATATCGAAAAAAGTTTCAAAAGAGATCAGATCGGCGCCAGCGCCGGCAAGGGAGGATATCTGCTCGGCAAAGATGTCCCGCATTTCATCGAAAGTGGCATCACCGACCGGTTCAACAAATCGCCCTGTCGGGCCTACAGAACCACCGATAAAAACTCCTGCGGGAGCAGCTTTCCTCGCCAACTCCACGGCGCGCCGATTCAATTCACCAACAGCACCTTCCAGGTTGTAGTTGGACAATTTGACCCGGTTGCCGCCAAAACTGTTGGCGACCAGGATATTTGCTCCTGCGTCAGCGTACTCGGCATGAATGCCGATAACCGCGTCGGGTGCAACCCGGTTCATCTCTTCAGGGCAGCCCCCCGGCGAAAGGCCCCGCTCCTGAAGCAAGCTCCCCATGGCGCCATCCAGGATCAGGATCCTTTCGGTAATCGCCTTGCGGAAGTCGGTCACTCATCGCCTCCGGCAGGAAGGCTGTTCATTCTACCGATCGGCGCCGCCCCCTCTTCGACGAGGCTGAAATCGGGATAGATGGGCTGACGCAGGTCAACATGCCCTTTTAGCGTTGTGACAGGAGTACCTTCAACGAGGATCTGAACCTGCCGGAGGTGGGGGAAGTTGACTGCCAGAGTGTCAGTCAGGCCATAGACCGTGAGCAGTTCACTCTGGGTCCCTCCGGGATGGGCATCGATCAGGTCCCGACTGAAATCGACCTGTACGAGACTGTCGACAACAACCAGATTTAGCAGAGTGGTTCGAGATGGCAGGATCGGCACCAGATCCCCCGAAGGTCCTGAAATAAGCTCCTGGACCGTTTCTCTCAGGCAATCTTCATCAAACTCACAGCCCGGGATCTGACGCGATTCCGCGACCAGTGTCTGGCCGTCACCCGAAGCAAAATAGAGGACAACCTCCCGGACCGGTTGTGACGAGGCATCCACAACAGGGGCGGCTTCTTCAGGGGGCTTGCCGAGGTCCAAAACACCGACCACCAGACCGACGCCGAACAGAATGCCGACTAGAATGAGCCACGGGACCAGTCGCCTTCCCAAGGACTTTCTCTTCTCTTCCTGACGATTTTTTATTGCCATAATTCAATCCAGAACGACCGTTTTGACGTCTCTCAGTTGCTCTCCGAGAAAGGCTCCACCGACCCTTATGAACCGATCGGGAATATCAGTCACGAAATAACATGGCGGTTGCGTAGCTGAGGGAGCCTGCAGCAGCCGGTCCTGTTCAAGTCGGAGTCTGACTGCCTTCGCCGTTTCCTGTGCCGAGTCGACCAGTTGCACATCGGGTCCGGCAACCTCCTGTAGAGTATTTTTGAGCAACGGGTAATGGGTACAGCCAAGCACCAAGGTATCGATGCCTCTATCGAGCAATGGGGCCAGGTAATCACGGGCAGCGAGGCGGGCAACTTCATGGCATGACCAACCTTCTTCGGCAATCGGCACGAACAGCGGACAAGCAACCGAGTGGACGACAATATCCGGACGCATCTCCCGCAATGCTCGTTCATAAGCCCCGGAACGGATCGTTCCTTCAGTCCCGATGACTCCGATCCGACAGTTACGAGTCATCTCAAGGGCGCGTTTTGCCCCCGGCTGAATAACACCGATAACCGGCACCTGATATCTCTCAACCAGCTCATCGATGGCGACTGCCGAAGCAGTATTGCAGGCAACCACCATCAGCTTGACCCGTTGGGCAAGCAGGAAGCGTGCAGCTTCATGTGCGTATCGCATCACGGTCGGCGAGCTCTTGGTCCCGTACGGCACCCGCGCCGTATCGCCGAGGTAGACGAGTGACTCGTCGGGGACATGCTGGCGCAGAGCCCTCAGAACGGTCAGCCCACCAACCCCTGAATCAAACACACCGATGGCACGTTCCGGCACTTTTCAAGCCCTCTCTTCACTTGGTTTCGCAGGTGGCTACTCTATTGAGCACATCGCAAAAAGTCAAGAATTATGGAGCTTTTTGCCATTGCCCCTTTCTCAAAAAATGGTACTATGAAAACCGAAAACCTTGATGCTGACAACGCAGTTTCCGGAGGGGTCGGATGGATTTCAACTCTGTCATTGAATTCATAAAACAGTTCGAGACAGCCAAGATCATGGCCTTTGTTAAGGCTACGGATCTCAAGACTATCATGGAGCACCCCTACTTCCTTGCGGGGGTGGGCGTTACCGCCATAATTGCATACCTGATGCGCTGGCGCCTGCTGCTGGTCGTGGTCATGGCGATTACCGGCTTCGTCTACCTGCTCGGCTATACCCTCTCAAAGGGAGTCTCTCTGGACAGCGGCATGCCGACCGAGTCCATGTTGGTTCTGGTCGGCGGCGGCTCTTTTATCGTTTTCCTGGCGATCTATCTTCTGTTCATCCGCAACGATTAGTATTTATCACATCTCAAAATCAATTCTCTCTAGATATTGCAGTGTTCCGGAACTAATGCTATCTTTGACAGCGTTGTGCTGATAACAGAGTCCCTAAGCATTAATTCAAAGAAACAATTTAACACCAGAGGTTTCCATGGCTATTGCGCTCAAAAAACGTGATTTTCTACTGATCGGAATTGCCATTGTAATTCTGGCATTTCTCTGGCAGGCGCCGCCGGAATCGACCAGTCGCGTACCACACGATGATGATCATCTGCGCTTTTATGATATCGTCAAGACCGATGGGAAAAAGGCCGCAGAGAAGTTCTGCGAAGAGTGTCACAACAAAGACGCGGTACCATTCCCTGATGGTCATCCTGCCAAATATCGCTGCCTCTTCTGCCACAAGATGGACCGTCCTTAAACGGCCAACCGGCAAAACCCTCACTAATGCCTCGTCATTTAACCAAGGGCCTCAGGCTTTCCTTAATCTGCAGGAATCTTGAAAAACTTCCTTTTCAATGTTTTTACAGCCAGTTACAAAGGACAATCAACGTTTCATCTTATCTTGGCACAAGCATTGCTGTAGATTAGTCAGTCTCAACCGATCCTGGTTATGCCGAAAAAAATGAAACGGGGAGAATTTATGCCAAATTTAATGGAGAACAGTAAACAGCGTGGACCGATCAACGTTCTGGATGCCCTGCTTTACCTGGTGGCGGGAGGTGCCATGACGATCATGAGCCTTTCTTTTTTGCTCTGGTTGAGATTTTAAGGGCGTAGAATATATTTCAGGAAACAGGACCCGGTCGATTGACCGGGTTTTTTATTGCCTGAATTGTTTTAAGAGAACCTTTTTTCGTTTGTCTCCCCGTGTTAACATCCTGACTCCCAGGACCAAAAACCGGGAACCACCCCCCCGACTACGCATTCTCATTTGCTAGCCCAATAGAGTAAGCAGAATAAGGCCTGTGCTGCGCGCCAAAACCATTTTGCATGTCCTTGCATCTTTGATAGTCAGGCCCGGCAATCAGATAAGCACAGCAACCATCTGACTCTGAAGCCAATTTTGAGTTGCTGGCAAGTTAAATCGGGGCCAGAATTGGGTCAATTTTATCTTTTCTCTGGCTCAATCAACAAGGTGCGGTAACATTTATCCAGATGGACTCGTCAAATGTCGCTTTCGTTTGTTGTGTCGGGGATGAAATGGTGGCGATTCCATGTCATTTTGTATTTGCTGAATCGATCTTAAAACAGATAAGGGGACTAAATGGCTCAAAAAACAGGTGGCCTCTACATCGCCCTGTTAAGCATTCACGGTTTGATTCGCTGGCATAATCTTGAATTGGGCCGCGATGCAGATACCGGCGGGCAAACACTCTACGTGGTAGAACTTGCCCAGGCACTAGCAAAGCAACCCGGTATCGGCAAGCTCGACCTGATTACCCAACGGGTGATGGATAAAAACCTCTCTGCTGACTATGCGAAGCCGGTAGAAATCTTCGCCGACAATCTTCGCATCATACGGATTGACGCCGGCCCGGAGAAGTACCTGGCTAAGGAAGAGCTCTGGGATCATCTCGATTTTTTCACCGACAACCTGGCCAATTTTTTTCGAGACAACAACTCTTTTCCAGACATTATTCACAGCCATTACGCCGACGCGGGTTATGTCGGCTCGCATCTGGCCAACCTGCTGGGAATCCCGCTGATCCATACCGGCCATTCCCTCGGCCGCGTCAAGCGCAGTCGTCTCATGGCAGGTGGACTGAACGCACAGGAGATCGAAAAACGCTTCAATATGAGTCGGCGGATTGAAGCAGAAGAACAAACCCTGGCAACCGCAGAACGAGTGATCACCAGCACTCACCAGGAAATTGCCGAGCAGTATGAGCTTTACGACCACTATCAGCCTGACCAGATGCGCGTTGTCCCACCGGGAACGAATCTCAAACAGTTCACACCGCCGAGCGACGATGAATTACAGACCTCCCTGTTCAAAGATTTGACCTGCCACCTCAAAAACCCTGACAAGCCAATTGTCCTGGCCCTGTCACGGCCGGACCGGCGCAAAAACATCAAGGCACTGATAGATGCTTTCGGCCAGTCCCGGCAACTTCAGGAGTTGGCTAACCTGTTAATCATCGCCGGCAACCGCGACGACATCGACGATCTCGAAGAGGGTGCCCAAGAGGTCTTTCATGAACTGCTGGTCACTATCGACCGCTACGATCTTTATGGTAAAGTGACCCTGCCGAAACATCATCAGCGCGATCAGGTAGCGATGATTTACCGGATCGCAGCGGCCTCCGGGGGCGTCTTCGTTAACCCGGCGCTGACGGAACCTTTCGGCTTGACCCTGATTGAGGCGGCCGCCTGCGGATTGCCGATTGTCGCCACAGAAGATGGCGGGCCAAAAGATATCATCAGCAACTGCCAAAACGGCTTTCTGATCGATCCTCTGGAGCCGGGAACCATCACCGCTGCGCTGTTAAAACTGCTTGGCGATCGAGACTTGTGGCAGCAATTTTCAGCCCAGGGGTTGCGCGGAGTACAAAAAAACTATTCCTGGGAAGCGCACGCAAAGCGCTATTGTAAAATCATCAAGCCGGTCGCCGAACGTTCAGAGCAGTTGCTGCGCCAACCGGTCCGACGCCGAACCGGCCTTTATCGCGATCGGGCAATTGTCAGCGACCTCGACCAGAACCTGATCGGTGACGATCGCTCCCTCAAAGAACTGGTTGAACTACTCCGACAAAAGCGCAAAAGCAGTTATTTTGTTATCGCCACCGGCCGACGCCTCGATTCGGCGTTGAAACTGATGAAAAAACACCGAATCCCGGAGCCGGATGTGCTGATCACCAGCAGCGGCACCGAGATCTATCGAGCCCCGGAACTGACCGCCGACACAGCCTGGGCCAGGCATATCGATTATCACTGGTCACCGCGAATCGTAAAGAAGCTGCTGACCGACTTTCCTGGCCTGAAAGCGCAGCCCAATATCGAGCAGAGCCGCTTCAAGCTGAGTTATTATATCGACCCGGAGCAGGCCGATATTGAAGAGATCAAACAGCTGCTGCACCGCGAAGAGCAAGCAGTTTTTGTCCAGGCTGCGTTTGGACAGTTTCTCGATATCCTGCCGCTGCGCGCCTCCAAAGGGATGGCCTTACGCTATGTCGTCGAGCAATTGCACATCCCGCTGGAAGCAGTTTTTGTCGCTGGCGGCTCAGGAGCCGACGAGGATATGATGCGCGGCAACACTCTGGCGGCGGTGGTTGCCAACCGGCATCATGAAGAGCTCTCGCAGCTGACCGATATTGAGCGAATCTATTTTTCCCAGAAGCCGAATGCCGCCGGAATCCTCGAAGCACTCGATTTTTACGATTTCTTCGGCAGCTGTGAAGATCCACGGGAAACCGGACAGGCCGATGACAAATAGATTGCTCCTTTGTACCGACATGGACCGAACGATTATCCCCAACGGGCGCCAGCCGGAACACCCGCAGGCCCGTGAACACTTCCGGAAACTGTGCGGACTACCTGTGGTCAAGGTGGTTTACGTGACCGGACGGCATATACAATTAGTTGAGCAGGCGATTGCTGACTACCAGCTGCCCAAACCAGACTATGCGATTACTGATGTCGGCACAAAGATCTACCACCGGGAACAGGCAGAATGGACTGAAATCCGTGACTGGCAAAAGCAGATCGCCGACGACTGGCATGGGAAAAGTCATGACCAATTGCAACAGGCACTCAGCAGGTTTCCGGAATTGACCCTGCAGGAACAGAACAAGCAAAACGACTTCAAGTTAAGCTATTACCTGTCACTGGCCGCAGATCGAAACAAGATCCTCCAGCAGGTCGACCGGCAATTGACTCAACTGGGCGTGGCGGCCAGTTTGATTTGGAGTATCGACGAGCCGGAACAAATCGGCCTGCTCGATGTGCTGCCGCGCAACGCAACCAAATTACATGGCATCGAATTTCTTCAGCAGTACTTAGGATACGACCCCCGGGAGGTCCTCTTTGCCGGTGACAGCGGCAACGATTTGCCGGTCCTGGGCAGTTCAATCCGGTCGGTTCTGGTCGCCAATGCTGAGGCGGAGATCAAACAACAGGCGAGGCAGCTGGCCGAGCAGAACGGTTACGCAGAAGCCCTCTTTCTGGCACGGCAGGACAACTTTCCCTTGGGCGGCAACTACAGCGCCGGGGTTTTGCAGGGGATTGCGCATTTCGCCCCCGAGATTGGAGACAAGCTCACAGAGTCATGAAGAATCGGGAACACCTCTACATTTTTGGCGAAGTGCTGTTCGACTGCTTCCCGACCGGGGAACAGGTTCTCGGCGGCGCCCCTTTCAACGTTGCCTGGCACCTGCAGGCTCTCGGCGATCAACCCCGGTTCATTTCACGGGTCGGGAAGGATGAGTACGGCAACAGGATCCTGCAGGCGATGGGCAACTGGGGGATAAGCACCGCGGACATTCAGATCGATGAGGTCCACTCGACTGGCCGGGTTGAAGTGACGTTCACCAACGGCGAACCAAGTTACGATATCGTTGCCGATAGCGCCTACGATTTCATCTCAGCAGAGCAGCTGGGCGAACCAATTATGGCCGGCATCCTCTATCATGGGACCCTCGCCCTACGCAACTCGAGAGCCCGTGACACATTGAACAAAATCAGTTGCAATAGGAATTTAAAAATTTTTCTCGATGTTAACCTGAGGCCACCCTGGTGGCAGCGGGATGAAGTCTTCGAGTGGCTAAAAAGTGCCGATTGGGTAAAAATGAATCAAGAGGAGCTGCGGCTGCTCGGAGCGGCTGCAACCGATATTCACCAGCAGATGGCAGAGTTGCAGACCTCTTGCGGGCTGGAACAGTTGATTGTCACCCGTGGCGAACTAGGCGCACTGGTCAGAACCATTGACGGCGAATATCATTCCCAGCGGCCAGAAAAAACTGAACATCTGGTCGATACCGTCGGTGCCGGTGATGCCTTCAGCGCAGTATATATTCACGGTCTGCGGGCAGGCTGGCCGATCACGACCACACTTGCAAATGCGCAAAGATTAGCAAGTAAAGTGATTGGGATACATGGTGCAACGACCACAGACGCGGCCTTCTATAAAGACTTTGTAACGTTTCATTCCGTCAATAGCGCCTGAGCAAAGCAGGCCATAATCTGAACAACCGATTTTAAGGCAGTTTTATGTACGAACAGGTTTCCCACACGCTTCTGAATGACATTCTCAACCGCATCAAACCGGAGATCTCGGAGCAGGACCTGAGGCATTTCTACACCCGCCTGGGGGCCAACTTTTACGGCATTCACTCGCTGTTTCAAAGACTCTACGGCGACCGGGACGATTTCGCCAAACAGGCTCAACAGCTGGTTGAAACCATGGCCCAGCAATATATCAAACGCCCGGATAAATTGCGCCAACTCGATCTGGAACGGGAAAAGGATTACAACTGGTTTCTCAGTCAACAATGGGTCGGGATGGCTCTTTACTGCAAGGGTTTTGCCGGCACCTTGAAGGGCCTGCAAAAGCGGCTGCACTATTTCCAGGAACTGGGCATCAACCTGGTGCATGTGATGCCGATCATGCGCTGTCCGGAAGGGAGCAGCGACGGTGGCTATGCGGTCAGTGATTTTCGTGAAATCGACCCGGAAGTCGGCACCCTTGAAGATGTCCGGCAACTGGCTGATGAGATGCGCAAACGCGACATCCTGCTGGTGCTTGATGTCGTCGTCAACCACACCTCCAACAAACATGACTGGGCGACCCGCGCCAGGGCCGGAGAGAAGAAGTATCAGGACTATTACTACAGCTTCGAAACTCGCAATGTGCCGGACATGTTCGAACATAGCATGCCGGAAATTTTTCCTGAGACCGCACCGGGCAATTTCACCTGGGATGAAGAGATGGGCCGCTGGATGATGACCGTCTTCAACGACTACCAGTGGGATCTCAACTACAGCAATCCTGCGGTGTTTATCGAGATGCTCAACATCATCCTTTTCTGGGCCAACCAGGGAGCCGATGTCCTGCGACTCGATGCAGTGGCGTTTCTGTGGAAAAAAATCGGCAGCACCTGCCAGAATGAACGTGAAGCGCACCTTATTCTTCAGCTCCTCAAGGACTGCTGCCAGGTGACAGCGCCGGGGGTCGTCTTTATCGCCGAGGCGATCGTCGCTCCAGTGGAGATGATCAAGTACTTCGGCGAGGACGCGGTGATCGCCAAGGAATGCGAGATTGCCTACAACGCCACCTTCATGGCGCTGCTCTGGGATGCGGTGGCAACCAAGAACGCACGCCTGCTGAACCAGGGAATCAAAAGCCTGCCGGTCAAACTGGAAAGGGCCACCTGGCTCAACTACGTACGCTGTCATGATGACATCGGGCTCGGTTTTGACGACCGGGACATCCTGCTCTGCGACTATGAACCGGCCCGGCACCGGAAATTCCTGGTCGATTACTTCACCGGCAAGTTTGACGACTCCCACGCCCGCGGGCTCCCGTTCGGACAGAACACCAAGACCGGCGACACGCGCATTTCCGGCTCTCTCGCCTCACTGGTCGGGCTGGAGCATGCACTGGAAACCGGCGACAACCAGGCGATCGCCGATTCGGTCAAGATGATTCTGATGTTGCACGGCATGATTCTGTCGTTCGGCGGCATCCCGCTGCTTTATTACGGGGATGAAATCGGCACCGTTAATGACGATTCCTACCGAGACGATCCTTATAAAATAGGCGACACACGCTGGGTTCATCGACCTTTTATCGACTGGGACAAGGCGGAGCGCAGGAACACTCCCGGGACCGTCGAGTATGAAATATTCAGTGCCTTAAAAAGAATGATTGCGGTTCGTAAAGAAATCGAAGTGTTCGCCGATTTCAACAACCGCGAACTGCTTGAAGTCGAGAATCCGCACCTGTTTGTGTTCGGTCGTTATCATCTGCAAAAGCAAAATGAAAAGGTTCTGGTAGCGGCCAACTTCAGCGACAAACCACAGCACCTCAACCTCGAAGACCTGGGGAGATGGGGTACGCAATACCGTTCCCTGATTGATCTGTATCGCGGTGAAAGTCCAGACATTTTCAAAAACAGCCTG
>Ga0210074_1000380_pt1 | contig 16346 bp, 12 predicted proteins | sample China_Galinas_Co_FD_184860 | JGI IMG/M metagenome (GOLD analysis project Ga0210074, IMG submission 184860) | Wetland microbial communities from San Francisco Bay, California, USA, that impact long-term carbon sequestration -... | ecosystem: Environmental > Aquatic > Marine > Wetlands ... | reverse complement strand
ACTTGATGCTTTTGTAAAGGAAATATTCAAATCATCCCCTGCTGCTGGTCCGATAGTTTATTTTGTACTTAAAGGTGCGTTGGGTTATGGTCTATACGAATTAAGAAAAAGCGAAATGAACTGGCCATTCCCGAGTGCTCCACCAATTTCAATGGATAACTTTAAGTTTGGATTAACGTTTACATTCTAATTCGTTTCATACATCCGTGCAATCATGCATACGAACTTGCTCTGCCTGTATGATTGTATGGATGTATAAAAAGCGGTTATTCAAATTTTACTTGGATGTTTACGATTTCTGATTTACTACCGGTACGAACTGGCGGCCCCCACGTTCCTGCACCTGAAGTAACATAATAATGAGTTTTCCCTTTCTTCAAGTATCCCCAGCTAACTTCGTATATCATATTGGTGATGATATTTGCTGGCCAGATTTGTCCGTGATGAGTGTGTCCGGAAAATTGTAAGTCGATTCCGTTTCTCTCTGCCTGCTCTAATTTAACTGGTGTGTGATCCAATAATATTTTAGGGTGGTCTGAATTTAGAGAATTGATGATCTCATCAAGACTTTTTCGTTCTTTCCCTGTAAAATTTTTCATTGAGACATCTTCCCTGCCAACAATATAAAAGCTGCTGTCAATGATAACATATTCATCTCGAAGAACTTTCATTCCAAGATGTTCAGCATATCTAACGGATGAATCAACCCCGTTAATAAATTCGTGATTACCATTGATCGTATAAATTCCATATTTAGGATTTAATCTCTTAAAAGATTCACCAATTTTTCTTTGCTCGAGTACTTCTGCTTTATCATCAACAATGTCACCCGCTAAAAGCACTATATCTGGATTAAGAGAATTCATTTTATCAACTATTCGTTCCAGCAATCTCTCTCCATCAATCGGCGAAAGATGAATATCAGAAGCGGCAACGATGTTAAGTTCACTAAGTTTACCTTCTCCTCGTGGCAGATTAATGTTCAATGTTTTAATGGTAATATCCCTTTTATTCAGATTACCCAGAAAGACAATAAATCCAACAAGAATAATAATTACAATAGCAGTGATCTTTTTAGTATGTTCATAATTTTTGTAAATGAAATCGGGAAGAAAATGAAAAAATGATTCTACAATTCGAACCAGATCTAATCCTACAAGAAAAAGAATAAAATAAACAAGGAATGCGAACCATAATGCGCCTACCCCAAGCCAAATATCGTACACGAGTGGTGGTATAAATTTGTATAACAATTTTGTAAACACATAACCGTAAGCAACAAGGATAAAAGCTACAATGTAATAGGGTCTAAGAAAAGCTACAGATGATAACGCCTGCCATCCTCTTATAAAGATATAGTAGTTAAGTGCTGTGTAAACTGTAAAGAATATTGTGAAGAATACTATCATTTTTTGGAAATTTTTATTTAGATAAACGAAAAGATAGGATTATTAGTTCAATTGATGAATAAGAAAAATCAGGGTTGTGATTTGAAGCAATAAAAACCATCGCGGACAAAAAGTTTGAAAAGACTTTAATCAGAATACGGCTAATTTGCCCGCAATGATAAGGAGGCTATAAAATCTATTTATATGAGTGCAAAACTTTCATATAATTTGCACGCTCAAACTTAGCGGGATCTTCAACATTGAGATAGCTCATACTTCCACGCATCTGATCTACTGATTCATATTCTTTTTCTTCCATCCACATTTTCATTTTAGAAGTAACATCAGCAATATGCCCAATTCCATATTTCAATAAGCATGATAGCATTTGAGTAACTTTGGCACCAGCCATAATCATTTTAATTACATCTTCAGCAGTATAAATTCCGCTTGTGGCAGCAAGATCTGCATTAGTTCTTCCATAAAGTATTGCAATCCATCTTAATGGAAGTCTCATTGCGAAAGGTGTACTAAGAATTACATTCGGTTCAACTTCAAGAGTTTCAAGATTTATATCCGGCTGGTAAAATCTGTTAAACAGAACTAATCCTTCTGCGCCTGCTTTGTTCAACTCTTTTGCCATATGTGCAACAGAGCTGAAGAAGGGATGCATTTTAACAGCAACAGGAATATTTATCTCTGATTTTACTCTTTTTACAATATGAACGTACTTCTTTTCAAGCTCTTCACTTTTCTGATCCATATCAGTAGCTAAAAAGTAAATGTTGAGTTCAAGTCCGTCAGCTCCAGCTTGCTCAATCTGCTTTGCATAATCTATCCATCCACCAAGCGATTTTCCATTCAGGCTGGCAATGATAGGAATGTTAACTGCTTCTTTAGATTTTCTTATATGGTTGAGATATTCCTCAGGTCCCATCTTATAATCAAAAGGTTCAGGGAAATAACTTGTTGCCTCAGCAAAACTTTCACCAGGAACTTCAGTGTAATGCTGAAGCTCAAGTGCATCGTGCTCTAACTGTTCTTCGAACAAAGAATAAAGAACGACTGCACCAGCACCTGCATCTTCCATCTGTTTTATGTTTGATATTTCCTGTGACAGAGGACCCGCAGAAGGAACAATAGGTGATTTAAGTTTTAAGCCTAAGTATGTTGTTGATAAATCCATCATTTAACCTTTTATTATTAATTTCAAATTACTTTTATTCATGGTTTCAGATTACGGACTCTCCCTCTTTAATCGGGCTCGCGGGAATGACAGCGGATGAAGCTGTCATTCCGGCTCGTCCGGAATCTGACGTTTCTAAATTCTATTCTTTGGGTTTCGTATCACCCGGATCCCAGGAAGCTAATCGTTGATATTCTTTCCAACGGGTTGTTACGTCTTCCTGAGCTTCTTTCATTAATTGTTCTGCTATCTTCGGATGAGATTTTGTGAGCATCTTATATCTCGTTTCCATATATGCAAAATCTTTTACAGGAATTTTTGGATCCTTTGAATCAAGCTTGAACGGATTCTTTCCCTCTTTAGCAAGATCAGGATTGAACCTGTAAAGCTGCCAGTAACCCGAATCAACTGCTGCTTTTTGATGCTGCATTCCTTTACCCATATTAATTCCGTGAGCAATACAATGGCTATATGCAATAATCATTGAAGGGCCATCATAAGCTTCAGCTTCAAGGATTGCCCTTAATGTATGCTGATCATTTGAACCCATCGCAATTTTTGCAACATAGACATTACCATAATTCATAGCCATCAGGGCAAGGTCTTTCTTTGCAGACGGTTTACCCGCTGCAGCAAATTTAGCAACGGCACCACGTGCAGTAGCCTTTGAACATTGACCTCCGGTGTTGGAATAAACCTCAGTATCAAGAACAAGTATATTCACATTTTTACCAGAAGCAATCACATGATCCAAGCCGCCGTAACCAATATCGTAAGCCCAGCCATCGCCGCCCATAATCCAAACTGATTTTTTAACAAGATAATCTGCTAAGCTCGATAAATGTTTTAAATCACTAGTTTTTCCGTTGCTTCCAGCTTTTAACAAATCATTTAATTTATGTTTAAGAACATTTACTCTTTCTCTTTGCTCATAAATTTCTGCTTCATCTTTTTGTGTTGAAGTTAAGATATTATTTACGAGATCTCCGCCTATATCATTTGAATATTTTTGAAGCAGTTCTCTTGCCTGACCATTATGTTTGTCTATTGCAAGTCTGAACCCAAAACCAAATTCGGCGTTGTCTTCAAAAAGTGAATTCGACCACGCTGGTCCTCTGCCATCTCCATTAGCTGCCCATGGAGTTGTCGGCAAGTTTCCACCATAAATTGAGGAGCAGCCTGTTGCATTTGCAATTATTGCCCTGTCTCCAAATAACTGGCTGACTAATTTCACGTAAGGAGTTTCACCACAACCGGAACAAGCACCTGAAAATTCAAAAAGCGGTTCCAAAAATTGTGAATCTTTAATTTTTGTGACGTTTAATTTTCTTCTATCAAGTTCAGGAATTGAAAGGAAGAAATCCCAGTTCACTCTTTCCTGCTCACGGATTGGAAGCTGCTCGGCCATATTGATAGCTTTAAGACGAGTTTCCTGTTTGTTCTTTGCAGGACAGACATCAACGCAGAGTTCACAACCTGTGCAATCCTCAACAGCGACTTGCAACGAATAATACATATTCTCGCCGAAATCTTTTGCTTTAAATTTCGTGTATTTGAAAGTAGGTGGTGCATCTTTCAAATCTTTTTCTTCAAATACTTTTGCTCTTATTGTAGCGTGTGGACAAGCAATTACACATTTGTTACATTGAATACAAACCTCAGTATCCCAAACGGGAACTTCGAGAGCAATGTTTCTCTTTTCCCATTTAGTTGTTGACATCGGATAAGTCCCATCGATTGGGAATTTACTAACTGGAATATCATCGCCTTCGAAAGCAATTATTTTTGCAGTAACTTCTTTTACGAAATCCGGTGCATTTCCACTCACAGCAGGTTGCAATTGTAACTTGCTGGTTACTTTTCCGGGTATATCAACCTCAAATAAGTTTTCAATAGTTTTATCCACTGCATTAAAATTCATCTGAACAATTTTATCACCTTTGGCACCGTAAGTTTTCTTTATAGATTCTTTAATCATCTTTATTGCTTCATCTTTCGGAAAGATATTTGAGATTGCAAAGAAACAGGTCTGCATAATTGTATTGACCCTGGTACCCATTCCGGTTTCTTCACCAACTTTATAAGCATCGATTATGAAGAATTTCATTTTCTTTTCGATGAGATCTTTCTGAACTTTTTCGGGCAATGAATCCCAAACTTGTTCTTTGGAAATTTTCGTATTTAAAAGAAATGTAGAACCTTCCAATGCTTCTTTTAGCATATCTAGCTTTTCAAGAAAAACTTGCTGATGACAGGCAATAAAATTTGCTTTGTTAATAAGATAAGTTGATTTTATCGGTTTTGGTCCAAATCTCAAGTGAGAGATTGTCATGGAACCGGATTTTTTAGAGTCATAAACAAAATAACCCTGAGCAAAGTAATCTGTTCCTTCACCAATAATTTTTATTGAATTCTTATTTGCACCAACTGTACCGTCTGCCCCTAATCCATAAAACTTTCCTCTGAAAGTTTCTTTATCTTCTACAGAAAAATTCACATCAAAATCAAGACTTGTGTTGGTTACATCTTCCTTTATTCCTATAGTAAAATGATTTTTAGGTTTGGTATTGCCGAGGTTTTCAATTACTGCTTTAACCATAGAAGGAGTAAATTCTTTTGAAGAGAGACCATACCTTCCGCCAACAATTTTTGGATAACTAAATTTTAATTCTCCGTCAACATATTTTTCGGAGATAGAATTAACTACATCTAGATAAAGTGGCTCACCAGGTGCGCCTGGCTCTTTACATCTGTCAAGAATCGCAATTGATTTAGTTGTATTAGGTAGAGCATCAATAAAATGATCCATCGAGAATGGTCTGTATAATCTCACTTTAATTAATCCAACCTTTTCACCCTTCGCAACCAAATAATTTATGGTTTCCTCTGCTGCGTCTGAACCAGAACCCATCATAATAATTACTTTATCTGCATCAGGTGCACCGATATAATCGAATAATTTGTATTGTCTTCCAGAAAGCTTTGCAAACTTATCCATCTGTTGCTGAACAATTCCCGGACAAGCAATATAGAATGGATTTACAGTTTCTTTTCCCTGGAAAAAGACATCGGGATTCTGTGCGGTTCCTCGAATAAATGGTTTATCAGGAGTTAAAGCTCGTTGACGATGAGCAATGACAAGTTCATCATCAATCATTGCATGCATATCATCAATTGTTAACTCTTCAATTTTCATCACTTCGTGTGATGTTCGGAAGCCATCAAAAAAATGAAGGAAAGGAATTCTTGAGTTCAGCGTAGCAGCCTGTGCAATCAATGCAAAATCCATCACTTCCTGTGGATTGTTTGAAGATAGCAGTGCAAAGCCGGTTTGTCTTGTTGCCATAACATCACTGTGATCACCAAATATTGAAAGTGCATGAGCAGCTACTGAACGAGCTGAAACATGAAATACTGTTGATGTTAATTCACCTGCAATTTTATACATGTTCGGAATCATCAGTAGTAAACCTTGTGAAGCTGTAAATGTTGTTGTTAATGCTCCACTTTGTAATGCACCATGAACACTTCCCGAGGCACCACCTTCACTCTGAAGTTCACTTACAGAAGGTATCATTCCCCAAATATTTTTCATGCCCACCGCTGACCAAGCATCACAATGTTCACCCATATTCGATGAGGGTGTAATTGGATAAATTGCAATCACTTCGTTTGTGTGAAAAGCAGTGTATGCAGCGGCTTCGTTGCCATCAATTGTTACTTTATTCCGATTCATATCTTTTCCGTTCTTTTAATTTAAATTTCGAGGAAATTTGACAATGGATAAGTCCAACTATTATACCATCCAAATTCCGGTATTAAGCGTTTTATTAAGTGGTTTTTTTTCAAAATTGGAAATGAAACCCGCTAATTAAAATTGAATTCCCACTTTTAAGAATGTGCAAAAAAACTTTTAACTTTATCGGAATAGTGAAATATAATTTGAGTGATGAAGAATTAAAATTTCCAAAGATTCCATTTAGAAATAATTGTTATATTAGCAAAGCAAATTCATCTTGCTGTTAGGAAATTCTTATCAATATTTCATCCATAATTTAGGAGGATAAATGGATCAGCAGAACCTACCGGGAACTATCAAGAATGAAGTATCAATTGGTGAATGGGTAATAACCATTCTAATCGCATCTTTACCATTAATAGGCTTGATAATGCTATTCGTCTGGGCATTCGGGGATGCAGCAAATCCAAGCAAGAAAAATTGGGCAATTGCAACTTTGATATGGTTTGCAATCGCAATTGTACTCGGGATACTTTTCTTCATTATTTTCGGGGCAATTTTCGCAAGTATGTTTAGTGGAATGAATACCTATTCCTGAACTTGATAATATATTTTCAAATAACGAGGGCTAAATGCCCTCTTTTTTTTATTTAGATTATACATTTTTTTAGATTAAAAATTACATTAATTAAACTTTAAGAGGAGACATAATGGAAGATATATTAAAACAACTTCAGGCAGTATTTGCTGAATATGGGTTGCAGGTAATTGGTGCCTTGGCAACATTAGTTATTGGAATATGGATTGCCAAAATGCTGGCAAAATATGCGGGCAAGTTATTAAGAAAACGAGAGGTCGATGAAACTCTTTCAAAATTTCTTGTGAGTCTTGTAAAAATTGGTCTAATAACATTTGTAATTATATCTGCTGCAGCACAAATTGGAATTCAAACAGCTTCATTCGTAGCAATAATTGGAGCTGCCGGATTAGCAATTGGTTTTGCTCTGCAGGGTTCCTTATCAAATCTTGCTGCAGGCGTTATGCTGATAATTTTTAAACCGGTTAAAGTTGGAGATTACATTGAAGGTGGTGGTTCAGCAGGTACTGTTGAGGTAGTTGGTATTTTTGTTACCACACTTGTAACACCTGATAACAAAGTTATTTCTATACCAAACTCTACATTGACAGGTGGCAACATAACAAATTACTCTGCTAAGGATACCAGACGAGTTGATATGGTATTCGGTATTGGTTACAGCGATGATATTGACAAAGCAAAAAATGTTATTAAATCTGTGTTAGACAATGATTCAAGAGTTTTAACTGATCCTGCACCACAAATTGTTGTTTCAGAGCTTGCAGACAGCAGTGTTAACTTTAATGTTCGTCCCTGGGTTAAAACAAGTGATTACTGGGGAGTGTTTTTTGAAGTGACTGAGCAAATTAAAAAACAATTTGATGCTCAAAATATCTCTATTCCATTTCCGCAAAGAGATGTTCATATGCATCAAAATTGATCAGTGTTTTTGTAGATAAGTTCATTTATTCAAACAGAACAACCGTTTATCATAATTTTTCTTTTTGAATAAATTGAATGGATTATTTTACCCATTACATCTGAATAGTTAAATCAATTAATTAATATCGGAGGGATAATGACGAAGATTCTTAAGCATATATTATTACTCCACATCTTCATAGTATTAAGCGCATTTTCGTACGCTCAAAAGTACGGAATAACAACACGCTTTTTAGATAACGGACTGGAGGTAATAGTAATTGAAAATCATTCTGTTCCGCTAGTAACCGTTGAACTGGATGTAAAAAATGGTGCATACACTGAATCTCCTGAGTATGACGGACTTTCGCATTTATATGAACATATGTTCTTCAAAGCGAACGAAAAAATACCAAGTCAGGAAGCATACATGGAAAGAATGCGTGAACTTGGTGCAACATTTAACGGAACTACAAGTGAAGAACGGGTAAATTATTATATAACTTTTCCGAAAGACAGTCTCGAACAGGGTATGGTATTTATGTATGATGCAATCACCTCTCCCCTATTCCTTGAAGAAGAACTTATTAATGAGAGACCGGTCGTAACCGGTGAGTACGACCGCAACGAAGCTAACCCTTTCTTCCATCTTAATCGAGCAGTTTCCGAAAAAGTCTGGTGGGAATATTACAGTCGTAAAAATGTTATTGGTGATCGCGAAGTTATTCTTACTACCACACCGGAAAAAATGAAAATAATCCAAGAGAGATTTTATGTGCCGAATAACTCAGCATTAATTTTAGCAGGAGATGTAAAGCCAGATGAAGGTTTTGCTCTTGCAGAGAAAATATTTTCAGGATGGGAAAGAGAACCAAATCCTTTTGATCAATACAAAATTCCTGAACATCCCCCAATTCCGGAAAATGAGGTTGTCATAGTTGAGCAACCTGTAAATGCAATTTCTATGATGTATCAATGGCAGGGACCAAGCGTAGGGAAAGATCCTAAAGCAACCTATGCAGCCGATGTGCTTTCATTCATTCTTAGTCAGCAAACTTCAAAATTCCATAAAGATCTTGTTGAAAGTGGAGATGCGTTGAGTGTGAACTTCAGTTATTATACTTTAAACCACACAGGACCAATTACACTTTTTGCACAGACCACTCCCGAAAAATTTAATGCCTGTCAAAAAGCTCTGTTTGAAGAACTTGAGAAAATGACTGATCCAAATTACTTTACCGATGAACAGCTTCAAAATGCTAAAACAATTCTGACTACCAATGAGCAATATGCACGTGAAACTGCTTCACAATTTGTGCATACAGTTGGTTTCTGGTGGGCGGTTGCAGGATTAGATTATTATATGAACTACATTGATAATTTAAACAAGGTAACTCGTGAGGATATAATAAACTATTTGAAAACTTATGTGGTAGATAAAAATTATGTGCTCGGTGTTCTTACATCTCCTGAAAATGCTGATGAGATTTATCTTACACTCAACATAAAGAAAGGAGAGTTGAAAAATGATGTCGAAAAGTAAATTGCTATTGCTTAGTTCAGTTCTGTTCTGTGCAACCGTTATTGCACAGGATATTCAATCATTTGAGATAAACGGGTTAAAAGTAATTTTAAAACAGAATACTGCCAGCGAAATTATTTCAGCAAAAATGTTTTATAAAGGCGGTGTAACTATTTTAACTGAGGACCAGGCAGGTCTTGAAAATCTTACTCTTTTGGTTGCTCAGAAAGCGACTAAAAATTATCCTAAAGAAAAATTGAATGCTGAACTTGAAAGTATGAATTCTCAAATCAGTTCAACTTCAAATCTTGATTTTTCAAGTTTGAATCTGCTTTGTGTTCAACAAAATTTTGAAAAGTCCTGGGATATATTCTCGGATATTATTTTGAATCCTCTTTTTTCTGAAGAAGATTTGAACCTTGAGCGTAATAAAGTAATTGCAAATGTTAAACAGGTAAATGACAACCCGGATGCCTATTTACAAAAAATTGCAACTCAGGAATTTTATATTGACCACCCGTATGCTGTAAGTGTGAATGGAACTGAAGCAACTTTAAGTTCATTTACAATAGAGGATCTTTCTGATTTTCATTCCCGACGTTTAAAAACTTCGGAAATGCTTCTTGTTGTTGTTGGAAATGTTTCTAAATCAGATTTGGAAGAAATGGTAAATGATTCATTCGGTAAACTTGAAAGAGGGAACTTTAAACCAGAATTACCCACTGAGGTTAAGCACGCTGAACCATCAATTAAGATTGTTAAAAAAGAGCTGCCAACAAATTATATACAGGGAACTTACTCGGCACCTTCACGTGGAACTAAGGATGGTTATACTATGCTAATAATGAACTCTATTTTGCGCGATAGAGTTTGGGAAGAAGTTAGAACAAAGAGAAGTCTTTCTTATGCTCCTTCAGCTTTTTATAGAGCAAATTTCTCTAATTACGGAGCTATATACGTAACTGCTGTTGAACCAGATACTACAATAAAGGTAATGATAGCTGAACTGGAAAAATTAAAAAGTAATCCAATTTCAGAAAGTGAACTCAATAATAAAATCAGACAGTTCATAACATTTTATTATCTTGGAAATGAAACTAATCAGGCACAAGCAAGCAATCTTGCTTTTTATGAGTTATCCGGTGTTGGATACAGTGAAGCTAAAAACTTTTTTAACCATATAAAGAAGATAACACCACAGGATATTCAAAATGTTGCTCAGCAGTATATTAAAAATCTTCAGTTCGTGATGATTGGAAATCCAACTTCTCTTGAAGTATCAACCATTATGTACTAACGATCACAAAAGTTTAGTTAAATCCCCATTAATTCTGATGGGGATTTTTAAATTAATTGTTTAACCATGACGAATGATCAACAAATCGCCATCTTTAACAACATACTCTTTCCCTTCAAGTCTCCAGGTTCCATTCTCTTTTGCTTTTGCAAATGTGCCCGCGGAAATAAAGTCATCATATCCAACGGTTTCAGCTCGGATAAATTTATTGTAAAAATCAGTGTGAATTTCACCGGCAGCATCCTGTGCAGTTGAACCCTTTTTAATTGTCCAGGCCCTGCATTCCTGTTCACCGCAAGTGAAGAATGATTGTAGTCCGAGCAAGTCGTATGCTTCCCTGATTATACTGTTCAATGCAGATTCCTTAATGCCGTATTCATTCATAAAAACTTGTGCTTCTTTATTACTCAACTCAGATAGTTCCTGCTCTATTTTTCCAAAGAAGCAAAGAGCTTTTGTATGTGTACTTAATTTTTTCTTTGTTAGTTCATCAAGATATTTTGTGGATTCGTTAACCTGACTTTCATCAAGATTTAACGCAATCAGCATCGGTTTTATTGAAAGCAGTTGAAATGAATTTAATATTTTCATTTCATCGTTTGAAAGATGTGCATCTCTGAGCGGTTTTTCTTCCTGTAAGATTTGGTAACATTTTTCAAGAAGCGGTAATTCACGTTTCAGTTTATCATCATTTGTTTTCTGAACCTGTTTCTTCACAGTTTCAATTCTTTTTTCAATAATAGTAAGATCAGAAATAATAAATTCAGTCTCGAACGAATCGATATCGCGGATCATATTCACTGAACCATCCGGATGAGGTACAATATCACTTTTAAATAATCTTACTACCTGGATAAGAGCATCGTTATTTTTTACTTTGCTAAGAAAGTTACTTGTGAATTGAGTTGATCCTGAATCCCCTTTTTGTAATCCAACAACATCCAGCACTTCGATAGTTGCATTTGTTTTCTTTTTAGGATTAAAAATTCCGGTTAATATATCAAGTCGCTCATCTGGCACCTTAATAATAGCTTGATGAGTTTCTACTCTCGACATTGCCGAGGGATCAAGATGAGTTTTTGTAATCGTCTGAAATAAAGTTGATTTTCCTGATTGTGGTAATCCTACTATTCCTATCTGCATATTACTTTCTTTTAATTTTTAATTTGAAAACTAAATATAAGAAACACCTCTATATCAACTCAGGCAAAAATAAAAAATGCCGCTATTGCGGCATTTAATAAATGAAAGTGAAAAGCTTTATTTGGGTTGAAGGGTAACTAAGCCAATTTTCGTTCCCTGGTTTGCAACTACCTGAATATTGGTTATAACGGTATCACGATACATCATCGTGTCTGCAGGAAAAATTGTGACATCATAATTGCTTTGGTATAAAGCAAACAATTTGAAAAAGCCTTGCAAATCAGTGTAAGTAGTGATTGTATCAGTACCATAAATCGTATAGATAGTTGGCTGTGCATCTAAAGGAAGAACCTGTCCTGCAATGCTTCCTGATACAACCATCGGCATTACTCTGATTGTAGGTTTAAACTTATATCGCCCATTACCGGTTATAATAATAGATTTTTCTACATTAAAATCAAGAATAAGTTCGTAAAGTTTTCCTTCTTCAATTGTAAACTGATGAGTCAGCTTTAACCCGGTTTGCGATCCGCTCGGAACTTCAAGTTCATGCTTTATACCTTGATCAATTACGTAACTGCCATCTCCGATTATCAATCTGATCTGAGTATACTTGCCTGCTGATAACGAAGTATCACCCAACACTTCAGATGCGCCATTCGTTAGAAGCAGCAGATCAAAATATCTTGTTGAATCATTTATTACAAACCATCCGCTTGTTGAGTCATTTCCACTTTTGTGAACTTCTACACTGGTTACACAAATAATTACAGAATCAAAAGATGCAGGTGAATCCACAAGATACATTTTCAAACGACCATTTTGTTCGACCGGATCGACGTTTGTCGAACTTTCAGTACAACTCAAGATATATAATAATGACACCAATAAGACTATAATCGCTAACTTTTTCATTCTATTCCTTTTATTCATTTTGAAAGATTTAAACATGGCAAATTTAAGACCAAAATGACACTCAAATATTTGTTAACAAATAATACCTTCGCTAATCGTTTTGCAATTGAAATTCAATTTGATACATTAGAAATAATTATTAATAATTATTTATGGGTGAAAATGAAACAGCTATTTATTTCATTATCTGTCGCTGTTCTAACAGTATTTATTTTCCAGACCTGCAGCTCAGTACCGCTAACCGGTAGATCGCAATTGAATATGATACCTAGTAGCGAGATGCTCACAATGAGCTATCAACAGTACAACGAATTTTTAAGTGAAAATAAATTGAGTACGAATATGTCTGAGATAAACATGGTCAAAAGAGTTGGCAATAGCATACAGGTTGCGGTTGAAAAATATATGGCTGATAATAATCTTTCTTCAAGACTTAGTGGTTATGATTGGGAATTCAATCTTGTGGAAGATGATCAGGTAAATGCATGGTGTATGCCAGGAGGAAAGGTGGTAGTTTATACAGGAATTCTACCTGTGACAAATGATGAAGGTGGTCTTGCAGTCGTTATGGGTCACGAAATTGCTCACGCAATTGCAGAGCACGGAAATGAGAGAATGAGTCAACAATTACTGCAACAAGTTGGTGCAGTCGGCTTAATGGTTGCAATGAATGAGGAACCTGCAGAAACACAAGCATTATGGCTTACAGTTTACGGAGTAGGTACGTCAGTTGGAATTTTACTTCCTTACAGCAGGACTCAGGAAAGTGAAGCAGACCACCTGGGATTAATTTTTATGGCAATGGCTGGGTATGATCCTTACGAAGCAACTGCATTCTGGGAAAGAATGGCTAAAAGCGGCGGACCTACTCCACCCGAGTTCTTAAGTACACATCCTTCGTATGAAACGAGAATTAATAACTTAAACAATTGGATTCCGGAAGCGATGAAGTATTATAGAAAATAATTGTGGAAATTTAAAAATCGTTTCGGTATAATTGTGTTATAAATTAGTTGTTCGCCTTCTCATCACTAAATGAAGGGTTCAAACAATGGAAACTCAGGATGAAGAATATATCTGTTCTGATTGTGGTTCTACTGTTCCTGCCAATGCTGAATTCTGTCAAAACTGTGGAGCATCTTTAGTAGAAAATTCCGAAGAGGAAATTCCTGATGATGATGGAGAAGAACTTATCGAAATTCCACTTACCTCCGAGCCCGCAAAACTTTCTGCCATTCTTTCCCTATTAGATGAAAAGAAAATTGACTACTCAATCAATGAAAATCCTATGGAAAACATTTGGGGACCAACATTTTCTCAGGTTCCCAGACTTCTAATTAGTAAAAGTCTGGAAGATGAAGCATATGAGATCATCGAAAGTATTGATGAAGAAGAAATTGAGGTGTTGGATACAATAGCATTTAATGACGGAACTCCTGAAGAAGAAAAAAAGAAAGAAAAAGTTAAAGGTATAGAGGGATATTTGCTGGTTTTATCTTTGCTTCTAATTTTAGGTCCAATTGCATACTTACCTTATTACATTTTTGATTTCTTTCAGAGCCAAAACTATCTGAGTAGATATCCGGTTGCATATACAATAGTAGTACTGGATTTATTAGCAGGTCTTTATATTTCATTTTTTAGCGTAAGAGCAGGGGTGAGGTTGTATAATGTAAAGCCTGGCTCTGTATTAAACGCGATCGGCTATTTCAATCTTTTCATTGCTTACCAAATCATTGGTTTCCTAGTTGTAGGGTTTAGCCTCTATAATGTTAAGCTTAACTCTGAGACAATATTTATTTTTGATTTATTGATTTCTGAAACAATTTCTTCAATAGTATACGCAATAGTGGCTAAATTATATTTGAAAAATTCTGAAAGAGTAAAAAATACTTTTAGTGAAGCCTTCGAGTTCAATAATAAATAATGCTTCATCAACATTCTGCCTGCAATATTACTTTTTTATAAATCATATCTAATTACTATTATTGCTATAAATATTATTCTACCAACAAAATCAGAACCATCGAAATGAAAAAAATTTTTATAAGCTTTTCTACAATACTAATCCTTTTAAACTTGATAACTACCAAAAGTGTAAACGGGCAAACTGTAAGCGATATGAATCAATTGAAAATTAATAATGACTCTGGAACAGATCAATATTATTGCACACAAGATGAAACAGAAGTCATAGAAACGGTCGAACATTTCTTGTTCGCTGCTGGTAATTATAATCTTGACGCAATGTCAGAAATAATGACTGATCATGCAAACGTAGGCAGTGTAAGGTATAAAGATGGTGAAAGTATTATCACTATAATGACTATCCAGAATTATTTTGATGATGTTAAAAAAAGAACCACGCGTCCATACTTTGAACCAGTTAAAGAATACACAATACATTTAAATGACGACCACCTGGCTTTCGTAAGAGCTGATGCAACTCTCTTCGCTTTTGGAGTTCCCCAATCACATAATATGGATTACTTTACCTTGATGAAGGATGGCGAATCCTGGAAGTTTTTGAGTCTGTCATATTCAGTAAGCCCAATTCCAGAAGAAGAAAAAATATTTGATTTAAATATCTTTGGAAAAAGCTATGCGCAGGCCTGGTGCAGTCAGAAACCTGAATTTGTTTCTTTATTCTTTGCAGAAGCTGGGTCATTAAATGTTAACGATGGGAAACCAGCAATTGGTAGAAATGAAATATCAAAAGTTGCTGAAAGTTTTATGACCGCTTTTCCTGATATAATTGTTTCAATGGACAGTCTCGTGAAAACTTCAAAAGGAACAGAATTTCACTGGACACTTACCGGCACAAATACAGGTCCGAATGGTACCGGTAAGAAAGTAAGAATAAATGGAGTTGAACTCTGGCAACTAGATGACGGCGGATTGATCAAAGAGTCCAAAGGGCGTTTCGATGCTGAAGAATACGAAAGACAAGTAAAAAATGGAGTAGAGAATTAAATAAAAAACCCCGCTTATTTTTTTTAAGCGGGGCATCACGTCAAAAATCCCGTTACTTTTTTACTTCAATAACACCATCTTCTTAGTCTCAATAAAATTACCTGCTTGTAATCTATAAAAGTAAATTCCGCTTGGAAGATTAGCTGCATTCCAGTTTAACTCATAAGTACCGGCAGGTCTTTCTTCATTGATTAGTGTTTCTACTTCGCTACCGAGAATTTCAAATATTTTAATCACAACATTTGATGATTGTGGAACCGAGTATCTTATTTTGGTTGAGGGATTAAAAGGATTAGGATAGTTTTGGCTCAAGTTGTAATCACTTGGCATTTCGTAAATCTTTTTTTCTTCAACAGATAAAACCCCTCCGTTGTTTGTGTGCAATATTAATCCTTCCGAACCCACAGCCCATCCCGTGTTTGAATCGGTAAAGTAAACACTTTCGATGTTGTTGAGTCTTCCGGTTATCTGCAAATTCCATGTATTTCCCCCATCAGTTGTATGTGTTATGAGACCCCCATAACCCACTACCCAACCGGTACTCGCATCTGTGAAATGGACATCTGATAGGTCACGGGATGTGCCAGGGAGCTGGAGAGTCCAATTATTTCCCCCATCAGTTGTATGTTTAATGAGGCCAACATCACCTACGACCCAACCGGTACTCGCATCGATGAAATAAACA
>Ga0210074_1000378_pt1 | contig 16352 bp, 12 predicted proteins | sample China_Galinas_Co_FD_184860 | JGI IMG/M metagenome (GOLD analysis project Ga0210074, IMG submission 184860) | Wetland microbial communities from San Francisco Bay, California, USA, that impact long-term carbon sequestration -... | ecosystem: Environmental > Aquatic > Marine > Wetlands ... | reverse complement strand
TTCCCCCGGCGCGTGACGATCTGTGGCCCCTCCTCGATGCTCGCGTCCAGAAGCTCGCTGAACCGCGCCTTGGCATCCTGGACCGCCCATCGCCTCTCTTTGGTTTCGACCGTCATTTCGACTCTCCCTTTCGAGGCTCTCCTGACTAGTTATATGACTAGTCTGCCGAAATAGCAAGGGGGTACCCACCGGGGAAAGCTCCTCCGTTCGGCGCATGACGGCCCGAAGCCTGGAGCGCGGAGACAGGCCTCGGCCGGTGGTGGCAGATCTCGCCGACCGACTTGAAAAAAAGCGCACCTTCGAAGCTGCTTCATGCTAATCTGCCCGGTGGGTTTATCCCCGACAAGGAGGGTGCGATGAACAAGCTTCTCTGCGCCTTCGCCGCGGGTCTTCTCGGCCTGACGGTTCCCACCGCCCTCGCCGCTCAGGTACCCGCAACCGACTACGACCTGCTGATCGAGCAGGTCACGCTCCGCCCCGGAGTGACGGCCGACGTCCACGTGCACGTGTTCGTGAACGAGGCGCGCCCCTGTGTGGGGCAGACCCTGTTCGCGGTGCATGGCTTCGCCCACACCTCCGCGGCCTGGCGCCCGCTCGCCGAAGCCCTGTTCGCGGGCGCGCCGGACGACGTCGGCGTCGTCTGTCGCGTCGCGGCGGTGGACCTGCCCGGACGGGGTGGCAGCTCGCTTCCCAGCGGCCTGCTTTACAGCGACCTGGTGCTCGCGGACGAGGTGACCGCTCTGGCCGGCGCGCTCGACGGCCTGGAGGCGGCCGGCGAGCATCCGACCACGATCGTCGCCCACAGCCAAGGCGGGCTGCTGACCCAGATGCTCCAGCAGCGGCTGCTGGACGCCGGCAGCAGTCTTCTCTTGCGCTATCAGGTTTCCCGCGTGACGCTCTTCGCCTCGGTGGGTCCCGCGGGCTTGCCCTGGAACTTCATCGACAGCGGCGTCGGCCTGGCAATCCTCGCTCAGCTCATCGGTTTCGATCCGGACCTGGGCCTCGTGGCGAGCGTTCCGGACGCTGTCTTCCCCTACCTCTTCTTCACCGATCTGGCAGGGAACCTCGCGTCCGGGGCACCGACGCCTGCCGAGGTGGCCGCGGACGGTCTCAGCGCACCGGAGCCGCTGCTGGCGAGCCTGAACCTGGTGGGCGCACCGCCGTTCAGCCGCGAGACGATCGACCAGGGCATCTTCGCCCGGGAGAACGGCACGCGTCTGGTGGTCGTGGGCTACCAGGAGGACGTGCTGATCCGGCCGGAGGAGGTCGCGTTGCTCTACCAGCATCTCACCGGCGAGGAACCGGGGCGTGACGTGGTGGTGATCACCGGTCCCGAGTCGGTGCACGACCTCCAACTCACCGACCCCGACCGCCTGCTGGACGCGCTCGAGGCGAGTCAGAAGCTCTGAGCTCAGGGCCAGGCGGGCACCGAGGAGGGGCGACCTTACAGGTGCCCGCCGGGCCCGGGCTGACCTGGCCTCCAGCCGGCCGCGATCCGGAGGGATCGATCGCTTGTCTCCGCTCGGTCGCTCAAGGTTCGGGGGCCGAAGGCCCGGTCCGCTTGACCACCTTCAGGTCCACGCGCTGGTCGCCTGGTGTCGCCCGGACTTCGAGGATCTCACCGGGGTGCAGGTCCGCCATGTCCTTGCCCAGGGCCAGGGTCAGCATCCGGACGAGAGCGCTGGAGGCGGGCTCCCACTCGGCATTCGGCAGCTTCGGCTTGAGGTGGACCGTTTCCTTCGTGGTCTGGCGGACCAGGAAGGTCCGGGAGCGTCCGACCAGGTCGATGAGGTGTTGGATCGCCTGGTCGTCGTCGATCTTGCGGCGTAGCCGGTCGTGGTCTCCCGACCAGCGGTACTGTGCGGGAAGCTCGCCCAGGGTCAGGTCGACCGTGAGGAGTCGATCGTCCCGGATCACGGCGAGCTGGACCTCCTCTCCGGCGCCGTGCTGGCCGAGAAGGTCGTAGACCTGGAGCTGGTCCTTCCCTCTGAGGCCGACGCCATCTACCTCACGGATCAGGTCGCCGGGGAGCAGCCCCGCGGCCTGGGCCGGGCTGCCGTCGAGGACGGTCGTCACGTGCAGGCCTTCGGCCTCGACGTCGTAGCGGAAGCCGAAGTATCCGCGGTTCCCGTCGTCCGTACCGTCCGCGGACAACGGGAGAGCGAGCAGGGTCGTGGCGAGCATGATCCACACCCGGACGGATCTCATGGACGCACCTCTTTCCATGCGGACTGTTCCACCAACGCCTCGCCGTTCGGCGGAACGGTTCGTGTGAAGCAGCGGTTGGTCGACCATAGCCAGATCGTGTACTGCCCCGGTTGCAGGCCCGAGAGGATGAGCCCGGCGTCTGTCACCCCGAGTCGCCGGGGCGCAAAGTTGCGTACCAGGTTCAGGGGAACCACCGCCGCGCCGGAGGTGATCCAGGCCGGCTCCGGGACGGCCGGGAGCCCCTCGAGGATCAGCCGACCCGGCGCCGGGCTCAGGTCGAAGGTCCTCGGCGGCATCTGGTCATGGCTCGAGCTCGGACCTGCGTCGAAGGTCGTGAGGAGCAGCCCCTCGCCGACCGAGTCCACGAAGAGTGGTCCCGACGAGCCCCGGGGTACGCGCACGCTGCCGCGCCCGTCCAGGCCGGTCGAGGCCCGCGCGGACAGGCCCGTGTCCGGGAAGGCATAGATCCGCGCGCCGGCCACCGGGCGGCCACCCGCGGAGACCTGTACGTTCAGAGTGGCCTTCTCCTCGATCCGGAGAACCACCTCTGGGCTGTCGACGCTTTCTCTCAAGTCGAGCGCAACCCACTCCGACTCGGCCGAGCGGTCGGGTGAGAAGGCACCGATGCGGATCGGCCCCGGCTCCAGGCCGCGCAGGTGGAAGGAGCCGTCCTCCTTGGTCCAGAGCTGAGCCTTCCTGCCCTGGGACGCACGCGATCCCTCCGTGCGGAGGACGACGAGCTGGGCACCCGGCACCGGTTCGTCTCCCTCTGCGGTGGTCCGGACGACCCGTCCCTCGACCTCTGTATCGGGCAGAGCGATGTCGACCAAGGCGGTACCGTCGGGCCCCGGCTCGACGTCGACCGGGGGGATCGACACCGCTCCGAACGGGCCGCCGCACATGTCGCAGCCGGTCGTCGGGTCCGTCAGCTCGACCTCCCAGCGACCATCGTGGGGGAGTAGCCCGGAGAACTTCCCGTCCTCGTCCGTGGTGAAATGGATCTGTCGCGTCCCTTGGGTCGTGCCGAAGAGGAGATCGGCCTGGACGGGTTTGTCTCCAGCCCGGATTTGCCCTTCGATGGCAACGTGCGAAAGGCGGATGGTCAACGGGCTCGTGTCGTCGATGGTGTGCCGGTCCATGTGCCAGGTCGAGCCCTTGGAGTCTCGGACGATGACCAGATAGGTGTCCGGGGCTAGCTCGTTCAGCTCGCCCCAGCCCGTCAGGTCCAGCGTGAGTCTGCGGACCGCCGCGGTCCCGCCGTCCCGTGCCCTGGAGACCGCGACCTGCCAGGGCTCACCCAGGCCGTCCATCGGTGGCGTGACCTGGATCTGCGCCGTGATCTCCCGGACCAGGCTCACCTCGGGCAAGACCACCTTCTCCTGGCCGTCCCGGATCCTGATGGCATCGTGCCGCGCCTGGTACCCCGGACTCTCCAGGGAAAGGTCGTACGTCCCGGGCGCGACGTGGGGGAATTGGAAGTGGCCCGCGGCATCGGTCCGCCGCTGCTGTTGGGCGAAGCGAGCCCTGTCCGGGCTCAAACCTTCCGCCCTTCCGGGAGGCCGCAACGAGGCGATCACGGTGTTTGCGCTGCTGACCCAGCCCTCCACCGAGACCCCGTGGAGGAGCTCGACGGTGCGGGGTGAGCGGCCGTGGACCTTGGCATCGTCCGTCGCCCAGGAGAAGGCGGGTGCGAATCCGGGGAGATCGAACCGTAGATCGAACGCTCCCGGAGGCGTAGCACACGACCAACCTTCGCCGTGCTTCGTTGCGACGCACGGGATCCGCAGATCGCGGGTGTGTTCCGCGGCACCGACCTCCCAGGCGCGCGCCACGGTCACCGGCGGCAGCCCCAGGGTCGGCTGCTTGGTGTGGAACCGAACGGCGATGTCCGCTCCCGGGCGAAGCACCACCCGATACGGCCGACCCTGACTTGCCGTTGACCACGCCCCTTGCGCGTACACCAGTAGCTGCGCACTCTCGGGGACTGCGAGGCTGACAGTGGTGCTGGGCTCCTCGGGCTTGAGCGTGACCTCCCCGAGAATCTGGGCAGGCGACTCGCTGGCGCCAGTGACCCCTCCTCCGGTTCCCGGATCGGCGATCAACTTCACTGCCAAGGCTTGATTCGCCAAGGTGACAGACCGCTCGATGCGCACCTCGACCGGTGCTGGGGGCGGCACCTCCGCGAGCGCCCCCACCGAAGTCACCGTCAGGCAGATCGCGAGCCCGAAGACGATCCGCGTCCGACGGCTCTCGGTCTTCATCAGGCGATGCAGGGCAACTGGTCTTCGCAGCAATAGGTCCAGATGATGGACCCCTGCCCGTCGTAGGCAAAGCATCGGAAGAACCTACACCCGGTCGGGCCGTTGTCGGCGTAGCAGGCAAAGACCCCACTGTAGTTGTCGCAGTGGGCGCAGACGGCCCCAGCCGGCTGAGCGACAAGGCACAGGGCGACAAGGAGTACGAAGCAGGCGGCCAGTCGGAGTCCGAAACGTTTCATTCTCGATTCCTTCCGGGAGCGCGAGGCCTGGTAGACATCGAGCGAGCTTAAGTCTTCCTTAGCCTATTGCAGTAATTTCTATCGAGCAAGTGGCTGCGCAAATGCGGCAAACCCGCACGTCGTCGGTAAGAGGGGTGCGGCTGGGAAGGCCTTTTCTCTTCGCGTGCGACCAGCGTCTTCGGCAGAGCGGCTCCCGCTTCCTCCGCGGGCTGTCGACGCGGGCGCTTCTCACCCCGCTTCGAAGGCCTCCCGCGCCTCCCGGATCTCCGTGTGGTTGGCGGCCGCCCATTGGATGAGGGGCTCGAGCGGGGTGAGCAGGGAGGCGCCGAGGTCGGTCAGGCTGTACTCGACGCTCGGGGGGACGGTGGGGAAGACCTCGCGGTGGACCAGGCCGTCACGCTGCAGGTCGCGCAGGGTCTTGGTGAGCATGCGCTGGGAGATGTCCGGGATGGCCCGGCGGAGCGCGCCGAAGCGGTGGGGCTGCTCGCCCAGGGTCGTGATGATGAGTGTGCTCCATTTGGCGCCGACGTGGGCGAGGACGTCGCGCACCGGGCAGTCTTGCAAGTCTCCACAGTCCCTCATACCGGTTACCTCCGTGTGCCGATCGGCGGAAGAAGTGCCTTCTTGCGTGCTTGGCATGCCGATTGTAGCGTAGGTCTCTATTGGGAACCAGGTACACAACCAAGACAACCAAGCAAGGAGAGACCGAGATGATCACAGTGATGGGAGCGACCGGACACACGGGAGGTGGGATCGCGGACAGGCTGCTGGCGGCGGGCCGGAAGGTGCGGGTGCACGGGCGGTCGGCCGACCGGTTGGAGGCCCTCGCGGAGCGGGGCGCGGAGCCGGTGGCGGGCGATGCCTCGAGTGCCGCGGACCTCGCCCGCGCCTTCGCCGGCGCCGATGCGGTCTACACGCTGCTTCCCCCGACGCCGCAGGCCGCCGACGTGCCCGCCGAGCAGGACCGCTTCGGCGAGGCCATCGTGGACGCCGTGCGCGAGAGCGGTGTGCGGCGGGTCGTCATGCTGTCGAGCGTCGGCGCCGACCGGCCGTCGGGCAACGGGCCGATCGACGGCCTCTACCGCCAGGAGGAGCGCCTGCGCGCGATCCCCGGAATCGACCTGCTGATCCTTCGGCCCGGCTACTTCATGGAGAACCTGGCCGCCAACCTGCCGCTGATCGAGCACCAGGGGATCAACGGCGGTGCCATCGCCGGTGACGTCTCCTTCGCGGCCATCGCCACCCGCGACATCGCGGCGGCGGCGGCCGAGGCGCTTCTCGCCGGGGACTTCGAAGGCGTCACTGTGCGCGAGCTGCTCGGGCCCCGGGACGTGACGATGAACGAGCTCACCCGCATCCTCGGAGAGACGCTCGGCAAGGCCGACCTCGCCTACGTCCAGTTCCCCTACGACGACTTCGAGGCGGCGCTCCAGCAGGCGGGCCTTTCTCCCAGCATGGCCACGCTCTACTCCGAGATGTCCCGCGCCTTCAACGAGGGGCGCATCGCACCGGTCGAGGGACGCAACCCGCGGACCACGACGCCGACGCCGTTCGAGACCGTCGCGGAGGAGCTGGCGGCGGAGCTGAGGCAGGTCTGAGGCCGCGCCGGCCCGGCGTGGGCGCGGCGGGCCCTCGCAGGCCGCTCAGGTCGCCACCCCCTCGATCTCCAGCAGCCGGCGCTTGCGCCACAGGCCGCCGCCGTAGCCGGTGAGGTTGCCGTCGGCGCCGACGACCCGGTGGCACGGGACGAGGATGGCGATGGGGTTGTCGCCGACGGCACGGGCGACGGCGCGGGCGGAGGTGGGGCGGCCGAGCTCGCGGGCCAGGGCGCCGTAGGTGGTCGTGGTGCCGGAGGGGATCTCTTCGAGCCTGCGCCAGACGGTCTCCTGCCAGGGAGTGCCGGCGGCGCCGAGGGGGATTTTGAACTCCACGCCTTCGCCGGAGAAGTAGGCGTCGAGCTGGTCGCCGAGGCGCTGGTGGATGTCGGTCTCGCCGGGGGCGACGGTGCAGCGCAGGCGGTCGGTCATGCGCCGGAGCTGGCGGGGCAGCATGCGCCGGTCGGCGAACTCGAGCAGGGTGAGCGCCTCCTCGGTGGCCGCGGCGATCATGGGACCGAGGGGAGTGAGCAGACGGGTGACGAGGACCCGCGGGGCGTCGGCCGCGGCCGTCGGCGCGCGGCCGGTGAGGCGCCGGAAGGCCTCGTTGAAACCGGAGAGCGATTCGAAGCCGTGGTCGAAGGCGGCGTCGATCACCTTGGCGCCGCTCTGGATGGTGCCGAGGGCTTCGCCCAGCCGGCGGGAGCGGGTGTAGGCGTGGAAGGTCATGCCGTGGTGCTTCTGGAACCATCGGCGCACGCGGTCGGGCTCCAACCCCAGGTCGCGCAGGTCCTGGTCGTGCCAGCGGCGGGCCGGGTCGGCCTCGATCTCGGCGAGCACCTCGCGCAGCCACGGGGGCGGGCTGCCGGCGGGCTCGAGCGGGCGGCAGCGCTTGCATGGCCGGTAGCCGGCGAACAGGGCGTCGCGGCAGGAGGGGTAGAAGTCGACGTTCTCCGGCTTCGGCCTCTTCGCCGTGCAGGTGGGCCGGCAGAAGATGCCGGTGGTCTTGACCGCGGTGACGAAGATCCCTTCGTAGGAAGGGTCGCGCCGGTCGATCGCCTGGAGCAGCTCGGCCCGGGGCGGCAGCGCGGTGGAGCTCATCGGCGGCAGGGGCGGGTTCATGGTCATGGCGGCGGACGGGTGGTGGACGGGGAGGCTGTTGGCGTTCATGAAAGCAGTCTAGGAAGCCCCTCCGAGAGCCGCCACCGAAGTCTTCGGATCAAATTTTCAGCGTCCCCCCTGGCGTCCTGTAGCAGGCGCCGCCGGTAGCCAGACCGCCATCTCGTCCCCTCCCCGGTTGGCCCAGGCGAAGTAGGGGATGGCGAGGAGGTGGCCGCTCCGCGCATCCGTCGCCGAGGCCGTCCCGCTCGATCGGAGCGGTGTGGTCAGGGTGACGACGCCGCCCAGCAGCTCGGGCCGCCAAGCGCTCGCCACCTCTCCCGCCGCGGGCAGCCGGACCCCGGCGAGCGAACCGCCGTTGTCGACGCCTTCGACCGCGTAGACCACCGGGCCACGCTGGAGGGCCAGGCGGTCCGCGTCAGCGGCCACCTTCGGGTTGGCGGCCACGCGCCGGGCCGGCATGGGGAGGTGGAGGTCCACGCCGCTGTCCGCGGTGCCGTCCGGGGACCAGACCCGCCGCACCCGCGCGAACCCATCCGCTACGACGACTTCGCCGGCCGCCTGCTCCGACGCTTCCGTCCCGCCGGGTCCGGCCCATCCACCAGAGCCGGACGCGAGCGGATGCCGCCCGGGAGTGAGGGTCACCGTCTGCCCGTCGACCTCGAGCGTGGGCACGGGCGCCGGGCCGTCGGCGAAGCGGTAGAGGTCGCTCGGCACCGGCTGTTCCCGCGCCCAGCCCGGGATGCGGAGCGCGAGGACGATCTCCCGCGCCTCCTCCGGGTGGAGCTCGACGTGGACCGTGCCCTCCCACGGGTAGCGGGTGCGCTGGATCACCCGCACCGGGCCGGCCGCGGTCTGGAGCGTGGCCTCGCTGCCGGCATAGAGGCCGACGACGATCTCTTCGCTCGTCCGGTCCGCGTCACCGTCAATCTGTCCGCCGCCCCCAGTCTCCTTCGGCGGCGTCCCCACCGCGTAGAGAAACGTCGGCAGGAGCGCCATCATCCGCGCCAGGTTCGCCGGGCAGCAGGCGACCTCGAAGTAGGGGGAGCGCTCGACCCCGCCTTCGGACGCCAGGGGGTTGGTGTAGAAGAAGCGGTCGCCGGAGAGGGAGACGCCCGAGAGGAAGCCGTTGTAGAGGATGCGCTCGACCACGTCCAGGTAGCGCGCCTCGCCGCTCGCCAGGAATATCCGGTGGTTCCACAGGTCGTTGCCGATGGCGGCGCAGGTCTCCGTGTAGGCGGTCTCGTTCGGCAGCTCGTAGGGCACGCCGAAGGACTCGAAGGTGTCGCGGGCGCCGATTCCGCCAGTCAAGTAGAGCTGGCTCGACACCAGGTCGTGCCACACGCTCCGGAGCGCCTCGCGGTACCCCGGCGCGCCGGTGCGAGCGGCCACGTCCGCCATGCCGGAGTAGAGGTACATCGCCCGCACCGCATGGCCTTCGACGTGCCGCTGCGCGGCCACCGGTTCGTCGTCCTGCCGGTAGTGCCGGTCGTTGTAGATGGCGAATGGGGAGTCCTCCGGGTACGGCGCGCCGTCGTGCCGGCCGCCGCGCTGGTGGAGGAAGAAGCGGGCCAGGTCCAGGTAGCGCCGGTCGCCGGTGGCGTCGGCGAGCTTCACCAGGGCCAGCTCGATCTCCTCGTGGCCGGGCACGTCGTGGCGGGCTTCGGGTCCGAAGTCGGCGTCGATCCGGTCGGCGAAGCGGATCGCCACGTCGAGCAGCGTCCGGTCGCCGGTGGCGCGCCAGTGGGCCACGGCGGCTTCGATCAGGTGGCCGGCGTCGTAGAGCTCGTGGCTGCCGGCGGAGACGTGGATCCAGCGCTCCGGGCCCAGCCCCGCCGCCGGGTGCTCCGGGTCGATCGTCCGGGCCGGCACCAGGTACCCGTCCGGCTCCTGGGCCGCGGCGATCAGGTGGACGAGGTCGTCCACCTTGGCTCGAAGCTCCGTGTTGTCCGCTCCGGGAGGCGCTTCCGCGAGCGCGTAGGAGGCCGCCTCCACCGCTTTGTAGATGTCCGTGTCGTTGAAGCGCCGGCCCTCGTAGGTGCCCGCCGTGGTCCCGTCCGTCTGTCCGGCCAGCCGCCCGGCCGCCCGCTCGAAGTTGGCCACCCGTCCGGTCTCCCGGTTCTCCCGGAAGATGTGCGGGATGGTGACGGTGCGGTTCCGCTCCAGGCGCGGGCGCCAGAAGTCGTCCTCGAGGCGCACCTCCCTCAGCGTCCCGGCCCTGTACGGGGTCGGCCCTGCCAGGATGGGCGGCCTGCCCTTGTCTCTCGATGCCGGCGCCCGGCAGGCGACCTCAGAGAGAAGGGAGACGAGAATGACAAGGGCCGGGAGGGCCACGAGAGCACCGCGCAGGAGGAGCCGAAATTGGGCGGCCCGGCGAGCGGTGGCTCGACGAGAGGAATGGAACCGGAGTGGAGTCGACCGGACCATGGGGAAGGATTCCAGAGCCTCGTCACGCTACCACGGCGATCCGTCGGCGCTCAGCTCCTCCGTCCCGGTGCACCGGGTTCTTCCGGGCCGTTCGGCTGATCCGGCTCGGGCTCGACCCTCAAGTCCCGGATCTTGGTGAACAGCGTCCGCCGGGAGACGCCGAGGGCCTTGGCCGCCTCGGTGCGATTGCCGCCGGCGTGGGCGAGCGCGTCCTCGATCATTCGCCGCTCGACCGCCTCCTGGGCGCGGGTGACCGCCTGCTGGAGGGGGCCGGTGCCCGGGTCGGAAGCGCCTTCGCCGGCCGGGGCGCCTCCCGCCCGGAGTCGGGGCGGCAGGTCGTCGGAAGCGACCGTGGTCCCGGCTGCCAGCGCCACCGCGTGCTCGATCGTGTTCTCGAGCTCCCGGACGTTGCCCGGCCAGTCGTGGGCGACCAGGAGCGACAGGGCCGCGGGATCGAAGCCGGTGACGTCGCGCCGGTCGAGCTTGTCGGTGAAGCGGCGCAGGAAGTGGTCGGCCAGGAGCGGCACGTCCTCGCGGCGCTCGCGGAGCGGCGGGATGCGGAAGGCGACGACGTTCAAGCGCCAGAAGAGGTCTTCGCGGAAGCTGCCCTCCTCGACCGCCTCGGCCAGGTCGACGTTCGAGGCGGCGATGATGCGGACGTCGGTCGGGATCGGGCGCTCGCCGCCCACTCGCACGAGCTCGCGCTCCTCGAGCACCCGGAGCAGCCCGACCTGGGCGTTGGCGGGCAGGTCCGCCACCTCGTCGAGCAACAGGGTGCCGCCGCCGGCCAGCTCGATCCGCCCCCGGCGGCGCTCCCGGGCGCCGGTGAAGGCGCCGCGCTCGTGGCCGAAGAACTCGCTCTCCACCAGGGTCGGCGGGATGGCGCCGCAGTTGACCGCCACGAACGGCCCGTCCTTGCGCTTCGAGTACCGGTGGATGGCGCGGGCCACCAGCTCCTTGCCGGTGCCGGACTCGCCCTGGATCAGGACCGTCGTGTCGAGCGGCGCGATCTTGGCGATCCTCTGGAAGATGTCCGCCATGGCGCCGGAGTTGCCGACCATGTTCTCCGGCCGGAAGCGCTCCTCGAGTTGCCCCTCCAGGGTCTCGACCCGGGCTTCGAGCCGGGCGAGGGCCAGGGCCCGGCCGACCACCAGCTTGAGCTCGGTGTTGTCGAACGGTTTGGTGACGTAGTCGAAGGCGCCCAGGCGCATGGCCTCGACCGCCGAGGCGATGGAGCCGTGGGCGGTCATGATCACCGCCTGGAGCCTGGGGTGCTCGGCCTTGAGCCGGCCGAGCAGCTCGATGCCGCCCATGCCGGGAAGCGCCAGGTCGAGGAGCGCCACGTCCGGGGCGAGGTCGCCGACCCGCTCGAGCGCGCTCTCGGCGTCGCCCACCGCCTCGACCGCGTAGCCGTCGGCCTCAAAGAGCTTGATGACGATCGCCCGGATGCGCGCCTCGTCCTCGACCACCAGCAGGCGGCCGCCGGTCGGGATCGGCTGGGCGGCCGCGCTCATCGGGTCCCTCCGCGGAGGCGCACACGGACGATCGTGCCGCGTCCCACGGGGGCGCGGGGCGCCTGGACCGCCCGCCGCGCCTCCTGCCGCACCGGCTCCCCGGCGACCTCCTGGACGGTCTCCCGGGTCCGCTCCGGAGCCGGCCGGTTGCCACCAGCCCCCGGCGCCGGGCTGAGGACCTCGATCTCCCCCCGGTGGCGCTCGGCGATGCCGTAGCAAATGGAGAGCCCCAGGCCGGTGCCGCTCGCCTTGGTGGTGAAGAAGGGGTCGAACACCTTGTCCAGCACCTCCTCCGGGATGCCCGGCCCGGTGTCCGCGATCTCGATCAGCGCGCCGCCGCTTGCGGGTGCGGCGCCTCGGGCCCTGCCGCCGGTCCGGGGCAGGGCCCGCGCCCGCACGGTCAGCGTGCCGCCCTCGGGCATGGCCTGGATGGCGTTGAGCAGCAGGTTCAGGAAGAGCTGCTTGAGCAGGCTCTCGTCACCCACCAGGGGGACGGCGTCGGTGATCTCCGCCGCCACCTCGAGCCCCTGCTTGCGCGCCCGGCTCGCCACGAGGCCCAGCGACTGGCGGAGCACCTCCGCCGCGTCGAGCGGCACGAACACCGCCTCCCGCGGCCGGGCGAAGGAGAGCAGGCCCTCGACGATCTCGTTGATCCGGTCCACCTCTTCGAGCAGGCCGGAGGCGTCGTCCCGCCCCGGGTGGTCCGCCGGCAGGGTCTCGTGGAGGTACTGGATGGTCGAGCGGATGGCGGTCAACGGGTTCCTGATCTCGTGGGCCGCGCCGGCCGCGAGCTCCCCGGCCACCGCCAGCCGCTCGGCCCGGTAGAGGCGCCTCATGCGGGCCCGCTGGGCCTCGAGCAGGGCGGCGTTCTCGCACGCCAGCGCCGCCTGGGCCGCGAGCTGCTCCAAGAGATCGAGCTCCGCCGGAGACGGAAACGGCACCGTCCGGCGGCCCCGAACCCTTTCCCTCGCCGTGCCCGTCTCTCCCGAGAGGCCCTCACCCGACGGGCCACCCAGCAGCAGAAACCCCGTCAGCCGGCTCATCGCCACCAGTGGTACCACCGCCCGGAACCCCGCCCCGGTCAACCGCGCCACCTCCTCGCTTCCCACGTACTCCGCCACCCCCGGGCTCTCATCGAACACCAGTGGCGTCTCGTTCACCCGCAACCACCGCACCAGCCGCCCATCCTCGGACCAGGCGAACGCCAGCTCCGCACTCTCACCGTCCTCCTCCCGCGCCGCCACCGTCCGGTACCCGCCAGCGTCCTCGTCCCGCACCGCCAAGGCCACCCGCTCCAGCCGGAAGATCTCCCGGAGCTGCCCCGCGATGACCCCGTGAAGCTGGACCGGGTCGACGATCACCGACAACGAGCGCACGAACTCCTGCACCGTCCGCCGATGCCGCTCCACATCCCCCGCCCTCCTGCTGGTCAGAAGAGGCACGATTCGATTCTAGCTTCGGGGTGTCGGCGATTCTTCTTTCGCTTCTCTAGATGTCGCTCGCTGTTCGATTTCGTTCTCATCTTCTTCGTTGAGAGGTCGCCTCCCCGCCAGAAGCATCTCCCAGTCAGTCGTGGGAGCTTGTCGAGGTGCGCCCCGTGCCGGCGAAGGCTGGCGAGCGTTTCGCGTGTAGAGCGGGTCGGGTGGCCCCGCGAGAGGGCGTTGAGGACCGCGCACGCAAGATCCCTTGAGTAAACGGGCAGGTCCGGCGCGGTCCGAACCGAGGCGACCGATTGTCCCCCAGCCGTCCAGTTCGGTCGCCGTCCCGGAGGCGGGGCCACCCGACCCGCTCTCGGCAGACAGTCCATCGCAGCCAACCCCGCCTCGCTTCGCATCGGCTTCTCGCCTCACCGCCGCGTCATCTTCACCCCGAACCACACGATCCCGGCCACCAGCACCAGCAGCAGCAACGCCAACCCCCCGGTCAGCGTCAGATTGGTCGGCGCGTCGACGTGGATCCGCACGGTCGACTCCTGGCTCTCGACCCGCCGGTCCCCGGCTGCCGACTCTGCCCTGAGGCGCATCTGGTAGTCGCCCACGCTCACGTCCGCCGGCGGCGTGAAGGTCACTTTGACCGGCCGCTCACCGTCCACCGGCAGCGACGGGATCAGATCCGGCTCCACCCGCCCCTGCCAGCCGACCTGCGTCTCCGCCACCAGCCGCAGCGTCTCCAGGCTCCGGCTGCCGGTGTTCTTGAGCGTCACCTCCATCTCCACCGGCTGGCCCGGCTCGATCTCGTGGTAGAGGTTCGGCGCCCGCATCTCCACCCGTCCGACGCCCCGGGGGATCAGCTCCAGCCGCACGCGGCCGGCGTCGAGCGTGTCCAGGAACGAGGCGATCTGGGCGCGGTCGATGGTGCCTTCGCCACCCGCGGCACTGCCCTCGCCGCCCTTCCCGCCGTCGTCACCTCCGCTCGTCCCACCGTGCGCGGCCAGCCAGGCGTCCAGCTTCTCCCCGTCGCGGTCGTTCAGCACCAGAGCCCAGAACCGGAGCGGCCGGTCCAGGGCGTCCACCGGCAGCGAGCCGCCGGCCCGCTGGGGCAGGCTGAGCGAGAGCGACAGGTCCCGCTGGGAGACGCCGACGGGGAAGCGCACCTGGGTCAGCCGGGCGCCGGACTTGGGGTCCCGGAACTCGTAGCGGATGTCCGGCGGCAGGCCGACCGCCGCCAGCCGGAAGGTGTTCGCCTCGTCGGTGAACTGCTCGAGCCCCAGGTCGTAGGCGGCGCTCGAGCCCAGGTCCGCTTCTTGAGAGAACTGGGTCGACTGGATCGACACCACGTTGGCGGAGGCGTCCTTCTCGAGATACACCACCTTTTCGTCCAGCCGGCTGGCGTAGGTCACCGACACGGTCACCGTGTCCCGGTCCTGGAGGAGGCGGAAGGAGATGGTCGCCGGCTGGCCGAACCGGAGCTCTGAGATCCGCTTCTCGTATGGGCTCGAGATGATCGCCCCGCCGATCCCCGGCTGGTCCTTCAAGCTGACGAAGACCGAGCGCAGCCGGTCCGGCTGCAGCTGGCCCAGCATGTCCGCGTCGATGAGATCCGCCAGCCGCTCGGACTCGACGCTCGATCCGGCGGTGTTCCGGAGCGTCAGCCGCACGAACTTCTCGCCGTTCGGCCCCTGGTACTTGACCGCCTTCTCGATCAGCACGTGGGGCTGCTCGAAGATCACCGCCAGGCTCTGCTGGAGGTAGTTCACCCGGGCGGACTCCATGCGCACCCGCGCCTTCTCGACCTCGTTCTTCGAGATGATCCCGTTGTCGTGCTCCTTCTCGAGGCTCTGGTACTCGCTCTGGGCCTGCTCGAACTCGGCCTTGGCGCGGATCAGCCCGAGCAGGCGGTACTGATCGTCCCGCGGGTTGAACAGGCTCTGGACCTGGGTCGCCTGGGCGTGGGCCGGGGGCGGCGGGGCCAGCACCAGCAGACCGGTCGCCGCCAGCATCGTCGCGAGCAGGGTGACGGCCAGGGCCGGCAGCGCGCGGGCGAGGCCGGCGAGGGAGATCGGCCCGGGGGGTCGGACGGCTGGCGTGCGAGGGGTCGGCATGGGGCGGCTCCTGATCGGCGGCAATCGGTCGGGGTCGGTCGGGATCGGTCGGGACGGGTCGGGATGGGTTGGGATCGATTGGGATCGATGGGACGGGGGCGTCAGGCCGCGGCGGTCTCGACCTGCATGTACTCGAGGTAGAGCCGCTCCAGGTCCTCGCCGGTCAGCTCTTCGCGGGTCCGCACCATCACCAGCCGCCCCTCCTTCATGATCCCCACCCGGTCGGCGTGGGCCTTGGCGCGGAAGATGTCGTGGGTGGACATGATGATCGCCTTGCCCTCGCCGCGGAGCTCCAAGAGCAGCTCCATGAAGTCGGCCGCCGCCTTGGGGTCGAGGCCGGAGGTCGGCTCGTCCAGCAGCACGTTGGGCGCGCCCTTCAAGATGGCGATGGCGATTCCCAGCTTCTGGCGCATGCCTTTCGAGAAGCTCTTGACCCGCTGGTCGAAGGCCCGCTCCTGGAGGCCGACCCGGCGGAGCACCATGGAGTAGTCCTCCTTCGACACGTCACCGCGGCCGGCCAGGCGGGTGAAGAAGTCCAGGTTCTGGCGGGCGGTGAAGTTGCCGTAGAGCATGACGTTCTCGGACACGTACGAGGCGTGCTTCTTGGCCTCGATCGGGTCCGCGGTGACGTCGATGCCGTCGATCACGGCGCGGCCGCCGGTCGGCTGGATGAAGTCGAAGAACAGGTTGATCGTCGTCGTCTTGCCGGCGCCGTTGGCGCCCAGCAGGCAGAAGATCTCCCCGTTCTCGACTTTGAGGTTCAGGTGGTCGAGGGCGAGCACGCCGTCCTCGTAGCGCTTGGTCAGATCGCGGGCTTCGATCATCGGTCAGGTCTCCGGTTTGGGGTGTCTGGGGTCAACGCACGTCGAAGCGGGCGAGGCCGACGAACGCTCCCAGGGCCAGCACCAGGCCCCAGGCGGCGAGCATGGCCAGGTCGGCGATGCGCAGGCTCTGGAGCGGTCCCGGCGGGTGGTTGCGGAACTCCGGGATGGACTGGACGTCCAGGCTCGGGTCGGCGCCCATGCGGATGGTGCCGCCCGGCAGGGTGTCCATGAACACCTTGGCGAAGAGCTCGCGGTGGAGCGTGTCCTGGTAGCTCTCGGCGTCGGCGAGGAAGCGCTGCTCTGCCGAGAGGCCGGTGCCGGCCATCTCGGTGACGAAGCTGACCAGCGAGCCGGTGGGGGAGAGGCGCGCCACCGAGAGAGCGAGACTGCGCTGGGCGTTGACCCGCGTCCGGTGCTGCTGGTCGAGCTTGTGGGCCGTCTCGTCCGCCCGCCGGTCGAAGGGTGCCACCACCCCGTCCCGGGCCTTCTCCCAGGTGTCCGGGTCCCGGTCGTAGACCGCCTGGAGCGCTTCCCCCTTGGCCCGCTCGATGTCGGCGAGCGCCGCGTTCTTCTCCAGCAGCACCGCCTGGCGGGACTCGACCGGCCGCGCCATCCGGGCGATCAGCA
>Ga0210074_1000377_pt1 | contig 16371 bp, 10 predicted proteins | sample China_Galinas_Co_FD_184860 | JGI IMG/M metagenome (GOLD analysis project Ga0210074, IMG submission 184860) | Wetland microbial communities from San Francisco Bay, California, USA, that impact long-term carbon sequestration -... | ecosystem: Environmental > Aquatic > Marine > Wetlands ... | reverse complement strand
GAACAGGATCGTGAATGATAACAGTTGTTCGGAAGTCTTAAACAGGGCTTAACGACGGATTTCCCTTTTCAGCCACAAAACGTGTCCGCTACATTTTATCCCGATAGATCCATGCACCGTGATGCCGGCGCAGGCCGGCACCTCACAACGCTATCGTTATCTTGACAGGAACCCCAAAAATTCGCTCCGCAGATCATAAGCACCAAACGCTCTGCGAACCTCATGGAGGTCCCGGCCTGCGCCGGGATGACATTGCTGCACTTGTACGTGGAGAAATGTGCCGTCATTTTTCGAGCCACTGCCAAATTCATCTATACTCCTTCCCGCCGCCAACGATATCCAGTGAAGGTATTTGACATGTTGCGCAACAAACTGCCCGGCAAGGGCACCACGATATTCACGGTCATGTCTAAAATGGCGCAGGATCACGGCGCCATCAACCTGGCCCAGGGTTTCCCGGATTTCGACGGGCCGGTGGCGCTGCGCGAACGCGTCGCTTACCACGTCGCCCATGGCCACAACCAGTACACGCCGCTGACCGGTGTGCCGCGCCTGTGCGAACTGATCGCCGCGAAGGTCCGTAACCTTTACGGCTTCGATGCCGATCCGGACCGCGAGGTCGTGGTCACCCCGGGCGCCACCGAGGCGCTTTATTGCGCGACCACCGCGGTGGTCAATCGCGGCGATGAAGTCATCGTTTTCGACCCCGCCTACGATACCTACGAACCGGGCGTCACCTTGAATGGCGGCATCACCCGGCACATCGCGCTGAAAGCGCCGCATTTCACCATCGACTGGCAACAGGTCCGCGACACGATCAACGAGCGCACACGGCTGATCATTATGAATACGCCGCACAACCCGAGCGGCGCCATCTGGTCCGAAGAGGACATCAAGCATCTGAGGGAAGCCATCGACGGCCGCGACATCTATCTCTTGTCGGACGAAGTCTATGAACACATCTGCTTCGACGGCAGGCAGCACCAGAGCCTTTTGCGATACCCCGACCTGGCGGCGCGGGCCTTCGTGGTTTCGTCCTTTGGCAAGACCTATCACGTGACCGGCTGGCGCATCGGTTATTGCATCGCGCCGAACGCGCTGATGGAGGAGTTTCTGCGCATTCAGCAGTTCATCAATTTCAGCACCAACGCGCCGATGCAATACGCCATCGCGGATTTTTTGGCGGACTGCCCGCAACACCACCTGGAACTGGGCGCTTTCTACCAGCACAAACGCGACCTGTTCGTCGAGCAGATGGCGAATTCCAGGTTCAAAACGCCCCCCTCGTCCGGGACCTACTTCCAGCTCGCCGACTATTCGGCAATCAGCACGGAGCCGGATACGGCGTTTGCCGCGCGCCTGACCCGCGAGCACAAGGTGGCGGCGATCCCGGTGTCGGTTTTCTACCGGCAGCCACCCGACCAGCAGCTCGTCCGTTTCTGTTTCGCCAAGCACGACGAGACCCTGATCGAGGCCTGCGGCAGGCTCACCGATTTGTAATGGCACGCGTTGATAATCTTTTCATAATCCTGCGCTTACCGGCAGGACTTGACAACACGCGCAATTCGCCATCATTGAGCTTGCGAAAAACCCGGCATATGCGTACCCTTTGATGCTGGAATCCCCTGATACGGTCACCCATTGGGCTAAGGACAGAACAATAAGACCTTCACAAAACCCGACAAGAGGGTGTGAAGCGTTTTCAAGGAGACTGCCAGCATGAAAAACGAAAGCAGCAACATACTCGGCAACCTGGTCGAAGTCACCGGCGATTATTTCGTCGCCCGCTTGACATCCGACCTCGAAGGTCTGTCCACCGACAAGATGATCGGCATGGACAAGGTCCGCATCGGCCAGGTCGGCTCCTACCTGATGGTCAAGCAGTCAGGCACCAAGATCCTGACCATGATCGAAAGCATGTGGACGGACGTGTCCTCCGACGGCCGTGAATCATTCAAAGTCCGTCTCACGCCGCTCGGCGAATTCGACAGCAACGGCAACTTCGACCGCGGCATCCACCATTTCCCGACCGTGGGCGCGGAACTGCACATGGTGTCGAGCTGGAACCTGGAGCGGATTTTCTCCGACTTCAGCGAGGTGTTTTACAAGGTCGGCAAGCTGAGTTCCTTCGAATCGATCGACGTCTACCTCGACGCCTCCAACTTTTTTGGCAGGCACGCCGCCATCCTCGGCCAGACGGGTTCCGGCAAATCCTGGACCGTGACCAGCCTGATCCAGTCGGCGCTGCGCTACATGCCCAACGCCCATATCATCATCATGGACATGCATGGCGAGTACGGTGTCAAGCGCACCGACGAGCTGGCCTCTTCGCCGTTTCCGAGCAACAAGGTGCGTTGCATGGATGCGCTCGACCTGGAAATGCCCTACTGGCTGTTGACCTATTCGGACCTGGCCGACCTTTTCATCAACCCGGATGACATCCACGCCTCGTTGCAACTGGCCTTTCTGCGCAACGCGCTCGGCGACCTCAGGATCGAGGCGAACAAGAGTGCCGGCCTGGGTCACATCACGGTCGACTCGCCCGTGTATTTCTCCCTGGAAGAGTTGCTCGACAAGATGGAGCTGGCCAACCAGGAAACCGAGGACTTCGGCCGCGTCAAGGGTCCGCTGTACGGCAAGTTCGATCAAATGCTGGTGCGCATGCACAGCATGCTGAACGACACCCGTTACAACTTCATGTTAAAGCCGAGGCTGCGCACCTCCACCGGCACGCTGGTGGACCTGATGCGCGACTTTGTCGGTCTCGGCGAGCCGAAGGCCAACGTGACGGTGCTGAACCTCAGCGCCGTGCCCTACGACGTGGCGCCGATGGTGACGGCGCTGATCGGACGACTGGCCTTCGAATTCAATTTCTGGAATCCGAAATGCCTTGAATTCCCGATCTGGCTGGTCTGCGAAGAGGCACAACAATACATCCCGCGCAACGAGGATAATCGTTACAAGGAGGCGCGCCGCACCTTCGAACACATCTCCAAGGCGGGCCGCAAATATGGCGTCGGCCTGTGCGTCGTCAGCCAGCGCCCGCACGAGGTTTCCGAAACGGTGCTGGCCCAGTGCGGCACCTACCTGTGCCTGCGTATCGCCAACCCGGACGACCAGGCCTACCTGAAAGACATGGTGCCGGATTCCGCCCGCGGCACGTTTTCGGCCATCACCTCGCTGAGCCGCGGTGAAGTGGTCGCGATGGGCGCGGCGGTGCCGATGCCGGTGCGCTTCCAGATGAACCTGCCGAACCCGCCGCCGAACTCTCAGGATGTCGATTTTGCCGAGAAATGGAGCAAGGGCGGCGAGGAAATCGACGTCGTGCAACTGGTCAACAACTGGCACCGGCAAATCCGCTAACGATCGAAAGAGGCAAGGCTCATCTGATCCGCCCGTTCATGTGAACAGCGGGAGTGTGAGCCATGCAAGCCTGTCAGAAACCATTGATCTGCCCATTTGCCGCGGAGCCAGGGGTGTGCGGTACCTTGCTTCAGGACCGTGAGCGACATGGATGTCGCGACCGAACCCCCAGGGAGGGGTCTACGATGTGGCCTGAAGCAAGGTACTGCATGGCCCTGGCGCCCACACGGATGGGAAAAAAGGGTCTTAACCCGTATATGATTCCGTGGATATGTTATAAGGCGCGACCATTCAAAACCGAAGGCATCAGTCCTGCGATCCCTGGCAAACGTCTATGACAATCCGCCCAATGCCACCGTAATCGCCTGGCCGCTGACACCGCTGGACTCTTCCGAGGCCAGGAAGGCGATCATTTCCGCCACTTCGCGGGGTGTGGCGACGCGGCCGGGCGCATACAGCGACTCGCGCTGCTTCCAGACCTCCGCGACCGTGATACCGGCGGCTTCTGCTTCCGCACGCGCAGAACGCTCGGCCATTTCCGTTCGCACCCAGCCCGGCAGCACCGCGTTGGACGTCACATCAAAGGCACCCGCGTCACGGGCCACGGAACGCATCAAGCCAATCAGGCCGTGTTTTGAACAGTTATAGGCAGATCCGGCGAACTCAGCCACCTGGCCCGCTGTCGAACTCGTGAACACGACGCGTCCGTATCTTTGCTCGACCATGCTCTTGACGATCAGGCGCGAAAGGAAAAACGGACCGTCCAGGTTGATCCGCATCGTTTCCTCCCAGGTGGCCGTTTCCTGTTCCCAGATGACTTTTTCGTGCGCGGAGCCTATGCCATGATTGCAGACAAAGATTGCCACCGGACCGAGCCGCCGCAGGGTGTCAGCGACGGCTTTTTCACAACCCTCGGGCGTCCCGAGGTCAGCCACCACGTAATCCATCCCGGTTGCCCGCAACTCGTCTTCACTGCGGGCCACGGCCATCACGCGAGCCCCCCGTCCGGCCAGCAGCTCGGCCGTTTCACGTCCTATACCGCGACCTGCACCCGTGACCAACGCCACCCGTCCTTCGACACCTGCCATTTACCCATCCTCATCAATAAAGAGAGGTATTATAAAGAATTTCATCAATTTCAGATTAATTGACAAATATCAAGTTGCTGCCCTATGTCATGCCCTACTATGCACTCCGAATCAATCAATATTAGGATTAACATCTTCATCAGGAAGACGCAGGGTTTTTATTTTCAATTCCTTGGGTACTGGGAGTAAGCAGAATTGAACAGTCCAGCTTTAAAATCTATAAATAACGTGACGATCACTGATGTTCCGGAACACACAGTAGAAATCATCACAAACTCGGGAGAAGGCGCACAGAAATGCGCGCAGATTTTTGGCCAGACATGCGCCAAGATGGGTAACGGTGTATGGACGGTGGAAATCATTCCGGCCGAGATCGAACCCCCGCACCATACCGTCACCAGCACCTCGGGCAATATCATCCGTTTTGGATCGCACAAGATCACCAACTGGGGCGACCAGTCGAAACTGGCCATTGCGTTCAATGACCAGGTTTGTCTCTCGCGGCACCGCCTGGGCTCCTTCGATGACGACTGCATCATCCTGCTGGAGAGCGCCTGGGAAAAGAGCGAGGACGAGTCGATCCGCAAGATGTACGAGGAAGCCATGGAGGAAATGTCCTCCAGGAACTACCGTTTCATCATGGTGCCCATCGAGGAGGAAACCCTGAAACTGGTGGACAACCCGCAGCATGGCAAGAACATGTTCGCGTTGGGGATGCTGGCCGAAATCTATCAGCGCGATCTTTCCATCATCGAGAAACAGATCGCGCATATCTTCAAGAAAAAGCCCGCCAAGGTCACCGAGATCAATATCGAACTGGTCAAGCACGGCATGGCCTGGGCACGCGACAACCTGGACTTCCAGTTCAATATCGAAACCATACCCGCACAGGAAGAACGCGTGGTCATGAACGGCAACCAGGCCGCCGCCCTCGGCGCGGTCGCCGCCGGCATGGAATTGTGCGCGATGTACCCGATCACGCCGGCGACGTCGGTTTCACACGAACTGGCCGCCATCATCGAAAACTACGGCGGCATCGTGCACCAGGCCGAGGATGAAATTGCCGCTTGTGGCGTGGCATTGGGCGCCTCCTATGGCGGCAAGGTCGCACTCACCGTGACCTCCGGTCCGGGCATGGCCCTGAAGACCGAGTTCCTGGCGCTGGCGATCATGACGGAAATACCGCTGGTGGTGCTGGATGTGCAGCGCGGCGGTCCTTCGACCGGTTTGCCGACCAAGGTCGAGCAGTCCGACCTGCTTTCCTCCATCTACGGACAACCGGGCGACGCGCCACGCGTGGTGATCGCCCCGCGCTCGATCGAGGAATGCTTTCATTCCATGATCACCGCGCGGCGCATCGCGGATACTTTCCGCTGCGTCGTGATCGTCCTGACCGACGCGAACCTGGCAACCGGTGTTCAGCAGTTCACCAAGCCCGAGTTCGATGTGCGCTGGCAACAGGAACCGACCGATTTCTCGCCGATTCCGGAAGGCCTGCGGCCCTATGACTGGGACCCGGAAACCGGCCTGTCACGGCGCTTCGTGCCCGGCACCCCGGGCGGCGCACACACCGTAACCGGGCTGGCGCACGATGAGTTCAGCAATGTCTCCTACGATCCGGAAAGCAATGAGCGCGGCTGCAAGATGCGCAGCCGCAAGCTGGCGGTATTCCAGTCGACGCTGGAACCGCCCGAAGTCTACGGTGACCCGGAAGGCGAACTGCTGGTGGTCGGCTGGGGCTCGACCCAGGGCGCCATCGAGGAGGCCGTGGACCGCGCCCGTGCGCAGGGACTCAAGGTTTCGAGTTGCCAACTGACGTTCCTGTCGCCGCTGGAACCCGGTCTGAAGAAGATTTTCAGCCGTTTTGCCAAGGTCATGACCGTGGAAATCAACTATTCCGATACCCTGGGCGACCCCTACATCACCGAGGAAACGCGCCGTTACGGTCAGTTGGCCTGGCTGCTGCGCGCCCAAACCCTGGTCGATATCGATTGCTGGACGAGTTGCCCGGGCCAGCCGTTGCGGCCGAATGACATTTACAAGAACATTGTTGCGCAATATCCCAAAGGAGCGTCCAAATGAGCAGTATCCCAATTTCCCTGCTGGACCTTGAAGACGATTCACCGGTAAACCTGACCCCCGACGAGTATCAGAAACGCGAAGGCAAATGGTGTTCCGGCTGTGGTGACTTCGGCGCTCTGAATGCGGTGAAAAGACTGTTGGCCAAGGAACAGCTAAGACCTGAAAAGATGGCATTCGTTTCGGGTATCGGCTGCTCCAGCCGTTTCCCGCATTATGTCAACTCCTATGGTTTTCACGGCATCCACGGACGTGCACTGCCGGTCGCGACCGGTCTCAAGCTGGCCCGGCCGGAACTGGAAGTGTTCGTCGTCATGGGTGACGGTGATTGCACCTCCATCGGCGCCGGACACTGGATTCACGCGACCCGCTACAACACCGACATGACAGTCCTGTTGCTCGACAACAACATCTATGGGCTGACCAAGAACCAGACCTCGCCGACGACGCCACAGGGCCACACCTCGAATACCTCGCCGCGGGGTTCGCTGTTGCCCGCGCTCGATCCGCTGCAGGCAACCCTGGGCGTATCGAACGCATCGTTCGTGGCGCAGACGGCCGACTGGGTGCCGGCGCATCTTTACGCGACCCTGCAGGCGGCCTATGATCACCCGGGGTTCTCTTTCGTGCGCATTCTGCAACGTTGCCCGAAATTCACCCCGGACGTCTTTACCGAAAATGTCAAGAACCCCGACCTGACCGAATTGCTGGTACACGAAAACGGCATCAATGCGCCGGGCCTGGACAAGCTGTTCAAGGCGCAACGGGTTCATGATCCGAAGGACCTCGATGAAGCGCGCTCATTGGCCCAGCGCAGGGACATGCTGCGTCTCGGAATATTCTTCCGCGATGACAGTTTCCCCGTTTACGACGAAGTCCGGGCGGTGCCCCCGGTTTCCCCGGAAGAGAAGATCAAGAGACTTGAGAAGGAGTTTGACCGCTATGCAGTTTGAAGAACAAAAAGCCTGCGCGCTGGACGCGGTTCGACCACGCATAGACCAGTTTTATGCCGCCCTTACCGTGACCTACGAACAGGTCCGTGGTTTGCTGGCGGGTGCCGGTGACACCGAAACTGACCGGTCGGAAGCATTGGGTTACTTTGCCAGGGGCAAGGTCAACTTTGAGCGTTTCAATTCGTTCGCGCCCAAAGCAAAACGCGTCGCCGCCGATGCCGAGGAGCCCGTTCGCGCCGCTCGGGAAATCCTGAAGTCACTGCTCGAAGAAGGTGACAAGCTGTTCGTCGTCGATACGATACCGGGCAGGGGCCTCGGCCACCAGCTGGGTCTCAAACTGGCGCATATCGGACGCGCGTTCGCAGCGGCCCGGGTCGTCGACCTGGCCAGGAACGGCGCCTACAAGGAGGACAAGCACGCAGAAAGCCTGATGCGGTTCCCTTATGCGACCTGGAACAGCTCGGAACGCGCCCTGGCCCCCGCGCTCGTGGTAAATGTATCCGGAGAGGATTTCAAACCGTCTTCGATCGTGCCTTTGCTCGACACCAATATGAAGATCATATTCATCGTCACCGGTGATGCCCCGGCAGCGGCCCTGGCGCGCGTCATTTCCCCGCGTGTCTTCGTGCAGCAGATCACCGGCGAACCCGACCTGAAGGCGTTCAAGGCCTACAAGGGCATCGCCGTGGCCGCTTTCCTGCCGGATACCGCGGTCAATTTCGTACACGATCCGTCGGCAGGCTCCACGACCTACGAACGTTTCGTTTCGATCACTTTTCCGAAAGAGGTCAGGAAACGCCAGATCGGCGGCATCAGCCCGGCGCAGCAGGCGGAAGATTACACCCTGCTGGAGTCTCTGTCGGTGCCGCCGGAGATCGCCGGCGAAGCGGCCTCCGATCCGGCCGGTAAACTTTCGGCCTGGCTGCTGAGCCAGACCAACCTGGCCGATCTGTCCGCCTAGGCGAAGGACTGACCGATGACCGGAAACCCCATATTGGATTCAGCCCTGGTGCTCGGTGGCGTGGGCCTCTTCTTCGGCTTCCTGATCGCGATGGCGAACAAGAAGTTCTATGTCTGGGAAGACCCGCGCATCAACGAAGTGGAACAGTTGCTGCCAAATTCCAATTGTGGCGCCTGCGGCCAGCCCGGTTGCCGTGCGTTTGCCGAAGGCCTGGTCAACGGCAAGCTGCAGCCATCGGGTTGCACGGTGATGGGTGAGGAAGACGTCAGCGAAGTCGCCAGTTACCTTGGGGTTGACGCCGGCCAGGCGAGTAAACGCGTGGCCCGCCTGCTCTGCGCGGGCGGCAAAAACGAAGCGGCGCGCAATTCGGACTACGCAGGTCTCGAGACCTGTAAGGCCGCGACGGCCATCGCCGGTGGCGGCAAGGCCTGTAACTGGGGCTGCCTGGGGCTCGGTGATTGCGAAAGGGCCTGCCTGTTCGACGCGATATTCATGAACGACGACCTGTTGCCGGTGGTGATACCCGATAGCTGCACCGCCTGCAATGATTGTGTCGTCGCCTGTCCCAAGGATTTGTTCGAGCTGATGCCCGTCGAACAGAAGCTGATCGTGCAATGCAAGAATTTACTCAAGGGTGATGCCGCGGAAGACCTCTGCAGCGTCGCCTGCAACACCTGCAACCGTTGTGTTGTAGATTCGGAGCCAGGGGTGATAGAGATCATCGACAACCTGGCTGTAATTAATTATGAAAAGAACGAGCTGACCGACCCGAAAGCAACTTCACGCTGCCCCACCGGGGCCATCGTCTGGGTTGAAGGCCAGCAGTTCGCAGAAAGCTTGGTTGAGCTGGAGAAGAAAGTCGTATGAGTCAGGTAATGAATGATGTCAAGTATCCGGGTGTGTTTAAAACCGATGATGGCAGCGCCGCAGTTGTAACAGTAGAAACCGCGGGCAGCGAGGCAGCCGGTGCTTATCCGATCACACCATCCACGCAGATGGGAGAAGGCTGGGCCATGGCGGTAGCCAGGGGTCAGAAAAACGTCAACGACCGCCAGCTTATCTTCTTCGAACCCGAAGGCGAGCACGCCGCCGCAGGTGTCACCGCCGGCATGAGCATGATCGGACTGCGTTCGACCAACTTTTCGAGCGGCCAGGGTATCGCCTACATGCACGAGTCGCTGTATGCTGCGGTCGGCAAACGGCTGACCTACGTCCTGAACGTGGCCTGCCGCGCCATGACCAAGCACTCTTTGAATGTCCACGCCGGACACGACGATTACCACGCGGTCGATGACACCGGCTTCTTCCAGGTATTTGGCAAGGACGTGCAGAGTGTCGCCGACCTGAACCTGATCGCACACCGCATAGCGGAGCTTTCGCTGAACCCGGGCATCTGCGCGCAGGATGGCTTTTTGACCAGCCACGTGATCGAATCCTATTTCGAGCCCGAACGCGCGCTGGTCAAGGAATACCTCGGCGATCCGTCCGACATCATCGAATCACCCACCGGTGCGCAGCGCGCCGTGTTCGGCAAGACCCGTCGCCGTATCCCGGAGCTGTACAACTTCGATTACCCGGCGATGCTGGGCGTGGTGCAGAACCAGGAATCGTATGCGCAGGGTGTCGCCGCCCAGCGGCCCTTCTATTTCGACCACATCGCGCCCCTCGCCGACCAGGCGATGAAGGAATATACCGCGCTGACCGGCCGTGAATATAGCCGCGTGATGGGCTACAGGATGGAGGACGCCGAGTACGTCATACTCGGCCAGGGTTCGGTGATATGCAATGCCGAAGTCGTGGCGGATTACATGCGCAAGGAACGCGGCATCAAGGTTGGCGTGGTCAACATGGTCATGTTCCGGCCTTTCCCGGCCGACCTGGTCTCAAACATCCTCGCCGGCAAGAAAGGCGTGGTCGTACTGGAACGCACCGACCAGCCGCTGGCGGTCGAACTGCCGATGATCCGCGAGGTCCGCGCCGCGTTGGCGCAGGCGCAGGAAAACGGCCGCGCCAGCAAGGACAAGAAAGCGTCATTGCCCTATGCACGCCTGGCGGCCCTGAAACCGGAACAGGTGCCCGACCTGTACTCGGGCTGCTTCGGTATGGGCAGCCGCGACCTGCAACCCGGCGATATCGTCGCCGCGATCGACAACATGCTCGAAGACGGTCGCAGGCAGCGTCAGTTCTACCTCGGTTTCGAGTTTATCCAGAAGGATACGCGCTTGCCGAAAATGCAGATCTGGCAGGAAAAAATCCTCGCCGACTACCCGCACGTCGGCGACCTCGCCCTGCCCTCGGCGGGTGATCTGAACCTGTTCCCCGAAGACTCGGTCGAACTGCGTATTCACTCGGTCGGTGGCTGGGGCGCCATCACCATGGGCAAGAACCTGGCGATGACCGCCGCCCAGTTGCTCGGCATGCATATCAAGGCCAACCCCAAGTATGGCTCCGAGAAGAAAGGCCAGCCGACGACCTTTTACGCGATGCTCTCGCATGAACCGATCAAGTTGAACTGCGAACTCAAGCACGTCAACGTGGTGCTGTCGCCCGACCCGAACGTGTTCCTGCATTCGAACCCACTCGCCGGCCTCTGCGAAGGCGGCGTTTTCATCATCCAGAGCGAACTCACCGGCGAGGAACTGTGGAACAGTTTCCCGAGAACGGCGCAGATGACCATCCGTGCAAAAAACATCCAGGTGTTTGCCGTGGACGGTTTCAGCATCGCCCTGTCGGAAGCTTCCAACCCCGAACTGCGTTACCGCATGCAGGGCGTGGCCTTCATGGGCGCGTTCTTCAAGGCGGCGCCGTTCATGGAAACCCATGGACTGACACGCGAGCGCCTGTTCGAAGGTATCCGCAAACAGCTGAACAAGAAGTTCGGCCATCTCGGTGAACGTGTCGTGGAAGACAATATCCGCGTCATCACCCGGGGATTCGAAGAAGTCGCTAAACTGGAACTCGAAGACTTCCTCGACGCAGGTCAGGAAGAACTCCTGCCGCTGATCCCGCACGCCATGGCCGGTATCGAATCCGCCGGCGGAATCGGCAACCAGGTGGACTTCTGGAACCAGGTCTGCATCCAGTACAAGACCGGCAAGGACATCATTGCCGACCCGTTCACCGCCATCGCCGCCATCCCCGCGGCAACCTCGAGCATGCGCAACATGTCGGCGGTGCGTTTCAATGTGCCCGAATTCGAACCTGAAAAATGCACCGGTTGCGCCAAGTGCTGGACGCAGTGCCCCGACTCCGCCATCCCGGGCGTGGTCAGCACCGTGGAAGAGGTTCTCGAGGCCGCTGTCCGGACCGTCGCGACACCCGAAAACCCGTTGTCACGCTTCTCGCAGATGATCAAGAACCTCGGCAACGAATCACGCAAGATCATATCCAGCGGAACCTTCAAGACCTTTGCCAACGTGCTTTCGCAGGCGTATACGACGGTTGCCGGCAAATCCAACTGGGACGCCGAACGGCGCGCCGAGGTCGACAGCCAGTACAACCTCGTGTACGCGGCCCTCGCGGACTTCCCGCTGGCCAAGACCGCACCGTTCTTCGATGTGCCGGAAAGCAAGAAGAAAGGATCCGGCGGCCTGCTGTCGATCACCGTCAACCCGGAAACCTGCAAGGGCTGTGACATCTGCGTCGCCGTCTGCGCGGACGGCGCCCTGAAGAGCGTGCGCCAGACCGAAGAGTACCAGGAAACCATGGAATCGAACTGGCAGCTGTGGCGCAACCTGCCGGAAACGGATGACAGCTACATCAAGATATCCAGTCTCGACGAAGGTATCGGCGTGATGTCGTCGCTGCTGTTGAAGCAGAGCAATTACATGTCCATGACCGGTGGCGACGGCGCCTGCATGGGTTGTGGCGAGAAAACCACCATCCACCTGCTGCTTTCGACCGTCAACGCGTTCATGACGCCGCGTGTCGAAGCGCATATCAAGCAATTGAGCCGTTTGATCAAGGAACTGGATGAAAAGGCCCATACGCTACTGGTTTCGGAAACCGACCTCGCGGCCGTCGATGCGGACGCGGAAGCCGTCGCGGTTTCACTCAAGGGCGAGAAGAAAGAGCGCTTCCTCCTGCTACGCAAGGCGATCGAGGAACTGAAAGACCTCAAGTGGCGTTACGAGGAAGGGCCAAGCGGCCGTGGCCGGGCGCATCTCGGTTTCACGAACTCGACGGGCTGCAGCTCGGTATGGGGTTCGTCCTATCCGTATAACCCCTACCCGTTCCCGTGGGTCAACCACCTGTTCCAGGATGCACCATCGGTAGCCGTCGGTGTGTTCGAAGGACACATGCGCAAAATGGCCGACGGGTTCATCTCGATCCGCCGCGCGGAGAAACTGCTGTCCGACAAGTACGACGCCGACGAAGACGAGAAGTTTTTCGCCGATTTCGAATGGCAACAGTTCAGCAATGACGAGTTCACGCTGTGCCCGCCGTTATTCGCGGTCGGCGGTGACGGTGCGATGATGGACATCGGTTTCCAGAACCTCTCGAGGGTGATGGCGACCAACAAGCCGATCCGCGTGGTGGTCGTCGATACACAGGTGTATTCGAACACCGGTGGCCAGGCCTGTACCTCGGGCTTCTCCAGCCAGGTTTCCGACATGGCCGAATACGGTATGGAACACCACGGCAAGGAAGAGGTCCGCAAGGAGCTCGGTCTTATCGCGATGGCCCATCGTGGCGTGTTCGTCATGCAGTCGTCGCAGGCCACGCCGTCACACCTGATCCAGAACGTGTTGAAGGGGCTGCAAGCCAGACGGCCTGCCCTGTTCATCCTCAACACGCCATGCCCGCCAGAGTGGGGTCTTGCCGACTTCGGCGCGCCCGACGCCGCCAGGCTCGCCCTGGAAAGCCGCGCCGTGCCGAATATCGTCTTCGATCCGGACAGTGGCACGACCTTCTCCGAGTGTCTCGATCTCGAGGGTAACCCGTCACCACACGACACCTGGACGACCTACGAATTGTCATTCCTCGACGATACCGGTGAAGAACAGAAGCTGACCTTGCCGGTCACGACCGCCGACTGGGCGTTCGGTGAGGCGCGGTTCCGCAAGCACTTCAAGAAGGCCAACGATGAAGACGACCTCGTGCCCTTCCACGAGTACCTGGAACTGGACGAGGACGAGCGTGAAGACGTAACGGCCTTCATTTATACGGTCGACGCCAGCCGTCACCTTAGCAAGATGACCGTCTCGGATGAAATCGCGCACCTTGCAGAAGAACGTCTGCGTTACTGGGCGCAGCTGAAGGAAATCGCGGGTCTGGATGTTTCGGAAAACATGCGCGATGCGGTTACCGGCACCATGACCGAGGAACTGGATGCGAAGGTCGCGGCGCTGACGGCGGAGTACGAGGCAAAGATCGCCAAGCTCACCACGCAGTACCCGATACTGATCGCGAGGAGAATGGCCGAGGGCCTGCTCAAGGGCAACGCCAACGCAACGGTCTCCGAGCTGCTGGAAAAGGCGGAAAACTGGAATGGCCCGGCCTTCCAGGCGCCCGCCGACTTCAGTATCGCAGCGCCCACGGCCAGTGAGACGGCGCCGGCGGCAGCCGCGCCAGCAGCTGCGACTGCGGCCAAGCCGGCACCGGCGGCAGCCGCGGCAGCACCTGCCGAAGAAGAAGAGTTCCTGGGCAACGAGCCCTACATCGACACGGTGCGCTGTACGTCCTGCGACGACTGTCTGAAGATCAACCCGAAGATGTTTGTCTACAACGACGAGCAGCAGGCGTATATCGCCGACCCGAAGGCCGGTACCTTCAAGCAATTGGTCGTCGCCGCCGAAGGTTGCCCGGCTGAATGTATCCACCCGGGTGATCCGTTGAATCCAAAGGAAAAAGATCTGGACAAATTGATCAAGCGCGCGGAACCCTTTAACTGACAGGTACAGAAACAGTGAACGTTTGACAGGTCGCTGCGACAGGAGCCCGTTTGTTCAATACAAGGAAAGATGAACGTAATGAATTTAATTTACCTGAGTGATGAGAGACGCCGCGGCGGTCAACACGGAACCCCCGTTTCCGGGTTGCCGTATGGCATGCCATCGACCGGCGTCACGCGTCGCTTGTTTGGATTCACCCAACCACGCTCCCCGCGACCTGTCCGGCGCCAGCCGGACCGGCGGCGGGGTGACCTGGCAAGTGCTCACAGGCTCTAGAATGAAAGGTTTGCCCAGTTTCAGACACGGGGTCCATCCGCCCGAAAACAAGGAAATCACTTCGGCTATCCCCTCGAAGCGGTTTCCGTTTCCGAAAGAAGTGATACTGCCGCTGTCACAGCATATCGGTGTGCCGGCGAAAGCGCTGGTCAAGCCCGGTGACCACGTCGAACGCGGCGACGTGATCGCCGAGGCGGCGGGCTTCATCTCGTCCACGGTGCATGCAACAGCCAGCGGTACGGTCAAATCGATCGAACTCTGGCCCCATCCCAACGGCACCATGCAGCCTTCGATCCGTATCACCGTCGACCAAAGCTCTTCGCAGATGCGCAGGACCCGCATGGTGCCACGCTGGCAGGATGTGAAGGAGGAGGAACTTTCCAAGGAAATCGCCAGGGCCGGTATCGTCGGTCTCGGTGGTGCGGCATTTCCATCCCACGTCAAGCTGTCGCCGCCGAAGGACCAGCCGGTTGAACTGCTGATCATCAACGGTTGCGAGTGCGAACCCTACCTGACCTCGGACCACCGCGTGATGCTGGAGCAACCGGAGAAAGTTTACGAAGGCATCCGCATCGAACTCAAGGCGCTGGGCATCACGCGCTGCGTGATCGGCATCGAGAACAACAAACCCGACGCCATCGAAATGATGCGCAAGACCAAGCCCGCTGACCTGGACGCCACCATTCAACCGCTGACGGTCAAGTATCCGCAAGGCGCGGAAAAGATGTTGATCAAGGCCGTCATGGGCCGCGAGGTGCCGTCCGGCGCCCTGCCGAGCGCCATCGGCGCGCTGGTGCAGAACGTCGCCACCGCCGCCAACGTGGCCGCGGCATTCGAAACCGGCCATCCGCTGATCGAACGCATCATCACGGTAACCGGCCGCGGCATCCGTCAGCCGGGCAACTGGAAAATACCGTTCGGGACCAAGTTGCGCGACGTGATCGAGCATTGTGGCGGTTTCACCGAAGACGTGGCCGAGATCATTTTTGGCGGTCCAATGATGGGACAGGCGCAATCCAATCTCGATGTTCCCATCCTCAAAGCCACCGGTGGTATCCTGATCCTCTCAAGGGATGAAGTGAAACCGCAGGGCAGCATGCCGTGCATCCGTTGCGGCAAGTGCCTGGAAGCCTGCCCCATTTTTCTCAACCCGCAGTGGATGGGGGAACTGGCCAAGGCGGAACGTTACGAGGAACTGGTCAAGGACGCGCATCTGAACGACTGCATGCTGTGCGGTTGCTGCTCGTTCGTCTGCCCTTCCAACATACCGCTGTCGCAATATTTTGCAATGTCGAAAACACAATTGAGAAGATTGCCCACACCATGATTGAATTGATCCCAAGCCCGGAAACCGGTACGTCATGAGCACGAAAGTCAAAATAACCGCCTCGCCGCATGTCCGGTCGGCCGATTCGACGATCAAGATCATGTGGTCCGTGGTAATCAGCCTGGTGCCTGTCGTCGCGGCATCGATCTATTTCTTCGGTCCCAGCGCGATCCTGGTGCTGTTGGCAAGCATCGCCGGTTGCCTGTTAACCGAGCGCATGTTCGGCAGCAACCCGGGTTCGGTCGCGGATGGTTCAGCGATGATAACGGGCCTGTTGCTGGGTCTGACCCTGCCGCCGGGGTTCCCGCTGTGGATGGCTTTCCTGGGTGGTGTATTCGGCATGGGTTTCGGCAAGCTCATTTATGGCGGGCTGGGCCAGAACATCTTCAACCCCGCGCTGGTCGGACGTGCATTCCTGCAGGCGGCCTTC
>Ga0210074_1000376_pt1 | contig 16398 bp, 14 predicted proteins | sample China_Galinas_Co_FD_184860 | JGI IMG/M metagenome (GOLD analysis project Ga0210074, IMG submission 184860) | Wetland microbial communities from San Francisco Bay, California, USA, that impact long-term carbon sequestration -... | ecosystem: Environmental > Aquatic > Marine > Wetlands ... | reverse complement strand
AACCCATCTGACAGCTTCGCCAGGGTGCCAGGCTTTAGGAACTTAGGAAGTTGTATTTTTCGCGCACGGACCGATCGGCGGCGTCGAGCAACTTCCTAAGTTCCTAAAGCCTGGCACCCCCGCGTCAACACTCAAAACTCATAACTAAAAACTCACCCGGAGGGTGGCAGTTCCAGCTGATCCGCGATGGTGGCCATGGCATTGCGGACGAACTCGATGTGCTCGCCCAGATCAACACCCAACGCCTCGGCCCCATTGCGGACGTCATCCCGGTTGACGCCGCGAGCAAAGGCCTTGTCCTTGAGCTTCTTTTTGACCGACTTGACCTTGACCTCGGCGACCGCCTTGTCGGGACGGACCAGCGCGCAGGCGGTGAGAAACCCGGACAGCTCGTCGACGGCAAAGAGAGTCTTCTTGACCCTGGTGTCGCGCGGCACACCCATGTAGTCGGCATGAGAAGCGGCGATCTCGATCCACTCCTCGGGCCAACCCCGTTCACGGAGGATCCGGGTGCCGACATGGAGGTGGGTGTCTTCGGTGGGGTTCTGCTGGTAGTCGAAATCGTGGATCAGGCCGACAATCCCCCAGGTCTCTTCATCTTCGCCGAACTTCAGCGCATAGGCGCGCATCGCGGCCTCGACCCCCAGCGCATGCTTGATCAGGCTCGGGTTGTCGGTGAACTCGGTGAGCAGCGCCCAGGCGTCTTCGCGGGTCGGTGTTTCGCTCATGTCCCCTCCGCAGCGCAGTATACCCACAGCCATCCAGTCTCACGAACGTCTCGGTGGTTGCCCGCACCTGCCTTTGAGCCGCGTGTTGATTAGATTTCGGCTTTTTGCCAATAGAAACACATACATTTTGCAAATATCCGCTTGACTTTGTGCTTTTTCAGGACCATTATCCGCAGAACGAAACAAATGGAGGCCACACCGTGCCGAAATCTGCAAACGAGATCCTCGCCCTTTCCAAGCAGGAAAACGTCCATTTTCTGCGGCTCCAATTCACCGACATCGACGGCATCATCAAGAACGTCGAGGTCCCCGCCAGCCAGTTCGACAAGGCCCTCGACGGCCAGATCATGTTCGACGGGTCATCGATCGAGGGCTTCACCCGGATCGAGGAATCGGACATGTTGCTGGTTCCCGATCTCGACACCTACCAGGTCTTTCCGTGGGAGGCCAACCAGGGCAAAGTGGCACGCCTGATCTGTGACATCGCGAACCCCGACGGCACGACCTTTGCCGGTTGCCCCCGGAGCGCCCTCAAACGGGTTGTCGCCAGGGCCAAGGCGATGGGTTTCGTGATGATGGCCGGGCCCGAAGCCGAGTTCTTCCTTTTCCAGCGCGACAGCGATGGACTGCCGATTCCCGCCACCCACGACAGTGGGGGCTATTTCGACCTCAGCCCCATCGACCTCGGCGAAGAGGCCCGGCGCGATATCACCCTGGTCCTCGAAGCGATGGGGCTCGAAGTCGAGGCGGCCCACCACGAAGTGGCACCGGGGCAACACGAGATCGATTTCAAGTACGGCGACGCAGTTGCGACCGCCGACGCGGTCGTCACCTTCCGTTTCGTGGTCAAAAAAGTCGCGTTGATGCACGGCCTCCACGCCACCTTCATGCCCAAACCGCTGGCCGGGGTCAACGGGTCGGGCATGCACGTCCACCAGTCCCTCTTCACAGTCGACGGCAGCAACGCCTTTTTCGACGCGGATGGCCCGTGGCAGCTTTCGAAGATCGGGTGCAACTACATCGGCGGTCTGCTCGAGCACGCGCGCGCATTTGTCGCCCTCACCAACCCGCTGGTCAATTCTTACAAACGCCTGGTTCCCGGCTATGAGGCTCCGATCAACGTCGCCTGGTCCGAAAAGAACCGCTCACCGATGATCCGCGTGCCGGCACGGCGGGGCGAGGGAACGCGCTGCGAGGTCAGGGTCCCGGACCCGTCGTGCAACCCGTATCTCGCCTTCACCGCAATGATGGCCTCGGGGCTTGACGGCATCGAGCGCGAGGTCGACTGCGGCGAGCCCGTCAACCGCAACATCTTCGACATGAGCCAACGCGAAAAGAAACGCCTCAAGATCGTCCAGCTCCCCGCCAGCCTCGACGAAGCGCTGGACTTCCTCGAGAAGGACAAACTGTTGCGAGACGCTCTCGGCGACCACATCTTCGACCACTTCATCTTCAACAAACGAACCGAGTGGGCCGATTACATCAAAGAGATCCACGACTGGGAGCTCGATCGCTACCTCGACAGGTACTGACGACCGTCCCTGCCGCGAGTTCGACACCACCGCAAAGCACCTGCAATGCGGTGGTTTTCTCACCTACGAAAACATTGTGGAAAATTTCACGAGACGCTAAAGTAATATATGTTCGTGACGGCGGCCGGTGCTCTGCGCGGGCGAGGGGGTGTCAATGCCGGTCATTTCCATTTCCCAGGGCAGCTACAGCGGCTCCCAGGAACTGGCGGAGGCCCTGCACAAGAGAATCGGATACCGGGTCATCCGGCTCCTCGATGCCCTGGACGGCGCCAAGCGCTACGGGATCTCCGAAGAGGACATGTACCGCGGCCTGGACATGCCCGCCAACTTCTTCGAGAGGTTCAGCCGGCGCAAGGAACGCTACATCCTCGCCATGCAGGCAACTCTCGGAGAGTTGATGGCGGACGGCGACGGCATCTACTGCGGTCTTGCCGGGCAGTTCATTTTCCAGGGGCTGTGCGGGGTGTTCAAGGTTCGCCTGGTGGCCCCCATCGACTACCGCATCACGGCCACGATATCGAACATGCGGGTGTCACACGAGGAAGCGGTCCGCTACATCCGGGAAGCCGACGAGAGACGATCCAAGTGGGGCCGGCAGATGTTCGGCGTCGACCTCAACAGCCCCGATCTCTACGACCTCGTGGTCAACCTCGAACACATGAGCCTCGACACCGCGGCCGAGATGATCACCGGAACCATCAAGAACACCGAGTTCCCGGAGGACTGCAAGCGCCAGTTCCAGGATTGGGCGCTTGAAAAGCGGGTTCGCGCCGCCCTCCGCTTCAACTCACCGTTCGACTCCGAAGGCATCGAGATCGCCGCCAGAGGCAGCGACGTCACGTTGTCGGGCGGGCGTTCGTTTGAGGACACACGAGTCGATGTCATCGATTTCGTGAGCCGGATCAAGGGTGTGGCGAAGGTCGTCACCTCGTCGGGAGAGGTGGTTTCCGTCGATTCCACCCTGGATTCCGACATCGGGATGTCGACCCGAGACACCACCGCCCGCGACGTTATGCTGCCACCCGACAGCTATCCCCACTGCCGGTTGTCGTGCACCATTCGCGAAGCGGTGGTCGCCGTCAGCGCGTCCGCGGTCAAGCTCGAGGACGGCTATATGATGTTGCCGCGGTACGTCCTCGTGCTCGACGACGACGGCGACGAACTGAGGGGCATCGTCAGCCGTCGCGAGCTCCTCAAAGGACTCATCCCACACTTCCAGGAGGACAGACAGACCGCGGATCACATCCGCAAGCTGGTCCCGTTCGGTGGACAGACCCCGAGCGATCTCCTGATCCGCTGGACTTCCCTCTTTACGCCGGCCGCTCTCGAGGCGTCGACTCGCAGTATCGCCTCCATCATGGTGCCGATCCGGGGCACGGTCCAGGTCCACGACTCGCTGTCGACCGTCATCTCGACCATGCTCCACAACGGGGTCGACCTGGTACCGGTTCTCGACGGGCAGAAGGTCGCCGGCGTCGTGCTGATGACCAACATCTTCGACATCGTGGCGCAGTACATCATGGAACACGGAGGCGCCGACCGAAGGAAGCCGCGCTGATGGCCGAAATTGAAGACACCTCCACGAAGCGTCGCTATTTCATTCTCAGACGGGAAAAGCGTTTCGACATCGACTGGCGGCGGGTGTTCTTTCTTTGCCTCGGTGTGACGCTGTTCTTCACCGTCTATCTCTCGCCTCCGTGGCCCGCCGCGGTCGACCCGATGGGGGATGCATTCGAGCTCTCCGGTCGGGGCAAGGCGGCGCTGGGTCTTTTCCTGCTCGCCGCAGTGTGGTGGGTCTTCGAGGTCGTACCGATCGGCGTCACGTCGATCACTATCGGGGTCGTGCAGGCCCTTTTCCTGATCCGGCCCGATGTCAAGCTGACCGGAAGCGAGACCATCGTGGGCGGCGCCGAGTTGGCGTTCAAGGAGTTCATGCACCCATCCGTATGGTTCATCTTCGGGTCGATCGTCATCGGCATGGTCTTCACCAAGACCGGGCTGACCAAGAGATTGGCCTACAAGATGCTGGTACTCGTCGGCGAAAAGACGAGCCGCATTTATCTCGGGTGTTTTGTCATGACCGCCGCCCTGACCCTGGTCATGGCGCACACCGCGGTCGCGGCTACGGTGTTTCCACTGCTCGTCGCCATCTACCGCCTCTACGACGAGGGCGACGAACCGACCCGCTTCGGCAAGGGCCTGTTCATCGGGATGGCATACGTGGCAGGGGCGGGCAGTATCATCACCCTGCTCGGCGCCGCACGTGGTGCGGTGGCCCTCGGGTTCTACAAGGAGATCACCGGAACGGACATCACGTTCTTCGGTCTGACCTGGTACATGTTCCCCGTCGGGTGGACGATGGTCTTCGTCCTGTGGGCCTTCTTCATGGTCTACTACAAACCCGAGCGCGCAACGATCCCCGGGCTGAGGCAGCGGGCGAAAGACCTCTACACTCACCTGGGACCGATCACCGCCAAGGAGATCCAGGCCGCGATCATTGTCATTTCGGCGGTTTCCATCATGAGCTTGCGGTCCTTCATCCCGGCACTGAAGACGATCGACAAGAGCGGCATTATCCTGCTCGCGACCGTGCTGTTTTTCGTCCTCAAGATCCTCGACATCAGCGATCTCGAAAATGTGCCGTGGAACATCATCCTGCTCTTCGGCGGCGCCATGAGCCTCGGCTACTGCCTGGTCCTGACAGGCGCCGCCGACTGGCTCGCGATCAACACGGTTTCGGGCCTCAAGACGGCTCCGGCTCTGGTCTTCATTCTCGGCATGGCGTTCTTCGTCATGATCATGACCAACCTGATCATGAACGTTGCCGCCATCGCCATCTGTCTGCCCGTCGCCCTCAAGGTGGCGCCCTACCTCGGGGTCGGCGGCGAAGTCATTCTGTTCGCCGCCCTGGTCACGGCTGGCATGCCCTTTCTGTTGCTGGTCGGGGCCGCGCCCAACGCCATCGCCTATGAGAGCAGGCAGTTCACCTCAGGCGAGTTCTTCAAGGCGGGAATTCCCGCCAGTCTTCTGCTGATGGCGGTGGTCGCCCTGTTCGTGATCGTCATCTGGCCGATTATGGGGATGGAGGTCACCATCCCGGCGCAGTGACCTTGCAGGGGCACCTACGAAGAGGGGAGTTCAATGCCGACCGAAAAACTGATCTCCGGCCACCGACGATTCAGAGAGAAATTCGACTCAGAACACGAGGTTTTCGAACGGCTCGCCGAAGAAGGACAGAACCCAAAAGTGCTGTGGATCGGGTGCTCCGACTCGCGGGTGGTCCCCGAGTTGATTACCGGCGCCGACCCGGGTGAGCTTTTCGACGTTCGCAACATCGCCAACATCGTACCGCCCGCGCCCACCATCGCCTGCGCCACAGGCGCCGCCATCGAGTATGCCGTGCTCTACCTCAAGGTGAGCCACATCGTGGTCTGCGGACACAGTGGGTGCGGCGGCATCAAGGCCCTCGAGACCCCCCCGTCGGCGCAAACAGAGCCCCACATCGCCTCGTGGCTCGAACTCGCCGCGCCGGCACGCGAGCAAGTCCTCGCCCGAGGCCTGCCGCCCGAGGAAATCTACCTCGAGACCATCAAGACCAACACCCTGCTGCAGTGCGAAAACCTGCGGACCTACCCGTGCGTGGTTACGGCGGAACGATCGGGAGCGATTTCGATCCACGCCTGGCTGTACGACCTCCAAACCGGCGAGATCTTCGAGCACGACGGCGCCTCCGAGATCTGGAAACCAGTCGCCCAGTCTGCGTGACCTCCAGCCCGGTGTGACACTCTTCTCCGCGGCGCGGGAACAACTATGCTGCGTCAGGGGGTTTGCTCCGGGTGATGACGGTCAACACTGAGAATCTGCGTTTCCGGGGCAAGGCCACACACGGCGCACTTGCCGAGGCCCTGTTCACCCTGTCGGAGACCGAACCGCCCGGGGAACGAAGGGTTGCCCTCTTGAAGGCCGGTTACGCCGCCTTCGACACCAACTCGGGCGCCCGCCGCGCCGCTCTGGACGGCGCACCACCGTGGTTGCGGCCCCTCATCGAGCAACTCGCGGCCTGTCACGGTGACGACGCCCTGGCGGCAGCAGTCGAACGTCTCGCTGCGGGAGAGCAACCTCGTCGGCGCGGCACGCGGGCCGGCTACCTGTCGCGCGCGGCGGTCGCCGAAACCCTGCGCAACGGGCCGGCGGAAATCCAGCCGCAGCGGCTCCGCGGGGCCTCCCACTGGCACACCCGGGATTCGGACGGTAAGGCCACCCTCGAAGCGATGGCCCGCGCCTGCCAGAGACGGGGCTTTGCGTGGTCGATGGTGACCGACCACTCGCGCGGCCTCGAGGTCGCCTCCGGTCTCGACCGCGAAGGGCTTCGATTGCAGCGTGGTCGCATCGAGAAGTGGAATCATCGGCACGGTGAGGAACACAGCGTCTTTCAGGGACTCGAGGTGGAGGTTCTCGCCGACGGCTCGCTCGATGTGCCCAGGGGAGAACGCCTCGAAGTCGATTGCGTGTTCGCGGCGGTCCACACCCAGTTCGATCCCGACCGCGATCAGACCGATCGCCTCGTGCGGGCGGTTCAGACCCCCGAAGTCCACGTCCTCGCCCACCCGCGAGGACGCCACTTCCACCACCGACCCGGTCTCAAGGCGCGCTGGGAGAAGGTCTTCGCGGTGTGCGCGGACGAGGGTGTCGCGGTCGAGATCAACGGTTTCCCGCGCCGTCAGGACCTCGACGCCGACCTTGCCCGCCTCGCCGTCGATGCCGGCTGCGAGATCGTTCTCTCCTCAGACGCCCACGCCGTGCCCCACCTCGAGTACGACGCCTACGCCGCCGCCATCGCGATGCGCGCCGAGGTCCCCCGCGAGCGCATTCTCAACATCCTTCACGCCGACGAGTTCGAGGTCTGGCTCGCGGAACGTTCAGACGTTTGAACGTTCAGCGTTGAACGTGTCAGTAGAGCGGGAACTTTGCGGTCAGGGCGTGGACCTCGGTCTTGACGGCCTCCATCTCGGCGGTGAAGGCTGCCATCTTGGTCTCGTCCTCTTTGTCCTCATCGGCCCTGAGCACGCGGTCGATGAGTTCGGCGATCTTCTCCATCTCGGCCGGACCCATGCCGCGGGTGGTCACCGCCGGGGTGCCGATCCGGAGTCCCGACGCGATATAGGGCTTCCTGGTGTCGAAGGGCACGGTGTTCTTGTTGACGGTGATGTCGGCGAGCCCGAGCCACCGTTCGGCCTTCTTGCCCGAGATGAAGTCGGCGCCGAGGTCGACCAGGAAGAGGTGGTTGTCGGTGCCGCCGGAGACGATCCGCCAACCGCGTTCGGCAACCGCGGAGCAGAGCGCAGCCGAGTTTTCGATCACCCGCTGCTGGTAGGCATTCCACTCCGGTTGCATGGCTTCGGCAAAGGCCACCGCCTTGGCGGCGATGACGTGCATCAGAGGCCCGCCCTGGACGCCCGGAAAAACCGCCTTGTCGATCGCCTCCGCCCACTCGGCGCCGCACAGGATGATGCCGCCGCGCGGCCCGCGCAGGGTCTTGTGGGTGGTCGAGGTGACGAAGTGGCAGTGCGGCACCGGCGACGGGTGGAGACCGGCCACCACGAGACCGGCGATGTGCGCGATGTCGGCCATGAGGAGCGCTTCGGCCTCGTCGGCAATGGCCCGCAGCCGCGCGAAATCGATGATCCTGGGGTAGGCGGAGGCGCCGCACACGATGAGCTTGGGCCGGTGTTCCAGGGCGAGCTCGCGGAGGCGGTCGTAGTCGATGGTCTCGGTCGTCTTGTCGACGCCGTAGGCGACCACCTCGAACTCCTTGCCCGAATAGTTGAGGGGGTGGCCGTGGGTGAGATGGCCGCCGTGGGTGAGATCCATCCCGAGCATGGTGTCGCCGGGATTCATCACGGCGAGATAGACGCCCATGTTGGCCTGGGCCCCCGAGTGCGGTTGGACGTTGGCGTGCTCCGCTTTGAAGAGCGCCTTGACCCGTTCACGTGCCAGGTCTTCAGCGACGTCGACAAACTGACAACCGCCATAGTAGCGCTTGCCGGGGTAGCCCTCGGCGTACTTGTTGGTCATCACCGAACCCATCGCCGCCATCACCGCGGGCGAGACGAAATTCTCCGAGGCGATGAGCTCGAGCCCTTCGTTCTGGCGACGGCGTTCGTCTTCGAGCGCTTTCGCCACCTCGGGATCGTGGGCCCGGACCAGGCGATCGTGAATATCGAAAAACTGCTCTGTGAGCTTCCTGTCAGTCATGAACCCTCCCCCTCGATCTCGATTTTCTCGACCCGTCCCTGGTGGCGCCCGCCTTCGAACGGAGTGTCGAGGAAAATCCGCACCATCTGCTCGGCGACCCCCGAACCGGTCACCCTGGCGCCGATGCAGAGGACATTGGCGTCGTTGTGGCGCCTTGCCATCTCGGCGGTGAACGCATCGTGGCACAGGGCCGCCCGCACGCCGCGGTGGCGGTTGGCACTCAGGCTCATCCCGATCCCGGTGCCGCAGACCAGCACGCCCATGGTGGCCTCACCGGACGCCACCGCATCCGCGACCAGGTGTGCGAAGTCGGGGTAATCGACCGAAGTGGTGTCGACCGGTCCCAAATCGCGGGTTTCACGGCCGGCGGCTCGGATGACCTCACACAGCGCCGCTTTCAACTCCACCCCTGCGTGGTCGGAGGCGATGACGATCATGGGTATCCTCCTCAGATGTCCCGATCTGCGGATGGCTGCTGGAGCGCCGAGTATTCCTTGAGGGCGAACCGGTCGCTCATCCCGGCGAGATGGTCGACGATCAACCGTGCGAATCCGGGACAGGCATGGTACCGCTCGCCGACCACCGCCGCAACACGCTTGAGCGGCAGGTCGCGGAGGTAGGGCAGTTCGAGTTCCTCGGCTGCCCGCAGCAGCAGATAGTCGGGCAATACCGAAGGCACCGTCCAGAAGGCTCCGAAGAGCGCCGTGAGCACCCTGCGCGCCCGCCAGTCCTGGCGGCTGACCGGGGCCTGATTGATGATGCGGGCGTAGATAAAGGTCTTGAGCTCAGTGAACAAGGCCTCGATCTCGCTCGAAAACCACACCGTGGTCTGTGAAACCTCGCGCGAACGAGGAGCGAATTCCTCGTGGTCGGTGATGGCACGGCCCTCACAGAATCTCTCGATTCGGGCCGCAGAGGTCGTGACAACATCGTTGACAAACAGCCGGATGAGGCCACGCACGAGGGTGTTCTGCCGGTCCCACGGGCGCTCGTCCTGATAGTCCGGGCCGGAGTCGTCGATGACCCGACGCGCCACGGCAAGTTGTTCGGCCTCTTCGAGGGAGACCGATCCGGCGCGCAGGCCGTCCTCGAGATCGTGGGTCTGCTGGGCGATCTCGTCCGCCACCGCCACTGCCTGGCCCTCGAGGTGACAGGGGAGACCAGGGTGGAGGCCCCCTTCTTGAGGAAGCGGAAAGGCGAAACCGACCCTCCACGAGGTGTGCTTCAGAATCGCCTCGCGGACGTGGTCGGTGAGGTTGATCCCGGGCTGTGCATACCGGCGTTCGAAAAGATCGACAACCCGCAGCGACTGGTAGTTGTGTTTGAACCTGCCGACCTCGGCCACCACTCCGGGCGGCAGAACCACCTCGGAGTTGTCGCCACATAAGATCTCGTCGAGCACCGACTCGCCGGTGTGGCCGAAGGGTGTGTGGCCGAGATCGTGGCCCATGGCCGCCGCCTCCGCCAGGTCCTCGTTGAGACCGAGGGCGCGGGCTATGGTCCGCGCCAACTGGCTCACCTCCAGAGTGTGGGTGAGTCGGGTGCGCGGGTGGTCGCCGACGTGGGGCACGAAGACCTGGGTCTTGTGTTTGAGCCTGCGAAAGGCCCGCGCGTGGAGGATGCGATCGCGGTCCCGCTGGAAAGCCAGGCGCAGGTCGTCCGACTCCTGCGGTTCGGCTCGTTGTCGCGTCGCCTCGTCGGAGCGAGTTGCGACCAGGGACAGGCGTCGCGCCTCATCCCGTTCGAGGTCCTCACGCCTGAGAATTCCTGCCGCCGTCATCTGGCCTCCTCCTCGTCAGCGTACGCCAGCAGAGCCCCGGCGAGACGAACGCTGCCCGCAGCGAGCACCGGATCCCGGATCTCCCGCAGCGCTTCGAGCGGCGATGCGGCCCGAGCCGCGCCCGGAAAGGCCGCCAGTATCCGGCCGAGGTCCATGGCGCGCTCGTCGGCGAGCGGGCAAATCACCACCTCTCCAACCTGCGGCCGGAGGGCGGCCGCCATCTCCTCCACCGGTTTGTCCTCGAGACACGAAAAAAGGAGGTTGTAGCGCCGATCCGACCGTGCGAGAAACCCGGCCAGGGCCTGTGCCGCCTCGAGGTTGTGGGCGCAGTCAACCAGCACCTCGCGCCCTGCCACCCGGTGCACGCTCAGCCGCCCCGGCCACTCGGCGCCCTCCAGAGCCCGCTCGACGAGGTGTGGATCGAGTTCCGGGAGCCATCCGGCGGCAACCGTTTCGAGGGCGAGGGCGAGGGCGAGTTGGGCGTTGGCCGCCTGGTGTCGGCCCGGCATCGACGAGGAGATGTCCGCGCGACCACCCGCCCACTCGAGGCGGAAACTCCGGTCGTCGATCACGATTCGCTCGACCAGCTCCGCAGCGGGCCGCGCCCGGGGCGCCTCGAGGTCGGCGAGGAGAGCCGGATCGACGTCGTCGCCGATCACACCGTAAGCGGCGGCCGCGATCGCGCCACCCTTGTCCCTGGCGATCTCGGAACGCTCACGACCGAGCCACCGGCGGTGATCGGTGCCGACGTTGGTGAGACCGGCGATCTCGCTCCCCGCCAACCTGGTGGCGTCCCACGACCCGCCCATCCCGGCTTCCAGCACCGCCACCGAGACTCCGCTTTCGGCGAAGATCGAGAACGCGGCCGCGGTGATGGTTTCGAAGTAGGTGAGGTCCGGAAATCGCGCCAGCCGGGCAAGTTGGCGTGCAAGCAACCCCGTATCCACCGGAACTCCATCGAGCCGCACGCGCTCCTCGACGCGGATGAGATGAGGCGAGGTGAAGAGACCCGTGGTCAGACCGTGTTCGCGGACGACCGCCTCCAGCATGACCGCCGTCGATCCCTTGCCGTTGGTGCCCACCACGAGCACCGAGTCGAAGTGCAGGTGGGGGCTTCCGAGCTCTTCAAGTGCCGCGCGAAGAGCGCTGAGGTCGGGACGGATCCGGCCGGGCAACCGCTCGTCGAGCTTCAGCGAAGGAGCGACAGACATGTGGCGAGGGTGGTCTTGAGCTCGGTCCGCGGCACCACCATGTCGAGCATGCCGTGTTCGAGGAGAAACTCGGATCGCTGGAATCCTTCCGGCAGGGTCTGGCGGATCGTCTGTTCGATCACCCGCGGTCCGGCAAACCCGATCAACGCACCCGGCTCCGCGATATTGAGGTCGCCCAGCATGGCGTAGCTCGCCGTGACTCCTCCCGTTGTCGGGTCGGTGAGCACCGAGATGAAGGGTAGGGATCTGGCCCGCATGCGCGCGAGACCGGCGGAGACCTTGCCGAGCTGCATCAGCGAGAGGATACCCTCCTGCATGCGCGCACCACCCGAGCACGACACGATGACCAACGGCAGCTTGCGGTCGACGCATCGCATGATGGCCCGTGAGAGTTTTTCGCCAACCGCCGAGCCCATGGAACCTCCCATGAACCCGTACTCCATGGCTGCGACCACTGTAGGAATCTTGGAGATCTCACCCTGGGCCACCACCACGGCGTCGGACCCGTGGAACTTCTTGTTGTAGACCTTGAGCCGATCTGCATAGGGCTTGGAGTCGACAAAATCAAGCGGGTCCGCGGAGCGGATCCTGCCAAAGAACTTCTTGTAGCGCCCGTTGTCGAAGAGCATCTGCAGACGGAGTTCCGCGGAGATGCGGAAGTGATAACCGCACCGCGGGCACACGTGACAATTGTCCGAAACCTCACGGTGATAGAGGATCTCTCCACACCCCAGACACTTGATCCACAGGCCCTTCGAATCGCGCTTTTCAGTGGCCATTGATAGCTCCGTCTCTTCTCCGGCGGGTGGCGTCGCTCCGTTGATCCCGGTTACGTGAAATCTCCCCGGTGTGCACCATGTGCCACCAGGCCGAGAGGCTCGGTGGGGGAGCCGCCGCACGGGTCTCCCGGTCTCACCGGCCCGAGTCCTCACTGTCGAGATCGTTGGGTATGCCCAGACGTTGACAGGCGGCATCGTACATCTGTCGGGCCGCCTTCTGGGCGACCTGAAGATTGGCGATCTTCTCCTTGACACGACCCAGTTCTTCCTGGATCTGGCCCTCGAGTTCCTGGATCTCCTGCTTGGTCTGCTGCAGTGCCTCTTCGTAGAATTTTCTTTGTGAATCCGTAAGCTCTGACATCATCCCCTCCATGCACCTGACTATTGATAGGTGAACGGCATCCGGAACGTCACCCACATTCGCACCTTGACACCGTACTTCGTGGCGGGCTTGTAACGCCACTTCTTGACCGCTTCCTCAGTGGCTTGTTCAAACCCGAGGTTGTGATTGTCAACCCGGATGATCCTCACCTCTTCAACGCTGCCGTCGATCCCAACCAGGGCCTCAGCCTCGACCACGCCATCACTCTTCATCTTGGCGGCCATCCGAGGGTATCCCGGTCGATCCTGCTGAAGAGCGCACGGCGGGGGTGGGCGTGGGCGGGATCGGGGTGGCCGAGGGAACCGGCGTCGCCGTCGCCGGCACCGGAGTCGCGGTGGGAGTTGCGGTCGGCGTCGCGGTCTCGGTCGGGGTCGGCGTCGGTGGAATCGGCGTCGGCGTCGGAAACTCCTCCTCGAGGCGCTTCCTCAGAGCCTCCTCCTGTTTGACGATCTCGGCCGCGGCCACCGATCGCGCCTGTTCGATGAGCTCTTCTTCCGACATCAATGCGCTTTCCGGTACGGGGGTCGGAGTTTCTGTGGCAACCGGAACCACCGGCGCGGGCTGGGCGGCCGTCGGGGCACTTCCACCACGACCCAGGAACCACCACCAGGCAGCCACGCCCAGGATCACCACTAGGAGAGCGAGCAGGTACCAGACGTGACGCCCCTGCAGCCCGCGCTTTCTGGTGAATGAGCCCGTGCTCTCCCGGAACTCGTCGAGTAGCGGCGTCGGCATCGGTTTGCTGTCGGCGCTCAAGACCCGTTCGAGTTCGACGTCGTGGTCGGGCAGGATGACCGGCTCGGGACCGGGGAGCGGCGGCGGTGGCGTCGTCGCTGCGGCCGCGTCCCGGCCCTTGTGGGGCGGCTTCGCCGGGGGTTGCGCTCCGGTCGGCTCGGCGACGATCTTGGGTGGAGCCGGACCGCCCGCGAGCTCGGTGAGAAAGACCGCGATGGCGGCTCGATCGGGGGCTGATTCCTGGGTCCGCAGCACCTGCTCGAGATCGGCGTGGAGCTCCTGTGCCGACTGGTACCTCTCCTCGCGATCGGCGTGAAGAGCCTTGAAGACGATGCGGTCGATCTCCGGGTCGATCTCGGGGTTGTGCGACGACGGTGCGGCAATGATCGGATCGCGCACCTGCTCCAGAACCGACAGCTCCGAGTCCCCGGCAAAGACCTTTTGCGAAGTCAACATCTCGTAGAGAACCAGACCGAGCGAAAAGATATCCGAACGGTGGTCGATGTTCTTGCCCCACGCCTGCTCGGGGGACATGTACTGCAGCTTGCCCTTGAGCGCGCCGGCGCGGGTCTGGGAAGCCTTGGAGGCGGCCTTGGCGATGCCGAAGTCGCACAGCTTGACGTCACCGTCGTGGGAAATGAGGACGTTTTGAGGCGAAACATCCCGGTGCACGAGCCCGAGATCGCGGTTCTCGAAATCCCTCTTTTTGTGGGCGTAATCGAGCGCCGATGCCAACAACAACGTAATGTAGAGGGCGAGCGGGATCGGCATACGCCGACCGGTGTCGCGACAATCACCGAGGATCGATCGCAGGTCCCGGCCCTCGATAAACTCCATGGCGATGTAGTGCGAGCGATCGACCTTGCCCAGGTCGTATATGTGGATGATGTTGTTGTGATTCAGCTGGGCCGCCAGCTTGGCCTCGTCAATGAACATCCGCACGAACTCTTCGCTGTCAGTGAGATTGGACAGAATGCGCTTGATGGCCACGGTCTTCTGGAATCCCTCCATGCCGACCATCCGAGCTTTGTAGACCTCGGCCATCCCGCCCGTGGCGATGTGCGCCTCGATGACGTACTGCCCGAACTGGGTGCCCTTGACCGCCTTGGTCTGCGGTTTCGGCGCCGCTGTAGCGGTCGCCGCTCTCTCGGACTTCGGCTCCGGCCCTTTCGCTGGAGGCGGCTTCGCCGCCGGGGGCGTCCCTGTCTGGGGCTTCGGCCCTGCGGCGGCCGGGGGGGGCGCTTCGGGGGCGGCGGGCTTGACCCGCGCCGGAGGGGGAGCCGGCGCCGTCGGTGTCGGTTTTGCAGCCTCGGTGCGCGACGACGGCTCGTGGCCCTGGACCGGTTCGCGCGGCTTCGCCGGCGGCGTGGGACTGACCGGTGGATCCGACGGCCGGGCCGGTGATTCGCCCGCCGTGGCTTTCCTTGATCGGGACGCCGGCGTCCCGATCTCGAGGCCCGCGAGGGTCTCCGACAACATTTTCTCGGCCGCTTCCTCGGCCTCCCGTTTGACCTCAGCCGAGGAGTGCCGCCGGGGGCTTTCCAACATCTGCGAAAAAGCGTCATCAACGGTTGACGAATGAGAAGCAGCCTTTGCCGGAGGGGGCACCGGCGCAGGCTTCGCGATTTCGGGCGCCGCAATCGGCTGCCGTTCACCACCCTCGACATCCGACAGGATCTCGCCGAAAAGGTCGTCGGAGGTCACCGGGCGTCCGTCCCCGTCGAGACCCGCGCTGCGGCGCAACGCCTCCAGCATCTCCTGCGGAATCGCCTGGGTGGCGGCCGGATTCGGGGCGGTCGCTACGAGTTCATCGACTCGCTCACGAAGGTCCTCGCGGCCGAAAGGACGTTGCAGGAGGTCCTGGGCACCGTATCGAAGCGCGTCTTTCTTGGGATCGTTGCCCTGATATCCGGACATCAGAATCAAAAATGGGGTGATCCGCAGACCCGCCCTCGCGCGAAGCTGAGTGATGGCGTCCTCGACCCTGAGGTTGGGGAGAACGGAGGTGATGATCACGACGGTCGGTTCGAAATGCGCGCAGCGGTTGACCGCGTCGTCCATGTTGCCTGCGATTTCGAGCCGGAAGTCTCCGTCCGAGAGCGCCGCCCGCACGTGCTCCAGATACCGGGGCTCGTATTCGATCACCAGGATGTTCGCGCTCATGAAACCGCCCTCGCAAGCTCTTTGAGGCTCTAAGAGTCCAAACCTCATTATCTGTGACGGGTTTGCAAAGTCAACCGAACCCGGCGCGCGGGCCGGCGTCGATCGACGGCAATCCCGACGTTCACCGCACCTTTCTCGAGTCGATCAGATTCCAGACGCTATAATGCCACCGCCTTCTCCCGCGACGGTTGGAGAAGGGTCGAGGATTGAGGAGGCGCCATGTCCGGCCACAACAAGTGGAGCACCATCAAACACAAGAAGGGCAGAGCTGATGCCAAGCGGGGCAAGATCTTCACGAAGATCATCCGCGAGATCACGGTGTCGGCCCGGGAGGGAGGCGGCGACCCTGACGCAAACCCGCGTCTGCGCGCCGCCATCGCGGATGCCAAAGCGGCAAACATGCCGGCCGACAACATCAAACGCGCCATCGACCGGGGCACCGGCGACCTCGACGGAATCCAGTACGAGGAGATGAGCTTCGAAGGCTACGGGCCGGGCGGCGTCGCCGTCATGCTCGAACTCCTGACCGACAACCGCAACCGGACCACACCCGAGATCCGTCACCTGTTCTCGAGGTTTGGCGGAAACCTCGGCGAAAACGGTTGCGTCGCCTGGCTGTTTACCCGCACCGGGCTGATTCTGGTGCCGCGGTCGCCCGAGGTGGATGAAGACACCGTGATGGAGCTCGCACTGGAAGCCGGCGCCCAGGATCTGGAGACCGACGACGCCGACTATTTCCGCATCTACACCAGCCCTGAGGAGCTGCACCGGGTCAAAGATCTCCTCGAAAGCGGCGGGTTGGTGGTCGAGGCTGCACAGTTTGAAATGGATCC
>Ga0210074_1000375_pt1 | contig 16433 bp, 13 predicted proteins | sample China_Galinas_Co_FD_184860 | JGI IMG/M metagenome (GOLD analysis project Ga0210074, IMG submission 184860) | Wetland microbial communities from San Francisco Bay, California, USA, that impact long-term carbon sequestration -... | ecosystem: Environmental > Aquatic > Marine > Wetlands ... | reverse complement strand
CAATTTTTTGAGTAACGTCATTCCAGTCTTTGGACGAGCTGGTAAAACCATGCAGAAAGAGAACCGATTTTTTAGTAGCATCGAACTCTGATAATTTCTCAAGATTAAGATCTGTGCTATCGAATTGAATAATCATTTTTCAAACTCTTTATTTAATATTCGCTTTACTTCCATAGAATATTTATTCCTCAGTTCAACGGATTTACCGGCATCCGTTTGAATTTCCACTACTGTTGCAGAAGTCTTTTTCAGATTTTTAAGAATAGTAGATTTTAAATTGCTTCTACTATCAATTAATTGATAATTTACACCGAAAGATTTTACAATCTTCGAAAGTTCTAAATTATGTGGAGTAATAAAATACTCATTGAATCTATTTATTCTATTTGCAATTGGCAGCGATTGAAATATTCCACCACCATTGTTATTTATCACAATAATAAGCAACGGTATAGAATACTTTGATGCCAGCGATAGTGCTCCAAGATCGTGAAGAAATGAGAGGTCACCCGTAATTAAAACTGAAGGTTTTCTCTTTATTGCAATTCCCAGTGCCGTTGAAGTAACTCCATCAATTCCGCTTGCACCACGATTGAAATGAACAACAATTTTTTTTGAAGTATTGCTGAAAAAATAATCCAGGTCTCTCACAGGCAAACTGTTACCAATAAATATATTACTCCTCGAAGGTAGGAACTTTATCACCGTCGATATTATAGATGGCTCATTCAAACTTTTTGAATTTTCTATTCTTTTTATTTTAAGCTCTTCACTAGTCGTCTCAGCTTTAATGAAATTATACTGCCAACGTGATTTTCTCCTGTTGATTTTAATGAATTTCAATTCTGAAATTAAATTCTCACAAAAATCTTTTGGATGTAGGCTTAATATTTTCTTTGATTTTCCCGAAGGATCAAATTTGTCTCCAAAATGATTAATTAAATACCTGTCCGCAGTTGTCTCCGAAAGAAATCTTTCTAAAGTTGATGAAGTTGGAGTCCGACCAAACTGCAGAATAATTTCGGGATTATTTTTATCAACAAAACAATTTGATTGAAGAAAAGAACTGTAATTGCACAAAACATTTTTGTCTTTTATGGTAACACCAAATCTAAGTTGAGATAAACCATCTGCTAATATCGGATACTTCAGCAAAGTAGAAAGTTTTTTTATGCTAATCATTAAATCACTATTATAATTCATCGGACCAACGATAATGATTCCTTTTTTATGATTAACTAATTCTAAAGTTATTTTGTTGATGATTCTGGATTTAAGAGAAACTTTATCAGATTTATTTTGAAAAAGTTTTTGAGGCTTTATATCAATTACTTTTTTGTTGATTTCATCAGTGACGGTAAATGGTTCTAAAGGCTTTCTAAAAGGAAAATTTAAATGAACAGGTCCACTGTTCTCAATCAAACTTTTCTGAAATGCTTTAATCGCAACCTTTTGCAAATAATGTAATCCTGATTCGTTCAGTGATGGTAAACCTAAATCTCTGAACCACTGGATATGGTTTTTAAAAATATTGTGCTGGTTTATTGTCTGGTTTGCTCCGGATCCAATCAGTTCAGGTGGACGATCTGCAGTACAAATAATCAACGGCACCCGTTGCTGGTAAGCTTCAACAATAGCTGGATAAAGCTCTACAACAGCAGTTCCGGATGTAGTAACAACGATTACCGGTTTGTTAGTTGACTTTGCAATACCGAGTGCTAAAAACGCTGAACTCCTTTCATCAAAATGAATAAATGATTTTATCTTTCTATTTCTGGATAAAGTATAAGTCAGGGGTGTGCTTCTTGAGCCGGGCGAAATGCATGCATAACGCACACCTATGTAGGCTAACTGGTCAATAAAAATTTTTGCCCAGATATTATTTCTGTTTACTCTTACTTTCATCAGCGAACAAGTATAATATAGTATTTAATTTTAATTTAGTTTCTCTGAATTCTTCTTCTGGTTCAGAATTTATTACGAAACCTGCGCCTGCAAATGCAGTTACTTCCCGATTCTTGACTAATGCTGAACGAATTGAAACCGCTAACTCACAATTTCCATTGAAATCGAATACACCTGTAAGACCGGAATATAGTCCACGGTCATGATCTTCTAATTTTCTTATAGCATTGAATGCTTTTTCTTTCGGAACACCACATACTGCTGGAGTTGGGAAAAGAGAATCAATCAATTCAAAAATATTTTCTTCAGAATTAAGTACAGCAGAAAATTTTGTTATAAGATGTTGAATGTTATCAAGTTTTCTGATTTGTTTTTCTTCAATGACCCGAACATTATCAGAATATTTTATAAGCATATCTGTAATAAACTCACTGACGATTAAATGTTCCCGATGATTTTTTTCACTTGTTCGTAAGAATTTCTCAAATTCATGATCTGAGTCAGACTTTTCACCTCTTGCAGCGGATCCGGCTACGGATTCAACTTCTGCAATCCTGTTTGAAATTTTCAGGAACATCTCCGGTGAAGAGCCAAAAAATACCGATTCATTTTTATGGATAAAGAATAAATAGCAATCTGGAAATCTGTTACTCAGCATATTGAGAATTAAATCCCAATTAATCGGATATTGAATGTCAAACTTGTAGCACCTCGACAATACCAGCTTTTCTAATTCACCATTTCCCAATAATTTTATCGCTTCTCGTGATGTAGCTTCCCAGTGTAATAATGTATCTTCGTTACTAGTTGATGAGCTAATAGAATGTGCATTTTTAATTTCAGGGTTCTCTATACTCAAAATATTAATTTGGTTCAGAAAACTTTTTAGTATTTCACTATTAGAATTAAGTTCATCTTTTGAATTTAAAATAAAATTATATAATCCCACCGAACTATTATTTCGATTAATAATTATGAATTGTGGGACATAAAAATCAATAGGATCAAAATCATCCCAAAGTTTTGACGAATTAATAGTATCAAATTTAGCGGAACAGAATATAATCGAACAATCCGATATCCCGACTTCATCCCAATTATTAATAAAATTATTTCTCCAGTAATTAAATTCTTTACCGACTTCAACAAACTTTGAAGTTTTAGTTGATTGAAATTTTATTACTGAATTTATTCCAATGGACTTAAGTTTACTGTCTGGCGTTTGAAACAGAAATAGTTTTTCGTAATAATTAGTAAGTGAATTGATTGGAAATTCAAGTTCGTGGCTATCAATTGAGAATGCAAAACTAATTAAATGATGTTTTTCGGGAACACTTAAGTGCTCTTTAAAAGAAACAAAATCATCAAGTATCTTTTCCATATTAATTTTCATCAGAAATTGATATCGTCTTCGATTGTATCAAGAATCCGTAAATAGCTTTCATATCTTTGTTTGATTATCAAACCTTTCTCAACTGCTTTTATTACTTCACAACCAGGTTCGTGATGATGTGTGCACGTATTGAATTTACACTCATTTATAAATTTACCGAACTCAATAAAATAGTGACAGAGATCTTCCTTCCTAATTCCATATGGGTCTATTTCGCGTATGCCTGGAGTATCAATTATAAAAGTATTATCCTCAACTTTTTTTAGAACAGATGTTACTGTAGTGTGAGTTCCTTTTGAAGAAAACTTACTGATCTCACCAATTTTAAAACTAAGTTGAGGAAAAATCAAATTTAGTAAACTTGACTTCCCAACACCTGATTGTCCCCAGAACAAACTTTTTGATTTAAGAATTTCATTTCTCAGAGACTCAATTCCTTCGCCGGTTTTAGTGCTGGTTAAAATAATTTTATAGCCAATATCCTCATAAAGTTTCTGCCATTGCTCAGAAGTTCCTGAATTGTCCAAATCAATTTTATTCAGAACGATTATAGCGTTGAGATGAGAGCTTTCTACTGATACAAGAAATCTATCAAGTACCCTATTATTAAATTCAGGCTGATGAACACTTGTTAAAATAACAACATTATCAATGTTTGCGGCAATAACCTGCTCTAGTCTTTCACCTCTGTAACTTGCGCCGCGAACTTTCGGGAGTTTTCTCGAAAGATGATTTTTTCTTTCTTTTACTTTCGTGATTACACCACTACCATCTTGGTTGTATTCAAACCCAACGCTATCACCAACTGTTATGAAATCTGTATAGTACAATTTATCCTTTTTAAGCTCAAAATCTTTTTTGAACTTTCCTCGAATTGAGCACAAAATTTCATTTTCCTCATTTTCGGGAATCAGGTAATAATGTTTGCTTTCAATTTTAGTGATAATGCCGTTGATTTAAATACTAAAGATTATAATTGAATTCTAAAAAATATACGCTTTACATTACCATATCAAATAATAAAGGGCGGAAAATAAAATAGGGAAGGGAAAATAATAAGTGAATGCTACGCGGTTAATTTATTACTTTTGCTTCTAAAACTTAACAGCCAAGGTTAATATCATATTATCAACGTGAATGTCCTGATTAGTCCTGGATACATCAACTCCGTAGTTGTCGCCGTAATTCTGCCACCAGCCATAAGTGTAAGCAAAATCAATAATGAATTGATTATCAATTTCAGCTCCTGCACCAGCGGTAATGTACTTTTTATTAAAATCACTTGGATCATTTTTGTAAGGTGATTGGAAATACATAAACCCAGCTCTCCCAAATACGGGCAAGTTTGGAATTTGAATTTCTGTTCCGATATGGTAATCAATCGCAGTGGTCATCAATTTATCAATTTGATTTTGTAACTGAACTATGTAATCATAACTAAATCCATCAGTGAATTCCATTTGAGTGTAGTCCATAATTTTCATATCTGCTGCAATTGTAACCATCGAAACGATTGCAGATGCTCCGAAAGAATATTCATAAGGTGTTCGTACTTCATACTCAATCGGACTGTCAATAGCGGGGTAAAGTGCATATCCATATTCGGTACCAAAGTAGCTTTCAGCATTCACTAAAAAATTTTCCTCAACATTATAAAAGCTTGGAAATTTTATGGATGCACCAAATCTGAATTTATTCTGGTAGTTGTACAAAATTCCTAATTGAGAATCCCAACCGGAAAGATCCCAATTGATAATATCATTTAAATAGAAAGATTGAAAATCTCGTGTTGTTGCATCACCAGGAACAAGTGGTATATTAATTCCGTAAATATTTCTTGTATCTTCTTCCCAGAAATTGCTGTTGCTGTGGAAACTGCCAGTAAGAATGTTAAAATTTCCTCCAATAAAAAATCCTTTTGCTGCTTCGAAAGAAGTTGCGAATGACCATTTACCAATTCCGCCATCGTGGTCAATTTCGCCTGATTGATTTAACATTCCATTTATTCTTGTTGTATCTTTTACATATTCGCCTGAAACTGGATCTCTTATCTCATAAGCAAGTCCAAGATCATTTGTTAATGGAATTTGATCATTAAAAACACCTGTTATATTTTGAATCATTGATGTATTTGTTGAATTGAATCCATCAAATTCCACGATGCTATTAAAATCTTTTGTCTGATTATATCCCATTGCAAAAACCAAGCTACCACGTGTTGTTGGCAGAGGATAAACCATTCCAAACTGATTGAAATCCACAGAGGTTTGGTCAGCATCAGTTGTTTTCCCGTAAAATGTCGTAGTGTTATAAAAAGTATTTAAACTCATCCCTGCAGAAACCTCACCTTGTTTCATAAGCCCAAGACCTGCAGGATTAAACAGCACACCGGCAAAATCATTACTTAGTGAAATAAAAGCATTGCCCATTCCCAACGCACGAGCATCAGAATACAAACCAGGTTCACTTAAAAGAAGTGCATCATTATAATTTTGTGAGAAATTAAGTTCGGAGATGAAGAAAACAAATAGGAGTATAATCAGATTTTTCATTATTGTACCCTATCATTTTGTCCTGATTTTTTTACAGGAGGATAAATTTTTGTCTCACCTGGATTTCTATTACTTCCACCTCGGAGTGGATCTCTTTCTATATAACTTCCGCCGTTATTTGAATTATCCGGATTACCATCCCTGGGTGGTATAGGATTATTGACTTTTGGATTTGTTATAGGATCAGTAGGTGGTGGTAGTGGATGTGGACCGCCAATTGGTCTTGGATTTATAATTGGATATTCAGGAGGATAATAGACTATTACTTCTTCTTTAACAAGATGTCTCGGGACAGTTTGGCATCCCATTCCAATAAGAATTAAAGATAAAATTGCCGTTGAAAATAAAACCCCTTTCATGGTACTTATCTCTTTCTGTTTCCCGAACTACCTGAACCGCTGTTTCTTGATGGCGGTGTGTTTGATCTTGGCGAATTGTTAGTTCTTGGAGGTGAATAGCTCCGAGGAGGATTGTTGTTACTCTTCGGTGGAGAATAGGTCCTTGGTTTATTAGTATTTTGCTTAGGCGGAGTATTAGTACGTGTATTGCTATCCCTCTTCGGAGTTTGATAACTTTTGGGATTGTTCTTTACGTTTGGCTGCCTTGTGTTACTATTATTAGTCCTAACTTCATTTTGCTTTTTAGTATTATTTCTATTGTAAACATTCTTAGTCTCACTGCCAACACTATTTTTCTTATTTATTTGCGAGGAATTTCTTCCTAGATTATTTGTCTTCGTATTTTTTACGGAAACATCATTTCGTTTATCTATTCCTAAAGATTTTTTAGTCGTTACTTCTCTATCCAATCCAAGCTGTTGTTTATCTTTTCGAATGTCGGTTGTCCTCGTAATTTCGTTACTCGATATATCTTTTCTTTTGCTATTATTAATTCTATCGAGGTCGTTCAAGCCAACAACTTGTCGGTTAATTTCACCCGCACTATTTCGAGTTTCAAGATCGCGGCTACCCACCTTAGTTCTTTCCACAGTTAAATCTCTTCCAAAGTTTAAATCATCCCTAACCCTATTAATTGATCCATCAGTTTGAGCTACGCGAGGGTTTCTACCAACTCCAGGGTAATTTCGCCCGCCGGAATTATTCCTTACTCTTGTTACATATTGATCTCTTGGGTATGAACCATAATAAGAGTAATAACCACCGTTACCGTAGTATGGATTACAATAGTATGAATCATAATAGTAATAGCTTGGGTAGTAACAGTAGTATGGAGAGGGATAGCACCAACCGTAACCCCAATATCCTGTATTGTAAGGGTAGTATGACCAGTAGGGATAGTAAGTATAACCAGCCCAACCCCAATACCAGCTAAATCCTATTACAATCGTGAGGTATGGATAATAATCATAAGATGGATAATCATAGAATTTATTTACTATTATTAATGATTCATCTCCGTCTGGATCTGTTTCTGCATAGTCTGCAGTATCCAGCAGTTCGCCTTCTTCACTATAATAATCATAAGAATCCTCGGACTGAGTATATACTGAAGTTGTTGCGTACGGTTCACTTGTTGCAACCTGTGTGTAACATCCTGTCAAGGAGTAAAAAAGAATTGCTGAGATAATTAAGCTTATGTAATTTTTTGTTTTCATTTTATCCCTCGGTTTTTATTTCTATGATAATTTAAACAATTATCAAGCCTGGATAAAGAGTTAAAATTAGTTCATAAATGACTCAATATTAAGGATATACAGGCTGAATTGTAGTGAAATGTATACTTGAGTGTCCAGAAGAGACTACAGTCGATTGAATGAAATTGACCGGATATTAGAATATGCTTTTCAAATATTCTATCTTAAATGCCCGGCCTACACCGTTACTAATGCTAGGTTCATTGTCCAGGATATCCCTGAAATCAAAGCCGACCGTGAAGCCTGGGCCAGGTGACCATCGCACTCCTGCATTAAGATAACCACGGCCAATTCCGAAGCCCGATGAGTTGTTATCGTTGAAAGCAAAATCATATTCACCAATTAGTGAAAAACTTGATCCGAGAGTTTTTTCAAATCCAATTCGGAAATCAATGTAATTATCGTCATCACCCTCGAGTGAATAGTTAGTTTCAGCATGCAAACTCAGATAGCCAAGCAATGCAAAATTTTTACTAACAGCAGCGAAGAAACCCGGGGATTTTATTGCGTATCTTTCATTTGCATCGTAGTAAACTCCTTTTCCCTGAGCATCAAATCCAAGTGTTAATGCAGGAAGATATACTGTTTCGTTGAGCAATCTTGCTCTGAAAGTAATCCCCGGCCATTTATTCCAGTCGACATTTCCTGACCCAATAAAATTGGATCCACCATAAGAAATTCCTATGCTAACATTTTCAAAAACTCCTGCTTCAATCCATTGAATAAGTACACCATAAGGCAGAAAATCAGTAGTCACTCCAACAACACCTTTTTCGATTATTCCCGCAGTTGGCATATCGATTAAATATCTGTACTCATATTTAGCTTTATCACCCGCCGTTCCCTGTGCAAAAGTTGAAACAACCGAAAAAGCAATAAGTAAAAGTATTTGGAGAAGTTTATTCATAAAGCTTAATATTTTGCATTAAAATTTAATCAGATGGTAATTCAATTAAAAACATCTGAATTAAACTTCTACAAGATTACAAATTGTTCAATTGAAAGAACGAATAATATTGACCAGAACCAATTCACTTGTTATTCAGAGGAGGCAATAATATATTTTTCTTTAAAATAAAATTGATTATGAAGAATTACATATTGCTCTTATTACTCTCGGTGATTATAGTTGGCTGTTCAGGTTCTGAGGTCACTCAAACTAATAAATCTACCGGTCAGACTGTAACAACACCGGAATCCCGACAGCAAAAAGCAGTAGAACATTTTGTGAATGGTTCAATTGCAGAATCCAAATCAGATTATCCCACGGCAATCGTAGAGTATAATGAAGCCCTGAAGTATGATACCAGTTCGGGAATATGTTTTGCCCTTGCTAAAAGTTATTTTACAGTTAATAAACTCAGGGATGCATTGAAGTTCTCAAAACTTTCTGTTGAATTGGATTCAACTAAAACAGAATACAATCTGCTTTTAGCTGATATCTATATTAATGCGAGAGAAAATGATTCTGCGGCTGTAATACTTCAAAAAATTATTGCAAGTGATTCATCAGACATAAATGTCTATTATAAACTTGCCAGACTTTATGAAAACACAAGACCATTGGAAGCCATAAAAATTTATGACAAGATAATTGATATTATTGGTTTGGACTGGAATGTCCTTTTACACGTAGCTGAATTGTATGAGAAATTGGGATACAAAGAAAAAGCTGCTGAATCTGTTCAGGGCTTGCTTCTACTTGATCCGAGCAATATCGAACTTCAAAAACTTGCCATAGATTTTTATGCAAGAAATGGTTACTACGATGAAGCTCTTGATATGCTTGATGATATAATCCTAACCATGCCCGATGATCTGGAGGCGCGGGAGAGGAGAGCACAAATTTTTATCATGCAAAATAATTGGGAAGAAGCTTCAAATGAGTTCAAGTATATAATTGAAAAGCCAGATGTACCTCTTGAAGCAAAAATTAATATTGGTGCAACATATTTTGCCAAATCATTTTCAGACTCAACTGCGTTACCAATCGCAAAGGAATTTTTTGAATCTATAAATAATGATACTACGTATTGGCAAGTAAAACTTTATCTTGCTGCAATAGCATTAAATGAGGGGAATGATTCATTAGCAATTAAAAATTTCAAATATGTGACCGAAAACGCCAGTTGGCATCAGGAATCGTGGATAACTCTGGGTGGTTTATACTTTGATAACCAAAAATATGAAGATGCTGAAACAATAATGCTTGAAGCAATAGAACGATTTCCTAATAGTTATGCAATAAATCTGATTCTTGGCTTGTCACTCGCTCAACAAAATAAAACTCTTGAATCAAAAGATTATTTAGAGAAAGCTGTTGAGCTTAATCCAAATGATCTTAATTCATTGTCTGCATACGGTTTTACACTTAGTCAACTACAAGAAAATGAAGAAGCTATTAAATACCTAAAACGTGCGTTGAGATTAGATCCTAATAATGTAAATGTTCTTGGTCAACTAGGATTACTTTACAATAATATGGATATGATGGCTGAGAGTGATAGTCTTTATGAACTTGCTCTTCAGGTTGATCCGCAAAATGCTCTAATTAATAATAATTATGCATACTCACTTTCTGAACGTGATCTGCAAATGGATCGTGCATTAATCATGATTGAAATTGCAATAGCGGCAGATTCATCAAATTCTTCGTACCTTGATACTTATGGCTGGATATTTTATAAGCTAGGCAAGTATGATGAAGCATATTTCTACATACAGAAAGCCATAGAAGCTGATGGTAATGATAATGCCGTTCTGTTGGAACACCTTGGTGATGTGCTTTATATGCAGGGCAAAAAAAATGAAGCTCTTGAATATTGGGAAAGAGCACTCGATCTTGATTCAACAAATGATTCATTAATTAATAAAGTTTCCACAGGAGCAATTTGAAATTATTTCTGCTATCAATTATCTCTTTAAGTTTTTTAATTTTCTTCATTGAAGGTTGTGTGCCTTCAAAACCAACTGAAGATGTTGAATTGCTACCTTCCGAAAGATTAATCAATAAACTTGAGGCAAACAGAAGGAAGATTAAAAATTTTGAAGGTGTTGGTGTGTTTGAAATACAATCTGATTTGTATAATAACAGTGCAAACTTTCAGGTTAAAATGATTAAGCCCGACAGCATTTATTTCTCTATTCTTGGTCCATTTGGTATCGAACTGGCGCAGGCTTTAGTTACAAAAGAAAATTATATTTTTTATGATGCAATTCAGAATGTTGCTTACCATGGTTCAGTTAATGACGATATTCTAAAAGATATATTCAAAATAAATTTATCCTTCTCAGATTTACTCGATGCATTTGTTGGCTCGGTCAATCTTACTTCAAACCTCTACAAACAACCGACCAGCTACTCTGTACAGGGTGATCAATACGTATTGACATATGTTGACCAGGAAAACGATTTGACATCGGTGTACAAGGTTGATATTCTTCAACTTGGTATAACCAGTTTCACATTAACCTCTGCAGATGAATCAATAAATTTAGAAGGCAATTACTCAAAGTTTGAGTTACTGGAAAATGTAGCTATACCGTTCAGCATTGAAGTTATAAACAAAATCCAGAACCAGGAATTAAAAATCAGATATAAAAATATTGATGCAAATGCCAGAGGAATTACATTAAAATTTGAATTGCCGGATGATGCCGACATAATAGAATGGTGACCAATCTAAAATACCTGATACTATTTTTTTGCTTTAGTAATTTCATACTTCCTCAATCTAAAGATATTCTTCAAAAAGAATCTGAACTTTCCTCAATCAAGACTGAGATAGAAAATCTCGAAAAAGAACTCACCTCAAAATCCGCCTCTCAAAAAAAATCTTTTGAAGCAGTTGAAAATTTGACGAAACAAAATTACCTCTTAAATAAGATAATAAATGGACTTCGATCGGAGATAAAAGAAAAAGATAATGAGATAAAAAAAATTGAAAAAATAATTACACTCACTGAATTGGAGATAAAGTCTTTGCAGGATAATTATGCTAAATACGTAGTAGCGGTTTATAAAAAGGGACAGTATAATGAGCTCGAAAGTTTAATTGATGCTGCATCATTTCAACAAGTTATAATGCGCACTTATTATCTTCAGGTCTTCTCAACCAAAAGGGGAGAAGATTTGATCAAACTTCAGATTAAAAAAGAGGAACTGGCAGAGTCAAAATCTTTGTTAAAAAAGGAACGAAATAAAAAAGTTGCATTGATTGAAAAAAAAGATTCAGAAAAAAAGGTGCTTACGCAAAAGCTTAATGAAAGAAACAGAGCACTCAAATCAATTGAAAAAAATAAAAAGGAATTGAATAAGCTTATTGCTGCTAAAAAGGAATCGCAAAAAAAAATTGAACAGCTGATAGTTGAGCTGATTGAGAAAGAATCTAAAGAAAACAAAGAGCAAATTGCTTCAACAGAAAATACTGCCAGGGATAAAAATAAAATCAGGGATGAGAACACTGGCTATGAATATGACTTAAGCACATCTTCATTCGCTTCATTTTCTGAGTTAAAAGGAAAAATGATCTGGCCTATGCACAGGGGAAGAGTAATAAGAAAGTTTGGTGAGAACAAAAATAAATTGTTAAATACTGTTACGTTGAATTATGGAATAGATATTAAAGCTGAAAAAGATAAAAATGTTTATTGTGTAGGTGAAGGTGTAATTGCTGCAATAGATTGGTTGCCTGGGTATGGAAATGTTATAATTGTTTCGCATCGAAATGAATATCGGACGGTATATGGACATTTATCAGAGATTTTTATTTCTGAAGGTGACAGAGTAAAATCCGGTACTGTGCTAGCGACAGTTGATGAGGGTGTAGATGGTTACGTTTTACATTTTGAAATCTGGAGCGGAAGAGATAAACAGAATCCCGAAAAGTGGTTGGGGAAGAAGTAAAAAACCATTCCATGTTTCAGTTAGTCCAAGTAACTATTTTTTCAAATAAAATAATATGAAAATTGCATTAATTGGAAGATATGGTGAAGGTGAAATATTATCAGGGCCAGAACGAGTGGCAAGGGAATTGTTTGATGAATTAAAAATTAAGAATGTCGAGGTTACCTTTATAGAATATTTTTTTAGTGACTATAAAGACTCATCCTTTGTAAACAAACTATTAAAAAAAAAACATTTTAATAGCCAGAATCTATATCGATTGGGCATCATACCAATTGTGATAAAATTTAAAAAAAATGAATTTGATGTTATTCATTTTGTTAATAGCCAAAGATTTGAGCTTTTATTTGTTTTCTTAAAATATTTATTTCGTGGAAAAATTGTTACTACCTTTCATGGATTAATGTCAGATGAAATACCCGAAGGTCAACTTTTGAAGAATAGATATTTTTTAGATTTTTGGATAGAAAGATTACTGATTAAAATTTCCGATGAACTTATTTTTCCTTCAGAACTACTCTATGATAAATTTCATAATAAGTACACATTGAGGAATAAATTTAAAATTATTCCAAATGCTGCCAGTAGTATATTCTTTGATAAGAGATTCACATTCCCAGAAATTCAAGATGAAATTAAAATGGTATTTTACAATGGTATTGAATCCTCAATCAATCGGGGATTGGATGACCTTCTTATTCAATTAGAAGGTGTTAAATTCCCTTCATCGCTATTTGTCATCGGAGACGCGAAAATAATAAATTCAATGAACCAAAACGTCAAAGTTAATTTTGTTTCACCGATGAATCAAAAGGATTTGATAAATTTTCTACGGGACAAACATTTCATAGTGAAATCAAAAACATTAGATACATTTTCTCTCTTCGTTGCAGAATGTATGACTATAGGAATAATTCCTATTGTGCATAAAAATACAGGTATTATAGACTATATTGAAAGTGAAATTAATGGTTTTATCTACTCCGAAGAAAAACGATTATCGGAATTACTAAATCAAATTACAGATAATAAATACAATTTAGAATACATTTCAAATAATGCCAGAAGAATTATTGATAAACTGAATTGGAATGAGATTGCACTTAAATATTTGAATATTTATCAAACTGTTAGATGATAAATGTTTGCCACATAGTGAATTTAATCACAGGCAAATCAGATGGTGTTTACGCACACCTAAAAATGATCTTAAAGAATTCGGATAAAGCAAAGTTTCAGCATTATTTGATATTTCAGGGGGGTGAGAATATTGAGAAAGAAATTTCAGAATTAGGAATAAAAGTATTTGCGATCCCTTCCATCAAAAAAAAAGTTTCTCTCCAGCCATTTATTGATGTTTACAAAATATTGAAAGCAAATGAAATTGATATAATTCACACGCATTTGGTCAAGCCTTATGCAATTGCAGGTTTATTAAATATCCTACTTAGAAAAAAGTTTATTTTCAACTATAATGGATTATTTATTGGAAAGAATCCTTATTATGGATTTACGGAAAAATCGATCTATAAAATAATCCATATAATTATCAATTTATTTAGTACCGTGGATGCTGTCTTGGTACCCTCAATGAAAAGCAAGGAATTAATAATTGAAGAAACCAAACTTTTTCCGGAGCCTATTGTTTATCGCAACGGATACTCTTTAAATAAAACTTATTCAAAATTTAATGAAGATCTTTGGCTGAAAATTCAGGAGTTGAAAAAAAAATATCTCATTATTGCTGTAATTGGCAGATTGGAGATGCAAAAGCGAATTGATTTAGCTCTGGAACTTTTTAAATCAGTTTTATCTAAAAATGAAAAAATATTTCTTGTAATTTTTGGTGATGGAATTTTAAAAAATCAACTTATAACTAAAAGCATTGAACTTGGAGTGTCATCACGAGTTATTTTTACCGATTATGTCCCTGCTGTGGTTAACTATTTTAAAGTTATTGACTTCTTGCTTTTCACCTCAGATTGGGAAGGAATGCCGTTGAGTATGTGGGAAGCTATGGCTTATCAGGTTCCGATTGTTGCTCCTGATGTTGATGGGTTCAAGGAGATTCTTGAGGAAGAAAATTGCGGATTGATTTATGAACCGGGAAATCGAAAGGATGCCGAAAAAAAAATTCTTATTTTAATTGATAATAAGCAGTTAAGATTAAATTTAGGCCAAAATGGAAAATCAGCGATTGAAGAAAAATACACTGAAATGAAATTTATCGACAAGATAGAACAAATCTATTTTGATTTAATGAATAGATGATTAAGATTCTTCATATTACTCCTAATTTTTATTATACATGTGGAAGAAGCAAATTAGTTTATTATTATCTAAAGCATTTCAGTAGTCATCCGAATTACGAGGTACACTTTATTACTAATGGCGGTGATTCACTTGAAAGATTATCAGATTTGCCGACTGTGAAATTTAGCTTGATGAAATTTTCAACGGGATATAAAAATATCTTCTACACTCGAAAATTTTATTTAAACTTAAAAAAATATGTTGAAGAAAATAAAATTGATCTCATCCATACTCATCATAGATTTCCAGAATATGTGTCTGTGATCATTGGAAAAGAATTAAATATTAGAACAATCACATCTGCACACAGTTTTGTAAGGAAATTTAATCGGGCAAGCTTTAAATCAGACAAAATAATATCAGTAAGCGAATCAGTTAGTAAATACTTGGTAGCGAACTTTAATTTGAAAAGAGAAAAGATTATCACTCTCTTCAATCCCGCGGATAAAGCATCACCATTAGATACTATATTGTGCGATATGTTTAAGGATAAAAATAAGATTTCAGCTGACAAGAAGTTAGTATTATTTGTTGGAAGAATTAGTAAAGAAAAAGGTTATGATACTTTATTAAAATCGTTTGCGTTTGTAAGAAATACAAATAAGAATGTTGTACTGTTAATAAATGGTCTAACCAAAAATAAAAAATTAGCACCGAATTCAGATGAAAGTGAAATAATTAAAATTTTACCACAAAAGGACATTCGGCATTTATATTTTATTGCTGATTTAATTATTCTACCAAGCCGAATTGATCCATTCCCACTTGTAATGCTGGAAGCAGGACTGTTCAAAAAGCCATTTATTGGCGGAAATACAGGTGGGATTGCAGAGTTTATTGAAGATGGAAATAATGGCTTGTTAGTAAATCCAAATAATCCAAAGGAACTTGCTGATAAAATCATTTACTTACTTAATAATCCTCAGATTGCAAATAAATTAGGTGAAAATCTTTATCAAAAAGTGAGCAGGTTATGTGATTATAGAAATTATTTTTATCAAGTGGAAAATATTTATTCAAACTTACTTTCTGACTGATGATTTTTAACAAGCTGCTAACAACTCCAGAAGATACGCTTAAGGTTATATTCGATTCGATTGAAAGTAGACAGAAGTTATTGTTGACGTATCTAAATCAACATTCATATAACACTTATTTTGAACAACGACTTTATAATAAAATCCTCAATGAAGAATTTATAGTCTACCAGGCAGATTTAGGGGTATACTTTGCACTTAAAATTTTAGGAGTACATCAGCTCTCAAGACTTAATGGGACTGATTTAAATTATTTGCTTTTTGAAAAGCTGATTGAACAAAAGATTCCTATCGTGTTAGTTGGAGCTCAGTTTGATACAAATTTTATTAATGAAGAAGCGAAAAGAAGAGGAATAAATTTAGCTGGTTATGAATCAGGTTACTTTGATACATCTGAAGAAGAAAATATTATTGATAAACTTAGTGAGTATGATGCACGGGTTTTTATAGTAGGTATGGGAGTTCCACGTCAGGAATTATTCGCTTTTAATGTGTCAAAGCGGTTAAATTCTGCAACCTTTATTTGTGTGGGAAATTTTTTCGAGTTTTATTTTGGAACAAAAAAAAGGACACCTTCGTTTATTCGCAGAATCGGATTGGAATGGTTTTTTAGATTATTGACTGAGCCAATTCGGTTGTGGAAACGTTATTTAGCCGGTATTCCGATTTTCTT
>Ga0210074_1000373_pt1 | contig 16484 bp, 10 predicted proteins | sample China_Galinas_Co_FD_184860 | JGI IMG/M metagenome (GOLD analysis project Ga0210074, IMG submission 184860) | Wetland microbial communities from San Francisco Bay, California, USA, that impact long-term carbon sequestration -... | ecosystem: Environmental > Aquatic > Marine > Wetlands ... | reverse complement strand
AGGGTGGTCCAGCTAACCTCGTACTTGATATCGTTTTGTCTTTCAATCTTCTCCTCTCTCATCTTCTCATTCATCGGCCCCATCGAGGTTCCCTCACCCATTACCTCGAGTGTCACCCCCTGGTAGATATCACTGAGTGAGCGGCCATCCTGGATCAGGGATTCATCTGCCCAGCTCAGCATATTGATAAAACCGGGTGCGACCGCCAAGCCGCTGGCATCAACCTCGCTGCGGCCAATGTGCCCATCGAGATCACCGATCAGCGTGATCCGGTCTCCATCGATGGCCAGGTCTGCAATCATGGCCGGTCCGCCGCTGCCGTCGTACAGGGTTCCGCCGCGGATGATGACGTCATGCTCAGGTTTGCTGCATGCACCGCTGAGAACAAGTATCGGTATGAGCGTGGTTGCAAGGAGAAAGCGTTTCATTTTTTGGAAGACTCCGGAACCTGAAAACGTATAGACTACCAGACGGCAGACCCGCAGCGGAATCAATCTTCGAGGCGAGGCGCTAACTTTTAAAAATCACTCCCGGGACAGGACTTTGAGCAGGGTTTTCACATTCGCTATGAGCATATTGATGTCTTTTTCAAGCGAGGCTTTCACGCCGCAGAGTCTTTGGGAGGCCTGGCCGGATGTGCGTTTTGTCGGCACTGCCGCACCCTGTGTGCGTCATGAGCAGTTGCAGCAATACCTGCGGGCGCTGGCTTCAAAGCACCCGGACGGCATTCAACTGGCTGAGATCGGGCAATCTTTCCTGGGCCGTCCGATTCAGATGCTCACACTGGGAAGCGGGCCGAAGAAGATCCTGCTTTGGTCGCAGATGCATGGTGATGAACCTTCAGCTACCCCGGCATTGCTTGATATAGCCGGTTACCTGCTTGAGCATGCAGATGACCCCGTGGCCCGTTCAATCCTGAAGGATTTCACCTTGCTGATGATCCCGATGCTGAACCCCGATGGCGCCGAAGTTTACCAGCGGCGCAACGCACAGGGCATTGACATCAATCGTGACGCGCTACAACTGGCGACACCGGAAGGCAGGTTGTTAAAACGCATACGTGATGAATACGAGCCCATGCTGGGATTTAACCTGCATGATCAGGATCGGCGCACTGCCGTAGGTGACACCGGCCACGTTGCGAATATAGCCGTACTGTCGGTTTCCGGTGATGCCGCCAACACCGTTACACCCGGCAGGCTGCGCACCAAACGGGCCAGTGCCGCCATCGTGGAGGCACTCACACCGTTTATTGCCGGGGGCATAGCACGGTATGATGAGGACTGGAGTCCACGGGCCTTTGGCGACAACATTACGGCCTGGGGCACGCCGGTGGTTCTGATCGAAAGCGGTGGTGTTCCCAATGGCAGTGCATTCACCGAGTTGACCCGTCTCAACTTCGTTGCAATCCTCGCTGTACTTAGCGGTCTGGCACAAGATGACCTCGCCGGCTACGACCCGCAGGTCTATGAAGATTTGCCACATAATAAGGAAAGGTCATGGTCGGATGTGCTGATTAAGGATGGTTATATCCAGCAACCGGGCGGCGGCCAGGCTTTTCGCGCCGACCTCGCTTTTGATCGGCTTATAGACGACCATCAGATTGCTGGTTGCAGTGACGATCCCACAGTACCCTCGCAAATCTTCCTGGTTGGCGATGCCACCTCCCTGGGTGCCGGAACCATTATTGATGCCAGCGGGAGCCTGCTGTTGGCTCCCTTCAAGGTAGCTGTACATGGGTGGCCAGAGCAACACTGGCTCAACCAGCAGAATCTCTCACGACTGGCCCGCCTGGGAGTAGGGACCGTATATTGGATAGTCAGTGAAAGTCACCAGGATGCTGCCCTGGACTACGCCAGGCAGTCTGCTATCCAGGGTTTGCCGTCGATTGAAATTCTGATAGAACCTGCCAACTTCCCGGGGATTGTCCTGAACGGACCACCGTCAATGCCGGACGAACCGGCTACCCTCGGCGCAACGCTGCGGGCGCTGGGTGTTGATAAGTCCGATGATGCTGCCGCGCTGGAGAAATTGTGGATGCTGTCAAATGGTGAACGCCTGGAGTCTCCACCTTTAATCAGGAATCACCCAGCCTCGTTCCTGCTGGTCTCACCAGCCGCTAACGGCCGGATCGATCTTGATAGCAGTCGCCTTGTTTCGGTATGGCTTGATGGTCAACAGGTGCAGGCTGAGTAGGGCGGGGATACTCGAATAAGCTTCGTTTCATACTTAATAAGATACTTTATTAAACTTTAATAAATATTTGTTTTATATATAAATAATACATTGCCAAATAGGAAAGAAAAACAAAGCACAAGGCATAGGCAAGTGAAGCGTTGATCGGACTTAGCCAGGGTAGAAAGATGCTGTTGACCAACCATTCCTTCAGGGTGATGACAGCTTCACCCGACGGCCATTTGACCAGGTAAAGCAATCTTCCGACGATACCCGACAGTACAAAAACGGTAATGGCGTTCATGCCATAGACACAAAATGGTTTGGTTCCTTTGCGCCAGCCCCTGATATCGATCAGGTAATAGGAAATACCCAGGACAACAGCCGCCATACCACTCATGAAAAGCGCGTAGGAACTGGTCCACAGATTCTTATTGATGGGTAACCAATGGTGCCATAACGCACCTGCGGCGATCGCAACGCTTCCACAGATGAGCATCCAGGCTACTTTCTTGCGTGCCGGTATCTGCTGGCGTAACAAATGGCCGGTCAAAACGCCAAATAAGGTTGTGGAGATGGCTGGCAATGTGCTGAAGATACCTTCCGGGTCCCAGGTTTTTGTTTGCGACCACATATGTCCCTGTAACAAAAGACTATCGACCCAGGCCGAAAAATTTGCGCCTTTTTCATAGGAGCCGGCGCCAATGCCCGGAACCGGAAACCATTCCATGGCCGCCCAGTAGATCAACATAAGTCCGAATGCCCAGGCTGCCTGTATTTTTACACTGCCATGCAAGAAGATGAGACTTGCGAACAAGTAGCAAATAGCGATTCGTTGCAAAACACCGGGAATGCGAATGCTTGCGAGGTCATAAAATGGAAAACCCGACAGGAATATACCCAGCGCGAAGAGCAAAAATGTCCGGCGACCGATTTTCTTGTAGAGATCTTTAGGTGGAGCCTGGTTTAGTTTTTTTGTTGACAGGGCCAGCGTAATTGAAACGCCCACGATAAAGAGAAAAAAGGGAAATATCAGGTCGGTCGGTGTCCAGCCATGCCAGTGCGCGTGTAAAAGCGGAGGGTAGACATGCGACCAGTCTCCGGGATTGTTGACCAGGATCATCGCTGCGATGGTGATACCCCTGAAGAAGTCGAGGCTCAACAGGCGATTGCTTGCCGGCGCCGCACTTCCCTCGGTATGCTTTAAATCCAACGTGCCTATCTCATCGGGCTCTGTTGATTACGCCTTCAGCAGCGTGATCTGGTCTTTTGCCAGGCTGATTCTGCGTTGTTTGTAAAGTTTGCCCAGCGCTTTTTTATAATTATTCTTGCTGACACCAAACTGCTTGAATATCGCATCGGGTGGACTGTAGTCGGTCAGCGTGGATGAACCGCCGTTGGATTCAAGAAAAGTCAGGATACGCTCGGTTAATTCGTCCCGTGTCTGTTGGTTTTGGTTTTTTTGAAGACTCAGATCAATTTTCCTGTCATCACGAACCGCCTTGATGTAGCCCCTGGTTTTATCACCAGGCCGCAATGGCCTGAAGACTTCATCCTTGTATAACAAACCAAGGTGGGTGCCGTTAATCACGGCTTTGAACCCCAATTCGCTTTCGTTCACGATCAGCAGGTCTACTTCCTCACCGGGGGCCATGTTCTTGGCACGCTCATCGAGGAAATTATGCAGCTTGGTCGTGCCGATGACGTTTTTTTGCGGGTCCAGAAATAGATAAACCACGTAGGATCGCCCTTCAACCATGGGCGTCAGTTGTTGACTGATAGGTACCAGCAGGTCTCTCTCCAGACCACAATCCATAAAGGCCCCGGATCTGGTCACGGTCACTGCCTTTAGCAGGGCACATTCTCCCAGTTGGGCTTTCGGTTTGGTCCTGGCGGGTTCCGGACTTTTTCTTTTAGGTTCTGGTTTTGCTGGTCGCATGGTTATAGGTTAACGCACAATCAAGCGGAAGTCGTGCTAGCCTGTCATCCGCTTGCATTTATTTAATGGACAGCGGGGATGTCAGCCAGGATAGGTCATGACATTCAATACCCAACATTTACACTCATGAATGTCGTCACTTTGGCCATTAGTATTTCTTTGGCTTTAAGCAGACACTGATCGCTGGCTGCTGGGTCAGGTGAAGTCAGGCAGTTCACGGCTGATAAACGCGTATCCCACTGAGGAAGCCTTCGAAGAGCATCAGGCAAGGTTCGTAAATACTGCTCCGCCTTGAGTGCCTGATTGGTCGCCAGCGCGATATCCACACCAAGGCCAAGCAAACTGACCTCAAAGCCGAAGTGCTGCAGGCCTTCGTCTGTTACATTAACAGCTGCGTTCCATTCGGACTCTCCCATCGCCAGGATCGACAGAATTTGTAGACGATAGAGATCGGGCGAGGGGGTTTGCGTGGTTTGGATGGCCCGCGCAAAGTATTTGGCTGCGTTTTCAGCCTGCTTGAGTTCAATGCTCGTTTTTCCCCTCAGCATCCAGGCTTTTGAGTGCTCGGGGTGTGTATCCGTGTACTTTTTGAAATGTGTTTCTGCTGTTTGTGCATCACCGCGTTCCAACAATAACAGGCCATCGTAGAAATCAAGTATGGAATTGTTCGGACTGGCTTTTCTGGCGGCGGCTAAATCCATTGCGGCGGCCGCATATTCCTGATGGCGGCGATAAAGATCTCCACGTTTGATGAGTAAGTCTGCATCCGCGGGTTTTGCTTCAATTTGTGCGTCCAATGCCTGGATTTGCAGAACCAGGTCTGGATGTGAAAGTGCGGACAGTGGCAGCGTTGATAAAATAATCAACGCTGCCAACTTGGCGAAAACCATCTTTATGTGTTCCTGAATGCGCGCATTGTTACGACACATATAGTTTGCACTGGTTTACTAAAATACCACCACCGCATTATCGGAACAGGTGCTGGTACCTGCATTGCAGACTTTGTAAACATAAGTCCGCGCGCCCTTGTTGCCGGTATTGTCGGTATAGCTATTGCCTGAGTTTACGGTTGCGATAATCATATCGTCACGGACGATTTCCACACTGCTGGCTGCACCGGACCAGTCGAGATCTACAATATTTGTACCCTTGGATTTGTAGCCATTGAGGTTTAGTGCAATAGCTGCTGCTGCAGGTGTGACGCCGGTTGCTGTATTTGACCATGGAGAGACCCCGGAAGTGTTGCGTGCGCTGATACGATAATCATAGGAAGTGGACGGCGCGACGGTAGTGTCTGTATAGCTTGTGCTGCCACCTGTCGGACTGTCCAGGTATGCCCAAACCCCACTAACAGCAGGTGTCCGTCTTTCCAGGTCAAAACTCTGTTCGTCCGTTCCATCGTGCTGCCACGACAGGAAAATTGAATTGCTGGTGCTTGAATCCACTTGTAAGTTCAGAGGCGTCTCCGGTGGGATGGTGGGTACGGTGTTATCTGCGCGGATAAACATGTAGTCGATAAAAACACTGTCTAAGGCACGATTACCCGCTGTTTGATCCGTATCGGTTACACGTATATACAAAGTACCACTGGCGGGTATAACCGCAGACTGAAAGTTTGTTGTATTGCTGTTTGAAACGGTAAACATATAAGTGAAATTACTGTTGTCAGTAGACCAGGCGAAATCAAAAGCATCGTCGTCCGATGAGCCGCTTGACCAGGCATTGGTCATAAATGTAACCATCGACGCCGATGAAACCGTAAAGCGCCAGGTATGGGACAGATAACTGTAGCGACCATTTTTCTTGCCACCGCTTTCGCGTTCGGTGATTTGTTGGCTTGTCGAGTCATCACTGAAAGTGTCGGCATAGGTCCCACTGACCGTGCCCGCTGAAGGTAAATCGGCCACTGCAGGATAGTCGGTAAACCCGGCGGGGTCTGATGCGGTCACCGGGTTTGATGCCTGGTCGCTGGCAGCATCGTTATCCGTCACCGTCAATACCACCGTGTAGGTACCCGCTCCAGCATAGCTGTGAGATGGGTTCTGCGCCGTTGATGAATTGCCATCACCGAAGTCCCAGGACCACGTGGAAATCGTGCCATCGGAATCGGCAGACAAATCACTGAAATCACAACCCAGATCGATACAACTTGAGCTGAATGCCGCATTTGGTGGCAGGTTAGCAGCCGCAACAACGGTACCTTGGCTGGTGAAATCAGTCGCACCATCATCGTCTGTCACCGTCAATACCACCGTGTAGGTACCCGCTCCAGCATAGCTGTGAGATGGGTTCTGCGCCGTTGATGAATTGCCATCACCGAAGTCCCAGGACCACGTGGAAATCGTGCCATCGGAATCGGTAGACAAATCACTGAAATCACAACCCAGATCGGTACAATTTGAGCTGAATGCCGCGACCGGGTCATTATTGCCCGCTACCGGAACACTGTAGGTCACATTCAACTTGGGTCGAGCCATGGCTGTCGCTGACTCACTCGAGTGGAAATCTGCACCATCCGCGGTTGTCGGACTGGTGATAATTAAACCGTGATTGCTACTCGGATTGGTAATCCAGCTTTGTATCAGAGCCAGACCATCTGAGCTCAGGTCTACGGATAATGGGCCTGTCGAAACTGCCGAAACCGAACAGGCTACCTGGCTACCACGGTCGGAAGCAGAAGATGCTCCCGCTCCAGTCCACGGTGAACCCGAAGAAGCTGAATTCCAGCTCACCTGTGACTGATCCCAGGGTGCGAGCAAACTGTAACAGTTGTATGTGCCAGTGCTGACATTGGTAACTTCGAGTTGGATATCCGCTGATACCAAAGCTGCATTGTCCGGAATGCTACTGATGTCCCACGCCAGAACAATACTCATATCGGTCTCGGTACCGGAGGGTTCACTGCCATCCACTTGTAAGGTGGTGTCAAGCCCGTAAAGTGTATCGGGTGTAGCCTCGCGGATATATGCATCGGAGGTGCCGTCATATGACGGTGTGGGCAGCAGGCCATCCTGGAATGAGACAGACATGGTTGCAAAAAAGTCAAAACTGGTTTGGCTGTCGGGTAGAATCGTGTTCAGCGCCAAATCCTTTATGTTGTTAACCGTCAGGGTGTAGTTGGAACCCGAGGTCATTGTACTGGTCGTCAGTTGAACACTGTGGCCGTTACCCAGCAGCACGGCGTTGCTGATGCTCAAACCTGCGATTGAATAGTTACCCGAATTTGCGGCTTCTGTTGAATTCAGTGTTTCATTGAAATTCACGATCACATGGCTGGCGTCTTCAGCACTGGCATTGCTGATCAATGGCGGATCCAGATCAGGACCTTTGAGTATTGAGAAATCATCCTGCACGGAACCTGTCTGATCGAGAAATACGACATCCATGCGATTTCCCGATACGTCGATCAACATTGAACCCAATGAGGCCAGTGATACAAACATGGCGGGATGATCGAGTGGTGCGCTGGATACCTTGCCGGAGCTGCCCGCTACTGCATACACAGCACCAGCCCTTGCGGCGGAGATAATATCGGGTTTCTCATAGGCGCCGTCGCCGCTTTCTTTACCATCACCTGGATTGAGCACATTCAAATCAGGATCAAGGGTCAATGATGTGCCGTAGTGACCATCGAGCAGATAGGACCGTTCATAAGAATGGCTATGACCGCCTAAAACCAGGTCTACACCCATGTCTTCAAGCAATGGCAATGCATTCTCACGCATATCGATCAATTGGCTTTCCGTATCGGAGTCATGCGAGCCCTTGGTGTAAGGCGGGTGGTGCCAGAAGGCAATTACCCAGGGTTGTTGTGTGTTCAAGGCCAGGTCATTCTCCAGCCAGGTCATCATGGTGCCGCCGGCGGATCGGTCAGTTTCATACGAGTCGAGGCAGACAAAGTGAATATTGGCGTAATCAAATGAGTAATAAGCCTCGGTTCCAGATGCCAGACCGCCAATTTCGGCAAAGGCGGGCAGGTCGAAAATATCGTAGTAGGGCCCGCTTTGTGAGGCGGAATCTGCACTGTAACCATCGTGGTTACCTAATGCTGACCACAATGGCAGTTGCCGTAATATCTCCGGGTAAGTATCAAATACCGCAGCCTGATATTCCGCATCGGTACCATTGTTGTAGGCATTGTCACCCAACATGAGCACGAGGTTGGCCGGGTCAGATGCTGACCAGGTCTTGTAGGCATCACGTACCGCACGGGCGTTTGAGTTTGCGGTACCCGAATCACCTAAAACCCAAACACGTGTGTCTGCAGGATCACCCTGGGTTGGTGCGGTGTAAAAATGGTAGCTGCTGTCACCGGCAATGGTGCCGATGCTGTCGCCAACGGAATACCAATAGTGTTGATCTGCGCCCAATCCGGCTAAAACCACCTTATGCTCTAGACGCGAGCCTGCGACACTTGCTGTATTGATCAGGTTTCCATCGCTTGAGCCATAACGGACCACGGAATCCGTACCCACATTGGTGCGCCAGTGAATGGTAATGCCATCATCGGTCTGCATTTGCAAATAGGGCCCGCGGGTTAACAGCGATGATGTTACCGAGACTGTTTCAGGCGTGCTATCTGAGGCGCCATTGTTATCGGTGACTGTCAACGTGACCAGTGACGAGCCGGCACTGGTAAAGCTGTGATTCGGGCTAATACCGGATGCGATCGTGCCATCGCCAAAATCCCAGTCATAACTGCTGACAATACCATCCGGATCGGTGCTGGCACCGCCATCGAAACTGCAATCAAAGCCCTGGCAACTCCAGTTCATGACCGCGGTTGGTGTTTGGTTAGCGCCACCATCACAGTTGCCCCACTTGGAGATTGATGAGTCGCCGGAGGCAAATAACGCGGTTGCCTCAACGCAGACCGGGTCACCCTCGAGAGCCAAAAATTCAAGATCAACCTCGTAATCATCTGTATCACTTGGCCAGTATTTCTGTGTGCGGATGTGTAAACCGTTAAACAGGCCTTCTAATGTATTTCCTGGATATTGGGCATCCATATGCACATTGGCGTCATAGGAGCCGCCATGATCAGTATGGTAAGGGCATTGGTCAACACCACCCGCGCCAAAGCTTGCCCATGGGAAGTTGGCGGAATCTTTATGGCTATACATAAAGTTCCATTCTTCCATATCAAAAAATGATGGTTCAATCAGGTAGCCATTTGCATCGGGTGTATTGCCGCTTTGGGGCAGCGCTACGTGACTGGCATCAAACAGGGTAAGACTGACTTTAACCAGGTCAAATCGATTGGAGCTAAGTGTCAAATCGATACGACCGGCACCGGGTGTCGCAAAATCCACATCGTTGAACACCATAGTGGTGTTATTTGGAGCTGAATATGGAACTGTCGACAAAGGATGGATGGCATCGCGTGACCAGGCTGAGAATACGTCAAAATCGGGTGCGTCACGCACTTCAAAATGCAGGTGTTCAAAACCGGAAGAACTGGCGCCTGTGTAGCCCAGTAACTGTCCCTTTACAACCTGCTCACCCTCGGCCACTACCCAGTTACTTATATGCAGGTAGAAGCTGTGGTAACAGCCTGTCGGAGAACAACTGGTTTCACCTGGACGAAAATGACGCAACTTAACCAGGGGATCAGAATAACTTGGATTGTTACCGGCAATTTCGACACTGCCGTCGCTGATAGCAAAAAACGGTGTTCCAATCGGTGTGGCAATATCCACACCTCGGTGAAAATCATAGCGATTATTTTCGGAGGCAAGTGGACGCGGCCCGAATGTCGCTGAGAGTGGTTCATCAGAAAAACTCGCGTCACCTGCACGTACAACAGGACAGCCATCGGTGTCCACCCAGCCTGCTGGTGGGTTGTCGGTGATACGGCCACACAAAGGCCATACGGTATTTGGATCGGTATTTGCAGCTTGCACATTGAGCGCAAAACAAATAAATGGAACACACAGAATTAGTGTTGAACACACCTTGGATGAACACATAACAGAAGCCCCCTTAGACCTAGTTTTCCTTAACTATGCTAAAAGTATACTTCAGATACCTGAATATTTCCTTATTACGGCGGTTCTTGGGCTTTAAACAGCAAGAAAGACTAGAAAGCAAGAAGAAAGACAAGAGAAAAAATAAAAGAAAATAAAAGAGGAATAAAAGGGAATAAAAGAAGAAAGGAATAAACAAAGAAAAACAAAGAAACACAACAAAGACAAAGAAAAAAGACACCCACACTTCAACGGCAAAGAAAAAAGACACCCACACTTCAATGATTATCCAACAAAGAAAAAAGACAAAGAAAAAAGACACCCACACTTCAAAAGAAAAAAGACACCCACACTTCAATCAAAGAAAAAAGACACTCACACTTCAGTATAAAGAAAAAAGACACTCACACTTCAGTGATTATCCTACAAGTCGCAAGGTAATATTGCCCTGTTGGCGCTGACCCTGCCGGTCTAAACTGGTCATATGCCACAACCCAGACATCGCCAGGTCTCACTGGACGACACACCCTACTACCACTGTATCTCGCGTTGTGTAAGACGCGCTTTCCTGTGTGGCAAGGACGCAAGCACCGGTTTTAACTTCGAACACCGGCGGCAGTGGATCGTTGACCGCATTAAACTGCTTTGTTCCGTATTCGCCGTTGATTTGTGTGCCTACGCGGTTATGAGTAACCACTATCACATCGTGATCCGTATCAACCAGGATCAGGCAGTTGCGTGGTCCGACCGCGAGATCGCAGAGCGCTGGATGCAGATCTTTACAGGACCCATATTGATGCATCGCCATTTGGCCGGTACAGAATTAACCGCTCTGGAATTGAAACAGGTAAATGCGTTGTTTTCCACATGGCGCAAGCGCCTGTGTGATATTTCCTGGTTCATGCGCTGTATCAACGAACCCATCGCCCGCATGGCCAATGCTGAAGACCACTGCACCGGTAGATTCTGGGAAGGCCGATTCACTTCCCAGGCGTTGTTGGATGAGCGGGCGGTACTGGCCTGCATGACCTACGTTGATTTAAATCCGATACGCGCTGCAATGGCCAGCACACCGGAGCAATCAGAGTACACCTCCATCCGGGAACGTATTATCGATGCGCATGACACTCCGCTGCTATCCTTTACCGATCAGTCAGAGGATGGTATTCCATTCACACTCAAAGATTATATGGATCTGGTGGACTGGGCGGGCAGGGCCATCAAGGAGAACAAGCGGGGTTATATTCCATCTGGAATGCCACCGATAGTGGCCCGCCTGGGGATGCAGGCGACACCCGTACTTGAATACCTTTCGAAGCAGGAAAAACACACATCTGCCGCACTCGGACCGGTGAGCATGCTCAGGGCCTTTGCCAAATCGGTGGGGCGACATTTTGTGAAAGGCCAGTCACTTGGAAAACAACTCTGTCCGGAACGGGTCTAACAAACCCAAAAACTTGAACATGGACTAAGCTCCGGACACTCAGTTCTGAGTAACCGTCAAATAACAGCCCAAAAACACCTTGAATCAATTATTTTTCATGAGATGCTGCCAAAACTTGTAAATAATTGCTGTGGTGTGTGGGCTAATTTGGAATGGAAAAGTCATGGGTGTCTTTATTCTTGTGTCTTTACGTTCTTGATGATAATTTGGAAAGGAAAAGTCGTGGGTGTCTTTATTCTTTTATTCTTTACGTTTTTTTGCGGGTCCAGAAATAGATAAACCACGTAGGATCGCCCTTCAACCATGGGCGTCAGTTGTTGACTGATGGGGACCAGCAGGTCTCTCTCCAGACCACAATCCATAAAGGCCCCGGATCTGGTCACGGTCACTGCCTTTAGCAGGGCACATTCTCCCAGTTGGGCTTTCGGTTTGGTCCTGGCAGGTTCCGGACTTTTTCTTTTAGGTTCTGGCTTTGCTGGTCGCATGGTTATAGGTTAACGCACAATCAAGCGGAAGTCGTGCTAGCCTGTCATCCGCTTGCATTTATTTAATGGACAGCGGGGACGTCACGGCTTATAAAAGAGCCCACTGAAACGATGGATAAGCTATGCGGCACTGGACACTACTCGGCGAAGCGCCCATACCGGGTAGCGACAAGACCCTTCTTCTTTTCAAGGGCAAAGATGATTTCTCCATCAAAATTTCCGCTGGCTTTGAATTGATGAACACCCGCAAACATGCGTCCGAAGATGCACTGGGCAGCCTGCCTTGCAAACGGCTTAAACAGCCCGAAAACGCGCGGGTACTGATTGGTGGACTTGGTATGGGGTTCACCCTTGCTGCTGTACTTGCCGCGGTGGGGCCGAAGGCCGAGGTGACCGTTGCGGAGTTGATACCCGAAGTTGTCGAATGGAATAGCGGTCCACTGGGTGAATACAGCGGCAAGCCGCTGGATGACCCGCGCACACGGATTCACATTGGCGATGTGGCGAAGCTTTTACGCCGAAGCCATGGCTGCTTTGATGCCATTGCACTGGATGTTGATAACGGTCCTGAAGGTCTGACCAAAAGTGCGAATGATTGGCTTTATTCGATGTCCGGTATCGCCGCAGCCCAGGATGCACTGCGGCCTGCTGGTATCCTGGCGTACTGGTCTGCAGATCCTGACCAGGCCTTTCACGACCGTCTCCGCTGTAGTGGATTCATGGTTGAAGAGGTGACTGTTTTTGCGCACGGAAACAAAGGCACGAGGCACACGATCTGGCTGGCCAGCGTGGATGGATAGGACTTAATTCATTATTTTTCTTGCCAATTCGCCTCTGAAAGTGTAGAAAAGATGCCAACTCGGATCTATGGGAGTCCTTCATGGCAGGTGGTTGGAGCAGCGATGGGGCAGTACAGGATCAAATCGACGCGACCATTGAGGATGCCGTTCTGCGCGCCCGCAGGGCGTTGCCGCGTGGTGAAAGCCTGACAAATTGTGAAGAGTGCAATACGGTCATTCCAAAGGCCCGTCGTGAGGTTATGCCCGGTGTGCGTCTGTGCGTAGGCTGCCAGTCAGAACTCGATAAACAGTCGGTGAGCGGTGGTGGCATCAACCGGCGCGGAAGCAAGGATAGTCAACTCAGATGAACGATTTTTCTGTTCGCGGAATATCGTGTTCGAAAACCCGTGAGAGACTGCCCGCTGGCCGCCAGCCAGACCCGGGCAACCCCGGCCAAAATAACCCGGAATTAAATAAGCCGGCGCAAAGTTCGATCGCCCTGCTTGGCCTGAAAACGGGTCAACCGCTTGACCACAATTGCCAAGTAATAAAGTTTTTTTCCTTCTATGCTTGTAAGCGTAATAAAAAGACCAAGTTAACGGATCTCATGAGTCCTGTAAGGCATTAGCCGTTTATCACAATTTTTTAAACACAAGGTACCTGGGCATGGAAAATAATCACAGTATCGGGGATAAGGGCAGGGACATTAACAGCAAGCCCCTGCAACCAACACCGGTAAATTCATCCTTGGCGATGAAATCTGATGGTTTTACCAGCCTGGTGGATGCATTGGAATATGCAGCACAGGGTGAAAGCGGTTTCAATTTTTATGACCAGCGCGGCGAGCTTGAGTGCGTCCTGAGCTATTCCGAACTGCGTGATCAGGCGAGGCTTCTGGCGTCACGCTTACTGGGCCTTGGTTGTCAACGTGGAGACCGTGTCGGTATCGTTGCGGAAACCAACCCGATGTTCCATCGTTTCTTCTTTGCCTGTCTGTACGCGGGGTTGGTACCCGTAGCGTTGCCCGCAGGTGTGCAACTCGGTGCCCGCCAGGCTTATGTGAACCAGATAGCGCGCATGCTCAAAAGCAGCGGTGCGGCCGTTGCAGTGGCTGCTCCCGCTCACGCAGCTTTTCTGGAAGAGGCCACGGCTGATTTAAACCTCATTTTTTCCGGAACGCCGGATGATTTCGATGTACTGCCCGCAAACGACGTGGAATTAAATGCCCCGACTGGTAGTGACATTGCTTACCTGCAGTACACATCCGGCAGCACCCGCTTTCCACGCGGTGTCGAGATCAATCACGAAACCGTTCTGAGTAATACCCGTGAGATCGCCCGTTCCGGTTTGAATATGACCCATGAGGACCGCTTCGTGTCGTGGTTGCCTTACTACCATGATATGGGGCTCATCGGTTTTATTCTGCTGCCGTTGGTCACCCAGACATCGGTGGATTACCTGTCACCACAGACTTTCGCCATGCGGCCGAGATTATGGTTAAAACTGATCTCGGATAACCGTGGCACGATCTCCTCCAGTCCGACCTTTGGCTACGCCTTGTGCGCGCGCCGTTTGCGGCCGGGTGATTATTCGCGCTACAACCTCGGCAGCTGGCGCGCAGCCTGTGTCGGGGCCGAACAGATCAACCCGGTGCCATTGCAGGAATTCGCCGAAGCACTGGCACCCTGCGGTTTCGATGAAAATGCCTTTGTCGCCTGCTACGGTATGGCGGAGTGTGTGCTGGCGGTCAGTTTTGCACCATTAAACCTTGGTCTGAACGTTGATTATGTTGACCAGGACACCATGACCGCAACGGGCAGGGCAGTGGCGGTTGATGCGTCTGTCGGGAACGTTGCAAGTTATGCCGATTGCGGTGTTTTGCTGCCCGGATTCGAATTGTCCATACGTGATGACCACAACAACGAGGTCGGGCCGCGTCGGTGTGGTGAAATTTATTTGAAAGGCCCCAGCGTCATGAGTGGTTATTTCCAGGATAAGACATCTACGAACGCGGTGCTCAGTGAGGACGGCTGGCTGGATACGGGTGATATCGGCTACCAGGTAGACGGGCACATTTACATCACGGCGCGTAGCAAGGATGTAATTATTATCAAGGGCCGCAACATCTGGCCCTCGGACATGGAAGTCGTCACCCAGCGCGTTGAAGGCGTCCGTCTTGGTGGTGTCGCCGCATTTTCCGTGCCTGGTTTTGACAGGGAAGAGGTCACCGTCATGGTCGTGGAAACACGGCTCAGGGACAGCGGTCAACGCAGGCAACTGAAGCAACAGATATCCGAATTGATACACATGCATTTTGGCGTCAATGTCATTATCGACCTGGTCAAATCCGGATCGCTGCCACGCACGACCTCAGGCAAACTGTCCAGGTTCCAGTCGCGTCATGATTATCTTGAGCGTCAGCGTAATTCAAGCCAGCAGCAGCGGGTTGTTGAGCAGCGCCAACGCAAAATCGCCTGACAGAACCGGGGGTGAATACCTTCGGTTATTTCCGACTGCCATCAGAATCAATCAGGCGCCAACGCTTCAATGAGACCGGCCACCAGCGGCTCAATTCCACGATTTGGCCCGCCGCTGAAACCCAGCCTGACGACCACCAGTTCCTTCGAAGGAATGATAACGACGCGTTGCCCCTGGAAGCCGCTCATGAAATAGGTATCCGTGGGTAGGGAAGGCCAGGTTCGTTGCTTTTGCTTGTCTTCGGGGTCGGCGTTCAACCAGAAGTGTGCACCGTAGTTGTTTAGTGGATTGTTGGGTGTCGGGGTGGTGCTGTAAGCCAGCCAGCCCTCGGGCAGCAAGCGTTTACCCTGCCAAAAACCGTCCTGTAAACAGAACTGGCCCAGCCTGGCCCAATCCCTGGCTTTTGCGTACATGTACGATGAACCGATAAAAGTGCCATTATTATCGGTTTCCAATACTGCCGTGTGGATGCCGAGCGGCAGAAAAAGACGCTGCTGGGTGAAATCGTAATACTCCTGCAGATATCCACCGACGGTCCAGCGGATCACACCTGAAAGTATGTTGCTGGTGCCGGAAGAGTAGGACCAGAGAGTTCCCGGTTCTGCCACCAACGGTTTAGCGGCAGCGAAGCCAGCGGCGTCCGCTTCCACCGACAACATCCGGCTGACGTCGCTGTACGGGGTGTATTTCTCTTCAAACTCCAGTCCGCTACTCATACGCATTAGCTGGTCTATGGTGATATCACCACGCGGGTCGACAGGATCCTCGTACCAGAGTGGCACCGGTGCGGTCTGCGTCAGTCGTAATTTGCCATCATTCATCAATAAACCAATCAACAGATTAGTCACACTCTTGGTCATGGACCAACCCGGTAAGGGTGTGTCGGCATCAATTCCCGGTGCGTATTTTTCTGCAACCAGTTGACCCTTGTGGATGACCACAACGGCCTTGGTATTGCGCGCATGCAACGGATCGGGTTCAGCAAAAGCCTGCTGCAGGACGGGTTCTAGCCGGGGATCCACAGGTGCAGGTGCAGAACCCTGTGGCCAGGGCAGTGTGGCATCCAATGCTTCGACCTCAGCGACTTCCAGCTTTCTTTGCAGTTGTTCGCGACCGGCCCGCAGCAGCGTACAGCCGGTGCCCTCGGTGAATACCGCGCGTCGGTGAGCAAATCCAAAGAACTGCGCATCCACAAGCCGGTTTTCGTCATCAATCTCG
>Ga0210074_1000372_pt1 | contig 16493 bp, 10 predicted proteins | sample China_Galinas_Co_FD_184860 | JGI IMG/M metagenome (GOLD analysis project Ga0210074, IMG submission 184860) | Wetland microbial communities from San Francisco Bay, California, USA, that impact long-term carbon sequestration -... | ecosystem: Environmental > Aquatic > Marine > Wetlands ... | reverse complement strand
AAATGGATGACAGCACCGTCAAGTTCAAGACAAAGTCCATTATGCGCAACTTCTCAAGTGATGGTTCTTTTGATGTCACCTATCGAAACCTCGTCATTGATACTACCGAAGTCACGACCGATCAAGGTACCGGGGAGCCCAACGAAATTGGCAGCGTAACGACAGATATCGGGGCCTACGCCGTCAAGACAGGATGGGGAAAAGAGCATTTACTCGAGTGCAGAATGGTTGAAAGCAGTAAAGTATCCTGTCTGAAAGACAAAACACATGCCTTTACTCTTGATAGCCCTCATACAGTTGCTTCTGGTAAATAAACTATTTCGTAAGCGTAATTCCTTATTATTTTTCAACGCCGAGCTCTTTCCAAATAGTAGGATCATCCGTCATATAGAATACTGGTTCCATTTTCCGGAATTCTATAATGTCAGTTATATCGTTTATGGTAATAACAATGTATGCAGGGTAGCCTTCAGGAAACCCTTCCGGTTGAGGTTCCAACTGTACTGAGAGCGAACTGGGTTGCTCCTCTATCGTTATTGTGTGTTCCTCAGTAGGGAAATATTTATTTTTATTGTATAGTTTAATCACTGTCTTCCCGCCACCACCATCAATTGTACTGTGCAAATCTATACGCACAGTGTAGTCACTTGCACTTTTTCCTTCGGGAATATCAAACCATCTAGGCAAACGTGAATCACCGGATAACTGGAAGCTAGACTCGAGACACCCAGAAAGCCCCAACATCAAACATAAAAGTATTATTTTTGGATAATAGGGTAATCTCATTGGAAAAATCCGCCGTTACATTGATTACAAGATTTTGTGCCACCAAGCGCGCTTGATGCCCACGATGAAGCATTACACCTACTCACCGCATAGCAATCATCATGTTTCTGGCACCTGTCGAGGAAGCATGCATTACCTATTGGTCCAATAACTGGCCCTAAAGTACATATATTATCTTGTTTTCGTACTTGGCCCCAGACGTTTCCGTTGGAGGAACTTATCGCATCACCAGCATGAGTGACATAGAGCAAACTCCAAACGATCAATCCTATGGTAACTGGCTCAAATTCACCCGTCGGATCTAAACCCATTACAGGGTTGTTATCAGCATAACCATAACTATTATTAATATGATCAAATGATTTGATAGTCGATATTCCAATCCCCTCCAGCACAGCCACCTGCCTTTCAGGAGCTGAAAAGTCAAGGATCGCTCCTCTTGGATCCGCTGATAAATATCTGGATGTTGAAGAATCATAATACCGATAGTAATTGTAGTGCAGCCCAGTTTCTGAATCGTAGTATTGCCCCGGAAACCTTACATTTAGTGTACGGGAGCTCAACGGATCTACACTCGCATAACCAAACGGGTCATAGTCTGCACGCCATACAACGTCGCCAGATTCGGCTGTCATCACCTGGGGTGTGCCCAAGTGATCATTGTGGACATATGAAATTGTAGTGGTATCGGCACTTGTAGCTCCTCCTACCCTTACAAATCTGACGGCATCTGCAGATGTCCCGCCGCCCGAGTCACTGACTTCAACGAATTCGTTACCTGTACCATTGAACGTATACCTGTCGAGCAACTGCCAGGCATTACCACCCGCCGTCTGATCCATCGCCACAGTATCTGACCGGGAATCATGCGCAATCGTGTACTGAACACTGTTGCTGTTTTTCCGATTCCGGACATACCAGACATAGACTTCGTATTCACCGGCTTCCAGTGCCGGCGTCCAGCGCACGCTGTTACCGCTGTCACCGGCTGAATACAAGTACCCGTCACCATAGTCCTTGTTGCTGCTCTTACTGACCCAGCCTGCCGGCGGATTGCCGTTGTCCACAATGACTTCATTGCTCCCGGAGTTCACGGGCGCCAGGTAATCGAGGACTGACAACAACTGGTCATTGAGATAAACATACTCCCTCGTCACCCTCCCCGCTTCGTCAGTCTCAGCCATCAATTTACCATCGGTACTGTAGACAAACCGTGATACGGTACCGTTTACCTCTTTGCTGACACGCTGACCCAGTCCGTTATAGGAATAAGTCCCCAGCTGAGTATCGACAATTTTCGGGGGTTTGTTTTTTCCCTTCACCGGCGTCAGTGTCCGGTCAGTTGCGCCTGTCAGCCTGTTGTGACTGTTGTAGATATAGAGCCTTCCTGCACCCCCGACATCGAGGCGCGAGCCAGTATTGCCATTGGCATCCAGCGTATAGTGCCAGTTGGATTCCGAGACAATCCGGTTGCTTTGGGGAACATAACCGTAGCTTGTCACCACGCCGTCATACAGGCTGAGACGATTACCATTCGGGTCATACGAGTAATCACGGGTACCAGAATCACCAGTCGCAGCAACCAGCCTGTTCAGGGCATCATAACGGTAGTCAACGCTGCCAGAAACCGCATCGGTCCGGATCAACAGGTTGCCATTGCCATCATACTGGTTATAAAGAAAATCAAACGCACCTGTCACCGATTGCCCTGTAAGACGGTAGGCGGTATCTACCGAATGGTTTAGCGTCAAACCATTACCATAGCGCAGTGACGCTAAATCACCGAATGGCAGATAACGGACATCCTGAGCCAGCAGTGTCTGCACGCCACCCGCTGTCAATTCTATTCGGTTTACCTGACCGGTCGCATCATAGCTGTAACTCACCTCTGAACCGGACGGGTAGGTGATTACACGAACCCGGTTCGCAGCATCGTAGTCATAAGCGATTGTCTGAGAGGCTGTAATATTGCCAAATGCATCATATGAATTGAGCACACTGCTTGCGCCCTGGCTAATGCTGCACAGGTGCCCGACACCATTGGTACAGCTGTCGTAGCCATAGGCAATATCGTCTGCGGTTCCCGGCGCATCCAGCAATGTCAGACGGTTCAGGTTGTCATAGGAGTAACTGAACGTCTGCTCCTTTGCATCGAGCTTTCCTGTCAAATTGCCTGCTTCATCATAACTATAACGGGTAAGGCCAGTATCCGGACTGTCCATCTCCAACCGGTTCCCGAGGTCGTCATACACATAGGTTGTCGTTGCATCGGCCGGATCAGTGACTGACGTCAACCGGTCTGCTGCATCATAACCATAAGCCGTGCTTGCACTCAGGCTACCCAGGTCACGGGTATGACCCAGCATCCGTTTCAGCACATCATAGCTGTATGCGGTTATGCTCCCCTGACCGTCGGTGTGCCGGAGCAGTGTCCCGTCAGGCGCATAGTCTGCGTCGATCCGCTCATTCTCCTGGCTGAGCGTATCCGCATGATTGTAGACATCGAATGTTCGCATCAGCGACTTTACGAGGACACCGGCGTTGTCATGGATTTCCTCGCCACTGTGGTTGCCCTCGCTATCCAGCAGAAAGTCAATATGGTTCTCCAGCGCATCGCTCACCCTGATCAGGCGGCGTGCTGCATCATAGTCAAAGGTCATCACAACAGCATCCGGTGTACCGTCAGCAATACTGATACTCTTCACTTCACCCGTCGCCAGATAACGCCAGCGTGTCACCTGAATAGCGAGAGGACCGCTGCGTGTTAGCGTCTCCAGGCGGTCGCTGCCCGGATAATAGCTATAGGCAAGCTGCAAACCATTAGAGCGGGACTCTGACAATACCTTCCCCGTGGCGGTGTACTCGATATTGCTGCGGGTGAGGATGCCCGCAGCATCCTCAATCTCTCGCAGACGTGCACGGTTACTGCCTTCAGCAGGATCATCGGGGTAATAGCGATAGACAGTCGTATCGTTGACATCGGTACGCGGACCGTCAGCCAGGCTCAACTGATGCAGTGGCCCGTTATATTGCCAGGATTGTGTACGGCTTACCGGTACACCCAGCGGTGTAAATCCTTCGATTGTCTCCGCAGTACGGTTACCAAAATCGTCATAGTCATAGGTAGTCACCTTGCTTGCGCCAGAGAATACCGAAGGCTGCGTGATTGAACGTATTTTCCTGAAATACCGCGGATCGTAGGTGTAATCAGTGCGCCGCTCCTGCGCGGCGCCCTGCGCTTCTATCATGAACCCGGGATTACCCCTGGCATCATGGTTGCCGAACCTGGTGGTCACACCATTCTCAATTCGACTGAGCAGATAACCGTTGTCGGGATCATAGGTATAGCGGGTCTCATCGGTAGCACAACCTGCACAATCGGGAGCGGAGATACCGGCAAGTTTCGCGATACCGCTCTGCAAGACCGTTGTATAGACGCGGCTGTCCCCCTTGCTGTTGATTACAGTGCGCAGTACCTGGCTGTCGCTGTAATCGTCGCTATCGTTATAGTCGATATCTACACGCCCGATAGCCTCCTCTGCGCTGCCGTGGTAGCTGGAGACAGCCCGCCCCTTGCTGTCGTAGTCAAAACTTGCATAACGTATGCCGCGTTCATCGGTAATGCCTGTCAGGGCAGCGGGAAAGGCGCTGTTCTCATAGTGATACTGGCGTAGCGGATTGTCGGCGTCTGTCTCAGGTGTGCCATCCGGGTAGATAACAGACACGAGCGTGTCATCGGGATTGTAGATATAGTGCCAGCTGCGTCCCGTATGGTCCGTGACAAATTCGACCAGATCCCTGTGCGTGCCAGTCGTATAGGTAAAGCCCAGCGACTCACCGGTTACTGTCATCGCCTGTACGAGCCTGCCCTGACTGTCGTAGGCAAGACTGGTTTCGCGCCCGTCGGAATAGGACAGGGAAAGCAGTCTGCCCGTGTCATCGTAAGACTCAACGACATCCCCGGTCGTTGTGTAGGACCAGCCAGTTGCCGTCTGCAGCAGCGTCTCGCGACGATTCGAATTACTGACCCAACGGCCATCAACAGGATTAAAATAGTAGCGATGCCCATTGGGACGGTGCATTACCCGGGTTGCAGAGGCACCGGCATCCAGGTTTCCGATACGAGGCTCGAAACTGCTACTCCATCCGGCACCAAATATACCCACAGAGGAATTACCAGGCGAGTTTGCAATCCGGCTATCGTAATGTCGCCTCAATGCAAAGGCAGGGTCCCTGGCATCGATATAGTCTGTCTCCTGCTGATATTTTTTCCCGGTACCGATGAAAATCGGGTTGCCAACCGCCAGACTGCTTCCTTGTCCAGTGCCCTCAGCGCACAGCGCTTCCTGGTCACGCTCCGGTTTATTGCCGCGACGGCAGAACGCGGGTGCCCCCGATTCCAGCGAATAGTAGAAAGCATAGCCGTCGGGACAGTAATTGTAGGAATAGCGGAACAGACTCCACGATTCCTCAGTTTCGTAGAGATCGTACGGGCAATTCGAGGTGCCTGAATAAAACCGTGTCCACGACATACGGGTTTGCTGCAGGTAGTGTGGTTTGGCATTCTGGTCTGACGCATCAGGGAGCGGCCCGAAATCCTGCTTCGCTTCCGTTGTGCAGTCGCCCACGGCCAGCCGACTACCGGCATCCGGATCCGCTGGCCAGCCACTCACACCGTGGTCAATGATTTCGCAGGTTGAGGGCAAGGACCGGAAGTGACCGAGTATCACATCGATGGCCTCCTGTTCACTGTCCTTGCAGGGAGCATCCTGGGAATCTCCGTGGATGTAATACCACGGTGTTCGCAGGCTGCTGATATCATCCGGCCCCTGTATTCCTGCAGGAAATGCCGCTGATGTACACCCGCTGTACAGACTGCCCGCCAGCAGAAGCAGGCAGAACGCATGCCCGTGCAGCGCTGCCCACCACGCATACGCCTTGTCACACAGTGACCCCCTGATACAGTCCACATACACATCCATGTCTTGTCTCCCGGACCTGGCCAGTTCCCTTGACCAGGTTCAATGTCGTTAGAAAATGTGAGTGCGACTTTATCGAAGCGTCGCTTTTCTTCAAGCGGGGTAACGCGAACTCTTACTGGCTGCAGCAGGTTTTCCAGCAATACCGGTTGCTGCAACAAAAACAGAAAACTCCCTGATTCAATGAGATAGGAATGTCTATGGTGACGGCCACATGCTTTGCCGTAAGCGCTTTCCTACGCGGTATTAGTCCCGATCCTGCAAAACAATCATCCGCGGAAACCCGCCCGGGTCCCGCACCGGGCATTAGAAGCACCCCATCTCCAGGTGAGCACCCTGCAGGGCGCGCCATAAAAAAAGGGGCCTTATGGCCCCTTAATCAGGAATCAATGCAGTCACATCAAGACATGCTCGCAACCATAGCGTCTAGTTCAGCACCAGTTGGCCATTCTCGACCGGAATACGGTTTCCCGGTTTTTCATTCATGCGCACCGTGCCCTGTTCTTCACCGATGCTGTAGGTAACATCATATCCGACCACGTTCTCATGGGAGTCGGTAACCGTATGACAGCGACGCTCCGTCGTCGTGTAGGTATCATTGTCCTGCATCTTTCCCTGCACCTTGTTACCCGCGTATCCACCGGCAGCCGCACCGGCTACCGTAGCCAGCGTTTTGCCTCTGCCACCACCAATCTGGTTACCCAGCAATCCGCCCGCAACAGCCCCGATTGCCGTACCGGCAATCTTGTGCTCGTCCTTCACGGGCGCCTTCTTGCTGACGGCGACATCCTCGCAGACTTCACGTGGCGTATTAACTGTTTTCCTGACCTCCTCAACATTGATCACCTCGGCATACTCAGGACCCTTCTCGGCAGCCTTGTCACCAAACATCTTGTAACTTGCAATCGCACCCCCCGTGGTGGCCACAACAGCACCAATCACGAGTCCGGTTATCATTGACTTGTCCATACTGATCTCCACTGAATAAAAAATCTCCAGTTATAAAGTACTATTTCAATTCCCGGTCATACCAGCGCCTTCAATCGCCACTATCCCGGGGACAACACGCCCATTACAATCGTCCATTCACACTCGAAACTATAGCAAAAGATTTTCCAGACAATCCGCGCCCCCGGTCTCAAGAGACAAAAAAGGGGCCTTCCGGCCCCTTCGTAACAACGCTGACAGAAGCTATCAGGCCTGGGCTTCTTCGGCCGCCACAGCCTTCATGCTGAGGCGAATGCGGCCCTGCTTGTCAACTTCAAGTACCTTTACCTTGACGATATCACCTTCCGACAGCTTGTCACTGACGTTCTGCACGCGCTCTTCGCAGATTTGCGAAATATGCACCAGTCCGTCCTTGCCCGGCAGGATGGTGACGAACGCACCAAAATCCATCAGCTTGGCAACCTTGCCGTCGTAGATGCTGCCCACCTCGACGTCTGCCGTGATTTGTTCGATCCTGCGGCGCGCCTCGTTACCTGCTTCCAGGTCAACAGAAGAAATCTTGATCGTGCCGGTATCATCAATATCGATATTGGCACCGGTTTCATCCTGTATGGAACGGATCGTTGCACCGCCCTTGCCGATCACGTCGCGGATCTTGTCCGGGTTGATCTTCAGGGTGATATAACGCGGCGCAAATTCGGACACATCGTCACGCGGTGTTTGTATCGCCTGGTTCATCTCGCCGAGGATATGCAATCGACCCTCGTTGGCCTGTGCCAGCGCCTTCTCCATGATCTCCCGGGTAATACCCTGGATCTTGATATCCATCTGCAACGCGGTCACACCCCTGGAGGTACCGGCCACCTTGAAGTCCATGTCGCCGAGGTGATCCTCATCACCGAGGATATCGGTCAGCACGGCGTAACCATCGGCTTCCTTGATCAGGCCCATGGCCACACCGGCCACGGCAGCACTGATCGGCACGCCGGCATCCATCATGGACAGGCTGCTGCCACAGACACTCGCCATGGAGCTGGAGCCGTTGGACTCGGTGATCTCGGACACCACACGGATGGTATAGGGAAAATCTTCAGGCTTCGGCATAACCGCACTGACACCGCGCTTGGCCAGTTTGCCGTGGCCGACCTCGCGGCGCTTGGTACCACCGATGCGGCCGGTCTCGCCGACGCAGTAAGGCGGAAAATTGTAGTGCAGCATGAACTGTTCCTTGTAGTTGCCTGCCAGCGTATCGATCAGCTGTGCATCACGCTCGGTACCGAGCGTGGTCACGACCAGCGCCTGGGTCTCGCCACGGGTAAACAGTGCCGAGCCATGCGCGCGCGGCAGCACACCGGTGCGGATAGTGATCGGACGCACCGTTTTGGTGTCGCGGCCGTCTATACGCGCCTCACCGGAGATGATGCGAGAGCGGACGATTTTCTTCTCCAGCTTGCCAATGGCGCCCTTCACTGCGTCACTTGAAAAGCCCTCTTTGTCCTCGTCCGCCACCTTGTCGACGATTTCCTCGCGGACCTTGCTCAGCAGGGTGTACCGGTCCTGCTTGTCAGCCACCTTGTAGGCAGCAGCAATGGCTTCCCCGCCTTCCTTCTCAACGGCTTCCAGCAGGGTCGTATTTTCAACCGGGGCAACCCAGTCCATGGCCGGCGTATTCACTTCAGCCGCCAGTTCCTTGATAGCCTTGATCACCACCTGCTGCTGCTCGTGGCCAAATACCACGGAACCCAGCATGACATCTTCCGGCAGTTCCTTCGCCTCGGACTCAACCATCAACACGGCACTGCCGGTTCCGGCAACGACCAGGTCCAGCTGCGATGATTCCATCTGTTCGGTGGTCGGGTTAAGCACGTAGTTGCCATCGATATAACCGACACGTGCGGCACCCACCGGGCCGTTGAACGGCAGCCCGGAAATGGACATCGCGGCAGAGGCGCCAATCAGCGCCGGAATATCGGGATTGATTTGCGGATCATAGGAAATAACCGTCAGGATCACCTGGACCTCGTGCGTGAACCCTTTTGGAAACAGCGGCCGCAGCGGGCGGTCAACCAGGCGGCACAGCAATGTTTCCGCTTCACTGGGACGTCCTTCACGACGGAAAAAGTTGCCCGGGATCTGGCCGGCAGCATAGCCCTTCTCCTGGTAATCTACCGTCAGCGGAAAAAAGTCGCGGCCTGGCATTGGATTTTTATCACCGACGACCGTTGCAAGCACTTGGGTCTCGCCAATGCTGACAATGACCGCACTGCACTGGCGGGCGATTTCCCCGGTTTCCAGCGTGACCGTCTGGTCACCGTATTGAAAGGTTTTCTTGATGGCACTCACGGGCGCATTCCCCCTGATTGGATTAGGTGGTTAATTAACAGCAGGCAAGAAAGACGCTATGACTAGCGACGCAGACCGAGCTTACTGATGAGGTCCTGATAACGCTTGCTGTCCTTGCGTTTCAGGTAGTCCAGTAATTTGCGACGCTTGTTTACCATGCGCAACAGACCCTGACGTGAATGATGATCACCCTTGTGTTTACTAAAGTGTTCGGTCAAACCCGTTATGTTGGAGGTCAACAAGGCAACCTGCACTTCCGGCGAACCGGTATCGGCATCTCCCCGCTTGTTGTCATTGACAATCTGACCCTTTTGTTCAGCACTCAAAGCCATCTAAAAACTCCCGGAATATACTTAAAATCTTTCAAATTGAGCGAGCTGCGTATTCTAACCGCGGCATCCGCCTGCCACAAGCTTCCCATAGGGGTATCAGGAGACAACCATCAGGCGCCGCGGCGCCACCCGGCCGTCATCCAGGATCTCGCCCATCCCCAGAAAACGGGATTCACCCTCGTAGAGGCGCACCCAGCCTTGAGTCGGCGCCTTCGGCACCAGTACCGGCTGGCCCTGGCGCAGATAAAAGGCCGCATCCCCCGATAAACGCACATCCGGCCACTGCGTCAGTCCGCTTTCCATCGGCAGCAACAGCTGGTCGAGGGCATAATGGCCCTCACTGGCGACGGCTTCCAGCCTGTCCATGTCGATCATCTGCGAATCGTCGAACGGACCGACACCTACGCGGCGCAGCGCACAGACATGGGCGCCACATCCCAGCCGTTCGCCGATATCCTCGACCAGTGTCCGGACATAGGTGCCTTTTGAGCAATGCACCCTGATCTCGGCCGTCGGCAACTCGAAGTGAACCAGCTCCAGCTCGAAGATAGTCACCTGGCGGGCCTCACGTTCCACTTCCACACCCTGGCGGGCGAGCTTGTAGAGACGCTCACCCTTGTGTTTCAGGGCCGAGTACATCGGGGGAATCTGCTCGATTTCACCAACGAACTCACTGATCACCTTGCGCAGCTGCAGCCCGGTGACGCCGTCCGCAGGCCGCTGCTCGACCACCTCGCCTTCACTGTCTCCTGTGGACGTCCGTTCCCCGAAACGGCAGGTCACGCAGTAATCCTTGTCGGCATCCAGCAGGAAACCGGATACCTTGGTGGCCTCGCCAAAACACAGCGGCAATAAACCGGTTGCCAGCGGATCCAGGCTGCCGGTGTGACCGGCCTTGCGTGCCGCGTACAGTTTCTTCACGCTTTGCAGCGCAGCGTTTGACGTCAGCCCGGCAGGCTTGTCCAGCAACAGGATGCCGTTCACGCGGCGCAGGTTCGGATTGGTTCGACGTCGACCCATGACTAACTGACCACTCCGGGAAAAGACCTGCCACTATTCATCGTCATCGCCACCATGCCTGTCGCTGGCAATCGCCTCGTTAATCAGCGCCCCGAGACGCGCGCCCTCTTCCAGTGAGCGATCTAGATAGAAACGCATTTCCGGTATCACCCGGATGTGCATTGACTTGCCCAGCTTGTGGCGCAGAAAACCGGCTGCATGATTGAGCACGGTAACCGACCCGGTGGACTGTTCCTCGTTACCCAGCACCGACACGTACACTTTCGCATGACTCATGTCGCGGGACACCTCTACCGCCGAGATGCTGACCATACCGAGACGCGGATCGTTCAGATCATCGCGTATCAGCTCGGCCAGCTCACGCTGGATCTGCTCCGCAACTCGGCGAGTTCTTGGAAATTCCCTTGGCATCACATCATGGACATCAATAAACAGCGCTTTCCGCAGCAGCGAGGACTCCAGAGCGTGGCGGTTAACCGCCCGGTGGCTCGCCTGTGCTGGCACGGGAGAGTAGAACTCTTTATTGAAACATTCGCTACAGCGAGCGGGCCACCTCGATACGTTCAAACACCTCGATCTGGTCGCCGGCACTGACGCTGTAGTTCTTCACGCCAATACCGCACTCGGTGCCTGCCCTGACTTCGTTGACGTCATCCTTGAAGCGCCGCAAGGATTCAAGCTCGCCTTCAAAGACGACGACGTTATCGCGCAGCACCCGTATCGGTGAATTACGGCGCACCACACCCTCGGTGACGATGCTGCCGGCGATATCGCCAAGCTTGCGGGAACGAAACACTTCCTTGACGGTCGCCAGGCCAATAATGTTCTCACGTGTTTCGGGCGCCATCATGCCACTGGCTGCCGCCTTGACATCATCGATGGCGTTGTAGATGACGCTGTAGTACTTGAGCTCGATGTTATGGTCTTCAATCAGTTGCTTTGCGGACGCATCAGCGCGCACGTTGAAGCCGATAATAAGGGCTCTGGATGCAACCGCGAGGTTCACGTCCGACTCGTTAATGCCACCGACGCCACTGGAGACAACCTTGACCTTGACATCCTCTTCATCAGCCGTCAGGTGGGTCAGCGCCTCACTCAAGGCCTCCGCACTGCCCTGAACATCCGCCTTGAGCACGATATTGACCGTCGGCGTCTGACCATCACGCACAGACGAGAAGACATCTTCCAGCCGTGTCTGCTGTTGTTGCGCGAGACGCTGGTCGCGGGATTTTTCATGACGCAACTGTGCCAGTTCACGCGCCTTGCGCTCATCGGACACCACCACGACATCATCGCCGGCATTCGGTACTGAAGACAGGCCCAGCACCTGTACCGGAATCGACGGCCCCGCCTCGGTTACCTGCTGGCCGCTTTCATCAAACATGGCGCGAACACGCCCGTACTCGGTGCCGGTAAGCAGCAGATCGCCTTTCCTGAGCACGCCGTTTTGTACCAGCACGGTAGCGACAGGACCGCGTCCCTTGTCGAGACTGGACTCAACCACGATACCGGTAGCCGGACAAGCGTGCACAGCTGTCAGTTCCAGCAGTTCCGCCTGCAGCAGGACGGCATCCAGCAGTTCATCGATGCCTTCACCGGTTTTCGCAGATACCGGCAGGAACATGGTGTCCCCACCCCACTCCTCGGGAATGACCTGCAGGGCAGACATTTCATTCTTGACGCGTTCGGGGTCGGCTTCCGGCCGGTCGATCTTGTTGACTGCAATCACCAGCGGCACGCCAGCCGCCCTGGCATGCTTGACCGCTTCCTGCGTTTGCGGCTTGACACCATCATCTGCTGCAACCACGAGGATGACGATATCAGTGACACTGGCGCCACGTGCACGCATCGCGGTAAACGCGGCATGTCCGGGTGTATCCAGAAAGCTGATCATGCCCTTGTCGGTTTCCACGTGATAGGCGCCAATATGCTGGGTAATACCACCCGCCTCGCCGGCAGCCACCCGGGTGCGGCGGATAAAATCCAGCAGGGAGGTCTTGCCATGATCCACGTGTCCCATGATGGTCACCACGGGCGGACGCGGCAGTCGCTCACCCGTGATTTCCATGACTTGCTGCTTGAGTTCTTCCTCGAGCGCATTTTCCTGTTCAGGCTTTGCGATGTGCCCCATTTCTTCAACAACCAGTATGGCGGTATCCTGGTCGAGAACCTGGTTGATGGTGGCCATCACACCCATCTTCATGAGGACCTTGATGATCTCTGCCGCCTTGACGGACATTTTCCGTGCCAGTTCGGACACCACGATACTTTCAGGTACGGAAACTTCATGTACCACCGAGGCCGTGGGCAACTCAAAACCGTGTTCCCCGCCTGACTCGATTGTCACACGCCGTACCGGTTTTGACTTCTTCTTGCGACGGCCGCCCTTGCCAGCGGTTACATGTAGCTGTTTACGCCCGTACTTGGTCTCCTGGTCAGCGGCTTCCTTGCGGGACTTGCGATCGGCATCAGGTTTCTTGCGGCCCTCCTCCGGTGTACCCGCCTTGGCATGTGTTTCGGCGGCGGCCAGGGATTGCTGGCGTGCGGCTTCCTCTGCCTGCTTGCGGGCCTCGCGTTCGGCCTGCAGTCGCGATTCCTCCGCGGCACGCTCCTGCTCGAGCTTTTGCCTCGCTTCCTCACGTTTTTTGTTGGCGGCTTCATCAGCCGCAGCGGCTTCCGCCTTGATTCTTGCCTGTTCTGCAGCCTCTTGCTCCAGACGCACCTGCTCTTCAGCCACAAGGTCAGCACGTTTCACATAGGTGCGTTTCTTGCGCACCTCGACCGAGACGGTTTTGCTCTCCGGTCGTGTCCGTGCAGCGCCCCTGCCAAGAGGACCGCGTCCTGCCGGGACCGTGGCGCGCAGTTCCGTCTGGGTTTTCCTTTTCAGGGTAACCTTGCTGGCACCACCGGTGGACAAGGAGCCACGTTTGCCATGACTCTGACGCAGAAAATCCAGTAACTGGGTTTTCTCGCTGTCCGTGATGGTCGAATTTTCATCACTGACAGAAAGACCTGCTTCGCCCAGCTGCACCAGCAACCGGTCGGGCGGAACGCCTACCGCTTGCGCGAATTGTTTTATCGTGACCTCTGTCATTGCCTGTCTCACACCTCTGCAACTGTCAGTTGCTCGCCTCTTCAGCAAACCAGGGGGCCCGCGCCGTCATGATCAGCGTGCCTGCCCGTTCCCTATCCATACCCTCAATTTCCATCAGCTCATCGACAGACTGTTCCGCAAGGTCTTCCATGGTGACCACGCCACGACTGGCAAGCTCATAGGCCAGGTCCCTGTCCATACCTTCCATACCCAGCAAGTCTGCGGCAGGCTCTGCATCGCCGATCTTCTCTTCTTTCATAATGGCCTGTGTCAGCAGCACGTCTCGTGCGCGGCCACGCAGCTCCTCAACAATATCTTCATCAAATTCCTCAATGGCCAGCAATTCGCTGTTGGGCACGTACACCACTTCCTCGATTGAGGAAAATCCTTCCTGGACCAGGATCGCAGCGATTTCTTCATCCACATCCAGCTGCTCGGTAAACAGCTTCTGCAGTTCATGTGCCTCGGCTTCACTCTTTTCTTCCGCCTGCACTTCATCCATGACATTCAGTGTCCAGCCGGTCAACTGGCTGGCAAGGCGGATGTTCTGGCCGCCACGGCCAATCGCCTGTGACAACTGGTCTTCGCTGACGGCAATATCCATGGTGTGTGTCTCTTCATCCACCACGATGGAGGCCACCTCTGCCGGTGACATGGCGTTGATCACGAACTGCGCCGGGTTCTCGTCCCAGAGAATGATGTCGACACGCTCTCCGGACAGCTCGGTGGATACCGTCTGTACGCGCGAACCACGCATGCCGACACAGGCGCCGACCGGATCAATGCGGGGATCATTGCTTTTTACGGCAATCTTGGCCCGCAGCCCCGGATCACGCGCTGCCGCAAGGATATCGATCAGGTCCTGTCCAACCTCCGGCACTTCCAGCTTGAACAACTCCAGCAAAAAATCCGGCGCCACGCGACTGACAAATAACTGCGGCCCACGCTGTTCGGCGCTCACCTCGCGCAGGTAACCCCGCAGCCGGTCACCGGGGCGCACGGCTTCCCGCGGGATCATTTCCTCCCGCAGTATGATGGCCTCGGCATTGCCACCCAGGTCGAGAAAGACGTTGCCGCGTTCAACGCGCTTGACAATGCCGGTAATCAGGTCGCCGACACGGTTCTTGTAGGCATCAACCACCATGGCGCGCTCGGCTTCGCGGACCTTTTGCACAATGACCTGCTTGGCGGTCTGCGCACCGATACGCCCGAAATCCACAGATTCCATCGGCTCTTCAATATAGTCGCCATGCTGCAGATTCGGATCCATTTCCTGTGCGGCTTCCAGGGTGTACTGGCGCCCAGGGAATTCATAGCGCAGCACTTCTTCGTCAGCCTCGTCAGCCGCGGCTGCGATTGATTCATCGACCACCTGCCAGCGGCGAAAGGTCTCGTACTCTCCGGTGACCCGGTCAATGGCAACGCGCGCGTCGATATCGCCCAGATGGCGCTTGCGCGTCGCCGTGGCGAGCGCAATTTCAATGGCCTCGAAAATAATTTCCTTATCGATGCCCTTTTCATTGGATACCGCGTCCACGACCATCAGTATCTCTTTACTATCCATTCAAGCAACCTCCGACAACATTCAATATTCCGGCACCAGGCGCGCCTGTTCAATCTGCTCAAAGGGAAAACTGATTTCCATGTCATCCGCTTCAATCACAACCTGCTCTCCGCGCAATCCGGTCAGGCGACCCTTGAATCTGCGCTGTCCCTCAACGGGATAGGCCAGGCGCAGTTTTACCAATTGCCCTGCAAAACGTTCAAAATCTTCCCGCCGGAACAACAACCGGTCCAGCCCGGGCGACGACACTTCCAGGGTGTAATGCCCCGGTATCGGATCCTCGACATCGAGCACGCCGCTGACCTGATAGCTCACCCGCTGGCAATCATCAGCGGAAATACCGTCTTCACTGTCAATATAGACCCGTAACAGGCCACCGCCCTTGCCACCGGTGTGGAATTCCACCCCCACAAGCTCATAACCCAGCGAGCGAATTGCCGGTTCCAGCATGTCGCCAATATGTAACGGATCCCGCTTCATCCTGTTCTCCGGAAACAAAAAATGGGCCAAAGGCCCACTCCATGAACTCCGAATTTGTCCATAATATAGAGTAGTATAACCTCTATATGCCGCCTCTCGGTCAGACCGTAGACATCCTGTCCTGGCTATAAAAAAACCCCTGTCTGGGGTTCAACCAGAGGCCATGGCCTTAACTGCCTCCAGCGACTGATCGCGCGTATTTTACACGCATATCGGGCGAGGTCAATCCAGAGACGGCTGCCGGCACACCGCTTCGCGGTCGCGCTTCACTCCAGGATACCCGTTGTGGCAACCACCGCGCGACGAGAGTCGCTCTTTTCATTGCAACAGCAGAGGTATTTCCGCGCAGATTACACCCGATGACCGCGCGCTTGCCCGGGCGATTGGCGTCATAAAAAAGCCCGGGCCGGTGTGCCCGGCTCAGGCTGTAATTGGTAGCGGGGGCAGGATTTGAACCTGCGACCTTCGGGTTATGAGCCCGACGAGCTGCCAGACTGCTCCACCCCGCAGCAACGGCCGAGGAGTGTAACGAGTGCAGTGCGGTTTATCAACCCCGGGGCAGGATTAAGCCGGAGGATACAGGCGCTCTTCACGCAACGCGGAATTGACCGTCAGCAGTCAAGGCACCACGTCGCATGCTCACCCGTGCAATCAACCGAGGACTCGACTGCAAAGTGCCAGCAAACCGCCCGGGAAGATACCCAGTCCCAGCACCAGCAAGCTATTCAGGCTGACCGCGATCCGCATATCGGTGCGGGTGTACAGTGGCGCATCGCTGGCCGCCTTGTCGAAGTACATCAGCTTGACGACACGGATGTAGTAAAACGCACCGATGATGGAAAAGAACACGGCCGCAATGGCCAGCCACACCAGGTCGACATCAATCACTGCCTGCAACACCGACAGCTTGGCGTAGAAACCGACCGTGGGCGGTACACCGGCCATGG
>Ga0210074_1000371_pt1 | contig 16502 bp, 19 predicted proteins | sample China_Galinas_Co_FD_184860 | JGI IMG/M metagenome (GOLD analysis project Ga0210074, IMG submission 184860) | Wetland microbial communities from San Francisco Bay, California, USA, that impact long-term carbon sequestration -... | ecosystem: Environmental > Aquatic > Marine > Wetlands ... | reverse complement strand
CGGGTTTGCCACCGTCCGGCGGCTGAATGAGATGATCGATAATCGCGGGCTTAAGACCCGGTGCGCTGCCGAGAGTATGCCGGTCATTGCGCGGCATAAGCACCACTTCTCCCTCGCCGATTGCAATGGGCTCATCACCATCATGACCCAGAAACAGGCGGCCGGATGCCACATAGTGATACGCAATGATTTGCGTGGGCATCGGCCCGAAGGGTGCGCAATCCTCCGGCGTGATTTGCGACTGGATACACCAGGGTGCGCCGAAGCGCGCATCGAGAAACGCGCTACTGGTCAGGCGTACCGCAGAAATGGCGTCAGACAGTGCGTCCATAGTCACCCAACATGCAGATTCTCTCCTCCCGGCGCCTGGGTCAACGATTCCGGCGTTCAGGCCGTAGTCGATAAATAGTCTTGTGTCTAGAGTAATAAATATCCGATACAGAGTAACCGAAACTAAAGTAGGAGATAGTAAAAATGCAAGTTCGCAACGAGTACAACTTGACGCATACCGGAGCTAATCGAGACAGCCAGGCACCGTATGAACATGCACTTCAGCAACTGCAGTGTTACATGACCCACAACTAGATGAACCACAACTATAGGAGAATATAAAATGCATACGACTACCCTAGCGACGTTTACCGATCCGGATTCGCAAGATTCACTTCCCTGGAACATCATGCAGGCTTGCAGCTGTGACAAGTCACAAGTCATCGCCACACTGACATCCGCGTTTATCAATGATCCTCCCGTTCGTTGGATCTACCCGGATGCGAAGAGCTATCTTCAATACTATCCGGGCTTCGCCCGAGCATTCGGTGGAGTCGCCCTGGAATTAGGCACTGCCTGGTGCAGCTCGGATTTCTCTGCCTGCGCCCTTTGGTTCCCGCCCGGCGGTGGTCCCGAAGAAGAGCTTTTGGTGGAAATCATCAAGACAACGGTGCCAGTTCACCGGCACGAGGAGGTCTTTGCCGTGTTTGAGGCGCTCGGCGAAGCGCATCCTTCTCAACCGCATTGGTACCTGCCACTCATCGGTGTCGACCCGGCCAAACAGGGATCGGGCCTCGGCGGCGCATTGTTACGGGCTGTGCTGAATCGTTGCGACCGTGAGGGCATGCCTGCCTATCTTGAGTCGAGTAACCCGCGCAATATCACCTTGTACGAAAGGCACGGGTTTCAGCGCCGCGGTGAGATTCGCATGGGAAGTTGTCCTCCTATCGTGCCCATGTGGCGAAATCCTGATTCGGCCTGATGAATACGCAACAACAGCCCCCCAAGATGATAGTGTTCAAAGTCACTATGACAGCCTCCCGGGGCCAATATACGCCTGGTCCACCGGCGGTATTGATGCCGCGACTGAGCGAGGAGATACTGAGCTTAAAGCATTGGGTGTGAGCGACACTCAAGCCGGGAATCTGGCCGTGGATCTTGGCGCAGGGTTTGGTACTCATTCAATTCCATTAGCGCATAACGGCTGGCGTGTACTGCGTCCGGCCAGAACTGACGATCAATCGTATTTGGATAGTGTTCGGCAGGCCGCGTTTGCGCCGGTATTCGCCTCCTTCCACTCGATCCCGGGCGTTTCCGAGGTAACAGATAAGGTAGTCGGCTTCGTTTCGATCCAGTTAAACCACGAGATGCACGTAGGCGAGGTCTGGCCCTCCGCGGTACGTCTGGTCCATGCCGGCCACGACATGGGAACAGCCATGTATGCTTTCGCCCAATACCATGATTACGCCAACCTGCCACTCATGGTATTGCCGTCTATTGCGTTACAGCGCGTGGAAAAGACCATGAATAATACTATTGATGATGCAGATCACATTATCAATTTGATTTTATTTGTTCTTATTATTCAACTTGTTAAAAACTCCTGTCACTCCCACTCGATTGTAAACGAGCCATTTTTTCATATTGCTTTCAATGGCTTATATTTTGGATGAGGTGACAATACCATGAAAAATACCATGCTCAGAAAATCCTTCGAAAAGTTTCATTTTTCAACAAGTCCCTAAGCACTGAATGTCTCATTCGAACACTATTCAAGAAAAAATACAGGTTGATTTATGTTAGCCAAATCTGCATATGACCAAAAAGTTGTTGTCGAAGTCCCATTTTGGGACTATCATATAAGGCACATGAGAATCATCGCACTGTCAACGCTGAAAGCCTTCTGGGAAGAGAACCCGGAATATCAGGATGCCAAGGAGCCAACATTGGCCTGGTACCGTCATGCCTTGCAAGCCGACTGGAGTTCGCCTGCCGAGGTAAAGCAGGACTTCGGGAATGCCAGCATCCTTAAAGACGGCCGAGTGGTGTTCAATATAGCGGGAAACAAGTATCGACTCATCGTGTGGATAAACTACACCTACAGGGTTGTCTACATCCGCTTTATTGGCACCCATATGCAGTACGACAAGATTGATGTGCAAACCATTTAACTGCTGGAGGATTAACGATGGACATCAAACCGATTAAAACTGATGCCGACTACCGCGCGGCATTGAAAGAAATTGAAAGCCTGATGATGGCTGGGCCAGACACTCCAGAAGGCGAAAAGCTGGATGTCATGGTCACGCTTATTGAGGCGTATGAAGCCAAGCATTTCCCGATGGATTTGCCCGATCCTGTTGAGGCAATCAAGTTCGAGATGGAACGCAAGGGCTTAACCGTAAAAGACCTTGAGCCGATGATCGGCAAAAGTAATCGCGTATACGAGATCCTAAATCACAAGCGCTCGCTGACTTTGAAGATGATCTGGAAGCTCCACGAAGGCCTGGGTATTCCGGCTGAGTCGCTGATCAAACCACCTCAAGTTCATGCCTAATCAAAATCACAGCAGAGATAAGTTTCATGATATCTCCGCTATCGATTCGAGGCTGTCTGATCTTGAACAAGAAAAGCAACAACTCATCGCGCTCAGATCAAAGCTGCAAAAATCGAAGACAGCACCTCCCGTATCAGATTCCTTTTCTCCAGAACAAAAGATAGCAATTTTCAGAAATCTGTTTCGTGGCCGCACTGATATTTTTGCCAATCGCTGGCAAAACCAGCGAGGACGAAGTGGCTATTCCGTAGCCTGTGACAATGAGTGGGTTCAGGGTGTCTGCAACAAACCGAGGATCAAATGTCTTGATTGCACACACCGCCAGTTCAGCGAATTAACCGATCAAATCATCTATCGCCACCTGGCGGGACAACAGGTTGTGGGCCTGTATCCATTGCTCCACGACAACACCTGCTATTTGTTAGCCGCCGATTTCGATAAAGGAAGCTGGCAAGACGAAGTAAAAGCGATGTCCAAAGCTTGTACCGAATATGGCGTACCTCACGCAGTCGAGATTTCGCGCTCCGGGAATGGCGCACACTTATGGATATTTTTCGATGACAAGGTGCCTGCCAATGAAGCACGCTTGCTGGGATTTGGTCTTCTTGATAAAGCGATGGAGGTTTATCCAAACCTGTCTTTCGACTCCTATGACAGATTATTTCCCAATCAGGACATTCTGCCTGAAGGAGGATTTGGCAATTTGATTGCGTTACCACTACAGCGCGAAGCCAGACAAACGGGCAATAGCTCTTTTGTCGATGCAGATTTGAATGTCATTAAGGATCAATGGCAACACCTCTCACAGTTTAAGAAACTTTCCAGACAGGAGCTAAATCAACTTCTTTCAAAGATTTCCCCCAATGCAAGCCTGCTTACAGAGCAGGACGTTACCGATATCCTGCCGCCCTGGGAGGTGACTGCCAAACCCAAGCCTCTGGTTCTGGAAAGCCAGCCACAACAGATTACGATAACGCTGGCCAACCACATCTACTTTGAGGCAAAGGCGCTACCAAGTGCTCTTTTCGCGAGATTAAGGCGTTTAGCCAGCTTTTCGAATCCGGTTTTCTTTAAAACACAAGCGCTTCGCTTTTCGACCCACGGCATTCCTCGATTCATTTCCTGTGCACGCATTGAACGTGGCTACCTGTCATTGCCCCGTGGGTGTTTAGATGATGCGCTTGCGTTATTGGAAGAAAACAATATAGACGTTCACATCGATGACAAGCGTGAGTTGGGCACAAAACTTTCAAGTTTGAAGCCATTATTAGCTTTGAGGAAAAATCAACAAGCCGCTGTAAAAGAAATGAGCAAGTACGATGCAGGAATCCTGCATGCACCTACAGCGTTCGGAAAAACCGTGACGGCTATCGGAATGATCACCAGGCGCAAAGTAAACACACTCATTCCTGTACACAGTCGCCAACTGCTTGATCAATGGCAAGAAAGACTGCGTTCGTTTTTACCAGAAGCGGAGATTGGTGTCATCCGCGGGGGAAAGAAAAAGCCCACCGGCAACATTGATATAGCGACATATCAAAGTCTGATAAACAAGAAAGAAAACACTGTTTCTCATATTGTTCAGGAATACGGCCATGTAATCGTTGACGAATGCCACCACGTATCCGCGCCGCGCTTTGAGATGGTATTGAACGAAGTTCGAGCAAAATACATTCTCGGCCTCACTGCCACCCCTGAGAGACAGGACGGCCATCAGAAGATCATCTTTATGGCTGCCGGCCCCATTCGGCACAAAGTAAAAAGCTCAAGTGATGAAAAATTTGAGCAAGAAGTTCAAATCCATCAGCTCTATGATACGCCCCCGCTGCATCTTTCCCAGTCCGAGGAGCGGCCCAAAATTACAGATGCCTACCGGTGGCTAATGGAAAACGAAAAGCGTACACAGCGTATCATGTCAGACGTGATTGATAATATTCGTGAAGGCAGACATCCAATTGTCCTCACTGAAAGACGCGATCACGCGGAGACGCTTAACAACCTGCTTAATGAAAATGGTATTGACTCCATCATATTGAAAGGCGCAATGAAAGCCGCAGAGCGCAAGCGTGTTGACGAGCATTTGCATTCGGCACAGGTCGTGGTCGCCACCGGAAAGTATGCAGGAGAGGGTTTTGACTTGCCCAGGCTGGATACACTGTTTCTTGCCATGCCCATCGCCTGGAAAGGTTCGTTAGCGCAATACGCAGGCAGGATTCATCGGGAAACAGACGGTAAAACGCAAGTGACGATTCACGATTACGTTGACTGCGGTCTTCCCATGCTCCAGCGCATGTTCAATAAACGCGAGAAAAGTTACAAGTCGATGGGCTATACCATTTTGTTCTCAGGTGAATCAGACAGCTCGAATGGCACAAAGCAATTTGATGCCATGCTGGTGTAGTCGCAAGTTTCCGGATTGCTCCAAAGCGCGAGTAGTTCAAGCTCTCTGATACCATGCCAGCACCAATCTACCTTTCATGGTATCGCTGGTTTTTACTCTAAAGCACGCAGAAAATACCATGAAAAATACCATTGATGATGCAGATTATATTATCAATTGGATTATTTTTATCATTATTATTAAATGCATTATGAATTCCTGTCACTCCCACTCGATTGTAAATAAGCCTTTTTTGTCTTTTATATTCTATGACTTATTTTCCTGCTAAACAGTAATACCATGAAAAATACCATTCCCAGAAAATCCTTCAAAATGTTCGAAAAAAATTGCCGATTGAACGCTGATACGCAGCACCTTAGGCAACCTTCCGGGCTTTGACTTCCAGGTGAATCCCCTCCTGCTCCTGCAGGTATTGGATCACCGTGAACAGGTTACTCGCCTGGGGATTACCTTTTGGACTGAACATGCGCATGAGGCTCTTGCTCGACTTGTCGAAGACTTGGGAGAGCTCCTCGAATCCGATCGTCGCGTTGATGTAGTCACGCAGCACAGCCTTGCCAGTATCGACATCACCGGCGAGCAGGCATTCGACCCCTTCTTGCAGCAGGGCCTTGCGAAACGCCGGATCCCTTTGGGCGCGCGCCTGTATGGTTTCCTTAAAATCTCTCGTCAGAGCCATCATGTCACCTCTTGCCGTTTCCGGCGCTTATAGTCGCGCCAATGCCCTTTCGCGGCGGCAATATCTGCGTTCTGGCGCTTCTTGGTGCCACCCGCCAGCAATATCACCAACCGGTCCCCGTCCTTGCCAAAATAGATCCGATATCCAGAGCCAAAATCAATCCTGAACTCATAGACGCCGGTACCTACTCCTTTCACATTAGAGAAATTGCCCTGCTCCATCCGATGGACTGCTGTCACCACCTTGACCGCAGCGGCCACGTTCAGACGATCGAACCACTTGGCATAAGGACTGTTTCCCTCAGCATCGAGGTATTCTCTAACCTCCATCATATGAATCATATAGTAGCATATGTGTTACCTTAGTATAGGAAGAATAAACACCCATATCGCCCACGTCCAACAGGTTTGGACTGCTGTTGACTCTCTCGGCAACCGTGCCATGCACCCCGAATCCGCTGACGGGGAGCCAGCAACGCTGAAAACTTGACCTCGACTCCCCACAATCGGCTCCATTTCCGACATCCGGCACTACGAACACCTGCCGCGGTAGCGTGAGCGAAGCATACTGATTGGCACTGTTGGTTTTCGGCTTCGTCAGTCGAACAGCCCTGACTGCAGTCCGACCGGCGGCGCCCGACTTTCAGGTAGCGCCCAGGGCTCACTGGCTTCTGCCTTGTGCTCCAAGTGATCGAGGATCTGCTTGATCACTACCGGATCTTCAATACAGGCAATCACCTTCATGGCGCCACCGCAGACACTGCAGGTCTCGATGTCGATGTTGAATACACGTTTGAGGCGCTGTGACCAAGTCATCGACGCTCGCCGTTCGGCGGGTGATGGTCGCTCCTCGACTACCCTGGCCTGGTTGCCCCTGCCCCGCTTTGCTGGCGTCACCAACGCCCGGTGCTTACTGTTAGGCGCAAACACACCGTGGAAGCGTGTCAGATTAACTCTGGGCTTTGGCACCAGAGCCGCCAGCCGGGCAATGAAATCCAGCGGCTCGAAGATCGCATCAACGCGACCAACCCGATGGGCGATGGTGTGCGTCAGCCGGGTGATTTCAGCGCTGCTCGGCGACTTCACCCAACGGAACCGGGCGGCTCCATTGGGCTGATCTACATACACGCCATCAAGGAACAGCATGTGAAAATGGATATTGAGGTTCAGCGCCGAGCCAAAGCGCTGGATGAGAGTGACTGCACCCGTCCTGGCACTGTCGTGTGTATAGCCTGATTTCCTGACCAGATGGGTAGGGATGACGCGATGGACGATGCCCAGCACCCGCCCCATGATCTCCGGCCGGCTGGCGAACAGGAAACGCAGCTGGTACGGAAAACTCAATACCCACTGGCGCATGGGCTGCCTGGGCAGTACTTCGTCAACCAGCAAGTCCGCGCTTTCGGCCATGCGACGTGCACCACAGCTCGGGCAGAACCCTCTTCGTTTGCAGCTGAAAGCAACCAGGTGCTCGGTATGGCAGGACTCGCAGCGCACCCGCAGAAAACCATGTTCCAGCCGGCCGCATTTGAGAAATTCCTCAAATTCCCTTTGCACATAACTCGGTAGTTCCCTGCCCTGCTCAGCCAAATGGGCAGCGAACGCCGGGTAATACTCGTCGACGATCTGATAGAGCAGGGTTTGCTCGGGCCGGTGACGCTGGTAACGACCAGCATCCCGCTCCCGGCTGGCCATCCTGGCCGCCGCCGCGTGGGGCATGATCCGCGTCCTTGCGATATTGTGTTTCTATACAGTTTATCGCCTGGTTGCACGATTCTGAAGCACTCAGTCGCTGCTGCCGACCCGTAGCAGTCTTTGTCCGCCTCTGCACTCGATTAAAACATGCTATTGATTTTCAATAGATTACTTGTTAGCCAACACCTGATGCGCATTGCATCAATCAGCTACAGCCACAGGTGGACATGACGTGCTGTAAAGACTAATATCTGATTAACATGATTATTTTAATTAAAATAGGTGCGCCATGAAAATACTCAACGCCAGTGATGCCAAACGTGAATTCGGTGAGGTGCTGATCAACGCACAACACGGTCCTGTTGGTATTAACCGCAATGGCAAACCCGTAGCCGTTGTGATTTCGGCGTCTGAATATGCCCAGCTTGAGGCACTCAAAGAGGCACATCTGAAGCAATCCATTGAAGAAGGAATCGCTGATCTGAAAGCCGGGAAAGTCAGCGATGGCAAATCCGTCATCGACAAATTACGTAAACGGGTAAATGGCTAAACCGTGGCAAAGCGCAGTCCCCGCTACCAATTCACGGACAAAGCGGAACGTGATCTTGAAGGTATCATTGACTATACCGCCCAAGAATGGGGAGCCGCTCAGGCCAATACCTACCTTGACGGCCTGGAAACGCGCGCACAAATCCTCGCGGAAAATCCAGATCTTGGAATGGCACGCGAGATTCTATCCAAGGGGCTACTCAGCTTCCCTTACGAAAGCCATATTCTGTATTACAAAAAACACGCGCGGGGCATCGCGATAGTACGAGTACTCCACCAGCACATGGATCCGGTGAAGATGAGATGCCTTTGGCGTCTGTGATCGAGCGAATATGATCGCTACTGAAGGGGTGTGAGATAATTATTGAAAGGCTCACAGTCGACCAGGTGGCCGGGAAGGTCGCTATTCGTTTACGCCATCTGGGGTCGGGCGCGTTGCAGTCGTGGCTTCGTGGACGAGCTCGCGTAGGGTGCGGGTTGGCGGCGGTGGTGATGGCCACGCTTGCGCCGGTGGTGATGGCGGTGGACGCGTCCCCCCGACGCGTGCTCATGGTGTATTCGTTCGGCCGTGATTTCATGCCCTATGCCGCGACCGGGATTCAGTTTCGGAGCGAACTCGCCCGTCTCTCTCCCCAACCGGTGGAGTTCCGTGATGCTTCGCTTGAGCAGGCGCGTTTCGATGCTCCGGGCCGGGACGGCCCGCTCCTGGACTACCTGCGCGCGGTCTATGCTGAGCATCGGCCTGATCTGATCGTGCCCATCGGCGCCCAGGCTGCGATGTTCCTCCAGCGGCATCGTCAGGAGCTCTTCCCGGAGGCTCCACTTCTGCTGGTAGGAGTGGATGATCGCCGCCTGCGGGGAATGCTAAGTGAACCCGGAGTGACGTCAGTCGGCCTGGACATGGATGTCAGTCGCTTCGTGGGAAACATCCTCGAGGTGCGGCCGAACACCCGGGACATCTATGTGGTCATTGGAACCAGTCCGCTGGAAAAGTTCTGGGAGCAGGCGTTCCGTCGCGAGTGGGCGCAGTTTTCCGACCGCGTGACGCTGCACTGGTGGAGTGATCGTTCGATCGCAGAGGTCCGCGAGTCCGCGCGAAACCTGCCGCCCGACTCGGCTGTGCTCGTCACCGTCGTCAACTTGGATGTCGACGGCATTCCATTCGAGCACGAGGCGGCCTTGCGGAGCATAAGCCCGGCTTCCAGCGCGCCGGTATTTGGAATCATTCGGGAACAACTCGGTCTCGGCATCGTTGGCGGACGACTGGTGTCACAGGGAAAGATCGGATTCGAGGCGGCGAAACACGCCGTGAGATTGCTGGCGGGAGAGCCGGCTGCGAACTTGCCGGTACAACAGCTGACGTTGGACCCGCCCGCTTATGACTGGAGGGAACTGGAGCGCTGGGGGATTTCTGAATCCAGCCTGCCGCTTGGCAGTGAGGTGCTTTACCGTAGTCCGGGATTGTGGGAGGAGTATCGCGGCCACGTGTTGATAGCGCTTGGCATCATGGCCTTACAGGCGGTGCTCATCCTGTTGCTGCTCGCCGCACGCCGGCACGCTCGCGAGAGCGAGGCCAATCTCAGTCTGGCCGCGGAATTTGGCAATGTGGGTTTGTGGCAGTTGGCGACCGGGAGCGATGGGGATGGGGTCAAAGCCACTCCGAAGTTTCGCTCACTTTTTGGTCTGCCGCCGTCGGGACGCATTACGGTTGAGGACATACTCGACCGCATCCACCCCGATGATCGGTCCGATACGGAGAAGGCGATTCAGAATGCCGTGAATGACGTGGAAGATTTCTCGGTCGAGCACCGAATGGTGCTCCCGGACGTCGGCTTGCGATGGATCGCCTCCACCGGGCATGCGGACGTCTCTCGGGAAGGGCGACCAGCTCGGGTCCGGGGCGCTTCGATCGACATCACCGCGATCAGAAAGGCCGAAATGGAGCGACAGTCTTTGCGTACTGAACTGACGCACCTCTCGCGAGTGTCCACCATGGGACAGCTCTCATCGGCGCTGGCACATGAGTTGAATCAGCCGCTGGGTGCCATTCTTCGGAATGCCGAGGCGGCCGAACTGCTTCTCGAGCAGGAGCCCACGGATTGGGATGAGTTGAAAGCCATTGTGAAGGACATCCAGCAGGACGACCAGCGGGCGGTATCTGTGATTGATCGCATGCGGTCTTTGCTCATGAAGCGCGAACTGCAAATCGAGCCGATCTCGCTCGATCGGGTGGTTCATCTAGTAATCGGTTTGCTGAAATCAGAATTGCAGTTTCGTCGCGTGCACTTGGCGGTGGAGCTGGAGTCCGGACTCCCGTGGGTGCGCGGAGACGCGATCCACCTGCAGCAGGTCATGCTTAACCTGTTGGCCAATGCTTTGGATGCAATTCGGGATGTACCGTCCGAGCGACGGCGGGTGGCGGTGCGCGCAAAGCGACTCGAGTCTAACCGAGTGGAGGTCGCCGTCTGCGATCGGGGCACCGGGATTCCTGAAGAGCGGCTGCAGCGCGTTTTTGAGCCCTTTGTTTCCACCAAAACCAAGGGGATGGGGATGGGGATGGGGTTGGCAATATGCAGGAGCATCGTTGAAACCCACGGCGGGCGCCTGTGGGCGGAGAACAACCCGGAAGGTGGTGCGACGGTTCGGTTTACATTGATAGCCGTACAGGAGGCAACACAGAAATGAGCAAGCTCGTCCCGACTGTATTCGTCGTCGATGACGATGCTTCATTCTTGCGCTCCATCGGCCGGTGGCTTCATTCTCATGGCTATATCGTGAAAAGTTACGGTTCGGCAGCGGATTTCCTCGCGAGACGGCCAAAGCAGGCCACAGGATGCGTTGTGGTCGATCTACATATGCCCGGTATGGACGGCATCTCTTTTCAGAAGGTGTTAGGGCAGTCCGACCACCCGCTACCCGTGGTATTTCTCACCGGCCACGGCGATATCCAGACCAGTGTTGCGGCGATGAAGGGTGGTGCCGAGGATTTTCTGGTCAAGACGGCATCAAAAGATGCCCTGCTGGACGCCATCGAGCGTGCCTTGGCCCGCGACGCGAGCGAGCGCGAGGTTCGCTTACGTCAGTTCGCGATGTCGAAGCGCTTCGCGGAGTTGACACCGCGTGAGCAGGAAGTCCTCTCACACGTATTGAAGGGGCGGCTGAACAAACAGATAGCCATCGATTTGGGTATCGACGAACGCTCCGTGAAGCGTCATCGCACCAATATGATGAGTAAAATCGGTGTCAAGTCGGTCGCCGAACTCGCCCAACTTGCCGTTGTCGCGGGGATCAGTGAAGAGCTCAGGGTGCCGGGTGACCGGCTCCCGTTGCCGACGAAGCATTCCTGACAACCGAGAGTTCCAAGTTTCCTTCGCTACGTCCCTAAAGGGACGCTTGTCGTGCGGTCGATAACCGCTATCCTCGACTCACCGTGAGTGAATCAATAAAGACCTATATTGCCGTCATTGAAGATGATGAGGGCCTGCGCCGCTCGTTGGCTCGATTGTTACGGGCTGCGGGCTATCAGCCGGTTACGTACCAGTCGGCCGAGGCGTTTCTCAACGATGCAAAACACCCGGTGTTCGATTGCCTCGTGGTCGACGTTCAGCTCGACGGTATGTCCGGTATTGAGCTAAGCGAGCAGCTTGTGGTGAGCGGTTCAATTACGCCGCTCATTTTTCTCACTGCGCATGAGGATTGCGAGGTCCTCAGGCAAACAATTCGCGCACCGTTTGCCGGATTTTTAACAAAGAATGAGCCAAGCGCAGCGGTGTTCGCTGCCATCGACAAGGCAATACACGTTGGCTGGTAGGCAGGTAGGGTTGCGCCCCACAGGAGATTGCAGAATGATCGAAAAAGCAGACGGCGGGGCGAAGGCGTTCGCGGCGATGCGAAGCACACGTATTTCCGGCCTTTCGAAGGCCATACTTCTGGCACCGCTTACAACAAGGACAAGCGAGAAAGCACATGATGGTTTCGTCGCCGGGAAAAGCGAGCCGTCCTTAAAATTAGCGAGGTTTTCGCTATCCTGTGTTCTCGCCATCTCGCTTTTCTCAAATGAAACAGCTAAGACGAAGATTCGGAGACGGACGAATGCGCGATAGATTCTCGGAGCGACGGACAGCGATCAATTGGCTCCGAGTCTGCAGGAGACTTGGCACCCCGTTCGTGGTGCTACTTCTCTCCGGCTGCAGCACCTTCGGGCCGCAGCTCGTCCTGAATTCCCATACCGAGTACAACAAGGCCGTCGAGCAGGTAATCCAAGAGGAGCTTCTGCTCAACATTGTTCGACGGCGGTATTACGAAGCGCCTCAGTTCGTGACGATTTCGAGCATCACCACGAGCATGAGCAATTCGGCGGGCATTTCCGGAGGCTCCGCCTTCGGCAACCAGGGCACGCCCACGACGAGCAACATTGGCGGCAGTCTCAACTGGTCCGATTCGCCGACCGTCACCATCACGCCCCGGCAGGGCACCGAGATCCTCGGAGCGCTGACCGCGCGGATGAGTGTCAACACTATCGCGAAGATGGCCAACGCCGGCTACCGCTTCGATTTTCTGCTGGCATTGATGGCCGAGGGCCTGACCAGCGTGCGCGGGCCGCAGGCCGGTGTCGGCACCGATTTCCGCCCGGGTGTTCCGGAGTATGTCCAGCTCATCGAATCGATACGCCGGCTGATCGACAAGGGCCAGCTCATCGCCGGGACCTTTAGCTGGAACGATCCCTACAGCGACATCAGCTACGATCGCGATCAGATCACGGTCGAAAACCAGCTTACCGCGATCGCCCTCGGCGGCGGCACCGGCCGATTCCGCAGCTACGACGACGGAAAGACCTACTACTTCACCGACAAAAACAATTATCCGGCCATGTGGATTGATCCGGATGCGCGAACATCGGGCGATGGCAAGCGCGTGATCGAGCTCCTGAATCTGCAGCCCACCCCCCTGAAGCGAATCTGGTCCTTTGCGCCGAGCCGGGTCGTCGACGGTACGGACTTCGAAAACCTGGCCGACGATCCTCGGCCCGAGATCAAGATACGGATGCGCTCCTTCTACTCGGTGCTGAACCTGCTCGCCTTCGGCATCAATGTCCCCCCGCAGGACGAGGAGGAACGCCGGGCCTTCACCAAGGCCTCATACGATCAGGCGGTTCGCGAGGGACGCGCGGTCGATATCTCAGACAAGTTCGTCGTGCATTCGAGCAGCGAGCGACCGGCGAACGCCTTGGTCGCCGTGGAGCATCGCGGCACTTGGTTCTACGTGGACGATCGTGATTACGTCTCCAAGCGCTTTTTCAATGCGGTCTACGACCTCTTCAACATGGAGATCGCCCCCTCGAGTGGCGGCGGGGGTCCGATCCTGACGGTGCCAGTGAAATAGCGCCGGCGATCCGCCCGGCGCCAGCGGCAAGAATTCGATTTGAGGAGGCCGATCCGTACACCCTCATTCTCTTCAAGATACGGGCTTCATCTCAACGGTAAACAAAACGGTGTATTATGAAAATTACTAGAAGACAGTTTGGTTCCTTAGTAGGGCTATCCGCCGCCGGTTTGGTCGTTCCCGGGCTGGCCCAAGCGCAGGTCGAAAAGAACATTAATCCCGCGCTGGCCCCCGCGCCGGGTAAGAGCATGCCCCCCGTGCCGCCCCCCCCGGGTATGAACATTCACCCCTGGCTGGCCAAGCGCGATCAGAAGGCTATTCTGGCCCGCATTCAAGGCCTCATGAAGCGCGACGGGATTGGCGCGCTCGTTATCGTGAAACCTGAAAATGTAGCCTATTCTACGGGCTACGTATCCCGGTTCGCTTATGGACCCGGTGTTCCAGCGGGAAGCCAGGCGGTCGCCGTTATTCCGGCAAAAGGGGAAGCTCACCTGTTCATCAACTTGATGGAGAGTGATGATGCCCCAAGAATGACCAACGATGTTGAGGTTTCGGCCATGCCGGGTTTCGTTTTTGTAGACGATGGGACACCCGAGTCGCGCAAGGAACGCAGCGCGACCATTGACCCACTGGCCGGATTCAAAGATTCTTTGAAGGCCGCCCAAGACATGGCCTCCAACGGCAAGATCGGTATCGAGCAGGGCGCGTTGCTCGGAGGGCTTCTGGCCTATCTCAACAGCCAGGTGAAAAAAGATCAGGCAGTGGACTCCGATAGCTTGCTATATGAAGCACGCCTGATCAAGACACCATGGGAAATCGATACGCTGCGCATGGCGGCCCAGCACATGGAGCGCGTCCAGTCGCGCGTGGCTCAGCAGCTTGAGCCCGGGATGAATGCCTTGGCCCTCGATAATATGATCATGTCGGCGGGCTGGGCAGAAGATAAGGATTACTCCATGTCCGCGATGGCCTACCAGATCGGAATCGGACCTTATTGGGGCGTATCCGCATCGCCTCGGAACTACGTGATCAAAAAGGGCGATCTTATGCGTATTGATGGCGGCGGGACGCATTTTGGGTACATTAGTGACATCACGCGTACCTGGGCCGTTGGCGGTTCGCCAAGCTCCAAGCATGAAGAGACATATGACGCATTGTATGCGGGGTTCCAGAAAGGCCTCACATTGCTCAAGCCTGGTGTGAAGATGTCGGAAATGTATGCTGAAGTACGGGCAGAAGTGGAAAAGTCTCCAATCTTTCCTAACTACGCCCGAGGCCACGTGGGGCACAGCATCAGCCTCTCTCCGTTGCTCGAGGATCATCCACTGTTCGCCCCCGGTTTTGATGTCGAATTCCAGCCCGGCATGTGCGTGAGTTTAGAGACCTCCTACATGGCAGCGCAGGGCGCCTATGCGCCGGGACCGTACAACATTGAAGATTCCTTTGTGATTACCGAAGATGGATACGATCGGTTCACCACGGTGCCAGATTCACTGGTGTGGGATGGGAGCATAACGACTGGATAGGAACGTTTTCTCCGGAGGGACTTTCTCGGGATCGCGGGGTGGAGGCCCCTCTGGGGTTTCATCCTCGCCTGCACATCCTGGTTTCCGATGAAGGCTGGATCATTGTGGCTATGAGGAGGAACTGGAAAAAAGTCTTCCCGCCAAAATAATTGATGGACAGAGAGCAAAGGAAATTGACATGTTTTTTATCAAGAAATGTATTGAGAAAAACAGAGCGCTAAGCAAACCGACCTTGTTTCACTGGCAGCGGTTCGCGTTGTCGCTTGTTCTGCTGTTGGCTCTGTTCTCAACCGCAGCACTGGCCGAGGAGACAAAGACCGCAAAGCCCACCGGCGACGGCACGGAACACGGCAGTCTCGGTGAACTGGGGGCGAAGCTCAGCGACCCGACGTCGGATGTCTGGGCTTTGTTCACCGAGTTTGATTTTCAGTGGAGTCGGGGTGACTTAAGCGACGATGATTATAAATTTGGCACAGCTATGCTCTTTCAGCCGATCCTGCCCTTTAAGCTCACCGAAAATTTAAAATTGCTGACAAGGCCGGTCGTGCCAGTTCTATTCAGCACGCCGGTACCAACCGGCCTCAATCCGGACGGCACGGCCGATTTTTCCAACAAAGGTGGTTTGGGCGATATTTCTTTGCCGCTTCTGCTCTCACCCGTGCCGGAACCTGGGGACGCTTTTTCATACGGCATTGGCGCGACCTTTCAGTTTCCCACCCACACTTCATCTGAACTGGGCACGAACACCTGGGAGGCCGGTCCGGCGGCTGTCGTCACCTATAAAAAAGAGAAAGTCACGATGGGCCTTTTCGGCCAATACTGGTGGTCTTTTTCAAAGTATGGCAGCAACAGTGCCGGTGAGGACACACCAAGTACCAGCCACGGCGTGATGCTCCCTTTTTTCTTCTACAACCTGCCGGACGCCTGGCAGATTGGCTTCCTCCCGAATATCACCTATAACGACAAAGCCACTTCGGGGAACAAGTGGAATGTGCCTTTTGGGCCCGTTGTGACGAAGATGACAAAGATGGGCAACCTGCCGGTGAAGTTGCAGCTTGGCGTAGAATATGCGGTGGTACGCCAGGATGATTTTGGCCCTGAATGGAGGATAAAGCTGAATATCATTCCGGTGATAGCGTCCCTGCAGAAGAATCCTTTCTTCTAGCCTTTCGGACAAGACGGGCAAAGAGAGGCGTATCCGGCTCGCTGAGACAGTCTGCCCTTAGGGCACCAAACAAAAAGGAGCTATGAGATGATAAAGTTATTTATGAGCAAAGTGCTGACGATGCTAATGGCGCTAGCGCTGATCGGAGCGGCTACAGCCCACGCGCAGGACTATGACGTTGTGCTGAAGGGTGGGCGGGTCATGGACCCGGAGACCTCGCTCGATGCGGTCATGAATGTGGGCATCAAGGGCGGCAAGATCGCCGCGGTGACCGAGGAC
>Ga0210074_1000370_pt1 | contig 16507 bp, 14 predicted proteins | sample China_Galinas_Co_FD_184860 | JGI IMG/M metagenome (GOLD analysis project Ga0210074, IMG submission 184860) | Wetland microbial communities from San Francisco Bay, California, USA, that impact long-term carbon sequestration -... | ecosystem: Environmental > Aquatic > Marine > Wetlands ... | reverse complement strand
AGTCACGCCGGCACAAGCCACCAAAGCCTCCAGCAACATATCCCCGGAGCACAAGGAAGCCCATCGCCACCAGTGGCGGGATGGAGACCGGCCTCAGCCAGCGCCCTTCCCGTTTCAAGTTTGCAGGTGATCCCCTCGCCTACACGCCCCCGCGCCTTCAGGGTAATCTGTGCCGCCTGCGGTTGCTCGCGATATTTTTGCTTCAGCGGCGCCTGCATGGCCTTGAGTTGTTCGGCATCCATCGACTTTACTCCAATAACAGGACCGGACTGAATAATAGCACCCTCCCAAAGAGTCATTCCCTCTCCCTACGGGAGAGGGATAGGATGAGGAAAACCATGACAAATGGCAACGATCAAGCTGACAGACGACAATGAAGCGCAGCGCCATGTTAGGCCTTACGATATGAGTATATAAATGCATATTGCAAGTGAAACGGCAGATAATCCTAATGAGCCGGTGATAATTACTTTATAGGCAGCAATTTGCCTCTGAGCATCTTGACCTGCGCTCTCTATACTTTGAATCGCCTGCTGGAGTTTCTCGGCGAGAATATGAATTGACTCTGCATTTTGTGTGGCGGCCTCTTGGAGTTCTTGAATCTGCTTGGCTACGACCTGTTCTGTTTTTGCCGCCTCTGGCTTAGAGGTAAATGCTGGTATTGCAGCCGTTGCCACTTGGGCAATGTAAGGCGCCACAGCTTTAATTATGGGTAGGAACTGGACTGCCATAGATTGACTCTCCCTATATATTGCTGAGCTCTAACGTACGCGCTCAGCCGACTCAAATCAATCTCGCACCACCATCCAAGACAGTTATGGCGCCCGTAATGTAAGGGTTGGCCATGAGCCACAGATATCCTGACGCAATCTCGCCAGAAGATCCCAGCCGTTTAACAGGGAACTGACGGGCATAGCTTTGCACTGATTCAGCTTTTGGCTCCACAAATCCTGGACTCACACAATTAATCCGTAACGGAGAGAATTCGAGCGCTAACGTTCGGCAGAGAGTTTCGGTGGCACTATTGATAAGAGCCATCGTAGAAGCTCCCCTGTAGATTTTTTCGCCTGCAATCCCGCTTGTAAGGGTGATGCTACCCGTCTCTCTAATGTGGCGGTGGGCCACTTGAACAAGTCGGTACTGCCCCCAGAACTTCGTCTCGAAGGCACGCTTTGAGTCGTCAATATTGACGTCCATAAACGGCGCTGAGTGAACCTCCGGCCTCACGGCGACGATCAAGTGATCAATCGTGCCGATGGATTCAAACAACGTCTCGCTGGCCTTTGGAGCAGTAATGTCGAAGGAATGCGTTTCCACCGCATTCAATGGGCCTGGCAGCGCGGCCATGCGTTCCGGTGCACCGCGAGAGGCAACGATGACCTTCGCCCCTTTTTGCTGCGCGAGCTTTACCACTGCAAGGCCGATACCGGAACTCCCCCCGACGACCAAAACACGCTTCTGTTCCAGGGTGAAATCAGTCATGGTTATTTCATTGCCCAACGTTTTTGATAAGCCGCGCCGCTTTTTGGCTACGGCTTGATTAAATGGTTAGGCCGTTTCACTCAAAGTACCTTTCTTGAAATGACCCTATATGGCTTATATCCTAGCTTCTCCCAGGTCAGCTCAGCTTCAATATTGCCCAGCAAGTACTGAACATCAACGTACTGAATAGAGCTCTCCTTAAACCATCTCTCGACAGTATCTACAAGTTTTGCTGCAATACCATTCATGCGGCATTCACTCTCAACCCAGCAATGCTCGATTAAACCGATTTTCTTTATCGAGCAACGCTGCATGAACGGTCGTGTGATTGTTCCAATGATGTATCCGACCTTTACGCCATTAATTATTGCTAAATATATTATTGATTCATCTGAAGCCAGTATTTTCGTAATCCATTGTTCGGCTTCGTCAACGTAGTCATTCGTAAGCCTTAGAAGGTATTCGTCTTGCGATGAATCTCTTACGTGCTCCAATAAACAAACCATCGCCTTCAGGATGTATGGCTTGTCATTGTTATTTGCCAATTCAATCGATATCATTGTTTTACGGACTAACGACAAGCGTAACTTGCGCATTTTGAAGGAGCACCGCGACTGAAAAATGCGTCAATGCTAACGCACTTGTTATGTGCTTCTAATTTCCTATACATGGACGCCATAACCTTCAATATGACCATCCAGTATAATGATTTAACGTGCTATATTCGTTTTGATACTGCCATCAATTGTAATAAGAGCCTGACTTATAACATCAATAATTAATTTGATTTCTAGGGTCACAGCTATGATTCTATAAAAGATAATATAGTTTTGTACACCAGCTTTGGCTCGGATAGTTGAAGATGGTGGTCATTTTTTTCAGCAACAATCTGTTTGGCATTGAGGCGGTTAGCCAGGTCATCCTGCAGAGAAGCCCATGTGTCGTCCTGGTCAAGAATATCGTTTATTGTACCTCTTACGTTCTGCGAAGATCGCCCACGACTGAGAATAACAACGGGAATCTCCGATTTCAACGCACTTCCAAATTGTTGCATAGCGGCAAGATTGTCGAGCATGGTGCAGGATTCGGCATAGGCACCTTTAAAAAAAGAACCCGTCGCAAGTACCGCACGATATTGTTCCAGGGCCTGCCCCTCCAGTTGAGCGGCCGGAATACGCCCGCTTGAAATAGCCATGAGTCCAAGTGTGGCAATCGTTTGCAGACTCTTGAACTGACTTGCGGCGCCTGTGATCGCTTCTCGATAGCCCGTTAGTCGATCGGCCATATATTCGTTGGCGGGGTCCACTAGCACCAGCGCACGAATATTCTCAGGATGAAGCTGCGCATAGCGACGAACAATTAACGCTCCATAAGAATGGCCGACCAGAATCAAGGGATGGTTCTCATTTATAGATTGAATAACCAGTTGTAAATCATCCACCATATTTTGCAGGGTGCTTGGATTTTGGTTAATCTCACTCCATCCCAGTCCGGCCCGGTCATAGGCACATGTTTTTGTGTGTTGCACGAGTAGAGTTTGTACGCGATGCCAATGAACCGAGAACTCGTTCAGGCCGGCCTCAAGTAACACGGTGACGGGACCCTGCCCCTGGCAATTGACATGTAATCGATGCTGTGTGCTGCCAACCATTTTACCTGGTGGTGGAAACTTTTTCGCCAAATTCGTCTTGGCATATTGGCCAGTAAAATAAACTATGACGGCGAGCGCCAATATTGATAAAAGGATACTTAAAAATACCATTTTAATTTTTTTTCTTCTTGTTTCATGCAAAGTCAGAACCTCACTAAAGCAGAATACCGTCAATCTTGTCCAGATAGTTTTGATCTGAAATGCCGGTGTTATTCGTCATGATCATACTGACGCGATTGTCATCAGGATAAATGCGCATTTCACAATAATAACCACCCGCGCCACCAGAGTGCATAAAATAAGTTTTGCCATTGAGAGTCCCACGAAACCAAGCTAAGCCTCTGCGAATGGCTTGTCCGTTATTAGTGGTTCCCGGTTGCCACATGCTTTTCACCAGCTGCTCAGTGAAGGGCTCTTCCCGGCGGAGAATAGCCTGCGAATATCGACTAAAGCCGGTGGCATTTCCGACAAGACCGCCATAAGGCTTGCCATTGACCAGTATGTGATTGAAGCGTGTCCAGCCATCGTCACTGCTGACTAGGAATTTTTCACGGTCAATAAAAAATCCCAGTAGCATGTTCAACCAGTTCCAACGGCGAATATAGCCATACGCATGGTTTTCAGGATTTTCGATGTGATAGGAGATTGTTTGGTCATTATTTAATGCAAGCGGCGCAATGATTTCCTTCATCACGTAATCCTCATACGACTGACCACTGACCTCTGTGATGAGTTGGCCGAGCACAAGATAACCAACATTGGAGTAAACGGATTTGATTCCCGGTTCAAAATCTAATTTCGGAATATCTTTTATGACTTCTCTGAAAAAATTCGTGTCGTCAAATTCATCATCCTGGTCAGCCAGATGCACCCAACTCATTGGGTTCGGATTGGGAAACCCAGCGGTGTGTTGCAGCGTCTGCCGTACCGTAGGCGACTGTTTGTAGGATAGGCCATTCACATACCGCTCAATGGGGGCATCTAGATCGATCTTTCCCTCTAGCGCCAACTTTACAACTGCTGCCGCGGTGAATGTCTTGGTAATTGAATAACCGTTGAAGGTTGTTTGCTCTGTTACCGGCTGTTTTGATGAAACGTCAGCATATCCAGCCGTAAACTGAAAAAGAATTCCATCCTTATCTGCGAATACGTATTGTACTCCTGGAGTCTTTTTATCTGCTATAAGGGAGGCAAGGAAGGCACGTGCCGTACTTTCCTGATCAGACGAAAATTTGGCGTAAAGGACCGGCATATAGATTGTCACCAATACCAAGAGGCAGACATATTTTTTGTTTTTCCTCATATCAAATACCAGGAAACAACAGGAATTGTTCAATAAAACACTCAATTACCTGTCATGCAAATCATTAATTCCACTTCAAATAGTTATGAAGGGATATTTTCTAGTCGTTCTCCCAATATCTTTAACTTTTATCGATTACACATAACGAATGAGATAAGCTGCATGCGGTAAAATGAACGCTTTACCATCATCTGCTGCAAGCCCCCTTAGTCCGTTTGACCTTTGCCGACCACCAACATCAGCATGTCAACTTGATCGTTTTGTTGAGCGACGTAGGGGGAGCCTTCAGTCGCGCTATCGATGATCTTTCCGTCACCGCGCGCCGCGCCTACCCCACCATCATTTTATATTCGGCTAAAGCGAAGCGCTGCGGTGATCGCATTAACTCGCGTTATGCGACACCCGCTGTCGCTTCGCTTTACTATCATAGTTTTTCGCATTTTCTATGATGGTTATGAATGGGTTTTCGTCAATCGCGTTAACGTCATTTTTGTCATCATCAATTGCTGTGAGTCAGGCGACCCCTATGATCGCGCAACTATCATTTATCCGGCACTTTCGCCCTATAACCCGGAAACCTACGCCGCATAACCCAGCCTGTCAATTCCAAGCCTTTGTTCTATATGAATGTAGACACTACAAACACGGCGACAAATAAATCGATGGCTCCGCAACAAGAACTCGATATACGACCCGGCAACTTCACGGCCGCTGTTGTCCCGCACGCTGGATTAAATCACCACGAAAAAAATCCCCGCCGCAGCGGGGATGATGATTGGGAGAATATGATCAACGTTCTCCAGCTTTCATCACATTGCCGTTAGTGTGGCTCACTAACTCACGAAAATATTATGCCGTGACCCGCAACACCGAGTTGGTGCCGCCCATGTCGTTGGGCACCCGTATCGGATTGACCGGGTCTTCCTGCCATTCGCCGTCGATGATCACCCGGTATTGATAGGCGCCCGGCGGGATCTTCAGCACCTTCTGCACAGTACCGTTGAAGGTGCGGGTCTCGACGCGGTGATCCGGTATCCAATCGTTGAAGTCCCCCGCTATCTGCAGTTCCTGCCCCAGGAAGTGGTGATAACTCAACACCACCCGCCGTTCGCCGGCCAGCGCCATACTTTCACTGAAGGTCATGCTGGTGGGATGTGCCGCATTGGCCGTTGTGATTTCTTCTTCAGCGACGGCCTCGACTTCGCCGGTCAACAGTTCAGTCAGGTTCAGAAAGTCTTCCGCCACAGCGGATTTCGGGGCGAAGTCGATCACCGATCGACCGGCGCCCGCCGCCTCGCGCACCCGTACGCTCTCGCGGATCTTCACCGGCAGCAGTTCCTCTGTTAGATCGTGGCGTAAGTTCTCCAGTAGATTATTAGCCAGGCGCGTACGGCTGTTGACCCGCGACGGTACGATCTTGATTTCCACATAACCGCCGTGACGCTCGCACATCTGGGCGACCACTTCCCGCACCCGGGTGATGCCGTCCAGGGCGAATGAACTGAGCTCGATGGGAATGAGGACCTGATGAGCGGCGCGGATGGCATTGACCGCAAGGATGTTCAACGCCAGATGACTGTCCAGCACCACGTAGTCATAGCGACCGCCCAGCATGGCCAGTTGCTTGAAGAGCTCGGTCTCGGGATCCTGGCGAAATGCCAGACGCTGTTCTATTAGGGCTAGATCGGGCAGCCCCGGCACCAGGTCCACTCCTGGCGCCACCGCGGGAACGATGACATCGGACAGGGCGAGATCGCCCATAAAGACATCATAGAGACTTGCCCAGCTCTTTTCCGGTGTGACGCCCAGACCCAAAGCACAATGACCTTGTGAATCCATGTCTATGAGGAGGACGTTCAATCCTTTGCGTCCTAAGCATGCTGCGAGGTTGATGGCGAAGGTGGTTTTTCCGCATCCACCCTTCTGGTTAGTTATGGCAATAACATTCATTCCCTGTCCTCCATAGAGCCTTGTATATGGCTAGTTCTGTTATTTACTGCGCTAAGCTTTACCTCCTATGTCTATATGTCCATCGCCAACATGGCGACCACGGATTTGCAAATGCATGCCGGTCCCTAGCGACATGTATAAGCAAGGAACCACCCCGACCCCCAGGCCACCTCTTCTTTAAAAGGGGGGGACACACCCTGTGTCCCCCCCTCCATCCTTGGAAGGGAGGGAGTTGTACTCCCTCCCTCGTTGCGGAAGATTGCCCCCATTGGGGTCGGGGTGGTAACTCTTGAAATCAACATTTTGAAAAATGATCGCACCTGCCTCGGCAGCGTGCTTGAGCTGTAAGAACCGCTGAGACTTGCAGATACATAGGACTGATTCATCCAGCCCGCGCTAAATAAATGTCCGACCGACCCATTTTCCCGCCCCCAACGCCCATTGCGCAGTCGTTTCCATGGAGGAACTGCATCGAGAAAATCGCCGCTGATAAGCCTTGCGCACCAACCGCCCTGCAGAGGCACGCAAAGGTCCGCCGCACGTCTCCGCCCGCACCGTGCAAAGAGCGGGGAGGTCGGACAAAAGAAAGACAAATAAGATTTGTCAGAGGTGACGGGGCTAGTACGGCACCAGTATAAGCGCTGGCGCTGCTTGGGTTCGATTAAATCAAACATCCGACGGGCATAACATCCCGTATCGGCCATACTCACCCCCGCTGGAGGTATTCAACGGATAAGTAAAGTATCTATCCCAACAAATGTCAAGTAGTGAATGTTTTCGCCGCGTGTCGGCGCGTCACCGAAACATCATGCGCCACATCCATCATCCCGAACTCAACAGGCCGCGCAGATTGGCGAGATGGGCCTGACCGCGTTCCTGGCGTTGCACTGGATCTACTTCGCGGCTGCCGCCCTGCCACTCCAGATCGTCGGAAGGCAACTCGGCAAGAAAACGGCTCGGTTCCCGCGGCACCATCTCCCCGCCGCGTTTGCGCTTGGCACTGAAGGTGAAGGTCAGGGTCTTGCGCGCGCGGGTGATGCCCACATAGGCCAGACGCCGTTCTTCTTCGATGTCACCCGCTTCGATACTGCTGCGGTGCGGCAACAGGGATTCCTCCATGCCCACCAGAAACACATGGGGAAACTCCAAACCCTTGGCCGCGTGCAAGGTCAGCAGATGTACGCAATCGGCAGTGTTTCCTTCTTCACCACGATCGAGGATGTCCATGAGACTCATGTGCGCCACCAGATCGGCCAGGGTCTTGTCTTCGCCGGCCTGCTCGGCGACACGCTGCATCCAGGTGACCAACTCCCAGACGTTGGCCATGCGCCGTTCGGCGGTCTTTTCGTCTTTGCTGTTATCCTGCAGCCACAGCTCGTAGTTGGCGCCGGCGATCATATCGCGCACCGCGGCGACGGGATCGCCGCGTTGACCGCGATCGCCCAGATCCACCAACCACTGGGCGAATTGTTCGAGGCGCGTCGCGGCGCGTTCGGGCAGCTGCGTCTTGAGACCCAGCTCGAAACAGGCGGCGAACAGGCTGATGCCGCGCCCGCCGGCATAGTCGGCCAGCTTTTCTACGGTGGTGGGACCGATCTCGCGGCGCGGCACATTGACCACGCGCAGGAAGGCGCTGTCGTCGTCGGAATTCACCAGCAGCCGTAGATAGGCCATGATGTCCTTGACCTCGACATAGCTAAAGAACGAGGTGCCGCCGCTGAGGAAATATGGGATACGCTGTTCGCGCAGGGTCTTCTCGAACAGCCGCGCCTGATGGTTGCCGCGATAAAGAATCGCGTAGTCGCGGTAATCGGTGCGCTGCTTGAACTTGTGGCTCAGGATTTCCGAGACCACCACCTCCGCTTCGTGTTCGTCGCTGCGGGTCTCGATCACCTGCAGCGGATCGCCGTAGCCCAACTCGCACCACAGAGCTTTCTGGAAAACATGGGGATTGTTGGCGATGAGCTGATTGGCGGCCTTGAGGATGCGCCCGGTGGAGCGGTAGTTCTGCTCCAGCTTGATAACCTTCAAATTGGGGAAGTCCTGCTGCAGCAAGGCCAGGTTTTCCGGCTGGGCGCCGCGCCAGGCGTAAATCGATTGATCGTCATCCCCCACCGCGGTCAGCGCGCCGCGCGGCCCGGTGAGGGCTCGCACCAATTGATATTGGCCGCTGTTGGTATCCTGATACTCGTCCACCAGCAGATAACGGATGCGGTTCTGCCAGACATCGAGGATATCGGGATGATCGGCGAACAACCGCACCGGCAGGAAGATCAGGTCATCGAAATCCACCGCATTATAGGACTTGAGATGACGCTGATACTGGCCGTACAGACCCGCCGCCAGGTTCTTGACCGCATCGCCGTCGGCGAGGGCCAGGGCCTGCTCGGCATCCACCATGGCGTTCTTCCAGGAGGAGATCTGCCAATGCACCGCTTTCACCTGGCTGTCGTCGCTGAATTCCCTGCGCAGCAAATCGCGAATCAAGCCGCTGCAATCATCGGCATCGAGTATGGAGAAATTCGGACGGTAACCCAGGGCGGCCGTCTCGCGGCGCAGGATATTCAAGCCCAGGCTGTGAAAGGTGGACACCCTCAGACCCTGGGCCTTCTTGCCGCCCATCAGGTCGGCGACGCGGCTTTGCATCTCGCGCGACGCCTTGTTGGTGAAGGTCACCGCGGCGATGTGCTGCGGGGTGATACCGCAGGTCTTGATCAAGTGGACGATCTTGTGGGTGATCAGCCGCGTCTTGCCGCTACCGGCGCCCGCCAGCACCAGCAGGGGACCTTCCAAATAACGCACCGCGGCGCGCTGCTGGGCATTGAGACTCACGGCAATACCTCGGGCAAGGGTTACATCAACTGCTATGAAAGCCTGAATAATGCGTCATTCCGGCTGGAACGCGGCGAAGACCCCCGGAATCCACTGCCTTTAACTCGGTGGAGTAGTGGATTCCGGCTTGCGCCGGAATGATGGCATAAGAATTGCCAGGCTTTCTCTTATATGTAGAACGCGGCCGCCGTAGCTACAGCGGCCGCAGGGTAAATCTTACCCGTTATTTTGTTGCGGCGCGCTCTTGACAAGATGGGCGAGGAAGGGCTTGCTGGCCTCACCGAAATATACCGACATATGGGGAAAGGGTATCTCGATCCCCGCCTGGTCGAAGGCCTTTTTCACCCGGCGCTGGAATTCCCGCCCCACATCCCATTGCTTGATGGGCAGGGTCCTGGTGCGCCCCTTGATGACCACCGCCGAGTCGGCGAACTTATCGACACCGAAGATCTCCACGTCGTCGAGCATCAGCGGCCCGAAATGCGCATCCTGGCGCAACTCCGCACCCACCTGCCGCAGCACCTCGATTACCTTATCGGTATCCTCCTTATAGGCCACGCCGATATCGAAGACGAAGGCCGACCATTCGCGGGTCATATTGGCCAGGGTACTGATGGTGCCGTTGGGGAAGGTATGGACGATGCCGCTGAGATCGCGCAGCACGATGGTGCGGAAGTTGATCCTTTCCACCAGTCCGCCGGTGCCGTTGATGATGGCCACGTCGCCAACCCGCACCTGGTTCTCCAGGATCATGAAAAAGCCGGCGATCACATCACGCACCAGGTTCTGCGCGCCGAAACCCACCGCCACCCCGACCACGCCGGCGCTGGCCAGGACGGGGCCGATGTCCACACCCAGTTGCCGCAATATCAATAAAACTCCCATGACCCACATCACGATGATCACCCCCTGGCGCAGCAGACGCACCAGGGTCTCGGCGCGCTTGGCCGCCTCGCCGGGCACTTCGCCTTCCGCATGTCCCTTGGCGATCAAGGTCCCCTCCAGGCGCTGCAGTAATTTGCCCACGATCCCGATGAGGATCCATATCAAGACCAGGATCAGCAGTATCCTCAGGCCGGAGAATATGATGTCCTCCCATTTGATCGTTTCAAAATATTTCAGGATCAGATCCATGATTCGTCTCCATGTGCTGCGCTCGAGGCCGGCCGGGTAAACACCGCATTAAAATGGTGGCCCATCCGAATGCGTAAAAAATCTGTCATTTCTCCAGAAGTTTTGCCGCCAGCGGACGGTACTGTAATCCATAGAACATCTGTAGATAGCGTCGCGTCTCGTCCCGTTCCAGATTGGTCACGTATTTCCAGAAGCCGTAGATGCGCGACAGGGTCATCATACGTTCCGCATACAGTTCCCAGGTGTAACGTTGCTGCACCCGCTGTACCGCGCCGGCGGAAATCCTTTGCCAATAATCGGGCTCGGCGCGGCAACGGCTGAAGAATTCAGCGATGATAGTGGCGGCACGATCACCGTGATTGGGATCGATATGAAAACCCGACACGCCGTTTTCGATGATCTCCAAAGGCCCGCCGAACCAAGTGGCGAAGGTGGGCAACCCGGAGGTCATGGCTTCGATGACGGTGAGGCCGAAGGCCTCGAACAGGGCCGGCTGTACGAAGGCGCCGCGGCGATCGGCGATATAGCGATACAATTCACCAGTGAAATTTTTCTCGAGCCGCAGACCCAGCCAGCGCATGTCGCCGTCCAACTGGTAGCGGTCCATCAACTCGTGCATATGGGCGATTTGCTGCTGTTCCTCCGCGTCCGTCGACTGCCCGGCGTCGATATAACCCGCCACCACCACCAGGTTGGCCTGCTCGCGCAGCGCCTGACTTTGACCGTACCATTCCACCAGGCCGGTGATGTTCTTGATGCGATCGAGGCGCGCCATGGTGAACAGCAGGGGTTTATCGCGATCCGCGAGACGGCCGCGCGCGCCGGGAAAATCATTCTGGTAGATCATGGCCTCGATCTCGGCCACCAGTTTGGTCAAACGCTGCGCGGATTCGCTATAGGGAAAATAGACCTGGGCATCGGCACCGGGAGAAACGATATTGAATTTGGGATCGAAGGGATCCATGCCCTGCACCACGCGGTACAGGCCAGGCATGGTGAAGGCACTGTAGCTTTCGTATTGGCCGACGCTGTCCTCGCGTCCGGCGATCTCCTGATAGGTGCTGGTGATGATGAAATCGGCTGCGTTCATGGCAATGAGATCGGCGGTGAACTGGCAGCTGAAATGGTATTGCGCTTCGTTTTCGCGCCAGTAGAGATCGGACATCAGATACTTGGTCTTCTCCAGGGCATGGGCGATATTGCACTGCGTCACGTGCAGGCGCTGCGACAACAGGGTCGCCACCAGATTGCCGTCGGAATAATTGCCCACGATCAAATCGGGGCGCACCCCCAGCTCCGCCAATACCTCTTTTTCCGCTTCGATACTGAAACGCTCCAGATACGGCCAGATCTCGAAACGGGATATCCATTGCGGAATCACTTCGTCGTTGGGACCGCGAAACGGTACCCGCAGGATCGCGGCGTTGCGCGTACCGGCGATGTCTTCCAGACGCTGGTTGCAGGTGGTGCCGTGCGGCGCCTCGGGAATCAGACGCGTCACCACCAGGATCTTCGGTTCGATATCCAGGCCCTGTTCGTCGAGCCGCTTGCGCATCTCCTGTTCCAAGGCCCGCACTTGATCGAGGATATAGACGATCTGCCCGCCGGTATCGGGCAGACCCAGGACATTGGCCTGGCCGAAATAACCGTGCGGCGACAGGATCACCACATTGAAGATCATGGGGATGCGGCTCAGGAAACGCTCGAGATTCCCCGGTTCCGGCGCCTCGAGAATATCGGAGAGCAATCCCAGGGTTTCTCGCATACGCGCCACCGTGCGTCCCCACCCCGGCTCGAGTCCGATGCCCTGCAATTCGGAACCCACCTGGTCCCAGCCGGCATCGGCGGGCTGCCGCGCCAGATAATCATCCGCGTCGCGCAAGCAACGGCGTAGATGATTCATCTGGTCGATGCGGCTGTTCAACATCAATTGCTGACCCTGCACCTGATGCACACGCAGGAAATCCAGCAGACGCCGGTCACCCTCGCCCAATGCCTGAAAGAGCTGGCTGGAGAGGCGACGATTGAGGAACTCCACGCCACGGCCGATGGAGCGTGTTTCCTGCAGCTTGGGAAAATCGCGGTTGAACGGCCCGATATCGAATTCCAGCGCCCAGGGATCGACGCTGCCGCCGTTCACCAAATGTTCCTTGAACTGCAGGTATTCCGAGACGGAAACGCTTTCCATGTGCAAAGTCTCGGTATGAATGCGGAAGTGGCGCGAGCGCGCCACATAGCGCCGAGTCACATAATAGATCCACGGCGAGCCCGCCGCCGCTTCCTGGGTGATACGAATCGTATCCGCCAAAGGGGAATCCAGCAATTCGGCAAAATCATTGTCGCTGCAGAAGCCGGAAAATTCGTCCCACAACTCCGAGCGCAGCAGATATGGCTTGCCCAGCGCGGCATAACGGCGCAACAGCAGGTAGATCGCCTCGCGATGAGATTCGACAAACGCCGCTAAGTTATTATCATTCATTGACCACACCTTGTTCTTGTTCCTGGATCATCTGCAGCGATCCGAAAAAATCGTAATGCTCTATGCCCTCCAAAATTCCCCAGGCATAGTGACCTTCGGCGAAATATATACGCTCACGGTTACGCAACACCTCGAGCTCGGCACTGTGATTACCCACCACCACGCCCAAGGTATTGCCGCTCAGCATCTCCTCGTCGTTCCCGGAATCACCGGCCACCAGAATGCTATCGACCGGTATTCCCCATTTGTCAGCCAGATAACGAATGGCGCTTCCTTTCGAGGCACGCATCGGCAACACATCCAGGTACATGCCGTGGGAAAAGACCACATTGGCATGCAGGTGGCGTTGCCGCAGACGACCGGTGATCTCCCGCACGCTGGGCGCCTTGTCCGGATCCATGAAATAGCTGATCTTGTAGTGGCGTTGCTCCGCCGCCCCCTGCATGCGAATGCCGGGCAGCTCCTTCATTGCTTCGCGCACGGCTTGGGGTTCCCAGCGATAACCCAGATGCTGCTGATAGCCCGAATCCGGCTCCGTCGAATCGCGATAGTAGATCTCGGTCCCCACCGCGGTGACCAGTACATCCGGCAGCGGGACCTTCCACTCCTTCAATACCTTGAGGGCGCTCTCCAGGCGCCGACCGGTGGCGATACCGAAACCGACCTTGCCGTCGGCTTGGCGAATTTTTTCCAGCAGGGCCTGCAAGGCCTCCCAGTCACCTATCAAGGTGTTGTCGATATCGCTGATCAGCAGCCGATCGGAAGTGGGCAACTTGCTCTTGGCCACCGCGGACGGCCGCTTACGCTGGGATTTCTTTAACAGCTTGTCCACTTCGCTTAAATATTTTTTTACATGACCGGCCCAGGAAAAATGGCGATGCGCCCCCAGCACGCCGTTCTTCGACCAGCGCCGCCACCTGCCGTGATCAGTGATGGCCTCGAACAACACCTGCCCCATGCGCGTAACATCCAGAGGATCGATCAATTGGCCGTTCCTGCAATGACCGACTATGTCGCGTGGACCGCCGTCCTCGGTGGCGACGATGGGCAAACCACTGGCGGCGGCCTCGATCAGGGTCAGGCCGAAGGGTTCGGTGAGGGCGGGATTGACGAATACGCCACCGCTCTTGGCGGCCAGGCGATACAAGGTGGGCACATCGTCGGCATTATGGTGCTTGGGGTAGGCCACCCGGCCGTAAAGGTCGTAGCGATCGATCAACATCAGGATCTCGCTAAGGACACCGCGCGCCCCCTTGTCCATGGTCTGAATGTCATCGCGGTTGCCTGCGACCAAGACCAAATTCGCGGCATCCTGCAAGGCACGGTGTTCACCATAGGCACGCAGCAAGGAGGAAATGTTTTTGCGTTCATCGGGCCGGGACAAGGCGAGGATCATGGGCCTGCGCGGTTCACGCAGGAACCGCTCGAGCTCCAGAAAAATCGGCGGTTTGAACCAGCCGCGGTGCGGCGGATAAAAGCGATCCAGTTCCACGCCCGGTGCGATCACCACCATATTCTCCGGCTGATAATTATCGTAGATGCTGTATTGCTGCTCCACTTCCTGTCGGGTGCTGGCAATCACCATGGCGGCGTTATCCAGTGCAAATTCCTCGGCCTCGATGCGCGCGCTCATGTTGTAATTCTTTTCGATGGTCTCGGCCTTCATGCCCTGATCGAGCAACCGGCGCTGCTTTTCCCGGCCCAATGAATGGCCGGTATGCACCAGCGGCACGCCCAACAGGCCCGCGAGGCGTGCACCCACGTAGCCGGCGTCGGCGTAATGGCTGTGGATCACGTCGGGAAGCTTGCCGATGCGGCGGAGGTACTTGAGGGCGTTATCGGCGAAACTGTCAAGATGCGGCCACAACACCTCTTTGCGCAAATAGCGGCGTGGGCCGCAGGGAATGCGGATGATGAATGCCTTGTCCGCCAAGGCTTCTTCCGGCCTGGCATAGTCGTCGTCAACCTTGGCATCATCGACCAAACGGGTGAGCACATCGACGCGCGCGATACGCGGGTGCTCCGCCAGGGCGCGGGCCAGTTCCACTACATAGGTGATCTGACCACCGGTGTCGGCATCGCGCCCCAACTCCAGATTATGGCTGCGCATCAAGCCGTGGACGCTGACCAACATTAAATACAAGCCTTCGTCCTGTTGTGTCATACCCCCCACTTCCGCAAACAACGCTGATACAAATCATGATCACTGGCGGTAGCGCCCCGCATGCGACATACCTCGGCGGCAAAGTCCACCGCCCGTTTCGCCAATTCCACCAGCGGCCAGCCCTGCAGCAGACCCACTATACTGACCGCACTGAACGCGTCGCCGGCGCCGACGGTATCCACGATTTCGCCCCGGGCGGGCGGTGCAAGCTCCGCCGTCTCATCATCCGCCAATACCAGCGCCCCGGCCTCGCCACGCGTCACCACCAATACCTGCAAATCCCAGGCGCGCCGCAATTCCGCGGCCAGTACCGGGATATCGGCGGTGGGAGTCTTATGGCCGCGCGCCAGAATGCGCAACTCATGTTCATTGAGCTTCGCCCAACGCGCTTGGCGCAGTGCGCTATCAAGCCAAGGCAATTGCCACCACGGCTCGCGCAGATTGACATCCACGAACGACGGAATCTTCGCCGCGCGCAGTCTATCCAAGGCAGCACGTGCCGGTGGATGGCGGGCAATCAGACTGCCGTGATACAAAAGCGCATAGCCCCCTTCACGCAACAGCTCTTCCATCGCGTCAGCTGCGATGAAATCGTAGGCCTGTTCGGGGACGATTTCATAACTGGGTTCATTGTCGTGAAAGCTCACCACCACCCGGCCGGTAGGATGACCGGGATCCTGTTGCACACCGCGGGTATCCATGCCCCATGAGGACATGGCCGCGAGGATCCGTTCCCCCAATTCATCCGTACCGACCCGGCTCACGAACAATGGCGCCAAACCAAAGCCTTGCAGGTGCCAGGCGACATTGAACGGCGCGCCACCCAATACCGTATTGCCGTCGGGAAAACTGTCGTACAGAACTTCGCCGAATACCAGTGGTCGCAATGGATGTTCTGTCATTCGATCCTGCTCCATGGCTTCGATCTTCGCGTCGGGTCAACGCGGTCCTCCACGAAGACCGGTGTAGCTTATGTGGTGAAGAACCACCTCGCAGTGCTTTCGATCTACCGGATCGGGCGAGCCGGAAATATCGAATGATGCCTACCGCAGTATTAGTTGCCGCCGCAGCTAAGCGACGTGGACAATCGTACTTGTCCATTCGAAAACCCGGGCATCACGAGTTTCCTTCCACATCTAAAATCAATTATTGACGACGATAAGCGCCGAAAACATCGGTCAACTGAAAGTAATTCGACATCGGCCCATAGCCATATGGGCTTAAAAAGATTAGCATTTTTAGTGTGCGATTTCAAATGCGCCACGATCATCATGTGTTGCGCAGCATCAATCTCATCCGTCATCGCCACATGGAGGCAGGGCCATTAGCCGAACTGAAAGGCGGAGACGGCCACATTCATCACATGATCGCTGAAAATGCATTGGCCGCTATCCTCGCCTGCCGCCCCCGCAACCACCATCAACGGCAGCAAATGCTCCTCACGCGGATGACAACTGCGTGCTTGAGGCAAAGTGGTCCATGCGCCAAGACGCTCATTGCGCAAACTTGCTT
>Ga0210074_1000368_pt1 | contig 16592 bp, 13 predicted proteins | sample China_Galinas_Co_FD_184860 | JGI IMG/M metagenome (GOLD analysis project Ga0210074, IMG submission 184860) | Wetland microbial communities from San Francisco Bay, California, USA, that impact long-term carbon sequestration -... | ecosystem: Environmental > Aquatic > Marine > Wetlands ... | reverse complement strand
AAAACTCAGACAGCCAAAATTTTAGGAATTTCCAGACCTAAACTGGATATTTTATTGAAAGAATAAACTTGCTCGATTCGAAAAACTGGAGTTGAAACGACAATTTTGAGTCGGAATAATTTATTCTGATGAGAATATTTGTAAAATATTATTACAAAATGTAAGCTGTGTTATGTAATATTTGTAATTATTACTGAAAATGGAACTTTTTCTAAGACTTTGTAATGAAACACCAACATTTTACATGGCACAAGCATTGGGTAATTTTTAGTTGCTACTTAGCGGTAGCAAAAGGGTGAAGTGTATGTCAAACTACTAGTAGTGTGTCATTTTCGAATTATTGAGTGGTACTATGCGAATTATATTATCCATAGCCCTTATTTGGGGACTATTCGTATCCGGATTCGCTCAGGTTGCTGACAATGTTCAGGAAGCGACCCGATATCGAGTTAATCAGGATAATATATCTATCTTGTCTGATGACCACCCATCTAATACTTCCGAAGTATTCCAGTTTGATCTCAAATTTCTTGAGAACAGATCAAGCTCACAGCTTGAGGAACTTGGCAGCAAGTACGGTTGGGTAAGATCTTCATCACAGCTTGAGGAACTTGGCAGCAAGTACGGCTGGGTAAGATCTTCATCACAGCTCGAGGAACTTGGCAGCAAGTACGGCTGGGTAAGATCTTCATCACAGCTTGAGGAACTTGGCAGCAAGTACGGCTGGGTAAGATCTTCATCACAGCTCGAGGAACTTGGCAGCAAGTACGGCTGGGTAAGATAGAGTGAATTAGTTCTCCAAAGTATACTTTGTTAAGCCTTCAATCTTTATTGAAGGCTTTTTTATTATTTGGTACATGTCCTTATTTTTTCAGTTGTAATTAGCAAATGGTGGTGGTTATACAACTTCTTTTTTCGAAAAGCATTTCAGCTTTAATTTATTAAATAATAATGTTGCTTTCTGTTATATGTCTAGAATACCTCTCCTTCTTTTCCTGCTGTCATCTTTAATTTTTGGTCAGGAAGTTACCAGAATCACCGTTGTTGAAGGTGAGAGTAGTCATTCTGTTCCATCTTACAACTTTCAGGGCATGAATTACATTTCTCTGGTTCATCTTTCCGATGCAATTCAACTAAATAATAGAGAATTAGAATCCGGAAATTCAATAGAGGTTGTGTTTTCAGAAGTAACGATTAAATTCAAATCTAAAAACCCATATGTTGTTATTTCAAAGAACGGCACAGGAGAATCTGAGATCTATCAATATCCTACTTCAACACATTTTATTAATAATTTGATCTTCGTTCCGTTAAACGAAACAATAGACCTTTTTAATAAGTATTTTGAAAAGTCACTGGTGATTATTAGTCCAGGAAAAGTAATTGTTCTGGATCAGGATCAAAGAACTGTTAGCGAAATTCAAAACGTAACTATTACTCATGGTGTGAAGGGAACGTATATTCAAATAGAAAGTAATGTTGAATTGAAATCAGTTTTGACGAAATCGGGGGAAGATTCAATTATTTTAACTCTAAATAATGCATCTACATTTGGTAACGATTTTAATAATATTAACCCTGTTGGATTTGTAAAACACTTTGGGATTAGTAATGTTAATAATAATGTTGAAGTAAAAATAAAAAAGCAAAATTCAGAAATTGCAAGTGAGTATTTTTATGAAGATGATAGTAAAATTTTAGTGGTTCATTTATATCATAGAGTGGATTCACCCTGGCTTGAAAGGGAAAGTGAACATTTCAGAGTAATTTACCGCGACTATCACTCCGATCTCGTGAACGTTGTACTTATCAGCGCTGAGAAGGCTTTCAAACTTCTCTCGAAAATTTTTAATTATAAGCCAACAGACAAAATAATTATTAACACTTATGATGTAAGTGATTATGGGTTTGCTTCTGCCAGTACGACACCACAGAATTTTATCCGATTGGAAATTGAACCTATGGAACCAGGTTATGAATTTATTCCATACAATGAAAGAATTCAGTGGCTAATCAGTCATGAACTTGTTCATGTAATTGTTAATGATGCGGAGGTTCAACCGGAAACTTTTTATCGTGATATTTTTGGCAAGGTACCTCCCGAAAAAGTACAACCTCTCTCTGCATTCTATAGTTTGCTTACTAATTTTAACCGCTATTCGCCACGATGGCATCAGGAAGGAATTGCCGTGTTTTTTGAAACCTGGTTAAGTGGCGGATTTGGAAGAGTTCTTGGAAGTTTTGATGAAATGTATTTTAGAACTATGGTTTACGAAGGGATAACTTTTCCTTCACAGTTAGATTTAGAAACTTTGTTAAGTCATAATTCAATTCAGCTTGAGAATATTCAATACGTTTATGGTGGAAGATTCCTTGCCTATCTGTCAATCACTTATGGAACTGAAAATGTTATAGCTTGGTTCAAAACTGTTAAAGGAGAAGCTTACACTGGTTTCGAAATTAAATTCGAAGAAATATTTCATAAAGATTTCACAACTGCGTGGGCTGATTTTATTTCTTACGAAATTAAGTTTCAGGAACAAAATATCAAAGTGCTGGAAAATTCTGAACTAACTGAGTTAAGAGAAATTAATCCTCAGAATTTTGGATGGGTTTCCAAGCCGTGCCTCGAACGTCTGACAAATTCAATTTATTACGTTTATCACAGACCAGCTCAACTATCTACTTTGCAGTCACTGGATTTGTCTACCGGTGTTTCGAAACAATTAACTTCAATTCCAACACCAAGTATGCTTCAGGTAAGTTCTATTGCGCTCGATGAATCAAATGGGCTACTGTTTTATACAACAAATAATAATCAGTTGTTTAGGGATATCTGGGTTTACCAAGTGGAAACTGGAGACGAGAAATTATTGTTTGAGAATGCACGTGTCGGAGACCTTGCAGTATCACCTGTAACCCACACTATTTGGGGTGTGCAACATGATGCCGGATTTGCAACGCTGGTATATTCACCATATCCTTATACTGATTTGATGAAAGTTAAAACCTTTGAACTGGAAGAAGAGATGTTTAATCTTGCAATTGATATCTCAGGGAAAAAACTAGCCGCAGGATTAAGAAGACCAAGTGGACTGCAGTCAGTTATAATAATTAATACTGAAGCAATTTTTCAGGATTCATTATTTAGTTACCAGGTAGTATCAAGTAGCGGTTCTCCCGAAAATCCTTCCTGGAGTCAGGATGGTAAAGTTCTATATTGGAATGCCTACACTAATGGTGTATCAAATATCTATCGCTATGATTTTGATAACTCTTCGCTTAAAGCCGTTTCAAATTCTATGACCGGTTTGTTCAGACCTTTGGAAATTAGCCAGGACTCATTATTCGCATTTGAATATTTTACAAATGGGTTTAAACCGGTTACATTTGAAAATAAACCAGCGAATTTTCTGCCGGCAATAAGTTATCTGGGGCAAAGAGTAATCGAAAAAGATCCGAATCTTTATTCGTGGAATTTAAATACAGATACAACAGAAGTTAACCCAATGACCTTTTCCATGGAAACAGGATATAACGGATTTGAGAATTTGCATCTTCAATCTCTGTTCCCAATGGTAAGTGGTTTTCAGAATCAGGTTGTGTTCGGTTTATTTGCACGTGTTTCAGATCCACTTTTAATTAATGACTTTTATCTGTCTGTTGGCATCTCACCTCTTGATGAAGAACAAAGTTATCCACTCTGGCATTTGAGATTTAAATATGATTACAAACAACTGTTATTTCTTGAGGTGTTGTTTAACGGAGATGAATTCTTCGATTTATTTAACGATTTGAAGAGAGGCATGCTTGGCGAACAATACAAGTTGGGATACACATATTACTGGTTATATGATAATCCTCTGAAGATAAAACAGGCTTCAACTTTTACTCTTTACAGAAATGTTCAATTTGTATATGACAACCTAGTCCGAGTGTCGCAGCCAGATTTTGCCGTACTGGCGACAAATCTGAACTCAAAAAACCTTAGAAAAACTATCGGAAGCTCCGATTATGAGTACGGAAACGATATAAATTGGTCTGTGACCCTTTACGGTACAGAATTTGCAAAACCAGAAGTTGCGGTGAACACATATGCTGAACTCAGTAATTTCAGAATGTGGCTCTGGAAGCACAATGTGCTGCATGTAAAACTTGCAGCAGGTTATTTATGGTATAATGAAGATATAGTTCAATCAAAGTTTTATTTTGGTGGCTTTGGTAATAGACCTGTTGATAATGACGAAGTCAGACAGTTCAGAAGAGTCTTCAGATTTCCGGGCTTTTCAATCTACAGCCTCGATGTTCAGGAATTTGGAAAACTGCTTCTGGAAAATGATTTCCCTGCTATAAGACTTTCTGATTGGCTATTATTAGATCAGTTTATAAATCATATTGACTTTACTGTTTTTTCACAAGGATTGATTACACAATCATATTTAGGTAATTACCTGGTTGATGTTGGTGCTCAAATGGATATTAAACTAAAACACTGGTATAATCTTGAATCTACTTTCTCTGGTGGAATTGCAAGAGCATGGGCATTTCCGAATGGACAAGCAGATTGGGAATGGTTTTTATCTATTAAGCTCTTAAAGGATTAGTAAAATGTTGTTTAAAATATTATGAAATTTTCCGATTTTAAAAAGAACATAGATGAGGGAATTAAGAATGTAATTGCCGATGCTGAATCATCCGAAAGAATGAAGAGTCTTGAGGCAATTCTCAATATCGTTCAAACGATTAATCGCTCACTAATATTAGATGACGTACTCGAATTAGTACTAAAAAATGCAATCGGACTCACGCAATCAGAAAGAGGCTTTATTGTTCTTCAGAATACTTCAAGCGAATTAGAGTTTAAGCTTGGACTAAATCAACAGAATGAAAACCTACCTAAAGATTTATTCGAGATAAGTAATACAGTCGTGGAAGATGTTTTCCAAAATGGTCAATCAATATTTTTAGAAGGTGCACAGAGCGATACAACTTTTGATACAACAAAAAGTATCTTAAAACTTGATCTACAGACTATCCTTTGTTCTCCGCTGATCACGAACGGAAAAAAAATTGGAGTGATTTATGTCGATAGTAAACATCTGCATAAAATAAAAGTAAGGGAAATAACCGGTACTTTTGAAATACTCGCCGGACAAGCTGCAACCGCAATAAGAAATGCACAACTTTATGATAATCAGATTAATGCTTACAATGCTCTACAGGAAGCAAACGCCCAACTTATTCAGGCTGAAAGAAAGGTTTTAAAATCAGGTATTGATACTGAGATCGGGCAGGCTTTACAAGGATTGGTTCATCTGGCTTTGTTGGAAACGGAAAGTCTCTTACGCACTATAGAAAAATCTCAATCAGATTTTGAATCAAGTCAAAACTTGGATGATCTGATATTTGACAGGTTAAAATTAAAATCTAAAGTAGCAGCAGACAGCATTCGAAACATTCAGAAATATGCGCAGGTTCTACTTGAAACATCCGTAACTGACCTGAACAAAGATAACATTGATCTTAACAGAACAATTCAATCAGTTATTAAATATCTTTCACCGTTAAAGAAGTTTAGTACTGTTACATTTAAGACTGAATTGAATACACTTCCGCTTTGTGATTTCGATCCGGAACAGATCCAACACCTTCTGGTTCATCTGTTTACCAACTCAGTCAATGCTAATAATAGCGCAACTATAACAATTCGATCTTATGTTAAAGAAAATAAAAATTGTGTTGATATTGAGGATAATGGACCAGGTTTTTCTGAAAAATATAAAAAAGATCCGGCAGCAATTTTTAACCTGACAAATGGAGGTTATGGACTGTTCCTTTGTAAAAATATTATTGATAAACACCGAGGAGAAATTAAAATACTCGACAGTGAAAAAGGTGCTTTGATTCATTTTTCATTACCAGTTAATTAAAAATGGAATCATACGAAATAAAATATTTTGAACTATGTTATGGACCGTTACCTTTCCCGGTCGAAGTTTTTGATGAAAATGGTTTTGTGGTTTATGTCAACTCCTCTTTTTCCAAACAATGGGGATACACACTAAATGAATTAAGTGGGTATTCATTCGCTACCGATAAAGAACTTCAGAAAAGAGAGATAGTCCCAAAAATCAGTAGTGTATTTAAGAAAAAGAAAACTTTTCAACTGCAAAACTATGTTGATACTAGATTACTCGGTTCTGAGAAAGCAGTGCCTTTCCTTAAAACAACTATTTTTCCGGTCAGCCTTGCTGAAAAAGCATTTGTAGTTTTATTTCACGAAGACCAGACAGATGTTCGACTTGCAGAAAAAGAAATTAGAAAAGCACGAGATGCCAGCAAGGAATCAGATAGACTGAAAAGTACTTTCTTAAATGTTCTTTCTCATGAACTTAGAACACCACTTAATATTATTCTGGGTTATTCAACCATTATTAAAGAAAATTTAAAAGATAAAATCGGTAATGAAGAAAAAGTTTATCTTGATAATCTTTACACTGGCAGCGAGAGATTGTTCAAAAGTATAACACAGATGCTAGAATTTGCTCAGATCGAAGCCGGCAATTATCAACTTAACATTGAAACTATGAATCTCGTTCACGTAATAAAAAATTGCGCTGAACCATTTAAGCTTAAGGCAGCAGAGAAAAAACTTGATTTCTCTTTTAAGATCGGCAACGAAAATATTTTTGTTGATGTTGATTTGCAATGTGTTGAAGCAATAATTAATAATTTGGTTGATAACGCAATTAAGTTTACTCGCCAGGGATTCATTGAATTTGAAGCTGATGTCTTTGCCGATAAAGAACTCGCTGTTTGTAAAATTAAAGATACTGGTGTTGGTATCTCAACTGAATATCTGGATCATCTTTACAGACCTTTTAGCCAGGAAGAACTGGACATTGGGAGAAACTTTGAAGGCAATGGTTTGGGTTTGGCTATTTCAAAGAAATATGTTGAAAAAATGGGCGGATCGCTTATAGTGGACAGCATAAAGGGTGTTGGCAGTACTTTTACCTTTACGCTACCTTTGGCAAAAAACAAAGAGATTGAAAAAGTTAAAACAGAAGTTGAAAAAACAAACGGTGTATCGAAAATATTAATGCTTGATGACAGTGGTGATTCATATCCGCTAATCAAGGCTTTTCTTAAAGATAATTTTGAAGTTAATCTTGTACCTTCTCAGGATTTTAGTTCAGGACTGGTAACTGCTGAAAGTTTTAGTGCAATCATATTCGATGTGACTGTTAACTACTGGAACAGAGGCTTGGACATTGTTCGAAAAGTAAGAAAAAATAAAGACCAGAGTATCCCGATAGTAATCTTGTCTAGCGAATTTCTGAAGGAAAAGATACAACAATTTAGAAGCGCCGGTGCAGATGAATTTTTAGTTAAACCATTCGCTAAAGGTGAACTAGTCTCTCTCATTAATAAAATCGCCGTGCATTGATATACAAACCGCAGCCCATTCTGTATATTTAATTTAGCTTTTCCCCACATCTCTTTGAAATATTAATTATTTTTGAATTGTGAAATTCAGAATAATTTTAAGCTTCCATCAAAACTACAAATGACTAACAGATTAATTGAACTGCGGATAAAAATAAAGACTCTTGGCAGCCCCGAGGTGGCGAAAACTATGCAATGGTTTTTTAAGACAGGTAAGGGTGATTACGGTGAAGGAGATATATTCGCAGGATTAAAAGTTCCTGCTCAACGTAAGCTAGCTAAAGAATTCAAAGATTTATCCTTAAATGATATTAAAGTTTTGCTGGGGTCACCAGTTCACGAAGAAAGATTAATTTCTCTTTTCATTCTTATAAGTAAATATGAAAGTGGCGACGAGAAAGAGAAAGAAAAAATCTTTTCTTTCTATTTAAAGAACAGGAAAAGTGTTAATAACTGGGATCTTGTTGATTTGTCAGCACCTAAGATAATGGGAAAACATCTGGTGGAAAAAGATAAAAGCCTGCTTATTAAACTAGCAACTTCAAAAAATCTTTGGGAGCGAAGAATATCAATTCTATCCACGCACGAATTTATAAGAAATGGAAAGTTTGATACAACATTTAAGATCTCAAAAATTTTAATAAATGATAAGCATGACCTTATACATAAAGCCGTCGGATGGATGCTGAGGGAAATTGGCAAAAAAAATATATCTGCCGAAGAAAAATTTCTTAAAAATAGTTATAAAAAAATGCCTAGAACTATGCTTCGCTATGCAATAGAAAAATTCCCCGAAGCAAAGAGGAGAAAATATCTTCAAGGAAAAATTTAGAGGTTGAATTATGGACAAAAGAATAAATATATCTAGCGGAACCAAATGGGAAGATAAAATAGGATATTCCCGTGCAGTTAAAATTGGAAAAGTAATTGAAGTTTCGGGCACAGCTGCAATTGATCGTGATCGCATTTTTGCGTCGGGAGACCCTTACCAGCAAACCAGGTTTATTATTCAGAAAATTGAAAAAGCAATTGAAGATGCAGGCGGGTCACTGGATGATGTAATCCGTACAAGAATATATGTGACAAATATAAAAGACTGGGATGCAGTTGGTAGAGCTCATGGAGAGTTCTTCAAAAATATAAAACCTGTTACCACGATGGTAGAAGTTAAATCTTTAATTGATCCTAATTTCGTTGTTGAAATTGAAGCAACAGCATATTTAAGCGAAGAATAATTTATTCAAGAATTCTTCCGAAGTGAGTTAAATTTATTGTCAGGTAGATTTTTGAGTTCTCGATTTTTCCCATCATCAATCTAAAAATTGATGCCTCAACTTATTTATGTAATCTAAGTCATCTTTTGGATATATTCTTAGCAATTCAAGCATATAAAAGAGTTTAATTTTAATTTTGTTAAGAGTGCAGTCAATCTTAAATTAACTCCCGAATTTATTTTTAATAGACATAAGGAGTTAATGAAAAAAAGTCCTCATAATTCTCTGAACGGGAAAACTTCGGTTTTTTTTACTGATACAGAATCTCCAACTTCATACTCTCTCTCAAATCAATTTGCTGAAAATCTGGAATTCAGATTAATTAAAGACAGGATTACCGCAACAGGATCAGATGCATATTTTGCATTATCGCTTGCCGTTCGCGATAGGCTCGTACGCAAATGGCTACGAACGCAGCATCAGTATTTTCAAAAAGATGTTAAAAGAGTCTACTATCTTTCTCTTGAGTATTTGATGGGGAGACTACTCGGAAATTCACTTATAAACATGGATTTCTACCAGGAGTGTTACAAAATTCTTAAAGAAGATGGATATAGTCTTGAAGAAATTAGAGAAATAGAGCACGACATGGGACTAGGTAATGGAGGATTGGGCAGGCTTGCAGCATGTTATCTCGATTCAATGGCAACTGTTGAACTGCCTGCTTTTGGATATGGAATCCGGTATGAATATGGAATCTTTAAACAAGCAATTGAGAACGGTAATCAGGTTGAGTATCCAGACAGTTGGCTGCAGCATGGAAATCCATGGGATATTCTTAGGCGAGATTTACAATATCGTGTTAAGTTCTACGGCAAAGCAATCGAAGTCCAGAATCCTGATGGTACTTTCAAATTTGATTGGATTGAAACAGAAGATGTTCTTGCCGTTGCGTACGATATTCCGGTACCGGGATATAAAAATAACACTGTCAACAATTTGAGACTATGGCAGGCAAAAGCAGCCACAGAGTTTAGTTTTAAAGAATTTAATGCTGGTGATTACGTTGCTGCGGTTGCTTCGAAGACGGACTCTGAAACCATTTCAAAAGTTTTATATCCTAATGATTCATATGTCGAAGGAAAATTTCTCAGACTCAAGCAGCAATACTTTTTCGTTTCTGCCACACTTCAGGATATAATAAGAAAATATAAAATCAACCATGATACGTTTGATGAATTCGCTGAAAAGAATGCAATTCAGTTGAACGATACTCATCCTGTTGTTGCTATTCCCGAACTGATGAGAATATTAATTGATGAAGAAGGATTGAGCTGGACAAAAGCATGGAATATTACCAGTAAAACTTTTGCTTATACAAATCATACAGTAGTTCCTGAAGCTTTAGAAGAATGGTCACTTCAGTTATTCGAAGACTTGCTTCCACGTCACACTCAGGTTGTCTATGAGATCAATCGAAGATTTTTGGACGATGTGAAAAAGAATTACTCTACTGATCCGGCTGTATTGTCAAAATTATCAATCATAAATGAAAGCAATGGTAAATCTGTTAGAATGGCAAATCTTGCAATAGTCGGAAGCTTTGCAGTGAATGGTGTAGCTGCTCTACACACCGAAATACTCAAAAGTAAGATCTTCCCGCACTTTCATAAAATCTATCCAAACAAGTTTATAAATATTACAAACGGAATCACTCCCCGAAGATGGTTGAAAGCAGCAAACCCATTTCTATCTAAAATAATTAGTGAAAAAATTGGAGAAGGGTGGGTGTATGATCTGAATGAACTTCGGAAACTGGAAAAACTCGTTGACGATCAGAAATTTCGTGAGGATTTTAGACAAGCAAAATGGCTAAGCAAAAAATTATTGATTTCTATTATTGAAGAAGATAACGGAATAAAAATTAATCCTGATTCAATATTTGATGTTCAGATAAAAAGATTTCACGAATACAAACGGCAGCTTTTAAATGTTCTTCATATCATAACTCTTTACAATAAAATAAAAGACAATCCCAAACTTGAATTCATTCCCCGAACAATTATCTTTGCCGGTAAAGCAGCACCTGCATACAATATGGCAAAGCTTATCATTAAGCTTATAAACTCAGTTGCAAAAGTTGTAAATAATGACCCGGATGTTGGTGACAAACTAAAAGTGGTTTTCGTCCCAAATTATTCGGTTACGCTTGCCCAGAAGATAATTCCGGCCTCTGATCTATCAGAACAAATTTCAATGGCAGGTCTTGAAGCTTCAGGCACGGGAAATATGAAGTTCACTTTGAACGGTGCGCTGACTATTGGAACAATGGATGGAGCTAATATCGAAATCCGTGAAGAGGTTGGCGAAGAAAACATTTTTATTTTCGGATTGCTTGCTGATGAAGTTATAAAATTAAAAAGCGGAAATTACAACCCGAAGAAATATTATGAATCGAATCCAATGCTGAAAAGAGTTATTGATATGATTGCATCAGATTTCTTCAACAAAAACGAACCCGGAATATTTAAACCAATTATTGATAGTCTTCTCGGAGTTGATTATTACTGTCTGTTTGCTGACTATCAAGCGTATGTAGATGCTCAAGAAAAAGTAAGCATGTTATATATCAATAAAGAGGAATGGACTAAGATGTCAATCCTTAATGTTGCCAGGGTTGGCAAGTTTTCAAGTGACCGTTCAATAAGAGAATACGCAGAAAAAATCTGGAAAGTTGAACCTGTCAAAATCAATCAATCATAAGTAAAAGTAAATAACGGATGAATTACGAAATAAATCCAAAAGTAAGAATAGGACACATTCATTTAACAGTCGGAAATCTGGAAAGAGCAGTTAAGTTTTACACAGAGATGCTTGGTTTTTCTGTTACTGCAAAGTTTGGTGACTCCGCAATTTTTTTATCATCGGGCAATTATCATCACCATATCGGGCTAAACACATGGGCTGGTGAAGATGCCTCCCCTCCTCCTTCGGGACATACGGGACTTTATCATTTTGCAATTCTCTATCCAAGCAGGGAGGAGCTGGCAAAAGCATTTAAAGTTTTGTGGGAAAATAAATATCCGATTGAAGGTGCATCCGATCACGGAGTCTCAGAATCAATTTATCTTAAAGATCCAGATGGAAACGGTATTGAAATCTACTGCGACAGACCGCAGGAAGAATGGCCAGTTGATGAAGATGGAAATGTTGTTATGGTTACCAAATCGCTGGATCTGCCCAATTTGCTTTCTGAATTAAATAGTTATTGACTTATAGAATAATTCGATAGATGACATCTTTTAAAGAAAGATGTCATCTCTTTCTAAGAACCAAATAATAAAATGTTTGAATATTTAAAAAAAATTCTTTTACCAGAGACTCTACACCACGATTCAAATTCTACTTCGGCTGCTTCTCCTTTAAATAAGTACCAGGTTTCTACTGCTGCATTGCTTATAGAAATTGCAAAAGCAGATGGAGATTTTACAGACGATGAGAGAAACAGAATAATTGAGCTGATGAAAAAAGAATTTAACCTTGATGACGAATTGGTTGCTGAATTGCTTGAACTTTCTGAACAAAAAGTAAGTGACAGCATTAGTGTTTACGAATTTTCCACGATCATTAATGAAACTTTTAACCAGAAAGAAAAAATTGAACTGATGAAAAATTTGTGGAGAGTAATTTACGAAGACGGAAAACTCGACAGCCACGAAGACAGGCTTATCAAAATAATTGGCAGCACTCTTAATCTTGAACACAAAGATATAATAGGCACAAAACTTTTTGTGAAACAGGAAATGGGGAAGTAGAATAGAGTGTCGTTATTCCGGAGAGTTCACACATGGTGAACTCATCCGGAATCTAAAGATTAATATTCTAATTCTTCAACTGCTCTTCAATCGCTGAAGTAACTTCTTCACTTGTTGGCTGGACTTTGTTTCCAAAACGTTCAACTATCTTTCCGTCTTTGGAAATAAGAAACTTTTCAAAATTCCATTTGACATCACCTTTACCAGTAACACTGTTATTTGTCAATACAGCATAAAGCGGAGATTTATCGGGACCAAGAATTTTTACTTTGTCAAATAACGGAAAAGTAACTCCGTAATTTGTTGTGCAGAAAGTTTTAATTTCCTCATTTGTTCCGGGTTCCTGCCCGCCAAAATCGTTACATGGGAAAGCAAGTATCTCAAATCCCTGTGACTGGAATTCTTTGTAGATGTCTTCCAGTCCTGCATACTGCGGAGTGTTTCCACATTCACTGGCAACATTTACAATAAGCAAAACCTTTCCGTTGTAGGAAGATAATTTTACCTCTTTATTATTCATATCTAGAACGGTAATGTCATTTATATTGTCTGTCAATTTACCACCCTTTGTGCTTGTTGTTGAATTATCCTGTGCAGCTATCTGATTAAAAAACAGAAAGCTGAAAATCAATAATACTTTTAGAATCATAATTACACCTTTTTAATTTCATTAAACAAAATAATCTAAACTAAAGTTCATTTCAACAACGCTGTTAATCTTTAACTCTTATTACATCCATTACAAGGCAGGAGGTCAAAGGCTGCATTCCATTGTTTTTTCTGAATGAATATATTTTTGACCCCGCATACTGACCCAGAAAGAAAGCCGGAACAGTATAAAACAAAGTTGTTAATTCAAATCCGGTTGCTGATAAAATTCTGAATAAAATTATTAGCAGAATAGGAATATGAATAGCCAGAAAAAACTGAAGCGAATACCTTCGCACATTAGCACGCCAATATCCGAAGGGGATATTAATAATTAGTATGATCAGTGCCAGTAAATAAATATTCATTCTTATTAAAACTTGAATACGAACTTAGGTAAAAATTCAGGTTGATAAAAAACTAAAAATGTAGTTCTGATAGGACAGAGTTTGTCATCTCGAGCGAAGCGAAGTGATCTTCTTTCGAAAAGCGAAAAAAGATTGCTTCAGTCGTTCCCTGCCTAATGCAGGTTGGCTCCTTCGCAATGACAACTCTTAATTTTTGAATAGACGAGCTTTAACTCATCAATGCAGCAATTGCTGCTGTGTTTGCAATATCCTCAACACTGCAGCCGCGACTCAAATCAAAGAATGGTTTTTTCAATCCCTGAACCATTGGTCCGACAGCTTCAGCTTTACCCCAGCGTTGTGCAATTTTGTAACCAATATTTCCTGAATTCAGATCAGGGAATATTAAAACGTTTGCTTTGCCTGCCACATTACTTCCTGGCGCTTTCTTTTTCCCGATTGATTCGATTACAGAAGCATCAAACTGAAGTTCACCATCAACATTTAAGTCAGGTCTCTTCTTCCGAATGATTTCAGTTGCATTTAAAACTTTATCAACCGCTTCGTGCTTTGCGCTACCTTTTGTTGAGAAAGAAAGCATTGCAACATACGGCTCTTCGCCGGAAAGTTTTCTGTGATTGTCTGCAGTTGAAATTGTAATATCTGCTAATTGCTTCTCATCAGGATCAGGAACGACTGCACAGTCGGCAAAAGAATAATTTTTATCCGGGAAAAGCATCAGGAAAAAACTTGAAACAATCGAAATCCCCTCTGGCATTCCAATGCACTGAATTCCCGCGCGCATAACATCTGCTGTTGCTGAAGCAGAACCGGCAACACTGGCATCGACCATATTTTCTTTTACCATCATCGCAGCAAAAAATAAATCCTGCTGCACAGTGTTTCTTGCCTGCTCAATTGTTACACCTTTGTGTTTACGAAGGTTGAAGAAAATATTTGTAAAATCGCTAAGCTTATCAGATGTGGTTGGATTGATAATTCTAACTCCTGTCAGATCAACATCAAGCCTTTTTGCATCCTTATGAATTCGGTCTTCATCACCAAGTGCAATTACTGAAACAGTTTTATCTTTCGTTAATTTCTCTGCTGCTTTTAGTACTCTTTCATCGTGTGATTCAGGAAGGATAATTGTCTTTCTAAGCTTCGATGCTTTTTCTTTTATATCATTTAATAGCTTGATTTCCATTCATACTCCGTTTTATTCAGAAAATGACATTCAAAACTACTAAAACACAACTTGACTTTCTGTGATTTACGAAATCAATTGGAAAAATTTTTGATGAATGTGAAACGTTGTTTGTTCTAATTTCGGATAAATATCTTTCAGAAATAATCTAATATTTTTTATGCGATTAAGATTGATTTTTGATGCCGAATAGTATACATTCACAGCCTTAATTTTTTTTATGATAGCAAAAAATATTAAGCATCTCCGGGAGAGAATAGCTGCCAAATGTTTAGAATTTAAGCGAAAACCTCAAGAAATTAAGCTTATTGCAGTTTCAAAATTTTTCGGTCTGGATGCGATTAATGAAGTAAACCGGCTGGGCATAACTGATTTTGGTGAGAACAGGGCTCAGGAACTCAGGGATAAGTACGAGCTTCTCGGTGACAAAGTAACCTGGCACTTTATCGGCACTCTTCAGAGAAACAAAGCTAAGTATGTGGTGAAGGCTGCAACTTATGTTCACTCGGTTGACTCAACAACTCTCGCAGATGAAATAAATATTCAGGCAAAGAAATTAAACAAGATCCAAAAAATATTGCTCGAAGTAAAAACGTCTTCCGAAGAATCAAAGTCAGGGCTAAAAACTGAATCAGAACTATTGAACTTAGTTAAGTATTGTTCGACTCTCCCGAACGTTGAGCTTGTTGGTTTGATGACGATGGCACCTTTCACTGATGACACTGAAATTATTAGGAAAAGTTTTGTTGATTTGCGTAATTTGAGAGACAAAATTAATCAAAAAGGATTTGACCTTAGAGAGCTTTCAATGGGAATGACAAACGATTATGAAATAGCAATTGAAGAAGGAGCAACTATGCTTAGAATCGGCTCAGCAATCTTTGGGCAAAGAGATACTTCAAAAGACTGGAGGCAGTCATGAATTTTTCACCGGTACTACTTAAGAAACAGGAATTCGAAAAATCGATGAGGGGATATAATGTTGAGGAAGTGAAAGCTTTCCTTAACAAAGTTTCTTCTGACTTCGAAGATCTGATTAATCAGAATGAAGAATTGGAAAAAGAAGTTGAGAAATTGAAAAACGAAATTGAAGAATTCAGAAAAACAGAAAAAAGACTACGGGAAGAAATATTAAAAACACAGGAGACCTCATCTAAAGAACTCGAATCAGCCAAAAAACAATCAGCATTAATTATTAAAGAAGCTGAAGTTAAAGCATCCCAAATGATTAAAAACGCTGAAGAAAAAATGAATGAGTTACAAAATGCTGTAATGACTTTGCGAAGTGAAAAAGATTTAATAATTGCAAGACTTAGAGCAATCGTCGGAACTCAATCAAACTTGCTTGAAGGAAAAGTGAAAGATGCCGGGGAGGAACCCAAAAAACCAAAATCGCCTGATGAACCCGATCGACTTGATATCGATTTAGACGGAATTGTTGACAAACTTATATAACGATGAGCCAGCTTATTTCAAATATTAATGAAACTCTTGAAGTAATAAAAAAACACACTTCAGAAAATTATCCTGTTGGAATCATACTTGGTACAGGATTAGGCGGGCTGGTAAACGAGATTGAAATTAAGCATCAGATCAGTTATGAAAACCTGCCGTATTTTCCAATCTCAACTGTTGAATCCCATCGTGGTAAATTGATATTCGGCACTATCCAAGGGAAAAATGTAGTTGCTATGCAGGGACGATTTCATTTCTACGAAGGATATACGATGCAACAGATAACATATCCCGTTCGTGTGATGAAATATCTTGGAGTGAAAACACTCCTTGTTTCAAATGCCTGCGGCGGAATGAATCCTGATTACAGGAAAGGTGATGTGATGATTATGACCGATCATATTAATATGCTTGGTGATAATCCTCTCATTGGAAAAAATGAAGATGAGCTTGGTCC
>Ga0210074_1000367_pt1 | contig 16600 bp, 15 predicted proteins | sample China_Galinas_Co_FD_184860 | JGI IMG/M metagenome (GOLD analysis project Ga0210074, IMG submission 184860) | Wetland microbial communities from San Francisco Bay, California, USA, that impact long-term carbon sequestration -... | ecosystem: Environmental > Aquatic > Marine > Wetlands ... | reverse complement strand
ACAGAGGCATTAATGGGATCAGAGCGCTTATATAATGATGCGTCACAACTTTGGAATGCGCAGGCGGCTGATCATGAGCGAACCGGACACGGCAAACGCCAGTACGAAAGGATGGAGTTGCCACGGCCCGAGGTGAATCATGCCGAGCCACAGGCGGCCGCCAATCTGCCCCTGCACCGCAGCGATGCCAATCGCGAAGACCAGCAGCAAGGAGGTGGGAATCGGTGTGCCTTCGAAATACTTCACCTTATCGCCTCCCTGTGACAAGGTTTCGGTCGTAATGTTATAGCGGGCCAGGCGGCTGACGCCACAGGCGACAAAATACACCAGCACGATACGGTCCCAGAGCCCGTCCATACCGGCAGCGTAGGCGATGGCCGCCGGCGCCACGCCGAAGGAAATCACATCGGCGAGCGAATCGAGCTCACGCCCCATGGCCGAAGCCTTCTGACGCCAGCGCGCGATGCGCCCGTCCAGCACATCAAATACCATCGCCAGCGGGATCAGGCCGCAAGCCAGCAGCAGGTGGCGTACGTCGTCGATCTGCAAATAGGTCATCGTGGAAAATAGGGCGCCAATCCCACAGGCCGCGTTGCCCAGCGTAAACCAGTCCGCGAGATGAAATTCGCGAATCATCTGGAAGCGTTTAATCGTTTTCATGGTCGGATTCCTCTCATACCGGCACATGTTATCCCAGAATCGGGTGAGACGTTATTGTAGGCCAGGATATTCTTATGAGTAGTGACGTCGGCGAAGGATTAGGGTGGCTCTGAACAATTCGTCATTTCGGGCGAAGCGGAACCCCGTAATCCTGTGGTTTCCATTCAGAGACGCCGGATCCGGCGATACAGCGCTTTTACGTCAAACAGCTCTGAACGCCATCCGATTCAGGCGAATTCTTCATAATACTGGTTAAAGCGAATCACGTCGCTCTGAAGACGATAGACCATTGCTGCCTTGTCGCGGACATTGACCCAATAGCGCATTAAATCATTGACCATTCGCAGCTCCCAATTCGACAAGGAACCGTAGCGCATTAAATACAGCTCTATCTTCCTTTCCTTACCGGTGTCCGATTCCCTGCCGACCGGATCGTCATACCACACGGACGCGACGTGGTTATCTTTCGCACATACCGCCATGGTAAATGCTGAGGTCTCGAGTTTGAAATAGTGCTCGGGCCCTATGTTTTCTGTGACCTTCGGCCCTATGGACTGAAGGATTTCTATACCATCTCGCAAACTCGATCTGAGAGGTATATGTGGAGTGTTGAGTTTGTCTGGCACGAAATCTGTTGACATCGTTGCGTCGGCCTTGTGCGTCTTCTATTGCTATTTATTTTAATAACGGCCACCACGGGTAAGAAGTTGACCCGCGTAAGAATAATTATGCTATATGAACGATTCGTGAATCGTGGCATCTCGAAGATACCGGTGACGCCAGATGCAGAGTCACGGGAAGACTGTCCCCCCTAACTCTTCAAATCAAGCATCAATAGACAGGACGACCCCAGCGGTACTTTGCGGACCTCCCGATCTGGATTACTCCAGCTGCGTTGGTGCGCACAAAGCGAGTAGAAAGCGGGGCCGTACTCGCGACATTACGCAAGTTAGATTGCGATATCGCGCAAGACTATCTAATCAGTCAACCCGTCCCTGGCGCCCATCCATATTGTCGCCATGGACGGGGTAGGACTACGTGGAAGAGTCATAAACCCCAAAAGCACTTTCTCCCGAGCCCTGGGGGAACAACTTTTTTAATGTTGAATTTAGCTCGGCTTCAGTCTGGTTTAAACCTGCTTTGTTTAAATGTTCTCAATCCTGGAGAACAGGTATGGTTAAACCAAGGAGTTAACAGCCATGTCTTATCAGACAAACGATTATTATCATGTAGAAAATGTAGGTCCGCTGGATCGGGTCAATCGCATCATAGTGGGAACGACATTAATTATGGTGGCGGTGTTGTTTACGGCCATTTCGCCGGCCTCTATCGTCGGCCTGGTTGCCCTTGGCACCTATGCGGGCTTGACGGGATTTATCGGCTGGGATCCCTTGTACTCCGCGACCTGGGCATTTCAGCACCGGGCGCCTGGACCGCTTCCCGCAGCAACCGCCAAGCATGAGCAACGCGAGGCACAACCGTCCAGCGACGATTACCAGAAGGCGGCCTAAACAAGCCCCTAGCCCGACAGGCGTGCGCGAACTTCCTCTTCTGCGGTTCGCGCACCCTGACATTCTTTTAGATGGAATACTGACAATGCTTATCGGACAGGCATTGCTCTAGAGTAAAGGCTACTGCAGAAGCAGTATCTCAGCGGGTACGCTGTTCCGCCCGACGCGTGCTGAGCAATGAATAGCGCTCGTCGAGCAAAGAGGATGAGACGTCCTTGACTCGTTCCGGTACCGCGCGCTTTTGTTCACTGTCGTCCGTGAACGGCACGGCGCCTGCGGTCTTCGAGTGATAGCGCGCCTGTTCCTCCAACATCGCGCGATCGCTCGCGTTGATGTCGATGCCGAAAAGCGGCGCCACGATATCCGCCACCGCGCCCGGCAGGTCGTCATAATCGATGATGCAGGCATCGCTTTCAGCAGCGGCATCGAACATGGAGGCCAGCAGCCGCGCCGCGAACTCAAAACCATCCACCCCCGTCACCACAGCCGGGGCAACGCCGAAGAACTGCGCGGCCTGCGCCGGATGATTACGCAACGCCAGCCAAGCGGGAGGGTCTTTGAGCATTGAGGCCATGACTTCCACCGGCCGCCGCTGCACCCACACCATGGGCACTTCCGGAAAGGCGCGGCGAAACAGTGCGGCCTTACGAATATTCCAGCTGGAGAGCTTGAGTACCAGATGCCGCTCGTCGCCGAAACGCACCCGGCCCAGCGCCCGCACCAGCAGCTGCAGGATCTGGATCTGGATCTCTTCGTTGATGCGAGCCGGATCGGCTTCCAGAAGATTATTTATCGGGCGCGGTTCGAGCGCCGCGACCACCCCGGGGAGTCGACCGAGAAGCCGGCCCACCAGGGTCGAACCGCAGCGGCCTATATGGAAGACGAATCCGCTGGGCTCCAGTGACGGCGTCGGGTCGAGCTCCAGCAACGCGCTCAGCGGCGTGCGCACGACGGGGTGGCCCGCGCCCTTATTCACCAGCCGCGCGACGGTATAATCGAAAAACGGATCGGTGAAGCGCTCGCCGCGCATATCGCACCAATCGATGCTCGGTTCGGGGTCGTTGATATTGAGGGCGACCGGCGTCCAGTGCGCAAGCTCAGAGATGGACGGCATAACGGCGCTCGCGGGTAAGGGGCGGAATTAACGTTATGGTAGCGCAACCATTATGGCTTGGGCCATCATGATGGCAACACCAATGCTTGGATAATCCACTAACTGCTTTTGTACACCGTTTGTGCTCCACCCGGGATTCGGTCAGGGCACGGACACGTCGCATTGGAACGATCCTTTGCCGCGACTCCGTCCCGCTGACACGCGCTTGGTGAAGTTATCGATCACCTTGTCGTAGTCGCTGTTTTTTTGCAGGTCTTCGGCCAGCTTCATTAAGCCTTGCCGCAAGGTGTCCTTGAATTCTGCGTTGCTCGCAAATCCGGGAGGCAGCGCACCGCGAAACTGTTCAACCCCCATGCAGGACATGAACAATTCAGCGGCCAGATCGATCCAAGTGTAGACCGTGACCCCGATGGTGACATGGGCCGAAAAACTGTCCGATGTCGCCGCCGCATGGACGTAGCCGCGTGGCAAATATAAAAGGTCGCCCGCCTCCAGATCAATTTCCATCTGTGGCGGCGGCGGATTGTCATAATTGCGGGCAAATGGCTGACCACCGAATGGCTGACTCACCAGCGGCAGTGCCAGCGGCCGGTCGTAGACGCGCCAGTGTTTCTTGCCGGCCAGTTGCAGCACGAAGACCTCATGCGGGTCGTAATGAGGCTTGAAGCCGTGGGTGTTGCCCGCGGTAATATAAACGTTGGCGCGTACGGCGTGATCGAAAAAACTCTCCAGGCCTCTGCACAGCGCCCCAATGGGTTCCCAGCTTTGCTCCAACCCCGGGAGGGCGACAGTCGCGCCGGCACGATATTCGGCAAAAACCTTATCGATGTCCGGCACCCCGTTGAAGACATCGTTCCCGTGTCTGAAATTGGTGGTGTAGGTTTCGGGCCGATAAAAAGCGTTGGAACCCTTGGGGACCAGTTTGATGGCGGGATACCGCATATCCGTGCTGGAGATAATATCCTCCAGATCCTGCTGTGAAAGTAGACTCCCGTAATAGTCGTGATTACGACGCTGTATATGGAGGGGTTTCCGTTCCCAATATTCTGCAAAAAAGTCTTCGGGATTAACGGGCTTGAGCAAGCGCGCCAGATCGAAACCCTCGATGTTCATTTGACCTCCTAAACACTGAGGCACGTCGAAATCCTCTATGTTGAAATAGAACCTCCCTGGACGTGGGCAGCAGCGCTCGTTAACGTCTGATGATTAATGGCATATTAGAGACCATTGATTCTGAATGGCGACTGAACAGTTGATGCCGACCCTGGGGATTTGGCCGTTTTTTGCCTGGGAATATTCTGGAAAGCCGCATCAAGCTCGAGGCAGGTGCTGCGCCGGGCCGCATTATCTACAAGGCACTGATATTACTATATTTAATCATCAAGGCCGACATAGCTCGCCGGATACGTTAGTATCATGAAGATTCGCCGGGGAAGCGCGCAGCGGCCGAATGCTAGGGATGGGCAAGGTCCGGATTCAAGAGGCGATAGCCTATATTCCCGGTGACGGCTTTTTGCGCAGGGAAGTATATACTATGCTTTTCAAAGCATTAGCAAAATAACCATTAGAGAGATGACCCAGTATCTTTTGCTTGCCATATGCGTCGTCGTGCTTTCGGGCTGTTCCGGCATCCCGAAGAATGCCTTTTTGCTCACGCCCTCGACGCCGGATGACAGGCAGCTGGAGAGCCGCGTTTTCGCCACCGGGGACAAATCTATCTTAATAAAGGACAGTGCCGTCATACTGGAGAACATGGGCTACAAAACGGACCTGGTTAATCCCGACATTGGTATAGTCACCGCCACCAAGCACGAGCAAAATGGCGGATTCGCCTCTATGATGATGTCGGTATTGAGTATCGGTCTGACATCCTCGGACAAGGACACCGTCACTAGAGCCACGTTCACTACCATGCCGGCGAGAGGCCGGCAAGGCGCCTTCATTACCCGCCTCACGCTCCAACAGATGGTCTTGGACTCGAATGGCAAGGCCTCCGACGTCACGACCATCACCGACAACGACACATATAAGATTTTTTACGAACGGCTCGAAGCCTCCACCTTCATTGAGCCCGACCGCATATGATTACCATGCGCTACCTTGCAACGATATTGCTCGTATCCTTTATAAGCGGGTGCGCATCGCAAATCGACCCGGCCCTGGTAAAGCAGCGCGAACTGCAAGTCCAAAGGATGCAAACCAGGATATTCGACACCAATAACCGTTCAGGGCTTGTCAGGGGCGTGATTGCGGCTATGCAGGACCTGAGCTTCGTCATCGACAATGCGGATGCCCAACAAGGAATAATTGCCGCTAAAAAATATGGGGACTACCTCATTGAGATGACAGTTACCGTCCAGCCCATATCAAACAGGCAGATCTTGGTGCATGGGATTGCGCAATACAAGCTCAAGACCATAGAAGATCCCTTTCTATATGAGCAATTCTTTTCGTCCCTGCAAGAATACGTGCCCTATATCCCGTTGGCCGGGGATTGACGGCGACGCGGATCGCGGCTCAGTCGTTTTTATGCCGTGCCCGTAGACCCGGGCTAGACACGGAATTTCTTCATCAAGGCCAGCAATTGATTCGACTCGCCAGTCACGGTGCCCGACAGTTCCGTAGACCGTTGTACGCCTTGAGCGGTTTCATCCGAGACTTGGCTGATATTATGAATATTGCGGTTGATCTCGGCGCTGACGGCACTTTGCTCCTCCGCGGCGCTGGCAATCTGCATATTCATGTCATTGATGGTTGCAACCGCCTTGGTAACCACCTCCAGCGAAGCCTCCGCCTGCGTCGCCTGCTGTACGCTCAATTGCGCCTGAGAGCTGCCGCCCTCCATCACCGCCACGGCATTGGCGGCTCCTCCCTGTAGCTTTTCGATCATTTCCCTGATCTGCTGGGTCGAATCCTGGGTACGGCTGGCCAAGGAACGCACCTCATCGGCCACCACGGCAAAGCCGCGCCCTTGTTCACCGGCGCGCGCCGCCTCGATAGCGGCGTTCAGCGCCAGGAGATTGGTTTGATCGGCTATATCCCGAATAACGTCCAGGATGGTGCCGATGTTGTCGCTGTCCAATTCCAGTTGATGAATGACCTGTGTCGCCTTCTCCACTTCATCGGCAAGGAGGTTGATACTCTGTTTGCTCTGTACGACCACCAGCCTGCTCTGGGAGGTTTCCTTATCGGCCTGCTCGGCGGCCTCGGCCGCGCTCGCCGCATTGCGGGCGATCTCCTGGACGGTGACAGACATCTGATTCATGGCCGTCGCCACATGCATGGTCTCGTCTTGTTGCCGTAATACACCCTTTTCCGCCCGGCCGACCGCATCCAGCATCTCTTCCGAGGTTTTGTTCAACTGGGTACTGGACCGCACGACATCGGAAATAATGGCCTGGAGTTTACCCACGAACGCATTGAATTCTTCGATGATCTCACCCACTTCGTCCTTACTGTCATGCGGCAGGCGTCGGGTCAGATCACCACTGCCGCTGTTGATATCGCGCATCGAAGCGAGGAACTTATTGAGGGGGGGGACCACCTTATAGAACACGATCAAAAACCCCAAGGCGACAAACACGAACATCGCCATACTGCTGCCCACCACCGTCAACCGCGAAGATTCTTCCGCCGTATTCAAAGTTTTGGTTGCGGAAATGAGATCCTTGTTCAGCGTTTCCAATAAGGCATTCATGGCGCCGGTCAGTCTTGCCGCACTGACATCGAAGCCCTCATTGGGATCCTGCAAAATCGCGATTCCGGCATTGCGGCCATCCTTGATATAGGCGTTTGCCATCCGCACACCGAGTTCATGCAATTCACCTATGCCTTGCTTGAACGCTTCCGCCTCCCCTTGCAGAGCAGGCCTGGCGGTGACCAACGCATCCAGGCTGTCTTGCGCGGCGTTCAAATCATCCATGGCCGAGGAAAAGCCGTCATCATCACCGGTCGCCGCGGCATCGGTGAGCGCCTGCTGGATTTTAACGACGTTAAATCGAGTATCCGCCATTATTCTCATGGTGTCGGCAAGGCGTTCCTGCTCGACGGTTTTGGCAACGATGCCGTTCGACATCGCCCAAACGACGGATAGATATAGGAACAGCGCGACCGCGACGATACCTATCGTGGCAACCATGAGCATTTTAATGGTTGTATTCTTGAATCCCAGCCCAGCCATGCACAGCACTCCTGACAAACGGGAGTGATTCCCCCGCTGCTTTCAAGATCTTTTCCGGACATTGTCCCCCGACTGGTTACCCTACCACCCGGATAACTATCCCTTTGATCGACACATCGGGTATAAATCTTTAACAAAATGCTCGGGCAACAGGCGCGAGGGCCGGCGTGGAATGAATTTGGAGTCGCCGGCGTGTGCTTAGGTCTTCAGACGGGCGGTGTTCGAGCTTCTATGCGCAACTGCTCGTCCGGTGCGATATGAATCTCCACGCGGCGGTTGCGGCTGCGGCCTTCGGCGGTATCGTTGCCGGCGATTGGTCTGGCGAAGCCCATGCCCATGATGCGAATGCGCGTGCGCGGGACCCCAGATTTGACGAGCGCATCGGCCACCGCCTTGGCGCGGCGTTCGGACAGATGGATATCGAAATCGGCGAAGCCGCGATCATCGGTATGACCGACGACAGTGAGATGCGTCTCGGCATATTTGTCGACTATCGCCGCGATTTTACCCAGCGCGCGCCGGGAGTGCGGATCAAGCGTCCCGCTGTTGAGTTTGAACAGCCGCTTTTCCGGGAGCGTGACGATGATGCCGTCGCCGGAGCGCAAGGTCTCCGCCAGGACGCGCAGCTCCCGGGCCTGATCATCCATGTACTGCGCAATGACAGGCCCGACCACGGCCTTGTCACTACCGCCGATCACCGCCCGTTCATTCAAGCCGCCGGCATCGCGTCGCTTGGCGCGCGCACCATCATTGCTGGCGCACGCTGTCACCAGCAACAGGCAGAGACCGTAGACAAGCAGCTGCCATGGTCTTTGAACGGCCGACTCAATCATTACAAAGCCATAACTTAGGTTGAAATAAGCACGCTGAATACAAAACCATCGAGCAGCGCTAGCCCGAGTTGCGGACAAGACGCTGCGCAATGCAATGCCATTTTAAGGAAACGCGGGTGGTGAAACCACCCGCAATCGACGCTTAAAGATCTTTGGCGTGGCTGGCCAGATATTCGGCCACACCTTCCGCCGAACCCTTCATGCCGGCCTCGCCCTTGTGCCAACCGGCGGGGCAAACCTCGCCATTCTCTTCGAAGAACTGCAGAGCATCGACCATACGCAGCATCTCGTCGACGTCGCGCCCCAGCGGCAGATTGTTCACCACTTGATGCTGCACGATGCCTTGGCGATCGATGAGGAACGAGCCGCGCAACGCCACACCATCCGGATGTTCAATACCATAAGCGCGGGTGATTTCATGCTTGACGTCGGCCACCAGGGGAAAGTCCACCTGACCGATACCGCCTTTTTCCACCGGGGTGTTGCGCCACGCATAATGGGTAAATTGCGAATCGATGGAAACGCCCACCAATTCCACGTCGCGCTCACGGAACATCACGGCACGATTGTGATGCGCGACAATCTCGGTGGGGCACACAAAGGTAAAATCCAAGGGCCAGAAAAACAATACGACATATTTGCCGCGCAGATCGGAAAGTTTAAAGGCTTCATTGATGCTGCCATCCGGCATTACGGCGGGGGCAACAAAATCCGGTGCCTGTTGGGTCACGAGTACGGACATAACACTTCTCTCCTTGCGCTGTTAGACACTAATTTCGTCGAGGAAAAATACCCTACGCAGTTTCAGCGGCGCTTGCAAGCGCCGACCCGGCGTCATGTCCCTCCCAACCACGCAACACGGCGCGCCCGCACCGTGTCGTCCATGTCATCCAGCAGGCTCAGCACGCACGTATCCGGAAGCGCCGCCTGTAATTCCACATTGAAACTCATCAATTCATCGCGACGAAAGGCGTGGACCGTGACCCGTTCGCCGGGCGCATAGCCGGCCAACAGCGTATCGAGATTGCTGCGGGTCGCCCGCAGACTATCCACCGCCATAATGATGTCGCCCGCCGCCAGGCCGCAGCGCTGCGCAGCACCGCCATCCAAGACCTGCGCCACCCTCGCCTCGGCACCCTTATCCGCGAGGCGAAGACCCAAAACCGCACGCCGCGCCAGCTTGTCCGCCGCCTGCTTGGCACGCTTGCCACCCTTGTCGTCGCTTGATTCGGCGGGACGCAGCTCAATGCCGACGCCGAATTGCGGCAGCAATTCCGCCAGGGGGGGATCCGCAAGCCCACGCACCACATCGTCAAAAAAGCCGTGCAGATCGACACCGCAACTCTCGGTCACCATGCGCTCCACGCCGTCTTCGGCCACGCCGCCGCCGGTTTCGCCATAGTGTTTCCACAAGGCGCGCATCACGTCGTCCAGGGAACGGGTATTACGGGTCTCGCGGCGGATCAGCAGGTCCAGCGCCAAGGCCACCACGGCGCCCTTGGTGTAATAATTGACGATGGCGTTGGCGGCGTTTTCGTCCTGCTTGTAGAACTTGGTCCAGGCGTCGAAACTGGAATCGGCCAGGGACTGCTTGAAGCGGCCGGTGCCGCGCCATACCCGGGTGACGGTCTGCGCCAGCAGCTCTAAAAAATCCGCGGCGGTGATCAAGCCGCAGCGCAACAGCATCACAAACTGATAGTAACTGGTGATGCCTTCAAAGGCCCACAGCAAGCCGGTGTAATTCTCCTGGTCAAGATCATAGGGGACGAACGCCGCCGGCTTGATACGCTTTACATTCCAGAGATGGAAATATTCGTGGCTGCACAGCGTGAGAAAGCCGCGGTATTTTTCAGTCAAATCCTGCTGGTGGCGCTGCGGCAGATCATCACGACTGCACAACAACGCACAGGAGGCGCGATGTTCCAGGCCGCCGTAGCCGCTGCCCACCGCCGTCACCAGAAACACATAGTGCGCCATGGGCGGCGGTTCGCCGAAGAAGCGGATTTGCTGTTCGCAGATCAAGCGCAGGTCCCGGCACAGGCGTTCCGTATCGGCGCGATGGCGGCCGCTGATGGCAACGGCGTGCGGTATCCCGCAGGCCTCGAAGTCGGCGAGAGTGAAGGTCCCCATCTCCACCGGGTGGTCGATCAGTTCATCGTAATCCGCCGCCCGATAGCTGCCGAAGCCGAAAGGCGGCGCTCCCGCCCGCGGCAGACTGGTGGCAAGCCGCCAATCGCCGTAGGCCGCGCCTGCAGGAGGGAGGATCTCCACCTCGTGGGGGACTCGTTCCTGGCCGTGCAGCTTGACGAACACGCTGGTGCCGTTGAAAAAGCCATGGGTGGTGTCCAGGTGGGCGGACCTTACCGACAAATCCCTGGCATAGACCTCATAGCGTAAGCTGAGCGATCCCGCACACGGCGCGCATTGCCAGGTACTTTTGTCCAGTTTGTGTACCGCCACCGGCCGGCCGGCGCTGGTTGCCCATAATTGCACGATATTCTTGGCGAATTCGCGAATCATGTAGCTTCCCGGTATCCACGCCGGCAAGGAAAACACCTGGCCGGCGGGATCGGGAGTATCGATACCGCACACAATCTCGAAAAGATGGGTGCCCGGATGTTTAGGCGCGATTTGAAACCGAACGGGGGAAATGCTGGTCATATATTAAGTAGGGCTGTAACGGCCGTAGCCAATGGCTTGCAAGGTTACCGCTAAAGTCGCCCGAGCAGAAGACCGGTTTCACGCTGATGTAAGACCGGCCGACCGTGATTATGCTATTCAAGACGAGAGGGACCCCAGTCGATAAATCTGTTAAGGATTTCATGATGTCACCCCAGGACCTGGGTCATCGACAGGCCCCCTACCGTGGAGGACCGGGCCATGAAGATATTCTCCCTGCTGCTTGTACTCATGACCGCAGCGTTTTATGCAAATACTGCGGCCGCATTTGCCGACGCCCCGCCCCTGGAGAAGGACGCTCAGATCTGCTTTGGCTACGCCATGGTGGGCTATGACTCGGTGATCAATTCACGGCTGGGGGTACCCGCGGAATACGCCTTGGGGTTGGCCCTGAAAAGCCCGCTCAAAAAGACCAGCGATGAGCGTTATTCCGTCAATGTCCTGAAGATCGCCTTGAACGCCTACATGTGGTCGGGCAGCCCCCATGATTATGCGGTACAGGTGATGTACCGCTGCGCCAAGGCCCAAGGCAATTTTCTCGACGCCAATCTGGATTGGTGAACGTGCGCGCCAGCGGTCTATCCTGAGCATCAAACGTCCGTGCCCGCGTCGAGTCGGCGCAGCGCCTCCGCCGTTTCGCGGATCAAACAGGGTCCGCGATAGATGAAGCCGCTGTAGAGCTGCACCAGTCTGGCCCCGGCCCGTATCTTCGCCTCCGCATCCGCAGCCTCCATGACCCCCCCCACGGCGATGATCGGCACCTCATCGCCCAATACCGCGTGGAGTTGCCGGACGACATCGGTGGACCGCTGCGTCAAGGGCGCACCGCTCAAGCCGCCCGCCTCGTCACCGTGGGCCAAGTGGCTCACCCCCTCCCGCGCCAGAGTGGTATTGGTGGCGATCACCGCATCGATGCCCTGATTGCGGATCAGGGCGGCGATATCGGCCACCGCCTCGGGACTCAGGTCCGGCGCGATCTTCACCGCCAGCGGCACGTATTTTCCGTGCTGCTGCGCCAGGCGGCCCTGCTCGGCCTTCAGCTCGCCCAGCAGCGCCAGCAAGGCGTCATGTTGTTGCAGCTGGCGCAGATTGGGCGTATTCGGCGAGGAGATATTCACCGCCACATAAGCGGCGTGGGCATAGACCTTGCGCAGGCCGATCAAGTAATCGTCCACCGCACGCTCCACCGGGGTGTCGAAGTTCTTGCCGATATTGATGCCCAGTACACCGCTGAAGCGGGCGCGCTGCACATTGGCCAGGAGATTATCCACCCCGCGGTTATTGAAGCCCATGCGGTTGATGATCGCCCGGGCGCCCGGCAGGCGAAACAGGCGGGGCTTGGGATTCCCCGGCTGCGGGCGGGGCGTGACGGTTCCCACTTCGATGAAGCCGAATCCCAGCGCGGCCAGGGCGTCGATATACTCGCCGTCCTTATCCAGACCGGCCGCCAGGCCCACCGGATTCGGGAAGCTGATACCCATCACCATACGTGGCGCCGACGGCCGACGCCCCCCGAGGAGATGCAGGCGCTGCGCTGCCTTGAGGGCCTCCAGGCTGAGATGATGGGCGGCTTCCGGGTCCAGGCGGAACAATAACGCGCGCAACAGGGGATAAGTGATAGTCGTCTCCTTGCAGCTCAGGTTGATGCAATCGAAAATAGCGCTATATCTTATGCGCAAGCCGGTCATGACCGAAAGCGCTGGCTTATGGTAGGCTGTGGCAAACGGCGGAGGGAGAATCATCATGCGTCTGCAAAACGCCATCATAGTCTTATTGACCGCCCTGCTGCTCGGCGGGTGCAGCTACTTTGGGGGCGGCGCGAAACAGACCGCAGCCACACCCGCGGGCAAGTTCGACATCTTGAAAATGCAACGCGCCCAATGGCGGCAGCTGGCCGAAAAAGGCGACGCCGAAGGCGAGTACCAGCTGGGCATGAGCTATTGCTGCGGCTTCGGCCCGGGCCACACCGACACCATCGCCTACAAGTGGCTGTGCCGTGCCGCTCTGCAAGGCCATGAACAGGCCCAATTACAGCTGGGCCGCATGCTGGGCTACGGTATCAAGAAACGGCCTTTCCACACGCCGCAAGTCGCGGACTTCGCCTATATGTGGTACGGGCTGGCCGCCGCCCAGGGCAACCAACTGGCCGCCGGTTATCAGACCGCCCTGGAACAAACCATGTCACCCTCGCAAATCACCCGCGCCCGCGAATGGGAATCCCACCCGGCAACCGTGGTCAACTGCGGCTAAGCAAGCCTACCCGACCGGCAGCCGCAATGGCGGCATGATCGGCCCACGGCGGATTTAGCGTCGCTGCGGCCCTACAGCGGTTGCAGCACCTCATCGGCTGCAATATAAGCGTATCCCAGGTCCTCCGCCACAAAACGATTGGTGACGCAGCCCAGATGGACATTCAGACCGTCACGCAGACCGGCATGATCCCGCAAAGCACGGTGATAGCCCTTGTTGGCCAGTTCCAGCGCATAGGGCAAGGTGGCATGGGTCAGCGCCCAGGTCGAGGTATGGGCCACGGCGCCGGGCATGTTGGCCACGCAATAATGCACCACCTCGTCCACCACATAGGTTGGATCGGAATGGGTGGTGGGATGCGAGGTCTCGGCACAGCCGCCCTGGTCGATGGCCACATCCACCAGCACCGCGCCCTGCTTCATGCTCTTGATATGCTCGCGAGTGATGAGCTTGGGCGCCTGCTTGCCGGGAATGAGCACCGCCCCCACCACCAGATCCGCCTGCTGCACGAGCTCGGCGATGCTGTAGCTGTCGGAGTAACGGGTCTTGAGTCCCGGGCCGAACATATCATCCAATTGGCGCAAGCGTTCCAGATTCACATCGAGCAGGGTCACATCCGCCCCCAGACCCAGGGCCATGCGCGCCGCCTGCGTGCCGACGATGCCGCCGCCCAGGATCACTACCCGTCCCGGCGACACCCCCGGCACCCCGCCCAGCAACACGCCGCGCCCGCCGTGGATCATGTGCAGGGCATTGGCCCCCGCCTGGATGGCGAGCCGGCCCGCCACTTCACTCATGGGCACCAGCAGCGGCAGGTGTCCGTATATATCGGTGACGGTCTCGTAGGCGATGGCAACCACCTTGCATTCCACCAGAGCCCGTGTCTGCTCGGGATCGGGGGCAAGATGCAGATAGGCGAACAACACCTGCCCCTCCCACAGCAAGGGATACTCACTGGGCTGCGGTTCCTTGACCTTAATCACCATGGGACAGGCATAGACGTCTTCGCGGCTCACCGGCCGCGCCCCGGCACTGCGGTACATGTCATCGCTGAAACCGATGGCCGCGCCCGCGCCAGTTTCGATCAACACCTCATGGCCGGCGTTGGTCAGCGCCATCACACCCGAGGGCGTGGCCCCGACACGGAATTCATGGTCCTTGATCTCTTTAGGTATACCGATCTTCATAGCGCCTCCGGCTGGAAAATGCAGGCTACAGAGTAATCCGCCCGCCGGTCGCAGGCAAATCATCGCCGCCTACTCAAGGCTTCCGGCCGCCAGCCGCTCCATGTCACACTAGCCGCACATGAACGCAAGGATGAGTTGACGCCGATGACGCACACCGAAGGAAACCGGGCCATCATTGATCATATATGCGCCATTGCGCGTCACCGGCTTTCCCCCGAAGAATTCGACCCGGCACAACGCTTCATCGCCGGTTATTACGACTCCGCCGGCGTCGAAGACCTTGAAGCTCGACCCGTCGAAGACCTGTACGGCGCGGTGCTCGCCCATTGGAAATTGGCGCAGCAGCGCCGTCCCGGGACGGCGCTGCTGCGGGTCTACAACCCGCACTATGAAAATCATGGCTGGCAATCCACCCATACCGTAGTGGAAATCGTTACCGACGACATGCCTTTCCTGGTGGATTCGCTGAGCATGGAGTTACTGCGTCGCGACTACACCATCCACCTCATCATCCATCCGGTGATGTGCATGATCCGCGACGCCACCGGCAACTTGCGCACCGTATTGCCCAATAACGGCGCGCAAGCCGATGCCTTGCCGGAAGCAGTGATGCGTTTCGAAATCACCCGTCAAACCGATGAAGAAGCTCTGGCGGCACTCCATCAGGGATTGACCAGAGTACTGAATGATGTGCGGTCCGTGGTGGAAGACTGGAGCGTAATGCGTACGCGCATCGGTGAGATCATCGCCACTATCGAGGCGCAGAATCTGCCGGTCGCGGCCGACGACAAGGAAGAGGCGCTGCACTTCCTGCGCTGGGTGAACAACCATCATTTCACCTTCATCGGCTTCCGTAGCTATGATCTGCTCAGCGAAAACGACCAGGACATCCTCCGTCAGGTTCCCGGTTCGGGCCTGGGCATCCTCCGCGACAACAACAGCGGTGACGCCTCACAGGGCTTTGCCCATATTCCGGCGCCGCTGCGGGCCGCGGCACGCCAGCCCTCCCTGCTGATCATCACCAAATCCACCGCGGTATCCACGGTACATCGTCCTGTGCACCTCGATTACCTCGGCATCAAACGCTTCAACAACGAGAGCCAGGTCATCGGCGAGTGGCGACTGCTCGGACTCTACAGCTCCCTCGCTTACAGCAGCCGTCCCAGCGACATCCCGATCCTGCGTAGAAAAGTAGAGAATATCCTGAACAAATCCGGCTTCGTTCCGATCAGTCACGGACGCAAGGCCCTGGCTCACATCCTCGACACCTTCCCCCGCGACGAGATGTTCCAATGTACGGAGCAGGAGTTGTTTCAAGTCGCCATGGGCATCCTGCAGGTACAGGAGCGCCACAAGCTGGGATTGTTTCTACGCCAAGATTTATTCGGGCGTTTTATCACCGCCCTGGTCTACGTGCCTCGCGAGCGCTATCACACCGAATTGCGCCGCCGCATTCAAGACATCCTGGTGCAGGCCCTGAACGGCGAGAGCGTGGAGTTCAATATCCAACTCTCCGACTCCCCCCTGGCTCGGGTGCACTTCATCATCCGTACCCGGCCCGAGTACATTCCCGACTACGACGTCGCGCAGTTGCAGGCCCGTATGGCCGAGGCCATGCTCTCCTGGCAGGACGAGTTGCGCATCGCGCTCCATGACCAATTCGGCGAGGAACAGGGCGCCCGCCTCTTCCACCGTTACGGCGAGGCCTTCTCTCCCGCCTATCGCGATGATTATTCGCCGCGCACCGCGGTGCTGGACATCCAGCATCTCGAAGAGATCAATGAGACCACGCCCTTCAGTCTTAATCTCTACCATCCTCCGGAACAGGGCAATGAGCTATTGCGTTTCAAGGTATTCGGCCGCGATCGGCCCATGACGCTCACTGACGTGCTGCCCATGCTCGAACAAATGGGTCTGCGTATCGTCAGCGCCCGGCCCTATGAAATCGAACCGCGCTCCGGTGGCCCGTTCTGGATTCTGGATTTCGACATGACCACCGGGCACGGCATCAGCGTGGAAGTGCTGGCGGTCAAGGATGCCTTTCAAGAAACCTTCGCCCAGGTGTACAGCGCCAACATCGAGAGCGACGGCTTCAATCGCCTGGTTCTGGCCGCCGGTCTGCATTGGCGCAGCGTGGTAATGCTGCGCGCCCTGTGCAAATACCTGTTACAGACCCGTTCACCTTT
>Ga0210074_1000366_pt1 | contig 16648 bp, 12 predicted proteins | sample China_Galinas_Co_FD_184860 | JGI IMG/M metagenome (GOLD analysis project Ga0210074, IMG submission 184860) | Wetland microbial communities from San Francisco Bay, California, USA, that impact long-term carbon sequestration -... | ecosystem: Environmental > Aquatic > Marine > Wetlands ... | reverse complement strand
TCATCGTGGCAATCATTGTCGGTATCCCGCTGTTAGGGGTTCTTCTCTACAATAAACTGGTGAGTTTGCGTAACCAGGTGAAGAATGCCTGGCGCCAGATCGATGTGCAGTTAAAGCGCCGCCATGACCTGATACCTAACCTGGTGGAGGTGGTCAAGGACTACATGTCTTACGAGCAGGAAACCCTGGAAAAGGTCATCCAGGCCCGTAACCAGGCCGTCAGCGCCAGTACTCCGGAAGCGGCTATTGCCGCGGAGGGCATCCTCGGTGGTGCCATGGGCAAGCTGTTTGCACTGATGGAAAACTACCCGGACCTCAAGGCCAACGAAAATGTATCCCGCCTGATGGAAGAGCTAAGCGCCACCGAGAACAAGATCTCGTTCTCCCGGCAATTCTACAACGACAGCGTCATGTCACTGAACAACGCGGTGGAATCCTTCCCGTCGAATGTTGTTGCCGGTACGTTTGGTTTTGATCATGCAACCTATTTCGAAGTGCCGGAAGGCGAGTCAGCCACGCCGAAGGTGGATCTGCGCCAGGACGCCGGGTAATTCATTAAATGGCCACGGAATCCACGGAATCCACGAAAAAATAAAAGGCTTTTGGGAATTATTCCGTGTTCTTCCGTGGATTCCGTGGCAAATATTTTTTTGTCTGGACTATCCTGAATGCCGCACTCCCTCGATAACCACTGTCCTGAATGCAACGCGGCCAATCGCCCGCATGCACGCTTCTGTACCCAGTGTGGCGCACCCCTGAAAAATAGCCTCCCGGACAACCGGCGTCTACGTAACAAGCTGTTGCGGCGCACGGACTTCATGGCGGCCGCACGCGCCAATCAAAAAGCGACCCGCAGGCTGATTACGTTATTAATGATGATCCTGGCGATGCTTGGTTACCTGCTTGGCTGGAGTCTGCAGTTGCTTACCGGCTATCTGCCGGAAAGCCTCGATAGCGTCTGGTTTGTCAGTCCCTGGGGAGTGTGGGGAGCGCTCGGGTTGTTTGCTTTTGGTGTGGTCTGGTCATGGGTAGCGTTCAGCCAGGGTGACAGGATCGTACTGCGCCTGACCGGTGCCGAGCAGGTGTCAGCGGATGATGAACCGGTACTGCATAACGTTGTCGAGGAGATGGCCATTGCCGCCGGCATCCGCAAGCCGCGACTCTTCGTGATCGAGACCAGGGCGCTGAATGCCTTTGCGACCGGCATGAGTCCCGCGCACTCTGCCATTGGTGTGACGCGCGGCCTGCTGGAGACACTGAACCGCGAAGAACTACAGGGCGTGATTGGCCACGAAATGGGCCATATCGTCAACTGGGATATTCGCTACGCGACGGCGGTAGGGGTCATCGTGGGCCTGATTGCCCTCGTCAGCGACGGTGCGCTGCGTTCGCTCTATTTCTCCGGCCGCTCACGCAATTCAGGCAAGGGCGGCTCCGGCGCGATATTTATTATGCTGGCGTTGATCGCCTTTGCGGCACTCGCGCCGCTGTTTGCCTTTCTGGTGCAGATGGCGGTTTCACGGCAACGGGAGTTTCTGGCCGATGCCACCAGTGTCCGTCTGACACGTCACCCGGAAGGCCTGATTGCTGCGCTGGAAAAGCTTGCCACCAGCACCGAGACTTTCAAGGGTGCTAACCGCGCCACCCAGCACATGTTTATTGTTAACCCGTTCAGGAATTTTGAAGAGCATGCCAGCCGGCTGTCTGCGACACATCCCCCACTGGCATTGCGCATCAACCGCTTGCGGAACCTGGGGGGTAACACATAATCCTGGGGCAAATTGATAAGGGTAAAAAACAATGGCCACGGAATCCACGGAATCCACGAAAAAAATAAAAGAGTTACAAGAAATATTTCCGTGTTCTTCCGTGGATTCCGTGGCCATTTATTGTTATTCCCACGTGGTGTGAACATGCGTCTGGCTGCTAGCGCTTCATGGAATCGAAAAACTCGTTGTTGCTCTTGGTGGACTTCAGTTTGTCGAGCAGGAATTCCATGGCGGCCAGTTCGTCCATCGGGTGCAGCAGTTTGCGCAGGATCCACATCTTTTGCAATTCCTTGGACTCGGTCAGCAGTTCCTCGCGACGGGTGCCGGAACGGTTGAGGTTGATGGCAGGATAAACGCGTTTTTCCGCAATGCGTCGGTCAAGATGGATTTCCCAGTTGCCGGTTCCCTTGAATTCTTCGTAAATGACGTCATCCATGCGCGACCCGGTATCAATCAGTGCGGTGGCGAGAATGGTCAGACTGCCACCTTCCTCGATGTTACGGGCGGCACCGAAAAAGCGCTTCGGTCGCTGCAGGGCGTTTGCATCGACGCCGCCGGTCAGTACCTTGCCGGAGGACGGCACCACGGTGTTGTAGGCACGACCGAGACGGGTAATCGAATCCAGCAGGATCACGACGTCGTGCTTGTGTTCCACCATGCGCCGCGCCTTCTCAATGACCATCTCGGCGACCTGTACATGGCGGCTTGCCGGTTCATCGAAGGTGCTTGAGACCACTTCACCCTTGACCGAACGTGACATCTCGGTGACTTCCTCGGGACGCTCGTCAATCAGTAATACGATTAGATAAACCTCCGGGTAATTGGTGGCGATTGACTGTGCGATATTCTGCAGCAACATGGTTTTGCCGGCTTTCGGCGGTGAAACGATCAGTCCGCGCTGCCCCCTGCCGATGGGCGCGACCAGGTCAATAATGCGTGCGGTGATATCTTCCGTACTGCCATTGCCCCGTTCCAGCACCAGCCGGTTATTGGGGTGCAGTGGTGTCAGGTTTTCGAAAGCGACCTTGTTTCTGGCGTTCTCGGGCTTTTCAAAATTGATGGTGCCGACCTTGAGCAATGCGAAGTAGCGTTCGCTGTCCTTGGGTGGGCGAATCTTGCCGTCCACGGTATCGCCGGTGCGCAGGCTGAAGCGCCTGATCTGGCTCGGTGATACATAGATGTCGTCCGGACCTGCCAGGTAGGAGCTGTCCGCCGAGCGCAGAAAACCGAACCCGTCCTGCAATATTTCCAGTACACCGCTGCCGAAAATGTCTTCACCCTTTTTTGCGTGTGCCTTGAGAATCGAGAAGACGATGTCCTGCTTGCGGGAGCGTGCGGTGCCTTCGGCGCCGATTTCCTGGGCAATGGTGACCAGTTCGGCGGCAGGTTTGAGTTTGAGTTCAGACAGGTTCATAGATGGCCTTCGTTACGTGTCATTTGCGGATAAATTAGGACGGCCATTTGGCCGGAGAAAAACGGGTATTCGGGGTTCTTTGTTCTGGTGGATGCTGGCTTGCGGCAGGGCAGTAATGTGTGCGGTCAGCACGCGCTACTTGCGACTCTTTTCAAGCAACGTCCTCATTATAATGACGGTTAGGTGTAGCGTAAATAATTATATATTACTGTCCAGAAAAGCGGTTAACTGTGATTTGGATAATGCGCCGACTTTTGTAGCTTCCACTTCACCGTTCTTGAACAGCATCAGCGTAGGGATGCCACGAATTCCATACTTGGGCGGGGTTTGTGGGTTGTCATCGATGTTCAGTTTTGCAACCTTGATCTTGCCGCTGTATTCGCTGGCGATTTCTTCCAGAATCGGTGCGATCATCTTGCAGGGCCCGCACCATTCGGCCCAGTAGTCGACCAGTACGGGAGCGGAGGAGTTGAGCACGTCTGTCTCGAAGGTGTCGTCAGTTACGTACAGGATGTCATCACTCACTGTCAGAATTCTCCTTGAAAAATATCCTTTGAATCAAAAGTTGCAAATCGGAGCGTAGGGGGCCGTCCCCGTTGTGACTAAGAAATGGAATTCCGCTATGCGGTTTGTCGAGGTCTTGTCTGGGAAAAATGTGTTTTGAGCATTGTCCAGGCGGGACCCTACTCAAACCTGGTCATATTTCAGCCTAAATCAACCGACTTTACAAGTCTGGCGTGCAATTATTACTGTATCCTCTCGGTGCACCTGCCATTTGCCTCGACGGTTTGGGTTTTCGTCTGATGAACCACTTGGGAAAACAGCGCCTGATGATGCCGTGCTTCATGGTTGATCTGCCGTTCCCATCCCTGGATACAGAAACTATCGATGGTAAATTAACAAGCAATTGAAATATAATGCGAAATCCAAAAAATTATAGCGCCCCCCTGAGAGGGCTGAATGTGACTGCCTATGCCTGAAACCCACTTGACCAAAATTCCTTATTCGAGTTTTTCACTGCCGGATAAGTTGATGCAAGGTATTGAAGATGCGGGCTTTTCAATGTGCACCCCGATTCAGGCAGAAACACTGCCCGTGCTCCTGTCGGGTAAGGATGTTGCGGGTCAGGCACAGACCGGGACCGGCAAGACGGCCGCTTTCCTGGTTGCCGTCTATAACCGGCTGCTTTTGAATCAGCCAAAAGAGCAGCGCAAGCAGAATCAACCCCGGGCACTGATACTGGCGCCCACAAGGGAGCTGGCCATCCAGATACACCGTGATGCCCTGGTTATCGGCAAGCATACGGGGCTGAAGCCGGTACTGGCCTATGGCGGTACCGGTTACGATCAGCAGCGTGATGCAATCACGGCAGGCGTCGATATCCTGATTGGTACACCGGGACGATTGATCGATTATTTCAAGCAGCATGTATACAACCTGAAAATGGCAGAGGTGGTCGTTCTGGATGAGGCAGACCGCATGTTTGACCTGGGATTTATCACGGACATTCGTTACCTGTTTCGTCGATGTCCTCCACCCGAGCAACGTCTGGGCCTGCTGTTTTCGGCAACCCTGTCGCACCGTGTACAGGAACTCGCTTACGAGCATATGAACAACCCTGTACATGTAAGCGTTGAGCCGGAGAAAGTGACAGCCGACCGTGTCAGGCAGGTGGTGTATCACACGTCGAATGAGGAAAAAATTCCGTTGTTGATCGGCTTGCTGAGTCAAGGCGACCCAAGTCGCAGTATCGTGTTCGTCAATACCAAGCGTAATGCCGAGCGGGTATGGGCCTACCTGGAAGGTAATGGTTTCAAATCCGCCGTGCTGTCTGGCGATGTTGCGCAGACCAAGCGCCAGCATCTGCTGAAGGAGTTCCAGGATGGAAAACTGCCGGTCTTGATCGCCACGGATGTGGCGGCTCGCGGGCTGCATGTCCCGGACGTCAGCCACGTGTTTAATTATGATCTGCCGCAGGATGCCGAAGATTATGTGCACCGCATTGGCCGCACGGCGCGAGTCGGCAAGGACGGTGATGCCATCAGTTTTGCCTGCGAGAATTTTGTCTATTCATTGCCGGAGATCGAGGCGTTTATCGGGCACAAGATCCCGGTAGAGGCGGTACCTGCTGGCTGTATTGCAGAACTCAAACCTCCGGTTAGAATAAAGCGGCCACCACCCCGACCGGGCGGTGGCCGCGGCAGACCCGGGCGCGGCAAAGCGGCGGCTGGCAGGCAGACAGGTAACCGGAATCGACAGCGATAATTCTTGATGCAGACACCTACATTTCAACAGGCCGACCTGATACGCCTGCTGCAGAGCCGGCACACGCAGACCGTCATCCGGGTGATCAACCTGCTGCTGGTGATCTGGATCGCCAGCATCCTGGCGAATCTGACATGGAATCTGCTGTCACCACAGGAATCTGTGGTACAGATCGAGACAGACACTGACTCGGTGTCGGTGCCGGAAAATCCGGACCGGCAGTTGATCAGCCAGATACCTGGCTGGCATTTGATGGGGGTGGCGATACAGGGTAGTCAACCGGTGCAGACGAATATCCCGATTGAGGCACCGGAGACGAAGTTGCAGTTGATACTGAGAGGCGCGTTGTCCTCGAATGATCCAGAACATGCACGAGCAATCATTGCTGACCCGCGCGGAAAGGAAGAACAGTATGCAATCGGCCAGCAACTTCCGGGCAATGCCGAGCTGAGCGAGATACACCCTGACCGGGTGATCCTGAAACGCAATGGCCGTTTCGAGACATTGCGGTTGCCAAAAGAGCAGATGCCGTCAAACACTGTTGTCAGCCGTTTTGTATCGGCACCTGCTCCGGTCAGCAGTCCGCTGGAGCGGCTGAATGCCGCGCGCCAGCAGCTGAAACAGAGTCCTGCCAGGCTATCCGGCCTGGTTCGGGCAACACCCAAGCGGGGAGAAGACGGTAAAACCATTGGCTATGTGTTGTCCCCGGGGCGAGATCCCGAGTTGTTCGAGCAGGTCGGCCTGCAGGCAGGCGATGTTGCCGTGCAGATCAATGATATCAGGCTTGATAACCCGGCCAACAGCGCGCGTGCGCTGAAGAGTATGCAAAGTGGTGAGTCAGTCAGCGTGACAGTGATGCGAAATGATCAGGAGCAAGTGCTGAGTCTGGAATGGCCTGAGGAAACAGACTGATTCATTAATTAATTACCCGGGTTACCGATAGTTTACGATAGACGGATAGTCAGGACAGACACGCTGCCTTTGAGACGAGACCATGAAAATTGCTTTTAAAGTTAAATTATTACTGATTATCGCTGTGATGATCAGCTTGCCGGTGCAGGCCGAAACCGTCACGCTGAATCTTAAAGATGCGGATATCAGTGCCTTGATCAGTACGGTCGCGGAAGTGACCGACAGAAACTTCATTGTCGATCCACGCGTCAAGGGCAAAGTGACCGTCATTTCGTCCCGGCCGATGGACAGCGAAGAGGTCTACCAGGTCTTCCTTTCCATACTGAAGGTACACGGATTCGCGGCCGTACCCAGTGGTGAGGTCATCAAGATTGTGCCTGATGTCAATGCCAAGCAGGACGGAATTCCGACGGCAAATGACAAAAGTCCCGGAAGGGGTGACGAGATGGTCACGCGTGTCGTGCAGGTCGATAATGTGGCTGCCGCCCAGCTGGTTCCGATCCTGCGGCCGCTGGTGCCGCAACAGGGCCACCTCGCCGCCTACCCGGCAACCAATGTACTGATTATTTCCGATCGTGCCAGCAATGTAGAGCGCCTGTTGACGATCATTCGTCGTATTGATCAGGTGAGCGACAGCGAGATTGAAATCATTGCACTTCAACATGCCTCCGCGACCGAGGTAGTGCGTGTGCTGACCAGCCTGAATCGTGCCGAACCGGCCGCCGCCAAGGGTGCTGCCGCCGCCTCTGCACAGGTGCTGGTTGCTGATGAGCGCACCAACAGTGTGCTGCTTGGGGGTGACCGCAGTTCACGCTTGCGTATGCGTGCCATCATTTCACACCTCGATACACCACTGGATGCCGGTGGCAATACCGATGTGATCTATCTGCATTATGCCGAGGCGGCCGAGATCGTCGATACCCTGATGGGTGTGGGCCAGATCGAGGAGCAGGAAACCCAGCAGGGCAAGGGGAAGACAACGAGTTCATCGCGGGGCAGTTTCGATATCCAGGCGGATGAGTCCACCAACTCGCTGGTGATCACGGCACCACCGGATATCATGCGCACCCTGAAGCGTGTCATCAGCCAACTCGATATCAGGCGCGCGCAGGTGCTGGTAGAGGCCATCATCGCCGAAGTCGGTGAAAATACTGCCAGAGACCTCGGTGTGCAGTGGATTTTCGCGGGCGATACCAGCAACAATCGCGGTCCGGTGGGCGCGATCAATTATTCCAATTCAGGGAGCCCGATTGCCGATGTTGTCAATGGGGTTGTCACCGCAGTAAACGGCGGAACCGTGCCGCCGCTGGTTGATGGCGCGCTGGTCGGTGTTGGCCGTTTCGGCAGCAACAGTTTTAACTATGCGGCGGTGCTGAACGCACTGGCCTCGGATGCCAATACCAATATCCTTTCAACACCGACGCTGGTAACGCTTGATAACGAAGAGGCGGAAATCGTGATTGGTGAAAACGTACCCTTTGTGACCGGTTCATTTACCAGCACCGGTGCGGGAGACAGCGCCACCAACCCGTTTCAGACCATCCAGCGTGAGGACGTCGGCCTGACCCTCAAGATCAAGCCACAGATCAACGAAGGCGATGCCTTGCGGCTGGATATTGAACAGGAGGTTTCCAGCATAGCCGACAGCGTGGCGGGTGCCTCAGACATTGTCACCAACAAGCGCTCTATCAAGACCAATGTCATGGTGGATGACGGGCAGGTTGTCGTGCTTGGCGGCCTGATCGAGGAACAGGTGCGGGAAAGTGTACAGAAGGTCCCGTTACTGGGAGATATCCCGTATCTCGGCGCGCTCTTCAGGTCCAAGACCTCCGACGTGAAAAAGACCAATCTGATGGTATTTATTCACCCGGTTATCCTGCGAAATGCGGATACCATGAACAGTTACACCAACGCCAAATACAACGATATCCGTGTACAGCAAATGCAGGAAAATAACGACGGTATCAATATGATGCCTGGCAAACAGCAACCTGTGTTACCCAATATCCAGGATTACACGATTGTCACGGTTCCCGGCAATCCGGCGGCACCCGCGGAATCTGATGAAGACCCTGTTGCCTCCGATGGCAGTGCGCCGCCAGCTGCCGCTTCAGAGACGCTGTTCGAGTAATCAGGCCGTATGAATGAAAACCCGCTTCAGGATGCTGAAGTCCTGACAATCCCGGATGAAGCCGTCCCCCGGCGTCCGCCATTCATGTTTGCCAAGCGGCACGGGGTGCTGGTTGCCGGTGAAGAAGGCGGCAAGGTGGTCGTGATGCACACGGCTGATATAAAGCCGGTTGCCATTGTTGAACTGCGCCGCCTCATGGGACAGCCGCTCAAACTGAAGCTTGTTGACCAGGAACAATTCGACAGCCTGCTCGCGGTCACCTACGAACAGGATTCCAACGAAGCCATGCTCATGATGGGTGATCTGGGCGATGACATGGATCTGATGCAGATCGCGCAACATCTCCCGGAGCCGGAGGACCTGCTCGAGAGTGAAGATGATGCACCCATTATCCGTCTTATTAACGCGTTGCTCACCGAGGCGGTGAAAGAAAATGCATCGGACATCCATATTGAACCGTTTGAAAACAGGCTGGTGGTGCGTTTTCGTTGCGATGGCGTGCTGCGCGAGGTGCTTGAACCGCAGCGGGTGCTGGCGCCGTTGCTGGTCTCTCGTATCAAGGTCATGGCGCGACTTGATATTGCCGAGAAACGCCTGCCGCAGGATGGCCGTATATCCTTGCGGGTTGCCGGTCGGGCGGTTGATGTGCGCGTGTCGACACTGCCTTCGGGCAATGGTGAGCGCGTGGTATTGCGTTTGCTGGACAAGCAGGCCGGTCGTCTGGATCTTGAGCATCTTGGCATGTCGAAGCGGGATCGTGACGAGCTTGATGAACTCATTAACAGGCCGCATGGCATCATCCTGGTCACAGGTCCGACCGGTTCCGGTAAAACCACGACGCTCTATGCTGCCCTGCAGCGTCTAAACAGCAAGCGTCGCAATATCATGACAGTTGAGGACCCCATTGAGTATTACCTTGACGGCATCGGCCAGACCCAGGTCAATACCAAGGTTGCGCTCAGTTTCGCGCGTGGTTTGCGGGCAATATTGCGTCAGGATCCGGATGTGGTCATGGTTGGAGAAATTCGTGATCTTGAAACTGCCGAGATCGCTGTCCAGGCCAGCCTGACCGGACACCTGGTGTTCTCCACGCTGCATACCAACAGTGCGGTGGGGGCGGTTACCCGCTTGCGTGATATGGGTGTAGAACCCTTCCTGCTATCTTCAAGCCTCATCGGTGTACTGGCACAACGCCTGGTGCGGGTACTGTGCGATGACTGCAAGGAGCCCTATACGGCCGCCCTGGCAGATTGTCGCGCGCTCGGCGTCGCGGAACAGAATCCACCGACCCTGTATCGTCCGCAGGGTTGCGTATCCTGCAATCAGCTCGGCTATCGCGGGCGAACCGGTATCTACGAACTGGTCGCGATGAATGACACCATGCGTTCAATGATTCACGACGGGGAAGGCGAGATCGCACTGGACCGGCTGGCCCGCGAGCATTCACCCAGTATCCGTCAGGACGGCTGGCGCAAGGTACTGGAAGGTTTGACCTCGGTAGAAGAAGTCCTGCGTGTTACGCAGGGTGATTGAACAGATTGTCCGGCATGGCCTGTTTCCCGTGTATTTTCCCGGCGGCGCCTGAGTAAACAATGGGCGCCTTCGAATACACTGCGCTGGACAGGAGCGGGCGTGAGAAAAAGGGCGTTATTGAGGGTGACGCCCCGCGACAGGTGCGTCAGCAATTACGTGACCAGGGCCTCGTTCCCCTGGGTGTGCAGGAAGTTGCACAACGCGAAACCCTTGGTCAGAAGCGGTCCACACTGTTCAAACGCGGTATCAGTCCCACGGATCTGGCGCTGATTACCCGACAGCTGGCAACGCTGGTACGTGCTGCTCTGCCGCTGGAGGAATGCCTGCGTGCTGTCGCCCAGCAGACGGACCGGTCGCGTTTGAAGAGTATGCTGCTGGCGGTGCGTTCACGCGTCATGGAAGGCCATACGCTGGCATCCGGCCTGGGTGATTTCAAGCATGTCTTTCCAGAGCTTTATCGCACCACAGTCGAAGCCGGTGAGCAGTCCGGTCATCTGGAAGGTGTGCTGGAACGGCTTGCGGACTACACCGAGAACCGGCAGCAGATGCGGCAAAAAATCCAGCTCGCCGTATTCTATCCGGCAATGCTGACGATCGTCGCCATCCTGGTTGTTGGCGGCCTGATGACCTATGTTGTACCCCAGGTTGTCCAGGTGTTCGACAATATCGGGCAGGATTTACCTCCGCTGACGGTTGGCCTGATTGCAGTCAGTGATTTCATGCGCAACAACGGTATCCTTATTCTGGTGTTGTTGATCCTGGCAGGGGTGGCCTTCAACTACCTGCTTCGTATAGAGGACAATCGACGGCGTTTCCATCGGATCAAGCTGTCCTTTCCGCTGCTTGGCAAGCTGGAACGGGGGCTGAATACGGGACGCTTTGCACGTACCTTCAGTATATTGACCGCCAGTGGTGTTTCCGTGCTGGAAGCGATGCGTATTTCTGCGCAGGTGATGTCCAATATCCCCATGCGGGAAGCCGTGACAGAGGCAGCAGCCCGTGTTCGCGAAGGGGCGGGCATCGCTGCCGCGCTTGAAAGGAGTGGTTATTTTCCGCCGATGACAGTGCACCTGATAGCCAGTGGCGAGGCAAGCGGCAAGCTGGAAGAAATGCTGGAGCGTGCCGCCATTAATCAGGAACGCGAGATCGAAACCATGATTGCCGCTGTGCTCGGGTTGTTTGAGCCGCTGCTGATCCTGTTGATGGGTGGGGTAGTGCTGATTATTGTACTTGCGATTCTGTTGCCGATTTTTGATCTGAACCAGCTGGTGCAGTAGCGCGTGTCTGGCTGTTGAGGCCTCAATAACCGTTTGAGGCCATATTGATGTTGCCGGGAAGGATTGCAATACGTTCGATACCGGTTTCGATACGCCCGTCCGGGTAGAGATTCAGCCAGCGGTACCCCGGATTTGCTGAATCGACCGCGAAGTCATCACTCCTGGGTAAAAACTGTATACAGGTGGAAGGTGATGACATCAGTTTGATGTTTTTATACATGCCATCGTATGACTGATGTACGTGTCCCCACAGGATGCCACGGACCTGCGGGTGACGGTCAATGATGGCAAAGAATGCCTCAGGGTTGTCCACTGCCATGGTATCCAGCCAGCGACTGCCCATCGGTACTGGCTGATGGTGCAGACACACGAGGGTGTGCGCGTCAGGTGCTGATTGCAGCCGCGCTTCCAGTTGCTCCAGTGTCTCCCCTGTAAGATGTGCGCCTTCGCTATCCGCTATGGTTGAATCAAGAAAAATGAAATGCCAGTTTGCATGCTGCGCATGCTCCGTGTATTTGATTATTCCGTCATTCAGGGTACGTTGCAGTGTCACGGCTTCATCATGATTGCCGGGCAGGCAGTAGACCGGTAGTCCGAAATTCTCCAGATGCGAGAAGATCCGGCGATAGGCCGCGGTTGTGCCGTCGTGAACCAGGTCGCCAGTGGCCAGAATGAGGTCTGCGGGAAGATGGTGGCCGCGAATTTCTTCTGTTATGGCATTCAGCGACTGCTCGGTATTCAGTCCCAGCAGGCAACCGCTGCTGTTGGCGAACAGGTGTGTGTCGGTAATTTGCAGTACCTTGATCACGCGCCCCGATTTTGGATGTTCAGCGATGGTCGTCATAGCACCTCTCTCGCTAAGAGAATACATCAGCATGCATGCTGTGTATTTCCTGCCTCTTTAATTGGCAAACCAGTACCAGTTTCTTTCGATAATACAGATTCTCCGGGCACTGTAAATTGCATATTCACAAAAATGTACCTGCTTCTCGTGTCCAATAAGACATTGGTACTGAACGATATTCTTTATGAATACATTCTATCGGTTGCGCTAAGGGAACCTGAAGTGTTGAGGTGTCTGTAAGGCTGGCGAAGCCAGGGGATCTATAAATGGCCATTCACCACTGAACGATATTTAAGTTGGGCACTCGATTTATTTATTAGCCACGGAAGCACACGGAAGCACACGGAAAAAGTATTTTAGGCTCTTCCCCAAATCGAGAGGGTAGATTGCCGTTGTAGGGCCGAATTCATTCGGCCAACAGCCTTGCCCTCAGAAAGAATGCGTCTCGTCTAAATTGATGTGTTACCCACTCAATCAGGGGAAGATCCGTATTTTATGGCATTTGTTCTTCCGTGTTTTTCCGTGTGCTTCCGTGGCAATCCTGTCCGTCCTTATTAGATTGAGGCAGTACTAGTGGGCCAGCAGTTTGTAAAACACCTTGGATTTGCGCTGGTAGTTATACAGCGATTTTTTCTGGTCAGGCAGGTCTGATGTGTCTCCGGGTACGAAGCCGCGTTCCCTGAACCAATGGGCAGTGCGGGTGGTCAATACCACGAGTTTTTTTATGCCGGCCTGCAGCGCCCGGGCCTCTATCGCATGCAACAGCGCTTCGCCGCGGCCGGTATTGTGATAGTCCGCGTGTACTGCGAGGCAGGCGAGTTCGGCAAGTGCCTGTTTGTCACAGGGATAGAGTGCGGCACAGGCTATGATTGTCCCGTCACGTTCGGTTACAAAGAAATGGTCAATTTCCATCTCCAGTCGCTCACGTGAACGTTTTACCAGGATACCCTGATCCTCCAGCGGTTTGATCAGTTCCAGTATGCCGCCGACATCGTCGATGGTTGCCTCGCGCAGTCCTTCGTAGGCTTCGGCAGTCACCAGCGTGCCATAGCCGTCGCGGGTAAACAGTTCAAGCAGCAGCGCTCCGTTGTGCGACCGTTCAAGCAGATGAACCCGCCGTACCCCGTTGTTGCAGGCCTGTATTGCGTATTGCAGGTGCCGCCGGGTGGAATCTGCCAGGCGCCGTCTGGAAGCAAGCAGTGTGCTTGCTTCACTCAGGGTCAACTGGGTTAGCAGATGGCGCCGGCTGTCCTTGAGGGTATCGTCCTCGGTCAGCAGTATCAGTTTGTCAGCCTGCAGTTCGCTGGCTACCGATGTGGCGATTTCCTCGGCGCTGAGATTGAATACTTCGCCGGTTGGTGAATATCCCAGTGGTGACAACAGCACGATACGCTGATCAAGCAGATGTTGCCGGATGCCCGTGCCATCGACACGCCGTACCTCGCCGGTATGGCAGTAATCAATACCGTCACGCACACCCAGTGGCCGCGCAGTCACGAAATTACCGGAGGTGATGCCGAGGTGAGCGCCCGACATCGGAGTGTTGGCGAGTCCCATGGAGAACAGGGCTTCAATCTCGACACGTACTGTTCCTGCAGCCTCTTTCACGCAGGTGAGCGCTGCATCATCAGTAATACGCAGTCCCTTTACATACTCAAAGTCGCTGCCAATCGCATTGAGTCTTTGTTCAATTTGCGGGCGGGTACCATGCACGAGAACCAGCCGGATGCCGAGGCTGTGCAACAGTGCAATATCGTGCACCAGATCTGCAAACTGTTCATCGGCAACCGCCTCTCCACCAAAGGCGATAACAAATGTGCGGCCGCGGTGTGCATGAATGTACGGTGCCGAGTGTCTGAAGCTGTCTATGAACTGTCTGTTAGTGTCTTTCTTTGACATGTCATGGTTATCCTGTTCTGACATGTTTATATCAAGGACTCTGTCTTGATACAAACCGTATTCACCAGTTGGTTCAGAATATCGATCATGGGAGTGAGGCGGTCAAGCGCAAGGTACTCATCCGGTTGATGTGCCTGGTCGATCTCTCCAGGTCCTGAAGAATAGTAAGACCAGAGGACCATACAGCTATCCGGTCCGGGCAAGAAGCCGCTTGTTTGATAAAGGCGCTTTCCCGGACGAATCGCAATCAGGAGGACACGACGACCAGGTGTGGACCCTGGAAAGTGATGAAATTGTCGAGCAGTTGTGGTTTGCCACAGGCATGGCCCTGCATATAGTTTACGCCCATGTTGCGCAGTTCTTCCGCCAGTGTGACAGTTTCGACATGCTTTGCAATTGTTTGTTTGCCCAGCAGTTGAGCCAGTTCATTGATTGATCTGACCATGGCGTAATCGACCGGGTCCGAAAGTATATCGCGTACAAAGTTGCCATCAATCTTGAGCAGGTCAACCGGCAACTTTTTCAGATAGGTAAACGAGGACAGGCCACTGCCAAAATCATCGAGGGAGAAGCGCAGGCCATAGCCACGCAATGTCAGCATAAAACTGGTTGCAGACGAGATGTTTGCGATCGCCGCGGATTCAGCCAGTTCAAAAACAACACGGTCAGGTGGTGCGCCGGTCTCTTCGAGCTTGTCGAGAATGAACCTGAGCATGTCAGGGCTGCTGATGCTCTGCCCGGAAAGATTGATTGATAGCGTAACAAGCGGACCGTGTGTATGGCTATGCTCTGCAAGCCATTCAAGTGAATGTGCGATAACCCAGCGGTCGATACTGGTTATCAGGTGATACTTCTCTGCAACAGGCAGGAAGCATGCTGGCGCTATGAGGGAACCATCATCGTCAATCAGACGTACCAGTATCTCCAGGTGTCTGGCGTGTGTTGACTTGTTGGCGCAGGGCAGTATCGGCTGGAAGAAGAGGGCGTACCGGTTCTCCTCCAGGGCCCGGTTCATGCGTGCTACCCATTGCATTTCGCCGTGGCGTTCCTGCAGGCGCCGATCACCCATATGTGCTATCTGTACCCGGTTGCGGCCTGACTCCTTTGCGATGTAACAGGCAGAGTTGGCAGCACCCATGGTGCTGCCAATATCACGGGTGCTGCGATCAACAGGTACGATACCGATGCTGATGCCAAGCGTGAAGCTATTGTCTCCCCAGGTAAATTGATAATTTTCAATTGCAGTTAACAGGCTGTTGGCGATCTCGATGGCCTTGTCCAGCGGGCAGTTCTCAAGCAGCATTCCGAACTCGTCGCCACCGAGGCGACCCAATGTGTCGCGGTGCCGGACTGAACTGAGCAGGATCTGTGCGAGTTGCCGCAGCAATTCATCCCCTGCGGAGAATCCGCAGGTATCATTTATCACCTTGAACTGGTCAAGGTCCAGATACAACAGCGCATGAATTGCTGCCTGTGCATGCGCGTGTGCAATGCTGCGTTCCACCCGCCGTTCGAATTCGCGCCGGTTTATAAGGCCGGTAAGGGCATCGTGTGATACCTGATAAGCCAGTTGACGGCTCTTTTCCGAAACGCGACTGATGACCATCCGCGCAACCAGTGACGAGAATAGCAGCGACAGCAGGGCGAGTACGAACAGGAATTTACGGGTACTGGCGATCTGATCTCTGCCGTCGATCAGCATCTTATTCGTCTTTTTCAGTTGAAGTGCCAGCAGCTCATCCAGTTTTCCAGCCAGCTGTTGCTCTGCGGCGACTGCTTTTTCCATCATGCGGTCAATCTGTTCGTCCGCGGCATTGCTCATCAACAGGACGGAGGCCTTATCATTATATATCTGTGAGGCCTTCATTAATTGCTGCAGCTGTTTATGGAGCCGTGTTGCTTTTTCATCCAGGCCGGGACCGAAGAGAATTTTCCCGGCATCGCGGTACTTCCTGGAGTGGTTGATAAACTGCTGATGCGCCTCATTGCGTGCAGCCATGTCTGCCTGGAGACGCATTTTCTCAAGGCTGTCAGCGCGCAGCCGGATGGCGTTGCGCATCTCGTTTGCCGCGACAGTTTCATGATGGGTAACCGCGGCGAGGTTATCCAGCCGTTCACTAATAAAGTGCAGCTGGATCAGTGAAACGGCCGCCAGCAAGAGCATCAGTCCCAGTATGGCGATCAAGCCGGCTGTTACCTGCTTGCGGATGTTATCTTTCATTGTTAATTGATTGCCCGGTGTGTGCGTTGTGACATCGCAGGTACAGAAAACAGCAATTCATCCATGGTGAAGGGCTTGTCAACAACACGTTCATCGGCATTTTTACAGGATGACTTGAAAAGTCATGAAGTTCGAACCGGGGCGATTCCCAAACAGGACGTTGTGGCCTGGAGCAGATAAAGCGGTGCTGTCTGAATTCCGGTGGTGACGAACTGCGGTTCGACTGGCAGGAAACGTCGCCGTCTTTCGCTCACCTCATCGGGAGAATGGCTTGCTGTGCTGGTTTGTACGCGGCACGCTGGCCGGAAACGCCCAGGCGCCTGTGTTAGGCGGAAGTCTGGCTGATCCGGGCTGCCATGCCTGCCGCGACACGCTGGCAGGCC
>Ga0210074_1000364_pt1 | contig 16698 bp, 15 predicted proteins | sample China_Galinas_Co_FD_184860 | JGI IMG/M metagenome (GOLD analysis project Ga0210074, IMG submission 184860) | Wetland microbial communities from San Francisco Bay, California, USA, that impact long-term carbon sequestration -... | ecosystem: Environmental > Aquatic > Marine > Wetlands ... | reverse complement strand
GTCCCTGTTTGGGGAACTCCGCCAAAAAATAAGCTAATTTCTTTCATCTTTTCGAAATCTGAAATTTGTTCTTTACTTGCATCAGCTGAAAGTTTTGGAAACAGAATTTCATCTTTCCATTGTTCTAAACCGCCATCAAGAATGTAAACACCTTTATAATCTTTTGACTTAAGTATGAACCACGCCTGTGCAGCTTTTAAATCATCATCTGAATACAAAATGATTTTCTGGTTTCTGAGCAACCCAGACTTCGGTAAAGTTTCAATTGGAATATTATAAGCAGTCGGAATGAAATATTCGCTGAATTCTTTTTCTTCTCTTAAATCAACCAGTGTGTAATCTGATTTTCCTTTAATTATCCAGTCAGCTAGTTCAAGCACTTCTATTTTATCAGAATTATTTACTGTTGATAATGCAAGGTCTTTTTCGTTTACCGTTATTGTTGAACCCACATACGGGCTTCCTGCAAATACCGCTACCACACCGAGTAGGATTGCAACCATAGCCAGTTTCTTCGGAGTGCTAAGTTCGCTAAAAAACTTATTCATATACTCTTCTCCGGATTTTTACTCGCAAATTTTTTCTCAGACCATTCAGCAGCAGCAAATGCTCCCAGAGCCATCAACACCACAAAGAAGACTATCATACCATAAGACATATCCAAATATTGTGGTAGAGTTAAACTTCCCATATTTGTTGAGTAATAAAAGTTCTCAATCAGAGGAAATATTTCACCGAAAATAAAAATACCTGCCATCACTCCAAGAATGTAAACAAGTCCATCCAGTCTGCCGGTTGCAAATGATACAACTGAAGTCCCGGGACAGTAACCACCGATTACAAATCCAACACCAAGAATTAATCCTCCAACAACCTGCGGAAGGAAAAATGTTTCGCTAATGTAAACAAGTGACAAGTCCATCAAACCAAATAGCGACAGATAATATATTCCCAGCATCGCAGTTACAATTGCGGTGAACATCACTTTAAGCACTCGCATATTATAAAAATAAAATTGAGCAGCAAGAATTCTGGCATTGCCAAATCCCCCACGCTCAAGAGCAAAACCAAAACCAATGCCTATAACAAATGCTACTATCAGGCTAACATCAAAATTAAATAAACCGAATTTGAAAAGTGGTGCATTCATATCCATTGCCTCCTTATAAAATAAGCTGCGGCATAACCACCGGCAAAAACCATCATCATAAATGCCCAGCTTCCTAAATTAAGAAGTGCTCCACCGGAAAGAGCCTGCCCGCTTGTGCAACCCCTTGCAAGCTTTGCACCGATACCCATCAATCCCCCACCGATGAAAGCATACATTAATCTTTTTGCAGAGGAAACACGTGGACCTTTCTCAATTCCTTTTCTTACTCTTCCTGCAAGTGAACCTGAAATGAAACCACCTGCTAAAACTCCAATCACCTCAAATACCAGCCAGTCTTTTAGTGGATTAGTTGTTCCGTCACCAAGATATTCACTAAAAAAATTATTATTTATTGCATGCTCAGGTGCAATTTTATCAACACCAACAGTAATTAATGTTGAGAAAGCACCGGAAGCTCCCAATCCCCTGCCCATAACAAAAAAGGCTGCGAGGAGAACCAGTCCGAGCCCCACTCCAACCAGATAAGGATTTGAATAAGGCTGAGATTTGACTTCAACCTTTTCTGCGTCCTTCTCGAAGACGTGAGTTATTTTTCTAACTAAAGTTGTCATAATTATTTTACTCCGCTATTAAAAATGTGCATTAAACCAGTGGCTGTATTGTCCAGCCGAAACTATTACAAATCTTAAAATCAATCCGCCGACAATTACCATCATCGGTGCAATTGGTGTATGTTTAATTTTATGATTAACTGCAAGCAATTGTATTCCAAGAGGAATTACAATTCCCAACGCAATTACAAAAACCCAAAATACAGGAGCATAAGGTCCGTTCAATAATAATTGTGCTGCTTCAATGTGAGGTCTCGCAGAAGACATAAGACCCAGAAACAACATTACCATTACAAATAATTCAACAACCAGAAATCCGTTATCAGCTTTTGCGAGCAGTTCGCTTTCCTCCTTATTTTTTGCAACGAGATGAACATAGGCTGCAGCAGTTGAAAGACCTGACACTAAAAACAGAACCCACAGTAATGAAGAATTCCATAAAGGACGTGCACCCATAGTACTTAACAGAACACCAGTGTATGCACCGAGCATCATTCCTAAAATCATATTTAGTATCCCGATATTTTTTATTAGAAACGGATGCGTCTGAATTTTCACCGAGAGTTCACTGAGCTTCGGAATTCTTTTTGCCATCCAGACAGGAGGACGAATTAAAATATTTGCAATCAATGCTGGGTAGACAAGCAATAGAATCCAGGCACCCCACGACATTGGTGATGTAAACTGAAATGTTGTGTAAAGTCTCCAAACGTACGGCTTGTGTGCAAGGTCCAAAAACAGAGCAAACATACCAGCACTTAACAGAATGAAACTGGTAAATGGAATTGAGTAACATGTGCAGTTGCTTTCTTTGTTCCTTCCGCTGAAAATAAAATAGCCTGCAATTATCATCATTCCTGCAACCATCCCACCAAGAAAGAGATAAACAGGTATTTGCCACTCCCACATTGTGAGGAATGGATCAACGTGTGGATTATGTCGTGTTGTGAAAATTTCGTGCATTATAAAATCCTTACACTAAATAAAAAATGTTCGGTTGAGTACCTGCATCAGGTATCAACACATGATATTTTCTTGAATTTAATAGTTTGCTTACTTCACTATTTGGGTCATCGAGATCACCAAAGTGCATACAATATGTTGGACAAACATCAACACAAGCGGGGTTTTCTCCTTTTTCAACTCTGTGAATGCAGAAAGTACATTTATCGGCATAACCGTCAGGATGAATGAATCTTGCGTCATAAGGACAAGCTTCCACACAAGCTTTGCATCCAATACATTTATGATGATCAATTAGTACGACACCGCCGACATCGTGAATGTGGCTTGCACCGGTTGGACAACAAGAAACGCATGGAGTTTCTGAACAATGGTTGCATCGTTCGGTTCTTATTTCCATATTGATATCAGGAAACTTTCCGAAAGATTCCGTTACGATCCAATCTCTGTTATAGCCAATGGGAACACTATTTTCTGTTTTACATGCAACAATACAATCGTTACAGCCAACACATTTTTTTGTATCTATTACCATTCCGTATCTTGGCATCTTACACCTCCATCTCAAATGTTACGAAGTTCACATTCATTCCGGTTCCGCCCATCAGTGGATCTGTTTTGTATTTAGTTATAAGTTCTGCATCGCTTGCACCTTTTTTATAAGTGCTTCTTAGTTGTCGGGATTTCTGTCCGAACCCATGAACCATATAAACACAATCAGGTCTGATTCTTTCTGTAGCTTTGATTTTTATTTCATCTGAAATAACACCATCAGTATTCTTTAGTTTTATTTTTTGCCCCTGCTTCAAGCCATACATATCAGCAATATCAGCATTTACCCAGAGTTCATTAACACTCATCAAATCATGAAGTAACGGATTCGATTGTGTTTTACTAAAAGTATGAACAGGAGCTCTACCATATAACAGTCTGAAATAACCTGCCGGTGGTTCAGGATGCTTTGTGTATTTGGGAACAGGATCAAATCCTGCTTCTGCAAGTTGTGGCGAATAGAATTCAATCTTTCCGGATGGAGTCCAGAATACAGGTTCCAAACCATCATCGAAATAAATAGGCTGTTCAGGACCTTTGATTATTCCTTTTTCTTTTAACTCATCCAAAGAAAGCTCAGCAGATTTTAGTCTCGCATCAAGATATTCTTCGATATCATTCCAGGGGAAATATTCAGCTAGCCCAAGTTTTTCACCAAGTTTTTTTGCCATCCACCAATTTGGTTTCTGATCATTCGGTTCTTCTACAACAGGCTGTCGTAGCCCAACAAAACTTTCCCTGAAAGGAGAAGTATTTAAATCGTCATATCTTTCAAGGTAAACAGATTCAGGGAGAACCACATCTGCCCAGCCTGCTATTTCGCTTGGAACAACGTCAACAACAACCATCAAATCAAGATTTTGAATTGCCTGAATCGTTTCATCTCTATTTGGTAAAGCCTGCAAAAGATTTGTTCCGTAAATCATCCACCCTTTTATCGGATACGGCTTACCAGAAATGGTTGCTTCCCGAATTCCTGTAGATATCTGTTCTGCATTTGCAAAAGGATATTTGTTATCAGGATTGTGAACAGGTTTTCTTTGTTCTTCAGGGTACGGAGGATATTTATATTTTGGAATACTATATGAATAAGGAATATAAAATCCGCCTTTTCTTCCCCAACTGCCAAGTAAAGCGTTAAGCAAGGCAATTGCTCTTTCCCTTTGTGCATCATCGCCATACCAGGTTGCATGTCTTCCGGGATGAACAAGAGTTGCTGGTTTGTACCGAACCATCTCCCTCGCCGTTTCTCTTATGATATTCGGATCAATTCCGGTTTCAATATATGCCCATTCAGGAGTGTACTGACTTACTTCTGCTGCGAAAGCTTCAAACCCAAATCCGTAATTTTTTACGTAATCAACATCGTAAAGTTTTTCGTTAACAATTACACTCATCCACGCCAGTAATAATGCAAGATCAGTTCCAGGTTTTATTGGCAAATAATATTTTGCTTTGCTTGCTGCTACTGAAAATCTCGGATCAACAACAATTATCGATGTACCTTTTTCAACTGCTCTTGAAAATTCCTGAACCTGTGTGTTATGCATATTCTCACCAAGATGAGAACCAATCAACACGAGACAATCAGAATTCTGAATATCAGTTCGTTCGGGTGAACCAACTATGTCTCCGAATGTTAATTCAAATGCTGTTTCTCTTGGTCCTCGGCATTGTGCAAATGAGGGGGCAGTTTCATTTGGACAGCCGTAAGCTCGTATTAAATGTTTAAAGAAAGTTCCACCAACTCCGTGACTGAACAATGCCATCGATTCAGGTCCGTACTCGTTTTTAATTTTAATCATCTTTTCAGCAATGTAATCGAACGCTTCTCCCCACGTAACCTCCACCCATTTCTCTTCACCACGAAGACTTTTTCTTATTAGAGGTGTTCGCAATCTGTCTGGATCATAATGCGCACCGACTCCACCAGTTCCTCTAGGACATAATCTTCCATTACTTAATGGATCATCAGGATGTCCTTCAACTTTCCACAATTTTCCGTCTTTTACGTAAGCCATCACTCCGCACTTCCAGAAGCATAAATCACAGTAGGTAGGTATTTTTTTTATACCTTTTACATTTTTTTCATTGATCTTGTCAGCGCTTTTTACAAATGTTTTTGCTGAACCAGCAATTACAGCTGCAGTAGCAATTGTCGCGCTTGAAATCTTTAAAAATCTTCTTCTTGATAAGGAATTCATTCTTTTCCTGCCAATTTATTTCGTATAAAATTTTTGATGGTTCCACACTCACCGTAATCCTGGTAGACTGAACAATTTCTACAATCTTTCGATGCACAAATCGTATCTTCACCTTTTACCTCCCAACATGGTCCGCTATGAAATGTAAAAGCGCTACATCTGCCCCTGTCTTCCACACTGCATTTCATCACTTCCCAACAAGGCATCATAGAGTAAATAGTTTTTATTCCATTGATACTGATCTTGTCTTCATTTATAGCCGCTCGAATACATCGTATTCTTTCGATATCGGTCTTAGAATAGAGTCGATGACTTGTGGATTTTTTAAAAGGAATTATAAGCTTTTCTTTCTCATACATTCGGAGTGTATGAACAGAAATATTAAGCAGTTTAGCAGCAGTTCTTATCGGGTAAATGGGTTCGTTATTCGTCATTTTATTCTTACAATTGCAACTTATTTAAAGTTGATATTTATAAATACCAACTTTTCTGCCAATTGAAAATGCTGATTAAATAAATTTAAGTCAGGTAGGGATTCAATAATTTTTCATTCTAAAGAAATGTTATTGAAAGTTTTCTAAGAAGATAGAATACTGAACAGCAGTAAAGTATTTTATTGAGCAAATAGTTTTATCTGAATAGGCTATTAATTCCAAACAGGTAATTTACATTTTGCTGATCTGTTGTTTAGTACTGTTTCGAAATCAATTAAACTTTTTGCCATGATATTAGAACTTTCTTCGTGACAGGTCAAACACGCACCAACAAGTAATATTTGTTTTTGCTCAACAATAGAAAATGGTCTCAGATTCGTTCTTGTTGTAGATTCTTCATCTCTGGTTTTAAGAAAACCAATCCACGCATCTTTTGGTAGATTATCTTCTTTATGATTTGAGAATTTTGGTGTGAAATTCCATTTACCAATACTCGAATAACTCAACTCCCCTTTTCCATAACCAATTGCCAGAGGATTGCTATGACATGATTTACAGCTTCTTCCTGCTTTATTTATAGTATGAGAAAATGTTGGTGCAAATAATCTTTTGAATATTTTTTTATTCGGATTATTTTTCATTTTTTCTATAGAAATAACCATTCCTGGAATGAAAGTTTCAATTTTCTCTTTGCTTGAGGTATCTTTCCTGACTCCGAGAGCTGGGTAATCAACATAAAAATTGGACGGAGATTCTTCCCAGCTGCCAGTGATTTCCTTGTTGTCGAGCAAATCATATCCTTCCATTTTTGGATCATATTCTGTATGGCAACCAACACAATGCGAAACCCATTCAGTATGACAAGTATTACAAGAAAGTCTTGCGTGTGCCTTACCCTCAACACAAATTGAAGCAGGAGGTTTTAATTGAAGCGTTTTCTTTTTAGATTTTGTAAATAAATATTTCTGATTCGACGAAGTTAAAAAGGCATTTATTAAAGGAACGTTTGATTTTTTTGTAACAAGATATTTATCATTCGACTGATTAAGATTTCTCAAATCAACAATTTTCTTTGATTCAAAATCCAATTCATCATAATTGATTGAAAGAGTTTCTCTTGAATGACAATCCTCGCATTGTATCCATACCTGCTCCTCCATATGTTCATACACATTTCCGTCACCCATTACTTCCCGAGAAACGTGGCAGTCAATGCACTCCATCCCTGCCTGATGATGCACATCGTCTTTGGATTTTTGAAATACTCTGCCATCCATTAAAATCCTGAAGTTCTTATCTCCATTTACTTCCTCTTCAGTAAGCAAAGTTTCAAACCAGCCTTCATAATTTGTTGAGATTCTTCCAGATCGAGCGTGACAGCCAAAACAATGATCATTAGAAATATTCAAATTTAATTCAGGATGCAGCGTCGGTAAGTTATCAGAAGATTTATCGCCGTCTGACTTTTGCTGTTTGACTTTTGACAGAAAATAATTGTCTAATTGTTTTAATGCTTCGTCACTGTAATTCAAATGACAAGCATTACATCCTCCTCCTCTCGACAACTCAGTTATGGGTCCAAGCTCAGTTTTTTCGTTTCCCAGATGACAGGAGGCACATAAATTTCTAAAATGATTATCAGCGTTCGATTGAGTTAGATTTTCAACTATAAATAGGCCTGCAGGATTTTTCAGTTCATCAAAAGTAAAACGATTTACAGATATTGCCCCACTCATTGTATTCATCAATGAATTATTAATTCTTTGCGGAATACCAGGATGACAGTTCGTTGCTCCGCAAGTTCTTTCGGCATCTGACAGATTTCCGGGAATAAGTATCATCCCTTTATGTGCAAAATCTTTGTTTGAAGTGAATGAATTCCCGAGATGACACGCTTCACATCCAATTGCTTCAGGCGAATGGGAATTTGAAAAACCTTCCATTTCATCGTGGCAATCAATGCAGCCGTTAAAATTATTTTTAACGAGTATGTTTTTTGAAATGAATACTGAAAGAAAGTAAACAAAAACAAACGAAATAATAATTAAAATTGTATTTCGGACAAATGGTTTCACTTTTCTTCAAAGATTTTTTTGGCAATGTTATAATCTTCTATTGTGTTTATATTAAAAAAGAGATTCGGAGTGAAAAAGTTAAGATTCTCAACATCAATAAATTCTGTATTCACTCTTTCCAGTAATTCGAAAACACTTCCTTTTAATTTACAGTTCGGTTGCTGAATTTCGATAAGAAGTCTTTCAACCTCAGGCAAAACAGATTTTGAATATATCCCACATAAATGATGGAATCGTCCATTCGATTTTGGCAAAATTATTTCTGCATCTGATTCATAATTAATTAAATGTTTGATTAAATCTTTGGAGACGAACGGTAAGTCACAACTTATGATAAAGTTTGTTTCTGAATCTGTAAAACTTAAAGCTGAGTGGATTCCGGACAGAGGTCCACGACTGGGAAAAATATCTTTAGCAATATTCTTTCCTAAAACTTTATACAAGGCAGGTTCATTTGAACTAATAACTACACTTGAGAATATCTGATCTAAAAGTTCGGTTAATCGCTTAATTAATGGTTCATTATTGAATTCAAGGAAAGATTTATTCGTTCCTATCCTGCTGCTTTTCCCCCCGGATAAAATAAAGGCTGGTATTTTTGATTTTTTTAATTTCAATTCAAAAAATATTTTTAAGTCTGAAATATATTGAATATTATTTTTGAAGTTCTATTAATTTGAAACCTTAAGAAACTTCATTCATCAAATGTTAAAAAAAAGTGAGAATTTATGAGTCACGAAATAAAAAATTTTCAAAAAGATGTAATTGAAAAAAGCTTCGACAAACCAGTACTAGTCGATTTTTGGGCTGAGTGGTGTGCACCATGTCGAATGATTGGACCAATTCTGGAACAACTTGCGGAAGAAAACAAAGAAAGTTGGGTGTTAGCGAAAGTTGATACAGATAAGAACCAGCAAACAGCAACAGAGTACGGTGTGCGCGGTATTCCAAATGTAAAACTTTTTAGAAATGGTGAAGTGATAAATGAGTTTACTGGCGCACTTCCGGAATCTGCAATTAAAGAATGGTTGAAGAAATCAATCCCAAGTAAATTTGCAGATCAGATTGAGCATGCTAAAATTATTCTGAAGAATGGAGATATTCTAACTGCTAAAGCAATCCTTGAAGATATTCACAAAGGTGATATTAATAACAGCGAAGTTAAAGTTCTTCTAGCCAGGATATTACTTTTTGAAAATCCTAAAGAAGCAAAAAAATTAATCGAAAATGTCGATGGCAATCTGGAAAATATAGAACTGGCAGAGGCCATAAGCACAATTAATGAACTATTAACTCGTGATGTAAACTCGTTCCCGGAAGCTACAATCAGAGAAAAATATTTATCTGCCATCGAGATATTGAAAAAACAAGATTTCGATTCAGCACTTAGTAAATTCATTGAAATTATCAGGGAAGACAGAAGTTATGATGATGACGGAGCCAGGAAAGCCTGCATTGCAATCTTCAAATTCTTAGGCGAAGAGAATGAGATTTCATTAAAACATCGAAGAGATTTTGGAAGTGCCCTCTATATTTAATATTATTTCTTGGCATATCTATAAAACTGATTCAGTGAATCAGGATTTGCGAGTGCATCCTTATTTTCCACTTCATTTCCATTGAGAATTTTTGAGACTGCAATCTCTACCTTTTTCCCGCTGATTGTCCTGGGGATGTCTTTCACATCGTAAATTTCTGATGGGACATGTCTTGGCGTAGCTTTTTGTTTTAGCTCTAGTTTTATTTTGTCTTTTAGAGATTTATTTAGTTTTATATTTTCTTTAAGAACAACGAATAAGATTATCTTTTCATCGCCATTGAATTTCTTACCGACAACAATGCTGTCAACAATCTCCTCTTGTTCTTCAACTATTCGATAAATTTCTGCTGTTCCGATCCGTACTCCACCAGGATTTAAAGTTGCATCTGACCTTCCATAAACAACAATTCCACCATTATCTGTTATTTTTATGTAATCACCGTGAGTCCATATTCCCGGATACTTTTCAAAATATGCTTTACTATATTTTTGACCAGATTCGTCATCCCAAAAGTAAACCGGCATGGAAGGAAATGGTGCGGTACAAACAAGTTCCCCCTTTTTGCCAATGACTGATTCACCTTTCTCACTAAAAGCTTCAACCCTCATCCCAAGACCTTTGCACTGAATTTCGCTGGAAAATACAGGAAGAGTTGGGTTACCTAACATAAAACAGGATACTATATCCGTTCCGCCGGAAATTGATGAAAGTTGTATATCCGATTTCACATTTTCATAAACCCATTTGAATGTTTCCTCCGGAAGCGGGGAACCAGTCGATAAAATAGTTCTTAATGACTTCAGATCATATGTATCTTTAGTCGTAAAATTCTTCTTACTGAAGATTGAAAGATATTTAGGAGAGGTACCAAAAACAGATATCCTATGCTTCTCAATTTTCTTCCATAAAATATCATTGTCTGGATAAATAGGATTCCCATCATATAAAAAGATAGTTGCTCCCACCTGCAGTGAACTAACCAGCCAATTCCACATCATCCAACCACAAGTTGTATAGTAAGTAATTATGTCTTCCCGTTTCAGATCAGTATGCAGGACGTGTTCCTTGTAATGTTGAAGTAATGTTCCACCAGCTCCGTGAACCATACACTTTGGTAGCCCAGTAGTTCCGGAAGAATACATTATATAAACCGGATGATCGAAAGGTAATTGTTCGAATGATAATTTATCTAAGGTATTATCCAGTAACTCATTAAATTTTATATATTTATCTGCATTTGTCTCTTTATTGATATCGATATCAAGGAAATGTCTTAGCTCCCGGAATCGAGGTATCCAGACAACCTTTTCAATGTCTGGAATCTGATCCACTATTTTTCTAACCTTTTCTCTACAATCGATGACTTTACTATTGTATTGATACTCTTCAATGGCAAATAAAACCTTAGGTTTTACCTGCCCAAATCTGTCAAGCACACCCTGTGTTCCAAAATCCGGGGAGCACGATGTCCACACAGCACCCAAACTTGTGGCAGAAAGCATAGCAATGATTGCTTCGGGAATATTGGTTACAAATCCAGCTATTCTGTCTCCCGATTTAACACCAAGATTTCTTAGTCCTGCACTACACACAGTAACAAGTTTATTTAATTCCTTATATGTTAGAACTAAATCTGGTTTGTCTTCCCTGCTACTTATAATAGCGAGGTGTTCATCATTAAATTTGAGAAGATTTTGAGCAAAATTTAGCTCAGCACCCTGAAACCATCTTGCACCTGGCATAATCCGTTTATCAAGTACTTTATCATACGGTTTTGAATGAATTATGCCACAAAACTTCCAGATTGATTCCCAGAATGTTTCAATCTCCGTTGTTGACCATTTGTGTAATGAAGTATAATCAGAAAACTGAAGATTATATTCTTTCTTCAGAAATTTTTGATAACTGCTGAAATTGGAATCAGCAATTCTTTCAGGAGATGGTGTCCAGAGTGGTTTTGTATTTTCCAATATAATAAAAAACTCACCTAAAGAGTGAGTCTGTAATAATTTTTAATTGAATAAAATCTCATTTAATATGCTTAACTGACAGTGCAGCCTTCCACGCAAAATCCATATCGTTCTTTTGCAAGGCACATTTAACGGCAAGTTCGATATTCTTCTTTCTATTTTCAGAATTACTTAAAACTGCTTTAAGCATCTTTTTATAATCGTTTAATCTTTGATATCTTAGAAATGCGTCATTGCCTTCTTCGAAATCATCAATTTTCTCATGCATTAGTTTTTGAAAAAACGATTTTACTTCTGTTTCATCAGGAATTGATTCAGAGTTTCCGAATTTTCCGAGATCATTAGCTGAATAGATTTCAGAACTTCTTATGTGTTCAGGCACCTGATCATAACCGATACATTTTTTACCGATTGGTTTTTCAACTTCAAACACACCTGCACCTGCTCGAGAATAAAAGTTTCCTGACATCCTCGCGACGAGATCGATTTTTAGCGGATCAATGAATCCATTTGTGAATAAATCCTCAGCGACGTGAAATTTTATTACTTCACAAATTGCTAGATTTGCCGAAGCCCCACCTTCACCAAAACTCTTTACTTCTAATACCTTGCACTCCATTTGAAACGGAGATTCTTTAACACGTTTTGGTTTTACTAAATCAGAATCAATTGGTGTTAGTCCTGATTTAATAAACTCGTCAACATCCAAAGGAAATTCAGCCGATGCGAGACTCACCTGCTCAACCATTGAATGAGTTACAACCTGAATTACACACTCTTTAATTTCAATTAAATTGTTATATGTATCTTTTAATGTTGAATCTTTTCCACGACGTGAGGGAGAAAAAGCAACTATTGGGGGATTAGCACCAAATGCATTAAAGAATGAGAATGGTGAAAGATTATTAATTCCATCTTTAGAAACAGTTGAAGCAAGTGCTATGGGTCTTGGTGCAACTCCACCAAGGAGTAAGCGATGTACTTCAGGTACAGATAAATCTTTTGGTTCGTAATGAAGCATTATTATATATTCTTTTTCTTTGCGAGAATGGATCTGCTTTTCTTAGCTTTTCTAATTTTATTTTTCAAAACTCCAAGCCCGGTGATTTCTAATTCGATATCATCCCCATCATTCAACCAGACAGGAGTGAATTCTTTTCCTTTTTCTTTCGCCTCTAAAGTCCACGTTCCGTTAAGTTCCAGATAACAACCGGTTCCAACTGTTCCTGATCCAATAATATCACCTGGTAAAAGTCTCACACCATAAGAAGCTCGCTCAATTATTTCGGCAAATGACCAGTTCATATCCTTCATGTTTCCATCAGAAATTAATTTGCCATTATGCTTTGCAGTCATACGTAAATTATATTTATCACCAGATTCAGATGGAATTTTATATTTCTCGAGCTCATCTGGAGTAACTAACCAGGGACCAATGGATGTAGCAAAATCTTTTCCTTTAGCAGGACCAAGATTCAATTTCATTTCTTCCATTTGCAAAACGCGAGCCGATAAGTCATTCATAATCAGATATCCTGCTATATGGCTATCAGCTTCTTTAACGTCAATGTTCCTTCCCTCCTTACCGATAACAATTGCAGCCTCTAATTCAAAATCTAGTTTTTGCAGATGGTCATCCTCAACTCTGATCTCACCTTCACCAAAAACTGCATTGTGGTTGGTAAAATAAAAAACAGGATATTGGTCGAACTCAGGAATCATTTCTACACCACGATTTCGTCTTGCAGTAGAAACGTGTTGTCTGAAAGCATATCCATCTCTACAGGATGGTGGGTTTGGGATAGGCGCAAGTAATCTTAAATTTTCATCATTAATAAAAGAAGTTATTTTTCCTTCCTTTATCGCTTGCTCTACTTGCTTTGCCAGATTCATAAACTCATCACCGCCGCGTAAAAATCTTCTCATCCGATTTGGAAGCTCAAATCCCATCCCTGCGGCACATTCTTGCAGATTGTAAATTTTTCCGTCTACAAATAATCCAAGTCTGTCTTTTTTCTTAGTTGTATATGATACAAGTTTCATTTTAACATTATCTTTCTATTCAATAGACTATTTCTTTTCGAGCCATGATTGTGAATACTCTTTAACCATAGTTTCTTTTACATTTTTTGTGACCTGCAACGGTTGAAATGTATCAATCATAATTGCATACTCTTCCGTTTCTTTTTTCCCTATTGATGCTTCCGTTTTACCAGGTTGTGGTCCATGTGGAATTCCCATCGGATGAAGAGTGATTGAACCTTCCTGAACACCGGTTCGAGACATAAAATCTCCATGCACGTAGTAAAGAACCTCATCGCTATCTACATTTGAATGGTAATAAGGAGCAGGAATTGCCTGCGGATGAAAATCATACAATCGGGGAACAAAATTGCAAATTACAAAATGATCAGTCTTAAATACTAAATGAATTGGAGGAGGAAGATGAATTTTTCCTACCTTTGGGGCATACTCTTTTATATTGAAGGCATAAGGATATAAAAATCCATCCCAACCAACAACATCAAACGGATGATGTGGAAGACGATATTCAAACATTTTATTTCTTACCTTTAACATCAATTTAAAATCAGCGATCTTATCAACTGGTTCCATAAATTCAGGTACCCTAAAATCCCTTTCGTAGTATGGAGCTTCTTCCGTCAATTGACCGTAATCATTTCTAAAATGTGAGGGAATTTCATACGGTGTATCCGATTCAATAATAAAAACTTTGTTATTCTTATAATCATCAAACTTGAGTTGATAAGTCGTCCCTTTTGGTATAATGAGGTAATCCCATTCCTCAAACTTTATCATGCCATATTCAGAAAGAAGCATCCCTTTGCCATGATGAATAAAAACAATCTCGTGCATTTGACTGTTTCGATAGAAGAAATCTGAATCTTCAGAGATATGTGCAGTTGATAGTACACAATGATCATTTTTTAGAAACTCATTTCTTGCTGCGAGAATATTTCCTTTTGTTTGTTTGTTATCAGTTATAAAATGATAGTATTCAACAGGAGCATCTTCCCAATCATTTGCAGAATCATCAATCGAAATTTCACTAATTTTTTCAACTTGCGGAGGCATGTATAGATGGTATTTGTTTGAGTAGATTCCAGAAAAACCTTTGGTACTAAAGAGCTCCTCTCGATAAAGCGATTTTCCATCTTCTTTATAAAAAGTTATATGTCTCTTCGGTGGAACTTTACCGACTTTCACATAAAACGCCATTCATAACCTCCCAAAAAAATATTCTAATTTTATTTTACTTTATCAAGACTACCACGTTGAGCCTGATCTCTTTCAATCGATTCAAATAACGCCTGAAAATTACCCTGCCCAAATCCCTGTGCACCTTTTCTTCTCTGAATTATTTCATAGAAAAAGGTTGGTCTGTCACCAATAGGCTTTGTGAAAAGCTGCAGCAAATAACCTTTGCCTTCAATATCACAAAGAATTCCATATTTCTTTAGTTCACTGATGTCTTCAGTAACCTCAAATCCTCTTTCTTTTAATGTGTCATAATATGAATCGGGAACAGAAAGAAATTCCATTCCGTTTTTCCTCATTGCAGCAATAGTCTTGATAATGTCGTTCGTTATAACTGCAACGTGCTGAATACCTGATCCAAGGTACTCGTCAATATATTCTTCTATCTGCGATTTCTTTAAACCATCGTACGGCTCGTTAATAGGATTCTTAATAGCTGGACCTTCAGTCGAGCGTACTACTTTTGAAAGAAGTGCTGAGTACTGTGTCGATATATCTCCAGGACCGAAGTCTATAAATGTTTCAAAGTTCAGAGTTTTATTTAAATAGTTTACCCACAAATCCATCTCATTCGTTCTAACGTTTCCGACGATATGATCTATTGCCTGAAGTCCAGTATCTTCTGCTTCAATTTCTATCTTTTGAATTGGTTTACCAAATCCCGGTTTGAAAATCCCATTATAATTTTCCCGATTTACAAAAACTATCTCCGAGTCATCATAAAGTTTTAATGCCGCCTCTTCTATATATCCATTTTCATTTTCAGTTTTGATCGGTTCCCAGGCTGGTATCGCTCCATTTTTCATCGCCGCATCAAAAGCTATTTTTACATCTTTAACTTTAAGTGACCATCTTTTCACTCCATCGCCATGTTTTTCTATAAATGAATATATTTGATATTGACTTGGATTTATTGCTGATGTTACTACTATGCGAAGATTATTTTGCTCGAGATAGTATGAAACCTTTCCTTTAACTCCAGTTTCCGGACCTGAATATCCAACAATTTTCATCCCCATTGATTTTGCGTGCCAGTAAGCCCACATTTTAGCTGAGCCAACGTAAAATTCAACATAATCGTATCCAAGCAAACCTAATTGTTCAGCCATTTAAATTCTCCTGTTTTTTGATTTTTTGATATGCCTTAAATAACGTTCACATTTAAGGGAAATAGCTTTCAGAGTTATGTAAAGATAATAAGAATTAGGTATAAAGGAAATTTTAAATGCTAGTATCAATTAAATAGAATCCAGTAAAAGGAAACCATTGCTCTTCTTGACACTTTTTCCCTCAAAATTCTTGTGTTCGTAATTGCATTTTTTTAGGACCGGACAAATTAGACACGACGGTTTTGCAGGTTTACAAATATCCCGCCCAAGTTTTATCAGGTTCGTATGAAACTGGTGTGCAGTTCCTTCAGGCAATTTTCCAGTTATTTTCTCATATGTTTTAGCTGGTGAATTAGTCTTTACTAGACCAATTCTATTCAATGTTCTATGAACGTGCGTATCGACTGGACAAACATTTCTATCTAACGAAAATAATAATACACAGCTTGCAGTTTTTACACCAATACCATTAATGGAAGTTAGTTCATTCAGAATTTCCTCATCATTCATTTTTTTGAGGTAACTCATATTAAGATATATATTTTTTCTCTTTAACGTTGTAAGGAACTTCTTTATAGCAGTTGATTTCTGCTTTCCTAATCCCGCAACTTTAATGTAGTGTTCAATTATAGACCTTGGTATTTCAGTAACTTCTTCCCAGGATTTGAATTTCGATTTGAGATTTTTATATGCACGATGCGAATTTTTATCATTTGTATTTTGAGAGAGAATCGTTGCAATCAATGTATCAACAGGATTCGGTAATTTAGTAGGTCTTTTCGGAATTCCGAAATGTTTAACTAATATCGAATTTATATTTCTAATTCTTTCTTTCAACTAACAACAATA